>Ga0335078_10011768_pt1 | contig 12979 bp, 10 predicted proteins | sample Lox_Sample_32_FD_206711 | JGI IMG/M metagenome (GOLD analysis project Ga0335078, IMG submission 206711) | Soil microbial communities from Loxahatchee National Wildlife Refuge, Florida, United States - Lox_Sample_3.2 | ecosystem: Environmental > Terrestrial > Soil > Wetlands | place: USA... | reverse complement strand
CACCGAGGTCCTCCTTCCCGCAACGGTTGCCTCGGGATGGGGACGCCAGCGACTCTCGGATGCGTCGCCGCGGAACGTAATCTCCCTCCGGGCGCCTCCGGGGTGCGGGCGGTGTTCAAGGAGGGGCCCCGGTTGCGGACGGTGGTTTTCAGGCACAAGGGTAGGTGAGCCTCGGATCGAGTGCGTTGCCTCGGCGATCGGTCGGCCGTCTTGGGCGAGCGGCGGCTCGCGGCGGACGGGATGCCGCTGCCACCACCGTCGGGTCGTGCGCCGGTGGCCCCTGCTTGTCCTCATTTGGTCCTCCTCTTTGCTCCTCGGAGGCCGGCCCTCTTGCGCTCCCGCTCGCCAACCCCACGCTCTGCGCACCGGCTGCAGAGCCCCCGGACTTCCACGTGCGCGGCCAGGACGCTGCCGAAGTCCGGGAGGTGGGGAGGAATCCGGAGGCCGTCGAGCCTGCGGCTTTCAAAGTCGCAGGTCAACCGGCAGCGCACGCAAACGTAGTGATGATGCTGCCTCAGGTTGGCGTCGAACCGAACGGATTCGCGTCGCGGACCAAGAGTGCGGACGAGTCCTAATTCAGTGAGGAGCCAGAGGGTGCGGTAGACGGTGTCGAGAGAGACCGTGGGCAGCCCTGGCTGGATCGCTCGATAGACCATTTCGGCGTCGGGGTGCGCCGGGCTGGCAGCCACCTCTCGAAAGATCTCCAGTCGCTGGTGGGTGACCTTGACGCCGGCCTGCCTGCAGGTCGTCCGGAACCGATCCAGCCGCCGCTCGACTTCGGGTTTCGAGGGCTGCATGAGATCACCTGCTACCACTTCGTAGTTAGGAATCTACCGACAGCTAGGGGAGGAACCCAGGAAGGGCGCGGTGTGAGCGAAGCGCGGACCCGCGGTTCCCTTTCAACCGGTTTCTCTCCCAAGGATCGGCCCGGAGCCATCGCGCACCCGAGCGGGCAGACATTCGCTCGGAGGTGCGACACCGGAAGGGCGTTCGGCTCGTGCCGCCTCTCTTGATCATCGTCAAGGACGGCCGCGGGACCATTCTGCTATTGAATTTCATTATCGATACGGAATCGAGGGCCAGGTGAAGGACAGCGTCGACAAGAGAGGGAGAGGGCAAGGCGACCGGGGCGCGCTCAGCGACCGGGAACGGCGGGTGCTGAGCGACCATCTCGAGGCGCACGGTCTTCGCCGCTCGCGCGTTCGAGAAACCGTAATCACGGCCTTTCTCTCGGTTCCCGGCCACGTTTCGGTGGACGAACTCACGGGGCGGGTTCGCAAGCGGGACCGAGGAATTGGGCACGCCACCGTCTACCGGACGCTCCGCCTTCTCGCGGAGTGCGGGCTTGCTGAAGCGCACCAGTTCGGGGACGGCGTCACCCGCTATGAGCCGGTTCGAGAGGCCGGGCACCACGACCACCTCGTCTGCACCGGCTGCGGCGCCATCGTCGAGTTCGAGAACCCGGAGATCGAGGAACTCCAGCATGCGGTGGCTTTTACCCATCGCTTTGTCACGGAGAGCCACAAGCTCGAGTTGTACGGACGCTGTGCGGAGTGCCAGAAGGGTACCCGCGGGGGGGACGCATGATCGCCTGCGTTTGCCACGCAGTTACCGATCGCACCATCCGGGCCGCCGCGGCGGCGGGCGCCTCGGCGGAGGACATTCGCCGCGCCACTGGGGCGGGCGCCACCTGCGGGTGCTGTGCGGACTTCGTCCAGCAGGTGGTCGAGGAGGAGGCAGGCTGCCATTCGGGGGGAGCCCCCTGTGCCGGCTGCCCGCGAAGGGCGACGAAGCGGTGAGGCGGCTCGTCGGACGCGAGAGACAGCGATGAGCAGGAGACCTCGAGGCGAGGCCGGAGAGAAGGCCTGCAAGGGATCGGGGATGGCGGCGGACAGGAGGGCGGAGAGGCGCGTGGCAGCTCCGGGGCGGAACGAGGAGGGCTCGCGAGACGAGTTCTCGGAGATCCGGCTGGCAGAGCAGGAGAGGAGCAAAGTCGACGTCCGCTGCGGATGCGGCAACCTCCTCGCAAAGCTCGTCGGCGGCGCGGTGGAGCTCAAGTGCCGCCGCTGCAAGCACACGTGGAGGATCCCGCTGCCGGCGCGCTAGCCGGCCTCCTCATTGAATCGACGAGAGAACCATCCGAGGCCAGAGGTCCTAGAACCCAGCGCCCCTGCGGCGAGCCGAGGGCTCGCGATCTCCACGGAAGAGGGCGCATGACCCCTAGACCAGAAGTCCCCGACCAACCGCTTCCCCTCTGGTACATGAATCCTCGGTCGCGTGCGGAGAAGGCAGGCGCTCGCGTCCCGGACGCGAGCGGGCCGACCCAGACAAGGAAGGGCTGCGCCCGGGTGCGCCGGCCCCTTGCGCTCTGCCTCTGCCTATTCGCGTTGCTCTTCGCCAGGCCTGCCTCCGCCAATGATTCGCCCGTTCCAGGGGATCCGGAACGCCAAGAGGAACAACGGGAGGAGATTGCTCGCGGTCCGGATGTGCCGGAAAGCGCTCCATCGCGTTCGCCTCGCGAGAATCGCAAGGCGACCTTCGACTGGAGCGGATTCTACCTCGGGGGCCATTTCGGCTATGGTGCGGGAAAGGCGAGTACCTCCCTTTCGGACTCAACGCCGTCCAACTTTCAGACTTCCTTCGCCACCCTGATTGGGGGCGTGCAGATCGGGTACGCCCATCTTCTTCCCTCCAGGCTCGTTCTCGGCATCGACGTCGACGCGACGTTCCCCAACTTCCTCACGGACGGCCTCATATCCTCCGTGGCGGGCGCGCAGGGAACGGTCACCCACACCATCGACTGCATCGGAACCGTGCGCGGTCGACTCGGATATGCCCTCGACCGATGGCTAATGTATGGCACCGGGGGATTCGCCTGGTCTCTCGCGCACTTCACGGATACGCCAGGAGCGACCAAGGGACTCGACAACGTCGTCCGACTCAGCCCGGGGTGGGCCGTGGGTGCGGGCATCGAGGTCGCCCTGTTCCCCCACTGGACCGCAAGACTCGAGTACCTCTACGACCAGTTCGCGAGAACCTCCCTAACATTCCCATCGGGCGTGGCCACCTCCTCGACGGTGGGCGTGCACAACCTGCAGGTGGGGCTGAACTGGCAGATCCCCTGGCCGGGCGACCGCTCGCCCTCCTCCCTCGAGACGGAGGACAGGACGCCTTCGTCGGCGGTTGACGGCGGCAAGGCCTTCTACACGCTGCACGGCCAATACACCTTCGTCGGCCAGGGATACCCCTCCTTTCATTCTCCGTACGAGGGGGAGAACAGCCTCCAGGGGAAAACCCAGTTTGCGAACACCATGAGCGCGACGTTGTTTCTGGGCTTGCGCATGTGGGAGGGAGGCGAGCTCTATCTCAACCCCGAGCTCATGCAGGGCTTTGGGTTGAGCGAAGTGCACGGGGTGGCCGCCTTCCCGAATGGGGAGGCCCAGAAATCCGACTTCCCCATCCCGCGATTCAACGTGGCCCGCGTATTTGTCAGCCAGGTCTTCGGATTCGGTGGGGAAAGGGAGGGTGTCGAGGACGGGCCGAACCAGGTCGCCGGAGAGCGAGACGTCTCCCGGCTGACCGTCACCGCCGGCAAGTTCGCCACCACTGATTTCTTCTTGCTGAATACGTACGCTGGCGGTCCGAGGACCGAGTTCCTCAACTGGAACATCTACGGCGCAGGCTCCTACGACCAGACGATGGACAAGCTCAGCTGGACCTGGGGCACCGTCGCGGACTTGAACCAGAGGTCCTGGGCCTTACGCGCCGGCTACTTCGTTCTCCCGGTGGTATCCAACTCGAATGTCTTCGACGGAAACATTCCCGGGCACGGTCAGTACATGGCGGAAGGGGAGGTGAGGTACGAGCTTTTCTCGAAGCCCGGCAAGCTGCTCGTGACCGCCTGGCTGAGCCACGGGAACATGGGAAGCTATACCGCAGCGCTGGCCCAGGCGAGCACGCTCCCGACCTATCCGGACATCACCCTCACCCGGCAGGTGCGGACCAACGCGGGGGTGGTCGTCGGCGTGGAGCAGGCGCTCGCCTGGGACCTCGGGGTTTTCTCTCGCGCGAGCTTTAGCCCCGGAAGAGTGGAGATCATGGGCTGGACCGATTGTGACGAGAGCCTATCTCTGGGCGCATCCTGGAAAGGGACGCTGTGGGGGCGACCGAGCGACACGATCGGCACGGCGGGGGTAATCGAGGGCCTCTCTGCGGTGGCCCGCGACTACCTCGCTTCCGGCGGCTTGGGAATCCTGATCGGCGATGGCCGGCTGAACTACAGACCGGAGACGGCGCTCGAGGTCTACTACGCCTACAGCCCGTTCCGCTGGCTGACCGCAACTCTCGACTACCAGCTCATCGCCAACCCCGGATACAACGCAGATCGCGGGCCGGTGTCGATTTTCTCGGTCCGAGTTCACGCGGAATTCTGACTCCGGGCGGCCCGGCAGTCGCAAGGCGACGACCTGCGGCGACTCCGGTGCGCAAGGGTCATCTCCCTAGCCCAAGACGGCGAACGCCGCGAAAAAAAGGAAGGTTGAGAGCGTGAGGCTTCCCCTGCCTGGACAAGGAGGAAAGGTACATGAGGAACGTAGGAGGTATCGCGGCTCTCCTGGCGATCGCGATCCCGGAGGCGCCGTTGGCGGAGAACGGAGTGTGGAGCCTCGATCCAGCACGCACTCGAGTGAGCTTCTCCGTCAGGGGCACCCTGCAGCGGCCCCGCTTCGGCTCGCAGCACCTCGTCGTCGAGGAAGTGAAAGGAGAGTTTACGAGGACGAGCGCCAGGGTTCGGTTGGACGAGAGGGATCTGTCGAAGTCGAGCGTCGAGACTACGGTCGAGGCTGCGAGTGTCGACACTCACGAGGCGGGCCGGGACCAGCATTTGAAGTCGCCCGAGTTTTTGGATGTTGAGAGGTGCCCTTACTTGCAGTTCAAGTCCACCAAGGTGGAAGGCGTGGAAGCAGGCCGGCTCAAGGTCAGCGGCGAGCTGACCATCCGCTGCACCTCGAAGCCAGTCACGTTCTACGGGGACCTCGGCGCCCCCACCCACGACTCGGAAGGGACGGCCCGGCGCCGGTTCGCGGCGAAGGTGGAGATCAACCGCCGCAATTTCGGTGTCAACTGGGGAAATGCCTCCGAGGCGACGCCGGCTGTGAGTGACGACGTCGCCATCCACATAGAGGCGGAGCTCGTTAAGGCGGAAGGCTCGCCGGTGGAGAGCAAGTAAGGCCGACGCGGCGAAGGCGATCGTGATTTCAAAGGATCTCGCGACCTCGCGGCGGACCTGTCGCTATCCGGAGGCATGCGCGCCGGGCGCCTTAACCACGCTCAATGCGATGGGAGGTGCTCGCCGGGATACTGCGAATGATTCGCACTATCGCGATCGGCGGAATGGGCCGGGAAGAACTTTGCGGAAGCATACCCCCGCACTGCGCTCGGCGAGACGGCGGTGGAGCCCTGGCCAAGGGGACGCGGCGCTGCCATCCACCCGCCCCGGCAGGGACCGGCGCCGCTGCTCGATTTGTGGGAAAGAAGAGAGGCGTGTGTCAGCAGGGATCTTGGTTCTGGGGAAGGAGCGGCGATGAAAGGGAGCAAGAAGGTGATCGACCTCTTGAACGAGGTCCTCACGAATGAACTGACTGCGATCAACCAGTACTTCCTCCACGCGCGCATGTGCGAGAACTGGGGGTACGAGCGCCTCTGGCACAAGGTACGCGCCGAATCGATCGACGAGATGAAGCACGCCGACGCGATCATCGAGCGCATCCTGTATCTCGAAGGCCTTCCGAACCTACAGAAGCTGGGCTCCATCAAGGTCGGGGAGAGCGTCGGGGAGCAGCTAAAGCTTGACCTCGCTCTCGAGGGGATAGCGATACCGGTTCTGAACAAGGGGATCGCCCTGTGCCGCTCCGAGGGCGACAACGGGACAGCGGAACTGCTCGAGGACATCCTGGAGGACGAAGAGGAGCACGCGAACTGGCTCGAGGCGCAGCTCACGCTCATCGAGCAGGCGGGATACGAGAATTACCTCGCCGAGCAGATCAAGAAGGAAGAGTAACGGAAGGCTCCCCCGTTCGGACTTGGAGATGAGAACGAGGGTCGTATCGGTAGGGAAACCGCCGATGAACAGACCCGGCTAGCCATGTCTGGGGGCGCCCGGCTTGTGGCGGCGAAGGCCAGGGCGGAGGCAAGGGGACAACTCTCGCCGGCAGGCCTCATGTCCACTCCCCAGCCGTTTCGAGCACACGCCGACCGGCCGCCCGGGGCCGGCCCGAGCGCGATGCGGTCAAAAATGACGTTAGTCTCCTGTTGGCATCGGAAGGGTAAAGCCTTCCTTTTCGAGCATCTCTCGGATGTGTTGGAAACGCTCATACTGCGACAGCGTGATCGGGCCTGTGTAACCCATGCTCTGCATCTTGCGGGGCGGATACTGGACGTAGGTCTTCATCAAGCCCTTGATTGCTTCCGACATGGTGACCATCGTCCAAGTGTGCTCCGTATAGTTGTTCATGAAGATGTCGTACCGCTCCTGTGGGTCCTGCCACAGATCGAAGATTTGGGGGGCCACGGCGACGTACTTCTCGGCCCCTTTCCAGCCGAGGTTGCTGTCGACGGCCAGACCACCCGTCTGGGCCCCATCGTCCCCTCGCAGATTGAAGACCGCTTTGTAGTTTCCAACGCGAACGGCACCAGGCGTGAGCTCGTTCTCCGTGAAGTAGAACCACGCCTTGCGCGCCGACGTGCCCTTGCCGAACAGCACCGGTGACATGTCGTAGCTGTCGAAAATGATCGGCTTGCCCTCGCGGTCCTTGTCCGGAAGCTTCACGCCGGCCAGGGCTGCGAACGTCGCCATGTAGTCGAGGCCTCCGACGATGTCGTAGTTCCTCGAACCGGCCTTGATCCCGGGGCCCCACGCGATGGACGGCACGCGGTTTCCGCCCTCGCGCACGGTGCCTTTCGTCCCCCGGAAGGGCGTGTAGCCGGCATCAGGGTAGACGTCCTGCCAAGCGCCGTTGTCGGTGGTCCAGAACACATAGGTGTTCTTATCGAGTCCGAGCGTACGGACCCTGTCGAGCACCCTGCCGATGCGCGTGTCGTTCTCCACGACCGAGTCCGCGTACTTACTCTTAGACGGCGACTTGTGGATGAACTCGGGAGCCGGCAAGTTCGGCTGATGCACCTTCATGAAGTTGATGCTCATGAAAAACGGCTTCCCCGTCTTCGCCGCCCTATCGAGGTATTCGATGGAGGCCTTCTCGATGTACTCATCGAAAAACGGGATACCCACGAGCTTCTTCTCCGGAGTATTCACGTACTCACCGTCCACCTTGAACTCCTCGATCGCCTTCTCCCCGGCCTTCCCGGACAGGGCACCCTTGGTCACCTTGTTGAACATCGCCCGCATCTCCGGATCCATCTCCGGGAACCAGGTCGCATCTCCGTAGGTATAGGCGTTCAGATGATAGAGGCCGACGTACCTCATCTCGTCGTAGCCGTGGGCCGTGGGCAGTGCGTAATCAGCCTCGCCCAAGTGCCACTTGCCTGAGAAGAACGTCTGGTAGCCCGCCTGCTTCAGGACCGAGCCCAGGGTCCACTCCGCCGACGGTAGCCCGCCGCCCTGGCCCTGCATAGCCACCGTGGTCATGCCGCTGCGATTCGGGATTCGGCCCGTCTGCACCGCGGCACGGCCTGGTGTGCAGCTTGGCTGGGCGTAGAACGAGAAGAATGTCATTCCCTCGTCCGCCATGCGATCGAGGTGCGGCGTGGGCATGCCACGCCCCGGGCCTCCCCCATACACCCCGGCGTCGCCGTAGCCAAAGTCGTCGGAGAGGATCAAGATGATGTTGGGCTTGCTGACTGGCTGGGCAGCCGCCGGGATGCCTGCTGCCGAGAGGCACAACGAAAGGACGATGCGAGACTTCATGGGTTCCTTCCCTCGCTTTCGCGGCTTCAACCGCGGGGACACACATAGCGCCCTCGCCGGTGTACATCTCGCGATGCATCCAATTGGGATACGATAACGGTCTGTTTATGGCGCCCCGCGCGCTTACGAAGGGCAACTCGTAGATCTCCGCCGGCCAGGGAGCGATGTTCCGTGTTCCCCTGGCGGTCGGTTCAGATCGGAAGGCAGTAAAGCAAACGGGTTATGCCTCGGGCTGAGATCCGAGGGACTCGCTCCGAACCGCCGGGGACGAAGCGGCGCGGCTGACGCGCAGGCGAGTGCCGTAACTCAAGGCTGCGAGCGCTCGGTTCTGGCCGCGGGCCGGCTCACACGACGTAGACCATTCCCCTCCGGTGGCAGACCCTTCGGCAGTCCCAGGATGCGTCGCTCGGAATGCGCCAGCCAGCGAGGAGTCGGGTGGGAGCGTCAGGGGACGAGGTCGACGCAGACCTTCACGAAAGCGTCCTCGTGGCCCTTCACGGCGACGCCGTCCGCACCGCAGCGGCGGGCGATGGCATCCAGGTCCTGGGGCTTCAGGGCCGAGTAGAGGACGAAGCGTGAGTTTTCACATCCCGGGAAGCGCTTCAGTTGGGGGAGCATGACGTCCGCGCTGACCTGGCCGCCCATGTGAACGTCGAGCACGACCAGGTCGGGTCCTTCCACGGCCAGGTGAGAGCGACACTCGGCCCAGTCAGTAGCGACGAGTACCGGGGCGTAGCCCGCTCGACTCAGCGCCGCGGCGGTGGAGCGGGCTTGGCTAGCCGAGTCGTCGACCACGAGCGCAGTCGGCACGCAAGCAGTCTACGAGCAAAGGCGCTCCCTGTCGAGGAATGGGTGGAGCCCGCAAGCCGCTGAGGGTGCGTGACGCCGGTACAGTCCCGACGTCCGCCTCGCGGTGAAATGAACGCTGCGAAATCGACGCCAGCCTTAGCCCAGTCGTTCGCGCCTACGTCAGTCCAAAACCACGGCGACCAAGAGCCGAGGGTCGGCCTTGGCCTCACCCAGCTTCCCACGCTGCGTGCGCCAAGCGGTCGCCGGCTCGCGAGCAAACCAGGTCCTGGACGAATGCTAAAGCAATTCCGAAGCGCGTCTTGAGGTCGAGGACGGGGGCCCGAGCCGATCTACCCGGCAAAAACTGCTACGCCCTTCACGCTGACATCCGATCGCAGCGCGCCACTTCGAAAGGAGGATACGTTTGCGCGGCCCGACGCTTGTGACGCGGGGGGCAGTTCGCAGGCCGGCAGCCAGCGCCGTTCGCGTCGAAGGCATTGAACGTCCGGGGAGTGCGCCGGACCATGGTCCTCCGGCGCCTCGCCCGTTATCACTGTAACTGAGGTCGATCGAGCCTCTTCGAGCCGGCGAAGCCCCAGGGTCACTGCAGCGCCATCAGGCGAGGTCGAAACGGTCCAGGTTCATCACCTTGCTCCAGGCGGCCACAAAGTCGTGGACGAACTTTTCCTCCGCGTCCGCGCTTGCATAGACTTCGGCCAAGGCCCGGAGTTGGGAATTTGACCCGAAGACAAGATCGACGCGCGTCCCGGTCCACTTGTGTTCGCCCGTCTTGCGGTCGCAACCTTCAAACACCTCGCCTTCCTTCGAGACCGCCTTCCAGGTGGTCCCCATGTCCAATAGATTCACGAAGAAGTCGTTGGTCAGCGTCTCCGGCCGCTTGGTGAAGACGCCGTGCTGGGAGCGTCCGGCGTTAGCGTTCAGGACCCGCAGGCCGCCTACAAGCACCGTCATTTCGGGCGCGGTGAGCGTCAGTAGCTGCGCCCGATCGACCAGGAGTGCCTCCGTTGCGACCGCGTATCGGGCCTTCTCGTAATTGCGGAAGCCGTCCGCGAGCGGTTCCAGCACAGCGAAAGAGACCACGTCGGTCTGCGCCTGAGAGGCGTCCATTCGTCCGGGCACGAATGGGACCGGAACCTCGTGCCCGGCGCGTTTCGCCGCTTGCTCGACTGCGGCGCATCCGGCCAGAACGATCAGGTCAGCGATCGACACCTTCTTGCCGCTGGACTGGCCCCCATTGAAGGCGTTCTGGACACCTTCCAGAGCCTGGAGCACCTTTGCCAGCTGAGCAGGCTGGTTGACTTCCCAGTTTCTCTGTGGAGCGAGACGAATGCGAGCTCCGTTCGCACCCCCGCGCTTGTCGGAGCCACGGAAGGTGGAGGCCGACGCCCAGGCGGTCGATACCAGTTGAGATACCGAGAGACCCGAAGCCAGGATCATGCTCTTGAGGGAGGCGACGTCCCTTTCATCAATGAGCTCGTGGTCGACGGCCGGAATGGGGTCCTGCCAGATGAGCTCTTCGGCGGGGACCTCCGGACCGAGATAGCGAGCGCGTGGGCCCATGTCCCGGTGCGTCAGCTTGAACCACGCTCGGGCAAACGCGTCCGCGAGCTGTTCCGGGTGCGCGAGAAAGCGCCGGGAAATTTTTTCGTACACCGGGTCGAAGCGCAGGGAGAGGTCCGTGGTCAGCATGGTCGGCGCGTGACGCTTGGCCGGATCGTGCGCATCCGGCACGACAGGGGCGCCGCCCTTGGCGACCCACTGATGCGCGCCAGCCGGGCTCTTCGAGAGCTCCCATTCATAGGCGAACAGGTTCTCGAGAAAGTTGTTGCTCCACTTTGTGGGTGTGGTCGTCCAGGTGACCTCCAGGCCGCTGGTGATCGCGTCACTGGCCTTGCCGCTACCAAAGGTACTTTTCCAGCCCAGGCCTTGCTCCTCGATGCCAGCCGCCTCGGGCTCAGGCCCGACATGCGTTGCGTTGCCGGCCCCATGGGTCTTGCCGAAGGTGTGGCCGCCGGCGATGAGCGCGACCGTCTCTTCGTCGTTCATCGCCATCCGGCCGAAGGTCTCGCGGATGTCCCGCGCCGCAGCGAGCGGATCCGGGTTGCCGTTCGGGCCTTCCGGATTGACGTAAATGAGGCCCATCTGCACGGCGGCAAGTGGATTTTCGAGATCCCGATCGCCAGAGTAACGCTTATCGGCCAGCCACTTGTCCTCGCTGCCCCAGTAGACATCCTCTTCCGGTTCCCAGATATCCTCACGCCCGCCGCCAAAGCCAAAGGTCTTAAACCCCATGGACTCGAGCGCGACGTTGCCGGCGAGGATCATCAGGTCGGCCCAGGAAATCTTCCGGCCGTACTTCTGCTTGATGGGCCACAGCAGTCGACGCGCCTTGTCGAGGTTGACATTGTCGGGCCAACTGTTGAGAGGGGCGAAGCGCTGGTTGCCGTGCCCTGCGCCGCCGCGACCGTCGCCCGTTCGATAGGTGCCTGCGCTGTGCCATGCCATGCGGATAAAGAGAGGACCGTAGTGGCCGAAGTCTGCAGGCCACCAGTCCTGGGAATCGGTCATTAGCGCGCGAAGGTCCTTCTTAACGGCTTTCAGGTCGAGGCTTTCGAATTCCCTCGCATAGTTGAATTCCTGGCCCATGGGATCGGAAAGGGAGGAGTGCTGGCGCAGGATGTTGAGCTTCAGCTGATTAGGCCACCAGTCCTGGTTCGACGTGCCGCCTCCGGCGGAGCGAGGGAACGGGCACTTTGATTCAGTTGACATGGGTTCTCTCCTTTGTCGTTTGGCCCCCACGTATTCGGTCCGGGCGTCGGCAGCCGACGCCCATGGTCACCAGAGGAATTGAAAGGGTCCGTTCATCGAATCCCTGTCGTCGGGGCCGAGTCGCCACCCAGCATTTCGTTCCTCCTTGGGGTGCAAAATTCTCCATTCCGGGGCTCATGTCCAAGACAACGTCGGTATGACCGTGAGAGCCCGAGCCTATCGGCCCCGGCTGCCAGCCCGGACCGCCTACGCCCGCATTATCCGGGGAAGGCGCCGGGTCGTCCATACGGATAGCCACGGTCAGGCAGCAAGGCATTCGCGCAGCGATGGCCGCGGCCATGCCTTGGTTGTTCGTTGGTGAACTCGGCGACGCGGTCGATTCGGGTTACGGTTTTCTGGAGGGCAAGGTAATGTCCTCGCCGGCGATCATGAAGGTCCCCCGCCCGCGATGGTGAAGCGTCCTCGGGCTGTTTTGCGAGGGATCGATCCAGGCCTTGAGCACCTTGAGAATGAAGAAGTTGTACTTTTCCGCCATCGTCGCGTCGACGACCTTGCACTCGAGGTTCGCGTAGCACTCGGCAATGAGCGGCGCCACCACGCGCGACGCGGCAGCCGGCGTCAGTCCGAACTTCTTGAACTTGTCGATGCGCCGCCCCGAAGCGTTACCGCAGCCGACAACCTCAGCCGCCAGATCTGCTGTCGGGACGTTGATCGCGCATTCCTGCGTCGCCAGCAGATTGCCGAACGTATGGTTGCGGTCGCTCACTACGCAACCGACGAGCGGAGGCTCGAAGTCGATCATCGTGTGCCACGACATGGGCATGACGTTCGCCCGCCCAGACCGGCAGGTAGTGACTAGGACGACCGGTCCAGGCTCCAGCAAGCGATAGACGCGGCCCAGCGGAAGCGACTTCTTTCCTTTCATTGCGCCGCCCTCCTTCTTCTCGCCAAAGCGAGCATCCCAAAGCCTAGCTGTCAACCGTCTGCCGGTGGGAGCGTTTCGCGTCGCGTCGACGCGGCCGACCAGCCTCCGCGCCAAGTCTCTGGCTCGCGCGAATATGGGCCCTGGCCGACATGCCGTAGACCGGAAGGCAACTCGGCCCGTGGAGCTCGGTGAAAAAGGCGGCGCAGCGTATCTCACTCAGTCCTGGCGAGGCGGGCGCGAAACCCTACGTCATTTCGGCCAGCCAGATTCCGCCCACGCGGGAAGCGAACGGGCCTCCTTTCTCGTGAGCGAAGCCAGTGAATGCGGGCATCCTCCGTGCCAGTCGCCCGTGGGCTGATCAAGTTCGTGGATGACCGGGAGGAGCACTCCGCCACCGAAACGTTCGCAGCCCAGGGCGGGCGAGCGAATCGGCCAGACGCGTGATCGAAGACGCGCTTCTCAGGACACCAGGTGCTCCTCGAGCGGACTGCGGGGTCCCTTAGGCGGGTACGGCGGAGCGGCGACCGCGCAAAATCCTTTGGCATCAACCG
>Ga0335078_10011767_pt1 | contig 12979 bp, 9 predicted proteins | sample Lox_Sample_32_FD_206711 | JGI IMG/M metagenome (GOLD analysis project Ga0335078, IMG submission 206711) | Soil microbial communities from Loxahatchee National Wildlife Refuge, Florida, United States - Lox_Sample_3.2 | ecosystem: Environmental > Terrestrial > Soil > Wetlands | place: USA: Florida... | reverse complement strand
CTCGGTGTCATCGATTCCGTTGGACGCTCAGCAGAAGCTGGAGCTGCTCATGACCATTGGACAGGCGCTGGTGGGCATGATGTTTCTGATCAACATGGAACTGGTTTGGTGGGAAGCTTCGGTGCTGTTCGTGCTCTGGCTGGCGCAGTTCGCCTTCTCGGCGGTTCCGGCGGGCCACAGCGGCGTGCTGGGCTTCCTCGGCCATCGCGTGCACGTCTGGATTACCCTGACCTACTTCGCCTGGGCCGCCTGGGAGATGGCGCGTCTGTTTACGGGAGCCCGCCAGCCGACTGCTCTGGTGGAATTCGTGCGAATCTGGCGTGAGAATGTCCTTCGCGCCCCCCGGCGTTGAGCCGCCCTACAACCGCACGATCTTATCCGACTTGCGGTTCCTGTACGCATTCCGCGTGTCCACAATCAGTTTCGCCTTCTCGTGGATCGCCTCGTAATCGAAGTTGGAATGATCGGTGATGATCACGACGCAATCCGCCGCCGCAACACCCGCGTCCACCGGCGATGCCTCCAGACTTCCGCCGTCCAGCCGCACCGACGGCACGTACGGATCGCTGAAGGTCACCCGCGCGCCCAGCCGCTGCAGCAGCAGAATCACGTCCAGCGCGGGCGATTCGCGCATATCATCGATGTTTCGCTTATACGCGACCCCGAGCACGTGCACGTGCGAGCCCTTCACCGGTTTCGCCCGGTCATTCAGGGCGTCCTGAACCTTCCCCACCACGAAATGCGGCATCTGCCCGTTGATCTGTCCGGCCAGCTCGATGAAGCGCGCCTCGATACCGGCCTGTTTCGATTTCCAGGAAAGATAGAACGGGTCGATGGGAATGCAGTGGCCGCCCAGACCCGGCCCCGGATAGAAGGGCATGAAGCCGAACGGCTTGGTGGCGGCGGCGTCAATCACCTCCCACACATTGATGCCCATGCGGTCGCACATCATCGCCAGTTCGTTCACCAGACCGATGTTGATCATGCGGAACGTGTTCTCCAGCAGCTTGGCCATCTCGGCCGACACCGTGGAACTCACCGGCACCACGTTCTCCAGCGCTTGCCGGTAGAACGACGCCCCCATCTCCGTGCAGGCGGGAGTCACGCCGCCAACTACTTTCGGAATGTTCCGGGTCTGGTATGTCGGATTGCCGGGGTCCACCCGCTCGGGAGAGAAGCACAGGAAGAAATCCTCGCCCACTTTAAGCCCGTCTTTGGCCAGCATTGGCAGCAGGAGCTCGTCGGTGGTGCCGGGGTATGTGGTGGACTCCAGGATCACCAGCTTGCCCGGCGTGAAGTGCTTCGCGATCTCCTCGCATGCGGACACGATGTAGCTCATGTCCGGGTCCTTGGTCTTGCGCAGCGGCGTGGGCACGCAGATGTCAATGGTGTCCAGGTCGCGGACGGCGGCGAAATCGGTGGTCGCTCGGATGAAACCATCCTTCACCAGCGGGCGCAGAACATCGGTGGGTATGTCCTGAATGTACGAATCCCCGCTGTTCAGCCGTTCCACTTTGGAGGCCTGTACGTCGATGCCGGTGACATGGAATCCGGCGTTCGCGAACTCGACGGCCAGGGGCAGGCCGACATATCCCAAACCCACCACCCCGACGCGCGCAGTCCGGTCGTGGATCTTCCGGCGTAACAGGTTACTCATGATGACGCCTCGATTTTACACGAGCCACCGGTATATTGGAAAAGATGGCGGCGATTCTGGTCACCGGCGGGGCGGGCTACATCGGCTCGCACACTGCACATCTTTTGAAGCGGCTCGGCTACGAGGTGGTTATCGCGGATGACTTGTCGCGCGGACACCAGCGCAATGTGGCCGGGTTCCCTTTTCACAAACTCCGCATGCAGGACACCGCGGCACTGGCGGATCTGCTCAGAACCGCTGGGGTCGAGGCAGTTGTTCACTTTGCGGCCTACATTGCCGTCGGCGAATCGACCCAGGCGCCCGAACTTTACTTCAGCAATAACACCGGCGGAACCCTGTCGCTGCTCACCGCGATGGTGGATGCCGGCGTCTCAAAGATCGTCTTTTCATCCACGGCCGCGGTTTACGGGATGCCGCAAACCGTGCCTATTCCGGAAACCTCGCCCTACTCTCCGCTCAGCCCTTACGGCGATTCCAAGGTGATGGTGGAGAAAATTCTCGACTGGATGGACCAGTTTCGCGGCTTGCGCAGTGTCTGCCTGCGCTACTTCAATGCCTGCGGCGCCGACGCCCAATCCGGCCTCGGCGAGGAGCACGATCCGGAAACGCACCTGATTCCTCTTCTGCTGCGGGCGGTGACTACCGGCGAGCCGGTCACCCTGTTCGGCGACGATTATCCGACCGCGGACGGAACCTGCATTCGCGACTATATTCACGTAATGGATCTCGCCGAGGCTCACGTGTTGGCGCTGCGGCATCTCACCGGAGGCGGAGAGTCGCAGAGATTCAACGTCGGGACAGGCAGCGGTTACTCCGTGCGCGAAGTTCTGCGGGCCGTGGAAGAGGTGACCGGACAGAAAGTGCCGTTCCGCATGGGGCCGCGCCGAGAAGGCGACGCACCGGTGCTGGTGGCCAATTCAGACAAGCTGAAGAGCACCCTGGGATGGCAGCCGCGATACACGGACATTCACGACATTGTGCGCTCGGCCTGGGAGTTTTATCGGCGCAAGAGCCACTAGAGCCCCAACGCGAGCCGCAGCATGTTCAGCGCGTTCTGGACGGCGAAATTGCGGATGCGGTCCCGCTCGCCGGGCAGGCGCAGCCGCCGGACCTCCGTCCCTGAAGGCGTCGCGAGACCGGCGAAAACCGTGCCAACCGGATGCTCCCTGGTGCCGCCGCCCGGCCCGGCATAGCCGGTGACCGACAGCGCAAAGTCGGTGCACGCCCGCTGCTTCGCGCCTTCGGCCATGGCTCGCGCCACCTCTTCGCTCACTGCGGTGTGAGTGGCAATCAACTCCGCGGGTACGCCGAGCATCTCCGTCTTGCTCTCTTCCGCATACGTGAGAAAGCCCCCGCGAAAGTAATCTGAGCTTCCCGGCACGCTCGTGATACGCGCGCCCAGCAGACCGCCCGTGCAGCTTTCGGCTACGCTCAGCGTCTGACGCCGTTCGCGCAGCACGTTCCCGATCAGCACCTCCAGCGGGTCGCCGTTTCGGGAATATAGTTTGTCGCCCAGAAGCGGGAAGATTTGTTCGGCCACCTCGTCGAGAAGCGCGCCGGCTTCTGCTTCCGTGTCGCATTGCGCGCGAAGATGAATCTGGATATCGCCGCCGCTGGCCAGAATTGTCGTCGTGGGATTGCGATACCTCGTGTAGACGGGCGAAATAGCCGCATCCAGATCGCCTTCGCCAATGCCGGTAGCGCGGAAGAAACGCGAGCGGATGACGCGCGCCGGGAACCTCGCGCGCAGGCGCGGCATGCACTCTTCCCGGAACAGGGGCACAAGTTCGCGCGGCGGCCCGGGCAGCAGCGCAATCACGCAGGCGCCAGTGTCCACCCATTGGCCCGGCGCGGTGCCGCGCGGATTCGCCAGCACCTCGGCGCCTTCAATCACGTATGCCTGGCGCTTGTTCACGTCGGTCATTTTCCGGCCGAAGGTGCGGAAGCGTGCGCGGATCGCATCGCAGACCTCCTCGCTGAAGATCAGCCGCCGATCCAGCGCGGCCGCCACGGAATCGCGCGTCACATCGTCTTCGGTGGGCCCAAGGCCGCCGCTCACAATGACGATTGCCGATCGGTTCAGCGCATCGCGCAATGTCTCAGCCAGCCGGTCGCGGTCGTCTCCGACTATGGTCTTGCGAACCACCTCGATGCCCAGTCCGTTCAGCTCGGCGGTCAGAGCCAGCGAATTGGTGTCGGTTTTCTCCGGGGTAAGCAGCTCCGAACCGACCGCGACGATCTCGGCTTCCGGCATCGCCTGGCCGGATCAGAACAGCGGCCGGCCCTGCAGTCCGGCATCCACGCGATAAAGCGCGTTCGTGGTGGTAACCGCGATGGATCGCGAAGGAGTGAACGCAAGACCCACAATTCCCGGCCCGGAGAGGAACAGGTGCGGTTTTCGGTCCTCGCCAAAGCGGACCACGCCGCGCCTGCCTCCATACGATGCCGCTACGTACAAACGGCCGTCGGAATCGAACGCCAGCCCCTGCGGCCGCCCCAGACCTCGATAGAAGACTTCCACATCGCCCGCGTGGGAAACGCGATAAACCGCATCGAAACTCGATGTCGTCGGACCCGTGATGTAGAGGTAACCTTCGGGCCCCATGGCAAGGTGGTACGCGGCAAGCGAAGGCTCCAAAGTGGCAAATACGTAGATCTGCCGTTCACGGCTGATTTTGAAAATAGTGCCGCTGCGGTCCCCCACGTAGAGGTTCTCTTCTTCGTCGAACGCGATGCCCGTCGCGACGCCCATGCCCTCCACGTAAACGGACATCGATCCATTCTGCTCCACCTGGTAGATGATGCCGTCGTAGCGGCTGGAGACGTAAAGCAGGCCCGCGCGATCGAAGGCAAGACCCGTTGCGTTCATGAGATCGGTGACGAACGGTTGCGCGGAATAGTTGAGATCGATCTTGTAAACGGCCACCGGAGTCTTCTGTCCACGCTGGCCGCTGAAGGTGGCGTAGATGTTGCCCTGACGGTCTACCGCCGGATTGGCCACCGGATGGAGATTGTCGGCAATCTGAACGCCGATGTCGCACGCCCATGCGTCGCTGGAGCGCTCTCCCGATTCAACCACCAAATCTCCGGCCGCGCCTTCGGGAACCCGTACCACAAGGTACGAATCGGAACCGACCACCACCTGCGCGGGGGCCTCCCCAATTGTCACGCGAGGACGGTCCGATCCCGCAGCCAGACCTTTGCCGCGGATTTGAAACTCACCTCCGGGGATGGCCGTCGGCGGCGTCACCTGTCCAATTTGCGGACGTCCATCCACGTTCTTTTTCGCTGCCATAGTCAATAAAGATTGAAACACCCTGCCAGGAATAACACAAGCGCGCCATAAACGCCGGCCATCAGATCGTCCGCCATGATGCCGAACCCCGCCTTCAACCCTTCCAGCCGCCGTGCCGGCCACGGTTTCCAGATGTCGAAGATGCGGAACAAGGCCAGCGCCAGCACCCAGCTTTTCCAATTCAACGTTACCGCACCCGCCAGCGTCAGCCACTGCCCCGCCACTTCGTCCACCACGACGATGTGTGGGTCCACCTTGTTCAAGCTGCGCTCAACCACCGTGGCCGCCCAGACACCGGCCGGCGTGACGAGCACAGCCCATAGCAGAAACCAGTGCGGGCTGAAGCCGCCGAACCGCACCGACAACCAGGCGATGACAACGGCGGCAAGCGAACCCGCCGTGCCCGGTCCCCAGGGCCAATAGCCACAGCCGAACCACGTCGCGAGCAGATATGCAACCTTCTTCACGGCTCCTCGGCGGCCTCGTCCCGCTCGGCCGGACCTGCCCCGGGCGCCGGCGCGCCAGGCACCACGTACTTTTCGGACGCCCATTTGCCGAGATCGATGAGCCGGCAGCGCTCGCTGCAAAAGGGATAGAATTCCCCGGAAATATCGGCCTCTTTCTTACAAATCGGACAAAGCATGCCGCGATCCTATCGCGCCAGCGGCGCGGTTTGCGGCCTCGGCGACGCGAGGATCCGGAAAGGACTGGCGGGGATGGCCGGCGCCATTGGCAGATCGGCTGGAGCCCGATCGATCAACTCACCCACCAGATCGTAATCGTGTGCCTCGGTGATGCGCATGCGGCGGATCTCGCCTGGCCGGGGAGCCGATTCGCCGAAATCGTTGATCAGGCAGACGCCATCGATCTCCGGCGCCTGTGTGGCAAGCCGCGCTTCCCATAACAGGTCGGTTTCGCGCGATGGCCCCTCCACCAGCACGTCCATTTCCTTGCCCACCAGCCGCCGGTTGCGCGTCAGCGATATCCGGCGCTGAAGAGCCATAAGCCGCCGCTTGCGGTTGTAGATAGTGCGGCGGTCCACTTTCCCATCCAGATGAAAGCTGCCGCTGGTGTCCTCATCCGAGTACGAGAACACGCCGAGCCGGTCGAACTGGGCGGCACGCACAAAATCGCAGAGCTCGGCGAAATCGGTATCCGTTTCCCCGGGAAAACCCACAATCATGCTGGTTCGAATAGCTACGCCCGGAATGGTGGCCCGAATCCGTTCCAGCAGCTTCAGGAAAATGTCGCCGCTCGCCCCGCGCTTCATGCGCTTGAGAACCGCCGCGCTGGCGTGTTGCAGAGGCATATCGATGTACTTCACCAGTGCATCGTGCCCGGCAATGGTGTCCAGCAGCTTCTGGGTAACCTTGTTCGGATAGCAATAGAGGAACCGCACCCACTTCGTCTGCGCGGTGTCGATGCTCGCCAGCCGTGCCAGCAAATGCGCCAGACCATCCCTCAGTCCAAGGTCCTCGCCGTAACAAGTGGTGTCCTGGCCGATGAGGTTGATTTCGCGGACGCCCTGCGCGAACAGCCGCGTGGCCTCCGCGATCACCGACTCGAAACGGCGGCTGCGGAACTTCCCGCGATACTGTGGAATCACGCAGAACGAGCAGGGATGATCGCACCCCTCGGCGATTTTGAGGTAAGCGTAGTGGCGCGGGGTGGCCAGCACGCGCGGAGTCAGGTCGTGGTAAAGGTATGGCTGCGCCGGTGCACCTGCCCCGCCATCCCCGCCTTCGCACAAATCGACGATGCGATCCAGTTCATTGGTGCCGAGGATGGCGTCCACTTCCGGCAGGTCCTTGCGAATATCGCCTCGGTAACGTTCCACCAGACAACCGGCTACGATCAGCTTTTTCGCGCGTCCTTCGCGCTTGTACGAGGACATTTCGAGGATCGTGTCCACCGATTCCTGCTTGGCCGGATCGATGAAGCTGCAGGTGTTGACCACGATGACCTCGGCATCCTCCGGGCGCGGTGTAAGTTCATGGCCGCGCTCGACAAGCTGCCCCATCATGACCTCGCTGTCCACAAGATTCTTAGGGCAACCGAGGCTGACAAAACCGATTTTCACTGGGTATGGGTTCCCGCGGAAGAGTGCTTATCTGAGCGTAACATGAGCTCTTTCGAGCCCGGCTTACCGCTCTCCCGGCTCCGCGTCCTTACTGCGCCGCCACCGTGTATCGCACGCTCTTGGCCAGCTGCAGCTTTCCCTGGAGGGCGATGATTCGCAGCTCGCAGTCACCCGGTTGAGATGGCGCCGATACCACCATGGGCGCGGCGCCCGAGGCATCGGCCGCGGGCAGATCGGCCATCTGCGTTGCCACCAGTTTGCCGTCTACCAGAAACTGAACCGCCACCTGCGCTTTATCGGTCCTGGTTTTATCCGGATACACGACAAAGTACGCGTACGGCTTCTCATCCTTACCGAGCGACGCCCGGAGCAGCGGCACAACCCGCGTGGTGGAAAACTCGAACGGGTCCGTGGTGTCGGGCTGGCCCTGCACCTGCTCCACTCGCTGCACCAGCATCACGCTGCTGAGCCCCAGGCCTTCACGTTCGGGAATGAACAATGACAATGCGCCGGTGCTGGCGCGGTTGGATTCCCGGTCCATCATTACCGTCTGGACGTGATAGTGCCCCGCGGGAAGCTCGAACGGGTGGGTCCACGTGATCGGCTGCGCCGTCAACGCCGCCAGCTTGTCGTCCGGTAGTTCGTAGGAGGCATCCTGGCTGTACTTGTCCACAATCTGCCCGTCGGAGTCTTTCACCACCGTAAGGAAGGACACGTGAATGCGATGAGTTTTCTGCGCGGCAATGGGCGTGGCCGTCGGAGTTGATGCGGGCAACTCGAGGGCGAACCCCACTTTCGCGGGCGAACCCTCGGGCTGGAACTGGAACGCCGCCGAGTGGAAGTCGAAGGCGTGAGGCGGCGTTTTGGAATTCAGCAGATTGAGACCAGCCATCTCGAACGGCCGTAACGGGCCGCCACCAAGCGGCGGGATGGCGTAATAACCGTTCCGGCTTTCTGCGTGCAAATCGGCGCGAGCGAGCTTTACTTCAATCTTCCGCAGTTGGCCGTCATATTTGTCGGATGACGGATGGTAAACAACTTCGTAGTGCGTGTCCACGTCGTCCATCAGCCGCTGAAACGGCTTGCGGAAGTCGTTGGTGCTGCCCATCAGGAAGCCGCCGGTTCCCTCGGCGAGGGCGCGCAGAGGCGCCTGGCTGTCGGAGTTGCGGACCGCGTCACGCGTATAGTCGTCCTGGCGCGCCAGTTCGGCCTCCCCGCCGACGCTCATGGCGGCCGTGCTGCCCTGTTGCTGGCTGAGCCCGACGCTGTGCGCCAACGCCTGATTGCCTGCCTGCACGTTCGAGTTCTCGCTGAGCCCGTTGGTATCCAGTGCGTATACGCTGATGTCCGCGTCGCGCGCCTGATTGATGATCTTGTCGAACATGTCGGGGTCGCCGGTGGTCACCAGACCCGGGCTGAGCATCAGCACCGTCTTATGGCCCGGGAAGCGGGAGAGATCCTGCATCAGCAGTTTCATCTGATCGATGCCGGCCATCCCCTCGATCCTTCCGAAGTCCCTCTTCTGATCGACAAGGTCCCCGCGCATGGCATCCGCGCCTTGCCCTGTCTCCTGGGTCACGTCGAGAATTGCGGCGTTGTTGAGCTGGCCGCCGGTACTGACCTCGGTGGCGGCTGCGCCGGTGCCCTGCGTCACATCCATGTTGGGGCTGCCATTGAGCACGGCATCGGCGACGCGCGCCAGCTGGAACGACCCTCCCCCGAATCCCCGCGCCGAGGCGCGTAACAGGTCCGCCCGGTTCGTGGTGAACGGATACATCACGTTCAAGGTCGCGCCCAGGTTAAACACGCCGATCCAGGTATCCGGCAGCGACCGCGTCTTCAGAAAATCCTGCACCGCATCCATCGCGAACTTCTTGGTGACCACATCGCGAGGGTCGAAATTGTGGAAGACAATGCAAATCAGATTCGATTTCTTCACCGGCAGCGTGGACCCTGCCCCGGTGGCAGGCGCGGTTTCTTCGGCCGCAGCAGCTCCCTCCATCAGCCGGAAGCTCTTCACCTGCTGGCGCGCCCCGTCCTCGTAGATCTCAACGTCCCCGGGTTTCAGGGTTCTCACAATCTTGCCGTGCTTGTCGCGCACCACCAGATCGAGAACCACCTCATTCACAGTGGTGCGAATGGTAGCAACCGGCGCCGCGGGCGCCGCCGGCGAGCTTTGTACATCGGCCACGGCCCCGAACACCGGCCAGAAGAGCATTGGAAGAATTGTGATGAAACGCATTTTGACCTCGGTCTTTTTATGACTTATGGCGCCCGGATCTCTACCGAAACCAGGCACACTGGCCCCTACCCCCGGGGCCGGATGTTGTCACTGCGCCGCTACTGTATATTTGACGCTCTGTGATGTGGAGGAGTTCCCCTGCGTGGAAGTGATCTTCAATTCGCAGTCTCCGGGTTTAATGACGGCGGAAACCACCATGGGCACGGCTCCGCTGGCGTCGGACGCCGGCAGGTCGGCTGATTGCTTCGCCAGTTCTTCGCCGTTCACCAGGAACTGAACCTGGATCCGTGGCTTCTCCGGGTTGGACTTGTCCGGATAGATCACGAAATAGACGTATGGCTGTTCTCCTTTTTCGAGCGTGGTACGAAGCTGGGGAACCACGCGTGTCCCCGCGAACTCAAACGGGTTTTCAGGGTCCGGGCTCGCCGCCAGTTTTTCCACGCGCTGCACCAGCACCACGCTGCTCATCTCGAGGCCATGGCGCTCGGGAATCTCCAGGGGAATAGCCGCCGCGCTGGCGCGATTGCCTTCGCGATCCATAAGCGCCACGTCCATGCTGTAATGTCCGGCCGGCAGGTCGAACGGGTGAGTCCACGTAATGGGCATGCCCCGGACCGATTCGAACTTGTCGTCGGGGATCTCAAACGAGCTGTCCTGGCTGAACTTGTCCACAATCTGCCCGCTGGAATCCTTCACCACGGCAAGCAGGGAGACGCGCAGGCGATGGCTCTTCCGCTCGGCCTGCGGAGTGGCTGTCAATGCGGAGGCAGTCACTGCAAAAGCTGCGCCGGCCTCCCCCGACGGGTCGCCGGAGCGGAATTGGTAAGCCGCGGCACGAAAATCGAAGGCATGCGGTTCCGGTTTCGCGTTCAGCACGGTGAGCCCGGCAATGTCGGTGGCGGTCAGTGCCGCCGAGCCGCGAATCGCCGGCACCGCGAAATAGCCGCTTCGGTTCTCCACCGTGTAGTCGGCCCGCGCCAGCTTCACTTCAATCTTCCTCAGGTGACCGTCGTAGACGGCGCTGCTCGGATGATAAATCGCTTCGTAGTGCGTTCCTACGTCGTCGTTGAGGTGCTGAAACGCTTTGCGGAAATCGTTGGTCCCTCCAATCAGGAACCCGCCCGTGCCCTCGGAAAGAGCTCGCAGCGGCGCCTGCGTATCGCTTCCTCGCACGGCGTTATGAAGGTAGTCGTCCTGGCGCGCGAGCTGGGCTTCCTGTCCCACCGACCCGGTTGTCGTGGTGTCCGAGTTGGCGGCAGCGGATGTTTGCGTGGTTCCCATGTTGGCCGGCAGGCCCGACCGGCTCTCCTGCTGGCTCAGATTGCTCACGTTCTGCAGCGCGGCGTTGGCCGCCAGCAGATTTGAGTTTTCGCTGAGGCCATTCGTGTCCAGCGCGTAGACGCTCACGTCCGCCTGCCGAGCCCGCCTCAGGATCGCGTCGAACAGATCGGGATTGCCCTCGCTGGGAAGGCCCGGGCTGAGCATGAGGACCGTCTTGTGGCCAGGAAGCTGAGAAAGCTCCTCGATCAGCATCTTTACCTGGTCGTCTGACTGCATCCCCTGAATCTGGCCGAAGTCCCGCTGCTGGTCCACCAGGTCCCCGCGCTGCGCGTTGGAGGCTAGACCCGTATTCTGCGTCACATCCAGAATCGCCGCGTTATTGAGCTGGCCCGTCTGCATCGACTCAACAAATCCACCGGTGTGCGCCGCCTGATTGGCCACTCCCTGAATGACATCCAGATTTGGCGTTCCGTTCAACACCGCGTCGGCGACACGAGCGAGCTGAAAAGTCCCTCCGGTGAAGCCCTGCGCCGCGGCCCGCAACAACTCCGCCCGATTCGTGGTGAAGGGATGCAGAACGGTCAGCCGCGAGCCCAGCGCAAAAACACCGACCCAGGTATCCGGCTGCCATTCGGTCTGCAGATACTGCTGCACCGCCCCCATCGTGAACTTCTTCATGCTCACGTCAAGGTTGTCCTGATTGTGAAACACGATGCAGACCAGGTTCACCTTGCGCAGCGGAACCAGGCCGCCCGGAGTCCCGGGTTTCGTTGAATTGCCCATCTCCACATCCGGATGGCCGCTGGCGAGTTTCAGGCTCCGCACCTGCTGAAGAACGCCATCCTCGTAGATCTGGATGTCGCTCGGCTTCAGATTCCTGACGATCTTGCCCTTTTTGTCCCGCACCACGATGTCGAGATCCACCTCGTTCACCGTCGCTCGAATGGCTGGCGTGGATTCGGCGGGAGCGCTGGTCTGTGGCGGCGCCGCGTTGCCCAGCACCAGAAAACCAGCAACGAGGCTGGTCACGGCACACTTCCCGAGCATAGTCTGATCCTATCGCGTTCAGCGGCGCGAAGCGATCACGTCGGCACGGGAAACGTCGTTCTGACAGCCTATTGCTGCTGCTGCTCGGGAACCGTATAGCTGACGCTGTGCGCCAGCGACTTATCCCCTTGAATTGCAGTAATCTTCAGCTCACAATTCCCCGGTTTGGCGACTGCGGCCACTACCATGGGGACTGCCCCGGTGGAATCCGCCGCTGGCAAATCAGCCGTCTGATTCGCCATTTCTTCGCCGTTGACCATAAACTGAACCTGGATTTGGGGCTTCTCGGAGCTGGCGGCATCCGGATACACCACAAAGTAGACATATGATTGATTCGCCGGGTTTACCGTTCCGCTTAAATCCGGCACAACCTTGTTGGCCGCGAACTCGAAGGGGTCGGAGGCGTCGATCTGGCCTTTCACCGGTTCCACTCGCTGCACCAGCAGTACACTGCTCATGCCGAGCCCCGATTTTTCTGCGCTGTCGAACTCCGCGGTGCCCGTGCTCGCTCGCCGCCCTTCCCGGTCCAGAAGAGCTGTCTCGATGGTGTAATGCCCGGCCGGAAGCTGCATGGGGTGAGTCCAGGTAATGGTCGTCGCCTGCAGTCCGGCCAGCTTGTCGTCTGGAATTTCATACGGAGCATCCTGGCTGAACTTGTCCACAATCTGTCCGTTCGAGTCCTTCACCAGCGCGAACAGCGAAGCATGGATGCGGTGCCGGTTCTGCCCCGGTTCGGCCGTGGCGGTCAGGCTGGAAACCGGCAGCTCGAAAACGGCCGCCGACTGCGAACTGTCGCCCGGGCGGAAGGAGAATGCCGCAGTGCGGAAATCGAACGTCCTGGGCAGTGGCGAGGGGCCATTGAGGACGCTCAGCCCGGCGGTCTCATAAGGCGTCAGCGTGGGCGAACCGCCGAAGTAGGGTAAGGCGAAGTATCCGCTGCGGCTCTCCACCGTGTAATCGGCTTTCGCCAGCTTCACTTCGATCTTGCGCAGGTGGCCGTCGTATTTGTCGGCCGACGGATGATAGACCGCCTCGTAGTGCGCGTCGATATCGCCGATGATGTGCTGGAACGGCTTGCGCATATCGTTGCTGTTCGCCGTCATGAAGCCGCCGGTGCTCTCCGACAGCGCCCGGAGGCTCGCCTGGGTGTCGGAAGTTCGCACCGCCTGGCGGGTGTACTCGTCCTGGCGGATCTCGTCGGCCACGGCGCCGGCGCTGCCCATGGAGGTGGTGTTTCGATTCGCCGCCGCGTTCACTCCCGCGGTGGATGTCCGGTTTTGCTGGCTCAGGCTCGAGGCATGCTGCATGGCCATCGAGGACGACTGCGCCGTCGAAGTCTCGCTCAGCCCGTTTGCGTCGAAAGCATAAATCGAGATA
>Ga0335078_10011766_pt1 | contig 12980 bp, 12 predicted proteins | sample Lox_Sample_32_FD_206711 | JGI IMG/M metagenome (GOLD analysis project Ga0335078, IMG submission 206711) | Soil microbial communities from Loxahatchee National Wildlife Refuge, Florida, United States - Lox_Sample_3.2 | ecosystem: Environmental > Terrestrial > Soil > Wetlands | place: USA... | reverse complement strand
GCACCAGGCGATCGCGGCGATCGCCTGGTGCGTCGGGATCGCGCTGGCCGGGTGCCTGTCGGCGCTTGCCACGGTCAGGAGGCGAGCGTGACGGCGACCAGCTGAGACCAGCCCGTCTGCGGGCCCTCCCGAGCCGCCTCGGCGAACCGTGCATCGCCGAGGCGGTGCCGCGCAATCTGCTCGATCCGGGCCACGTCCGGGTCGGACCGATCCGGCAGTCCGCGCACGGCGGCGCTCGCCGCGAGCAGCCGTGCGGCCTGCTCGACCTGGTCGCAGCGCAGTGCCAGGTCCGCCACCCCGACGAGTACCTGCGCGATCAGGGGCGCATGCCCCGCCTCGGCCGCCGCCTGGCACGCCGCCACGCGGTGCGCCCGGGCCTCGCTGAGATCGCCGGCGAGGTGGCCGAGCAGGTCGTGTGTCACCGCGCGGATGTGCGCCTGCCCCGCTTCGTCGCCCAGCAAGGATGTCGCGATGCTGAGCTGCTTGCGCGCCTCCTCGGCGTTGCCCCCCCAGCGAGCAAGTTCCGCTTTCGAGAGGGCCAGCTCAGCCAGCGCATCGGGCCAGGTGACCCGTTCCGCACACCGTTGCGCCTCGGCGACGGCGGCCGCGCTGGCGTCCTTGTCGCCCAGCAGCCAGTACAGGCGCGCCTGCCGCGACCGCATCCGGATGACGTCCTCGGTGGCGCCGACCTCGGTGACGACCGCGATCGCCTGTTCGTAGTGCTCGCAGGCACCGGCGAGCTCGCCGCGCACCGCAAATCGGTCCGCCAGCTCGGTCAGGGCGAACGAAATCCCAAACCGTTCGCCGAGCGCCCGGAACTCGGCGAGCGCCATCTCGAGATACGCGTCCGCATCCCGCCCGTGCTGGCCGAGCATGATCCGCATCTTGCCGAGTTGCAGCCGGGCCAGTGCTCTTACCCACGGGTCCTCGTTGTCCAGCAGTGTTTCCCACGCGGGCAAGAACGCGTCCGGCGCTTGCAACATGCGTTCCAGTGGGGCTATCAACCCCAGCAGCGGGTTGCGGTGCTGACTGCGCTGGCTGAACCGGTGTGCCTCGTGGATCCACTCCGCCGCCTGGTGTTGGTCGCCCCGCCCGGAGCTCAGGAACAGCACGACAAGGGCGTACACCATGGCCCGGATCTCATCGGCCACCTCGCCGGGAATGGCGGTGGCCGCGGTGATCAGCTCGACGCCCTCGGCCTTGTGCCCGCCGAGCCACCAGTACCAGCCGGCGGCCGCCGCCAGCCGCATCGCCCCGTGCGCCTCGCCGGCCGCGAGCGCGCCACGCATCGCCGAACCGATGTTGTCGTGCTCGGCCTCGAGCGTGGCGAGCCATTCCAGCTGCTCGGCGCGGCGAAGATGCGGTTCCGCGGTTTCGGTCAGGTCGGTGAAGCAGGCGAGATGCGCATGGCGCGCCAGGTCCGATTCCCCCGCCTCCGCGAGCCGGTCCCGGGCGTATTCCTTGATCGTGCCGAGCATTCGGTAGCGCGGTGCGCTGTCACCCCCGGTGAGCAGCATCGATTTCTCGGTCAGCGCGGTGAGCAGCTCGAGCACTTCCCCCCGCTCAACCGAATCACCGCCGCAGACCTGCTCGGCCGCGTCCAGGCTCGCCCCGCCGGAGAACACCGCGAGCCTGCGCAGGACCATCCGTTCGGCGTCGGTGAGCAGCTCCCAGCTCCAGTCCACCACCGCGCGCAACGTCCGGTGCCGTGGCAGCGCGGTACGGCTGCCGCCGGTCAGCAGGCGGAACCGGTCGTCGAGACGGTGGGCGAGCTGATCGAGGGACATGGTGCGCAACCTGGCCGCGGCCAGTTCGATCGCCAGCGGTATCCCGTCGAGCGCCCGGCAGACGCGCGCCAGGTTCGACAGCATGTGGGCGTCGGACGCAAGATCCTTGCGCACCGCGCCGGCCCGGTCCTGCAGCAGCTTAACGGCCTGGGAGGACGCGATCTCGCCGGGGTCCGCGTCCTCGGCCGGCAGCGTCAGCGGCCCGACCAGCCACAGCGCCTCACCGATGATGCCGAGCGGTTCCCTGCTCGTCGCGAGGATCCGCAGCCGGCGGCACTCCCCCAGCACCCGGTGGGCGAACGCCGCCGCCGACTCGATGACGTGCTCACAGTTGTCCAGAATCAAGAGCGCTTCGCGCTCGCGGATCGCGGCGATGAGCCGGTCCATCGGTTCTGCATTCGGTGTGCCGCCGAGCAGCGCATCCCGGAGCCCGAGCGCGGCGAGCGTCGCTTGCGCCACGTCGCCGTCCGCGCCGATCGACGCCAGTTCCACCAGCCAGGCCCCGTCCGGCAGGTCGCCGAGCAGCGTGCGTGCGGTTTCCGTGGCCAGCCTGGTCTTCCCCGAGCCGCCCGGCCCGATCAGGGTGGTGAGCCGATGGTCGGCGATGAGTTCGCGGACGGCGGCGACATCGGCGTCCTTGCCGACAAAGCTGGTCAGCTCGGCGCGCAGGTTGGTCTTCCGGTTTTCCTCCCGCCGTCCCAGCTCGCCCCGCAGCAGCGCGACGTGCAATGCGGACAGCTCCGGTGAGGGGTCGACACCCAGCGCGCCGGCCAGGGCTTCTCTCGCGCGCTGGTACACGAGCAGCGCCTCGGTGTCGCGGCCGGTTGCGACGAGGGCACGCATCAGCGCAGCGACAAGGCGTTCTCGCACCGGATGCGCGGCCACCAGGCCGGTCAGTTCGGTGACCAGCTCCGCACCGTGGCCGAGGCGGATCTCCGCGTCGGACCAATCCTCGATGGCTGTCAGGCGCAGCCCCTCGAGCCGGGTGACCGCCGCGTCAAACGCCTCACTATCCTGCAGGCCGACGTCCTGCATGGCCGCACCGCGCCACAATGCGAGGGCCTCGCGCAGCAGCCGTACCCGCCGCGGATCCTCGTCATGGCGGGCCTGGCCGACGAGGCGTTCGAACCGCACCGCGTCGACGGCGCCGGGTTCCACCCTCAGCCGGTAGCCGTCCGTCTGCCCCTCAACCAGCCCTCCCGGCAGCGCCTTCCGCAGCCGGGAAACCAGGCGCTGCAAGGCATTCGCCGCGTCGGAAGGCGGGCGCTCACCCCAAATCCAGTCGACGAGCGTCGCCCTCGGGACTGCCCGACCTGGTTCGAGCGCGAGGGCGATCAGCAGCCCCCGCAACCGGGCGCCCGGCACGTCGGCGAGGACGCCGTCGTCCGTGCGAACCTCGAATGACCCAAGCATCCCGATCTGCACCTAGCTGATTTTGCCAGGGCGATTGGCAGGCCTCCAACTGGTGACGCGGCGCACGATGTGCCCAGGTTTGGGTGGGGCGGTCAGCCCCGGTCCAGGCCACCGCGCTTGATGAGCTGAGCGGCGATGACGTTGCGCTGGATCTCGTTGGTGCCCTCGCCGACGATCATCAGCGGGGCATCCCGGAAGTAGCGCTCCACGTCGTACTCGGTGGAGTAGCCGTAGCCGCCGTGGATGCGCACGGCATTCAGCGTCACCTCCATCGCGATCTCGGAGGCGAACAGCTTGGCCATGCCCGCTTCCATGTCGCAGCGCTGCCCGGAATCGAACCGCTCGGCGGCGTGCAGGATCAGCTGCCTGGCGGCGGTGATCTTGGTAGCCATGTCGGCCAGGTAGTTGCCGATCGACTGGTGCTTCCAGATCGGAACGCCGAACGCCTCCCGTTCCTGGGCGTAGCGCAAGGCATCGTCGAACGCGGCCCGGGCGACGCCGAGGGCGCGGGAGGCGACCTGGATCCGGCCGGTTTCCAGGCCCTTCATCATCTGCGCGAAACCCTGGCCCTCGGTCCCGCCCAGCACCGCATCGGCGGGGGCACGGTAGTCCTCGAAGACCAGCTCGCAGGACTCCACGCCCTTGTAGCCCAGCTTGGACAGGTCCTTGGAGACGGCCAGTCCCGGTCCGTGCCCGACGAGCAGGATCGACACGCCCTTGTGCCGGGGCTGCGCGTCCGGGTCGGTCTTGGCGAGCAGGGCGATCAGCCCGGAGCGGCGGGCGTTGCTGATCCAGGTCTTGGACCCGTTGACCACGTAGCAGTCACCGTCGTGGCGGGCGGTGGTCTGCATGGCCTGCAGGTCCGAGCCGCCGCCGGGCTCGGTGAGCGCCATCGTGGCGCGGAGCTCGCCGGTGGCCATGTTCGGGAGGTACCGGTCCTGCTGCTCCCGGGTGCCGAACGCAAGCAGCAGCTTGGCCACCACGGTGTGGCCGCCCATGGCACCAGCCAGGCTCATCCAGCCACGGGACAGCTCGGCAGTCACCAGCGCGTAGCAGGGCATTGACACCGGGGCCTCGCCCCACGGCTCGGGAATGGCCAGCCCGTAGATGCCCATCTGTTTCATCTGCTCGATGAACGCCTCCGGGTAGGTGTTGGCGTGCTCCATGTCCCGGACCGCGGGCCGGACCGCACGGTCGATGAAGCCGGCGACGGTGCCGACGACCGCCTGTTCCTCGGTGCTCAGCATGACGGTTGGGCGTTCCTTTCCAAGCCTGCGGGCGTCGATGAGTTCCCGCGGCGGGGTGTAGACCTTGTTGTGCCGGCCCAGGAAACAGGGTCGTGGTAGGTGATCTCCCCGCTGATGCCGGTGACCGGGGTGAGCTTGCCCGCCCGGACCAGCCGGGCCAGCAGCTGGGTGTGGTGGATGACCTGGTAGTCCCCGCCGAGCTGGGGGTATTCGTTGGCGATCACAGCCGGTGGCCCGCGATCGCGGCCGCAGCCACCGTCAGAACACTCGTAATGCCCGAGTCCGCAGCACGCCGGCCCGGCGTGCTGGCCTCGGCACGGCCGCGGGTGAAGGTGCCGCCCAGGGCGCGCGGGACCTTCGCGGTGGCCGTGCCGTACCTGCAGGCGGCGTGGGCCCTGGCTGGCCTGTACCTGTCGCTGGGGCCGTCGCTGGCCGCGCAGGGCTTGCCTCGCCGAACCGGCTGTGGGGCGTGGCCAGCTCACAGACATCCTATTCGGTCAGCGCCGAGTCATCCTTGCTGACCGTGTACCCACCAGCATCCAGCAGAATATTCTGCTGCTCGACCGGAAAATGCCCTTCAAGAGTCCAGGGCTTGGGAACTTGACACGCCTGGACAATGTCGAGTATGGCGGCGAGACGTCCTGGACTCCCTGCTCGGCCAGAAGGCTCCCCTGCTCTGAGTTCTAAGCTCCGGCAGAGAATATCTTTCATCTCATCAATCTCGCGCTGCGCTGCCTCGATGCAGTGCCAGTAGCAGGTGTTCGAGGGAGTGCATCCCCACTTCTCAGCTAGCTCCCTGGCTTCCTCGTTCATCGTTCCTCCTGCATCTTTGAGTCGTTCGTCTTTCGTCCGCTGCCGGGAATCCTCGAGAACACGAGCCGCGACCTCATCCCACCGAGTAATTTCCGGCTTGTAACTGGGGCGTCATTCCTATTCCTGCCTAAAACAGCATGGATGGAAGAAGCAGGGTGACTGCCCGGTAGGCCTCGGGGAGCGGCGCGGCAAAGTCTTCTGTCTGGCTGCTGGGATCGAGGATGGTGTCAAGGACTTCTTTCATGGTTGCCTCCTGGCCGTACCTTGCGTCCAAGGGCGCAGGGCGTCCGGAGAGACCCTGCCGCCACACTGGTGGCGGCACCCGGCGGCACCCATGTGCGAATGTCCGGGCCGCGGCAACTGTCCCGGCCGCTGCGCTGCGGCCTCTCCTCCTCAGAGTCCGCCGAACTTGCCTGGATTGTCTATCAAGAATTAAGCGAAACAGTTAAGCGAAACGCTTAATGGTGGCCCGGGCGGACACGTCGTCTCCCGCCGCGAGTAACGGCTTGGACCCGTCGTGTGAGGCAGCTGCAGTTCGTGACCGTGGGCGTCGGGGACCTAGTCCGGCTCCAGCGAACCGCTCAACGACTCGACGGTTCGGGCGCGCTCGCTTCTCGCCAACAGGGCCGCAACCGGCTTCATCAACCGCATCATTCCGAAGAGCTCACCCTCCGCGACGTAATGAATGATCGTCTTGTCCTGGTCCGGCTCGAGGATGTACTCCGGTCGCGCCTCCATCGGGTCGGAGCCGAACCAGCGGAGAGTCTCGCGGAAACCGATCCGCGCCGGTGGCTCGAAGTCGGTCACTTCACCGCGGAACGTGCCCATCCTCGTGGCGTCGAAGTAAGCCGTTCCCAGGCCGAGAGGGCCGTCGGAGGTTTGCCGGGACCGGCGCAACAAACCCGTGCGGCGCATCCACGTCCTGTAACCATCCAGGTCGGCCAAACGCGTGCACACGTCGCTGATGGGTCGGTCAATCGTCGCGCGCGTCTCATCATACTCGGCCGGGTGGTGCCGCACCGAACTGGGCGTTTCGGGCGGGTTGGCGGCCGGTGTGTAAGGGCGATCGGCTGCTGCAGCGCCGGGATCGTCATCGTGGTGCCTGTGCTTCGCTGCTCCTTTACTGGGCCGGCGGGGGGTGCCACCCTGGACCGGTGAGGCCGAGGATCATGTACTGCAGCACGCCTGCGGGGCGTGTGGCGTACTCGACGTCGGGCGCTGGCCCGCCGCTGTTGTTCGACTCGGGCTGGGTTTCGCATCTGCTCGTGCATCTGGAGTTGTACTCCTTCGGCAGCTTCATCGAGCGGCTGGCCCAGCAGTTCACCGTGATCCGCTACGACAAGCCCGGGTGCGGCCTGTCCGACAGGGACGGGATAGATCTGTCGTTCGATGGGCAGGTGGCTGCGGCGCTGGCGGTGGCCGATGCAGTGGGCGTCGGCCGTTTCGGCTTGTTCGGGGCCTCGCAGGGCGGTCAGCTCGCCGCCGCGATCGCGGCGAGGCACCCGGACCGGGTCGAGGCGCTGGTGCTGTACGGGATGTGCGCCAGCGGCAGGGATCTGGCACCCGCGGCGGTCCGAGACTCGGTGGTGGCGCTGGTGCGGGCGCATTGGGGGCTGGGATTGAAGGCGCTGACCGGGGCCTTCGTCACCGATCCGACGGCTGAGGAGGTGGAGGCGTTCACCCGGGCCCAGCGGGCCTGCGCCTCGGCCGCCGTAGCCGCCGGGCTGCTGGAGGTCTACTACGAGACCGACATCAGGGCCTTGCTCCCGGCGATCCGGGCGCGTACGACGGTGCTGCACCGCGAGGCGGACAGGGGCACCAGGTTCGAGCTGGGGCGCGAGGTCGCCGCGCTGATCCCGGGGGCGACGCTGATCCCGCTACCGGGTTCGAGCCACCTATTCTACCACGGCGACTGGCGGGCGGTCCTGGATGCGATGCTCGGCTTCTTGTGCGAGCCCGCGAGCGCGGGGCCGCGGCTGACCGGCCGTGAGCTCGAGGTGGCCGGGCTGGTCGCCGAGGGGCTGACCAACCAGGCCATCGCCCGGCGGCTGTCGGTCGCGCCGCGGACCGCCGAGGCGCACGTGGAGAACATCCGGCGCAAGCTGCAGGTGCACTCGCGGGCCCAGATCGCGGCGTGGGTGACCGAGCACCGGCTCCGCACCTGAGCGGCTCGGTAGTTCACCCGACGCATTCACGGGGGACGGCCGCCCCGGGCGGCGGGAACGGGGAAATTGCCGGTAGTTCGCCCGATAGCCGCCCCAGGCCGGGCGGTCTTAGCGTCGAGGTATGACATACGCCACCAGGCCGGCCCGCCCTCTGGCGGCCGCCGAGCGCCCGCAGCTGGCCAGGATGCCCGCGCTGACCATCTCGTCCCGCTTCTGCGGCCCCCCGGGCAACGGCAACGGCGGCTACGTCTGCGGACGCATCGCCGCGTACCTCAATGGCCAGGTGACAGTCACGCTGCGCCGGCCACCTCCGCTGGCCACGCCCATGGCCGTCGAACGGGGCGGCGAAAGCTCGGTCCGCATCCACCACGGCCGCACCCTGATAGCCGAGGCAACCTCCTCGCCGGGCAGCCCGGCGCTGGAGATACCGGGCCCGGTCTCAATGGCGGAAGCTCGCACGGCGGCCGGCCGCGCGCGTTACTACTCCGATCCGGTCTTCCCTGCCTGCTTCGTCTGCGGGACGGGCCGCCAGCTAGGGGACGGGCTGCGGATCTTCCCCGGGCCTGTAACAGGCAGGCCGTTGTGGGCGGCGCCGTGGGCACCGGATCCCTCGGTCACCGACGCCAGCGGAAGGGTCCGGCCGGAGGTGGTCTGGGCGGCGCTGGATTGTCCCAGCGGGATCGCCGCGGCTGAGGCCGCCGGCCTGGCCCAGGACCATGCGATCCTGCTCGGCCGGATGACGGCCAGCCTGGCGGTGCTGCCCATGGCCGGCGACCAGTACCTGGTGATCGCCTGGGCGGGCGAGCGTGACGGCCGCAAGCTCACCGCCGGGTCGGCGCTGCTCGGGCCCGGTGGCCAGGTGCTCGCCACGGCCAGGGCCGTGTGGCTGACCGTGCCGCGCCCGGTTCTGGCGCTGGCCGCTGAGGGAGCGTCGTGACCTCGCGACGGCGCGGCGTCGGGCTCACGCCGATGGAGACCCGGCGGGATGTCATCGTCCGGACCGCGGTGCTCGCCGACGAGCTGGGGTATGAGATCTTCGCGGTGCCCGAGGGCTGGGGACTGGACTCGACCCCGGTGCTGACCGAGATCGCGCTGCGCACTGCCAGGATCCACCTCGCCTCTGGCGTCCTGTCGGTCTGGGGACGCACCCCGGCCACGCTAGCGATGACCGCCGCCACTCTGCACCAGGTCTGCGGCGGGCGTTACCTGCTGGGCCTGGGCGCCAGCACCAAAGCGCTGGCGGAGGGGTTCCACGGCACCGCATTCGAGCACCCCGCCGCCAAGCTGCGCGACGCCGTGACCAAGGTCCGTGCGCTGCTGGCCGGACAGCCCGCCCAGCTCGGCCAGGCCCCGGCTGCGCGCCCGCTGCGCCTAGGCCAGCCGCCCGCCCCCGACCTGCCCATCTGGGTCGCCGCGCTAGGCCATCACACCACCCGGGTCGCCGCCGAGGTCGGCGACGGATGGATCCCCGCGCTGGTGGCCCGGGACCGCCTCCCCGGCTGGGCGGCCCAGCTCAAGCAGCTGCGCGACGCCGCCGCCCCGCACGCGCGACCCCTCACGGTGGCGGCTGGGCCCATCACCGCCGCTGACGAGAACGCCGGCGCGGCCCGCGACATCGCCGCCGCCTGCACCGCCTGGTACCTGGGCGCCATGGGTGAGGTCTACGCCCGGTCCACGTCCGGCCAGGGCTATGCCGCCGAGGTCCAGGCGATCATCGCCGCGAACCCGCGCCCCAGCCCACGAGGAGGGACCATCCCACCCAGCGCCCAGGTCGTCCTCGACCAGCTCGCCGCCTACGGAACCTGCGATCAGGTCCGCGAGCAACTCCAGCCCTGGGACCACGCCGCCGACATCGTCACCATCCTGCTGCCACCAGGCATGCCCTGGCCCAACATCGAAGCGACCCTCCTGGCCGCAGCGCCAAGCGCCCGGCCGGTGCGCCCCAGGAGCCATGCGGGCTGCGGGGCCATCCGCGACGACGCCGAGGCGGATCAGGTCGTCGCGGATGCGGCGGGACAGTTCCCGGCGCAGCGCGTGATCGGCGGCCATCAGCAGCGTGTCGGTGCCGCCGCGAAGAATGCGACGTAGGCGGCCACGGCGGCGTCCATCATCTGCTCCGGCTCCCCGCCGATGATCCGGAAGAGCTCGTCGTAGGCGGTCAGCACCGTGGCGTCCCCGGCACGCAGCCGCAAGCTGGCCGCCTGCTCCCACGTGGCGCGGAACCGGGCCGGCTCGGCCAGCCGGGCATAGCCAACCACGTCGGCGAGCAGGGACATGCCGCCGCCGTTCTCGACCGCCGGCAGCTGGCTGGTGTCCCCGGCCAGGATCACCTTCCCGCCGCGGGCTTCGGCATAGCTAATCAGGTCGGCCAGGTCCGGGCCGGCCGTCGTCGAGGCCTCATCGATCAGCACCAGCGGCGCCGGATCGGCCTCGACGGTGCCGCGGGCGCCACGGCGGCCCGGCAGGTGGCCCAGGAACTGGGCGGCGTTATAGGAGACCGGCACCCCGGCGGCCAGGGTGTTGCGGGCCGACTGCGACGCGGTGATCCCCACTCCCCAGCTCAGGCAGGACCGTGCCTTCTGCACCACTTGCGGTGCCCAGCCGATACAGGTAAGCCGCCATGGGATGATCTTGCGGGGCAGGCCAGGTTAAACCCGAAAGAGGCAATGGGCTTGGGAAGAGGGTTAACGTAACGGTCCGCTCGTCGCTTGAGCGGTACTGGCGGGTCCGTTGTTACCGTCACCCGGGAAGTGTGATCAGTTCCCGGGGGCCGGGGAGGAACGCGTCCGTCGCTACCAGGCCCGTCGCGCCCGGCGCCGCCGGCGCGGGCCTGGCTTGACGAACTCCTGCTGCAAGGCCCGGCGCTCGCCTTTGGTAGCCGTCAGGGCTGCGGGTGGAGGCCGTGGTGCGGAAATACCGCCGTCCGGGTCGCCATGATCGACCGGTCCACGTGGTCAGATGGATCGTAGCCTTCGTGGAACGGCCGGTAGGTGGCGGGTTCCCCGTCGGTCATCCATTCCGGCGCAGGCTCACCGGTGCGTGCCTGGGCATACTTCCGCCAGGCCGGCGGTGTCTGCGCGCGGGGATCGACCGGCTGGCCGGCCGCTTCGGCAAGCAGATGGGTCCACGCTCTCGGCACCACCTGCACCAGCGCGTAGCCGCCACCGCCGGTGAGCACCCAGCGCCCGCCCGCGGTCTCGTGCGCCAGCTGGTGCACCGCGGCGTAGGCGGCCTTCATCGCGTCCACGCTCAGATCGAGATGGGCGAGCGGGTCCAGCCGGTGCCCGTCACAGCCGTGCTGGCTGACCAGCACGTGTGGCCGGAATACCCGCAGCAGCGGCGGGACGATCGCATCGAACGCCCGCAGCCAGCCCGCGTCGCCGGTGCCAGCGGGCAGCGCGACGTTGACGGCGTACCCCGCGCCCGCGCCCGAACCGGTCTCGGCCGGCAGGCCGGTGCCGGGGAACAGCGTGCGCGGATGCTCGTGCATGCTGATCGTCAGCACCCGGGGATCTGCGTAGAAGGCCGCCAGCACGCCATCGCTGTGGTGCACGTCCAGGTCAACATAGCCGATCCGGTCGGCGCCGTGGGCGAGCAGCCACTTGATCGCGATCACCGGATCGTTGTACACGCAGAACCCGCTGGCCCCGGCGGGCATCGCATGATGCAGGCCGCCCGCCAGGTTGGCGGCGTGTCCGGCCACGCCGCCCCAGACAGCGCTCGCCGCGGCAACGGTGGCGCCGACCACCAGCGCGGACGCCTCATGCATCCCGGCGAACACGGGGTTGTCCATGGTGCCGAGGCCGAACACCGGGTCGGGCAGCGCCTCTTTGCCGCCCGCGCGCCGTACAGCCGCGATGTAGGCGGGGTCGTGCAGGGACTCGAGCAGCGCGTCGCAGGCCGGCTCCGGGACCGCCAGCGACACCCCCGGGGCATCGAAGACGCCAAGCCCGCGGGCCAGTGCCATCGTCAGCTCGATGCGGACCGGGGCGAACGGATGCCCGGCCCCGAAATCATACGCCGCCAGCGCATCATCCCAGACCACCTCAAGCGTGTCGCCCACAGCGCCGCCCGCCAATCTCCCGCTCTTCAATCACCCTCATCGCCTCGCAGCCCCCCGGCGAGTGCCGGCGGCTCTTCAGGAGGCCAGCTCATTCTGTCGCGCACGTCGACGACGCCCTCCAGGTAGCGGACAGCGTCGATCAGCTCAGATGCCACCACGCGGCGCTCTGCCAGCCCGGAGATCGTGACGATGCCCGACGTCACGGACACCTCGAATGCGTCCGGGTCCAGCCGGAATTCACCGCCAATGACGTTGTCCAGTACCTCGTCGCGGATCTGGTCATCCGGCCGGGTGAAAACGCTCAGGACATCCACGCGGCTCACGATGCCGGCAAGCCGGCCGGTGCCGTCCACGACCGGCAGCCGTTTCACCCGCCGCGTGTACATCAGCCTGGCTGCCTCGGCCACACTCGCATCCAGGGCAATTGTCACCGCGGGCGCGCTCATCAGTTCGGCCGCTGTCACAGCGGCCGCCTTGGCACGTTCCCCGCGGCGGCCCGACGCCAGCATGGACCCGCCCGGCCCGGCGAACGATTCCGGCCCGATCTCCTTGACCAGCAGATCCGCCTCCGAGACCACGCCGGCAACACGACCGGCCGCATCGACCACGGGGAACGCGCTCACGCCGCGCCACTTCATCATGGTAACGATGTCCTTGTAGCCGGCCGTCTCCGGGATGGATACGACATCGCCGGTCATCACATCTCGCACGCGGCTGTGCACGGCGACCACACCCCTGTCCCCGCGGGTAATTCCCGCCGGCTCGAGGCTGGCGCCGGCGACTGGCTCGCCAAGCCCTTCAACGCGGACGAACGGCTCGCACCCGTCGGCGCCTCCCCGGGCGTCGGTGGAATCCTACCCACGGACTCTTATGTCTTCCAAGACCCGGCAAGCGGATCACCCGAAAGGCTAGCGGAAAGACCAAGACCGAGGCGAAAAACAAACTCAGGGAAATCCAGCGCGACTATCTATGAAGATGGCCTGATAGCGGCATCTGCGAAGGATACCGTGGGCGATGCGACCTTCTGCTGCTCACCGCGATGATCGATGCGGCAGAGCAAGCCCAGCAGCTGGCGGCCGGTGGCCGCATCACCGTTGGCCCTCGTTTCGTCGTCGTGCTCAAGAACGCGCTCGGCGGCGCCGCCTGTCTGAGGATGAGGGGCGGCCGGCAGGGCTCCGCCGCCGGCCATACCTTCACCCGGGCGATGTCCGCTGGCTCCGGCGCGACCACCATGACATCAAGGCCCAAAGACCGTATGAGGCCTGCACCGCGGTGATGCGGCGACGCTGGTCCCGCCCAGGGACGTGCACAACCACGGCCACGTTCCCGGCACTGGTCCCAGCCCCAACTCGCACATTCTCCTCGGTGACGACATGCTGCTGTTCGACCGGGAGGAAGACGATGCCGAGCGGGGTCGGCGCACCGGTCATTGCTGAACACCAGCCCCGGCTGGGCCCAAAGTAGCGGCTATCAGTCCGCGGCTGGGTCCTAT
>Ga0335078_10011765_pt1 | contig 12980 bp, 14 predicted proteins | sample Lox_Sample_32_FD_206711 | JGI IMG/M metagenome (GOLD analysis project Ga0335078, IMG submission 206711) | Soil microbial communities from Loxahatchee National Wildlife Refuge, Florida, United States - Lox_Sample_3.2 | ecosystem: Environmental > Terrestrial > Soil > Wetlands | place: USA... | reverse complement strand
CGTCGAAAGCAGCTGCGCGATGCGGGGAACTCACAGCGATGAAGACGCTCGTTTCGCCGATTTCGAGGCGGCCGAGGCGGTGCACGATGGCGAGGCGATGGATCGGAAATTTCGCGCGAATTTCGGCTCCGATTTCGCGCATTTTCGCGCAGGCCATGGGCTCGTAAGCCTCGTATTCGAGATAGAGCGTTTGATGGCCTTTGAAATTATTGCGGACGAAGCCATCAAAGGTGACGAGGGCGCCGTCTTCGGGAGCTTTTAGCGATTCGAGGATTTCCTGCAGGCGAATCACGGTGCGCACGATCTGGAAAATGTCTTCGTCGATTGTGGTCTGCTGGCCGCCGCTGACGGGAGGAAGAAAGGCGACTTCGTCGCCGCTGGAAAGCGGCGCGCGCCAGTTCGCATATTCCTGATTGACGGAAGCGGCGATCGAGGCGCGGAAGGAAGCGAGCTTCGGGAACTTGCGGCCATAGCGTTCGAAGAGATCTTCGACGCGCGCGCCGTCGAAAAGCTCCGCGTCCTCCTGGGCGACACCGGTGATTTCCTTGAGTTGTCCGAAGAAAAGGACGCGCACTCGCATTGGCTCATTTTAGCGCGAACCCTAGTCGCAAGCCGAGAGGCGTTCCTGCCTGGGGCGCGTGCGCGCCATTCACGAGGTTATTTTGAATAAGGATGGCCGGCGAGGATTGCGAAGGCGCGATAAATCTGCTCGGCGAGAACGACGCGGGCAAATTCGTGCTGCAACGTAAGCGTCGAGAGTGAGATTTTGTGCTGCGCGAGGGATCGAACGTCGCCGGGGAATCCTTCGGCATCGCCGCAGAGAAAGACGATTTCGCGGGCGCCGCGATCGCGCAGTTCCTCAAGCCAGCGAGCGAATTGCTGAGACGTGAATTGCTTGCCGGCAGCGTCAAGGAGAACGGTGGTTGCGCCGGGCTCGATTTTCAGCTTGCGACGGGATGCGGGCGAGGCGTCGCGAAGCTCGGTGATTTCGATTTCGGCGAAATGGCGGATGCGGGCGAGGTAATCGTCAAGCAGGGCGCGAATTTCCTTGCGGCGCGTTTTACCGAGCATAACGAAGCGGATTTTCATTCGCTAAATGAGGCCGTATTTCTTGCGCTTATCGAGCAGGGTCTTGCGGCTGATGCCGAGAATTTCCGCAGCTTCGCCGATTTTGTAGTGAACTGCGTCCAGGGTGGCGGCGATGGCCTCGCGCTCGAGTTCTTCAAGGGATTTTAGGTTCGCGTTGTGCCTGCTGACATTGCCGAGGGATTTGGCGATTTGCGGGAAATCGTCGACGCCGAGAGATGAGTTTTTCGTGAAAACCAACGCATGTTCGATGCTGTTTTTCAGTTCGCGCAGGTTTCCGGGCCACGGATACGATTGGAGAAGACGCAATGCCTCGGGCGCGAGCGTGGAATCAGGGCGCCCGTGGACCGGGCCGAGGCGCGCGAGGAAATGCGCGGCGAGCGGGGCGATGTCTGCAGGACGATCGCGCAGGGGCGGGACAGCGATGGCGAGCACGTTCAGGCGGAAAAAGAGATCTTCGCGAAACCGGCCCGCGGCAACTGCGGCGGACAGATCGGTATTGGTCAAGGCCATGAGCCTTGCGTCGATCCGCAGCGTTTCCGATCCGCCGAGGCGCTCAAACGCGCGCTCTTCGAGCACGCGCAGAAGTTTGGCTTGCACACCGGGAGCGAGCGCCGCGACCTCGTCGAGCACGACCGTGCCACCCTGGGCCAACTCGAAGCGTCCGGGCTTGCGATCGAGCGCGCCGGTAAAGGCGCCACGTTCATGACCGAAGAGCTCGGATTCCACGAGTTCCGAGGGGAGACTGGCGCAATCGATCTTCAAAAAGGGAGCGTCGCGCCGAGGCCCGTGCTCGTGAATCCAGCGCGCGAGCTGATCCTTTCCCGTGCCGCTTTCGCCGGTGATGAGAACAGTGGTCGCGGTGTCCGCGATTCTGCGGGCAATTTCGAGAACGCGCAGGGAAGCGAGATCAACAGCGATCCAGGAAATCCCCGCATCTTCGCTCATGGGTGGATCGAGTCGTTTTCAGGTTCGGCGGGCGGCGCCGGGCGATCTGGCGTTTCAGGAAACGTGATGCGCTCGGCAGAGCGCCAAAGCCGTTCGAGATCGTAGTACTGGCGCGCGCGCTCGCTGAAAATGTGTACGACGAAGCTTCCGTAATCGAGCAGAAGCCATTCTGCGCCCGGTTTTCCTTCGCGGTGCATCAGACGCACGCCGTTTTCATGCAGCCGGCGTTCGATTTCCTCGGTGATGGCCTTGATTTGAGGCTGGCTGCGCCCCGAAGCGAGGAGAAAGTAATCAGCGAATGCGTCGGAAAGTTTGAGCACCGTGATGTCCACGGCTTGCTTCTCTTGCGCCGCTTCAACGGCAGCTTGGACTTCGGGCCTGAGAGTTTGCAGTGTCACCGGTACAGAGCCTGACTCAGAATGTATTCCTCCACGCGCGGCGGCACAAGTCCGCGGATAGGCTGCTTGTGCTGAATCCGGTCGCGTATTTCAGTGGATGAGACGTGGCTCGCAACCGTGGTCAGCAGGTGAACGGCCGTTTTTCGAAGCGCGATCTTGTGCGGGTCTGCGGAGGGAGTGCGGCCGAGCTTCTCGGGCGGAATCACCAGCCGGAGCGCGTCGAGCCGAAAGCCCGGCCGGCTCGCGATGATGAAGTCGCAGGCATCGAGCAGCGATTCGTAATTTCGCCAGGTCGGCAGCTCGAGAAACTGATCGGCGCCGACGATGAAGTAGAGGTGATCGTCCGGATGCTCGCGGTGATAGCGCCGTACGGTATCGATTGTATAGAAAACGTGCGGTGGGCCTCCGCCGGGAGCCTCGGCCAGCGAGGGGACGAAATGCGAATGATGATCGGAGCAGGCCAAAGCGACCATGGTGTAGCGATGAATGAAAGCTGTCAGTTCGCGCTGCCGCTTATGCGGAGGACGCGAGGACGGAATGAAGTAAACCGCATCGAGATGGAAGCGCTGCTGAGCGGCTTGTGCGACGGTCACATGGCCGCAATGCGGAGGATCGAAGGTGCCACCAAAAAGCGCCACCGAACGGCGATGCCCTACGCCGGACGGTTTATGGGCGCTGTGAGATGTCAATGAGCCTCCCGGTGGGGTGCAGGTTGATGGTCGGCATCCGATGAATGATGCGCGTCGGAGCCGTGGCCGGAGGGCTGATCGTCGCTTCTGTCTGTTGATTCGCCGTGCGCGGCCACCCTTGGGATGCGATCCAGAGCATTCGCCATTCCGCGGACTAGTTCGGTAATGCCCTCGCCGCTGGCGGAGGAAGTCGCGTAAAAATCGAGGCCGCGTTGCTTCGCGAAGCCGCGCAACTTTTCCAGGCGTTCCCGGTTGGTCGTGGCATCGAGTTTTGTGGCGACGACAATCATCGGCTTCTGCGCCAGCGCCGGAGTGAACGCGGAAAGCTCATGCTCGATGATTTCAAAGTCGCGAATGGGATCGCGGTCGTTGGCATCGCTTGTATCGACGAGATGCGCTAGCAACCGGGTGCGCTCGACGTGCCGCAAGAACCGGTCGCCGAGGCCAACGCCTTCGTGCGCTCCTTCGATCAAGCCCGGCAGATCGGCCACGACAAAAATGCGTCCCATGCCCGGCGGAGCGTCCGGATCGGCGGAGACCACACCGAGATGCGGTTCGAGCGTAGTGAAAGGATAGGCTGCGATTTTTGGGCGCGCCGCGGAGATGCGGGAAATGAGGGTGGATTTTCCGGCATTCGGGAATCCGACGAGTCCCACATCCGCGAGCAACTTCAGCTCGAGGCGCAAGCGCCGCTCTTCGCCTTCTTCGCCGTCTTCGTGCTCACGAGGCGCCTGATGCCAAGGCTTTTTGAAAACTGGATTGCCATTGCCACGTCCGCCACGGCCGCCCTGAGCGGCGCGAAAGCGCTGGCCTGGTTCAGTGAAGTCAAAGAGCGGCTCTCCGGTATCTCCGTCGAAAACCACGGTGCCGACAGGGACTTTCAGAATTGTGTCGGAGCCCGAACGTCCCTGACAATTCGAGCCTTCGCCATGCCGGCCGCGCTCGGCGCGGAATTCGCGGTTGTAGCGGTAGCGAAGCAGCGTGTTGTCGTTGGGGTCCGACTCGAGATAGACGGTGCCGCCATGGCCGCCATCGCCACCCGATGGCCCGCCGCGCGGGACGTACTTCTCCCTGCGGAATGCGACACACCCATTGCCGCCATTTCCGCCGTTTACAAGGATCTTTGCTTCATCGACAAACATGCAAATTTCAGCTCAAGGAGCGCAGATCAGAGCATACGATACCAACAAGGAGAAAAACAGAACCGGGCAAAGCCGGAGGGATGCTCATACGAATGAAGGCGTCAATCGGCTGCGGGCGTCTGCTTGGTGCCGTTGGCGGCCTCTTCGGCGGGCAGAACGCTGATGAAGCGTCCCTTTCCGCCTTTGTCTTCGAAGCGTACGATTCCGTCCATCAGCGCGAAGAGCGAATCATCCTTGGCGCGGCCGACATTCTTGCCAGCCTTGTAGCGCGTGCCACGCTGGCGGATCAGGATGCTGCCGCCGCTGACCAACTGGCCGCCAAAGCGCTTGATCCCGAGGCGCTGCCCGTGGGAATCGCGCCCGTTTGTTGAAGACCCGCCGCCCTTCTTATGTGCCATGAGAACCTCTGAAAGTCGCGCCGGCGCGCGTCAGGAAAGTTGGATGTCCACTTCGACAGCAGTCAAGCCCTGCCGGTGACCGCGCTGAATCTTATATTGCCCGCCGCGCTTGAATTTCAGCACCTGGAGCTTCGGCCCGCGCGTGTGCTTCACAATTTTGCCGGTGACTTTTGCTTTGGCAATCTCGCCGCCGGTCAGGACCTTCTTCTCATCGGTGCGGACGGCGAGCACGTTATCGAACGTGACGTTTCCGCCGACCTTACCATCGAGCAGCTCAAGCTCAACGATTTCGCCCGGTGCGACGCGGTACTGCTTGCCCCCACTGCGAATAACGGCGTACATGCTGCCTCCGTGCTGAATTGGCAAAACTTGATTATAGAGGTCGAACGAATTGAGGTCAACGCGCAGTCGCACGTTTTCGCTCCGATTTCGCAACGGCTCAAGGGCGATTGCGAGCGAGCCGCAAGGATCGCCGGTGTAGCTGCTGTGTGAATCGGTTACCTTTCTACACCGCCCTCGCAGAGCCCCGGAATTGAGCGAAAATCGCCCTGCGTAAACCCTTTCCGCCCCGGTGTTTAGCTGACCCAGGCACTGGTCCAACAAATGCACCATTGGAGGCCGATAGAGAGCTCGAGAAGCGCGACCAAACCCGTCCTCCGAGGTTTCAGAGTGCGAAAGCGAACAGCTACTACAGCGAATTTGCAGAAACAATCAATCCTGCAAAGGGGCTTCTCGATACTCGAGATGATGATCGTGACGATCGTGATTTTCATCGTCGTCGCCGAGGCGGTATTGCAATTGGAACCAGCCTGGCAGCAGATCCAAGCCAATTCAGCACTAAACCAAGTGAAGACCACGCTGCGGCAGGCCCGCGAACTATCGATATCGCAGCGCCGCACGATCATCGTGGCGTTTCCGGCGGCTGGTTCGGGAGCGTGCCATAACAGCGGCAACGTCTCCAACTGCATCACTCTTACCCTAATGAACGTCACGGCGGGGAGCCCGCCCACGCAGACGGCTGCAACGACTCCGTTTCTCACTGCGCCGCTCGAAGGCAACGTCAAATTTCTCACGTATACCGGCGAGCCCGACACGCCGGACGCCTTCATCGGAACGCCTCCTACAGCGCCGAATGGAATTTACACCGGCAGCGCGGCGGGCGCGCCAACATCCGGCATGCAGTTTGAGAGCGACGGAACTTTCGATAACGGAAGCGGGGTTCCCATCAACCTGACGATTTTTCTCGGCGAGACGAACCTGCCGACCACAGCGCGGGCCATAACCATCCTAGGGAACACGGGCAGGGTCACCTGGTATCAAGGCACGGGCAAGGCGTGGTTCCGAGTGTGAGGAGAGAGCAAATGCGAAACAGATCGCAAAGGAAGACTCAGAGCGGATTCACCCTCATCGAGACGATGATCGCCTTGATCGTCATGGTGGTGGGAATGCTGAGCCTTGCGATGGTAATCGGAAGCGGCGTCGCGTACATGAACACGTCTCAGGCGGATTATATCGCCCAGCAGAAAGCAGCGGAGGCCGTGGAATCGATTTTTACGGCGCGAGACATCGGGCAGACGACGTGGAGCTCGATCTGCAACGTAGGCTCGAGCGTTTGCTGCGCCGGAATCGCGAGCTGCACTCCGGCCGGCGTTTTCGTAACGAACAATCAGCCGCTGTGCGGGTCGGGCGTAGACGGCATTATCGGGACGGCCGATGACTATAACGGCAGTTCGTGCGCAGGCTGCGCCGCGTATGCGTGCCCGGATGCGATTCTCGTGCCCAACAGCACCGGGACTTTCGGCACCGGAACGCCCGTTTACCTGCAACTGAGCAACTACAAACGGCAAATCGCAATCTCGAACGTCACCAGCGGGGGCAGCACACTCAGCAACGTGCGCCAAATCACAATCACGATCAGTTATTCCGCCGGGGCCATGAAGAACCGGACGTACACACTCAACGCTTACATTTCGAACTTCTCGTAGGCGCGCCGGAGAACTGAGATGAAAAATCAGCAGGGATTCAGCCTCGTGGAACTGATGGTCTCTTGCACGATCGTGCTGCTGATCGTGGGCGCCACGCTGGGGACGTTCAATACGGCGCTGAATGCGACCCAGGCGATCACGTTGATGGCTGACACTCAGGAGAATCTTCGGGCCGGGATGAACTATATGGTTCGGGATTTGATTCAGACCGGAGAAGGAATTCCGCAGGGCGGCATCACGGTCCCCAACACCGCAGGGATTTCGGCGGTGAATCGGCCCGGACCGGGAACGCCAGCGGCGAGCTTCGGCGTATTCACGAACACCTGGACGGCGTTACCAGCGATAACTCCGGGACCCGCGCAGGGGCCGATTACGACGACGTCAGGCGTCGGCACCGACATGGTTACCGTGATGTACGCCGACACGACGCTGCAGGACACCAGCGGGCACTGGCTGAATGAATTCCCGATCAAATACCCCCCCACCGGCACAGCTAGCACGCCCGGTTGCGCCGCAGCAAACAGCACTCCCGAACCGCAGGGTGCGATCACGACTAGCGGAACCACCACGACCATCACCTTCGACTCGAGCTGCATCGTGATCAATAACGGCAATACGGGCCTCAATGCCGGCGACTTGATCCTGCTGCAGAACAACAACACCATGGGCGACGGCGACGGCAGCGTGACCGGCACGGATGCCGCAATCAGCGCCAGCAGCGGCGCCATGGCTCTGATGTGCATCTCCAGCGTGAATACAGCGGCCCCCAACTCGGTCACATTCAGCTCGAACGACCCCTTCAATCTGAATGCCTCGGGCGCAACGCTGGGAACCCTGGCGAACATGAAAACCGGCGGAAATTATCCGGTGACGACCGCAACGCGCATCTGGATGATCACTTATTTCATCGACAACACGAATCCGCAGAGGCCGCAATTAATGCGCCAGGTGAACCTGAATCAGCCGCAGGCGGTGGGAGAAGTGATCGAGAACCTGCAGATTTACTACGACATTCTGAATGCGGGCTCAAGTCCCATAACGGTCACCAACGATGTGGAAGCGCCGAATACCAATCAGCTGGCTGATATCCGAGACGCCTACATCCTGATGTACGCGCGTTCGGAAGTCGGGTTTAGCCACTCAAATCAGTATTTCCGGAACAATCTCGAGACAGCGGTCAGCATCCGCGGACTGGATTTCTACAACCAATTTCAGTGAGCGTTATCCCGGAGCATCCCATGAATCTGTCCACACATACGAATTCGCCGATAGAGGCTAATCCAAAGCAGAGTTCAGCGAGAGACTCCTTGCGTGCTCGCTGTGAAAGAGGCATCGCGCTCGTAACCACGATGCTGCTGCTGCTACTGATTTCCGCGATGACCGTGGGAGTTGCCTGGCTCGTCATGGGTGACCAGAAGCTCGGCGGGAACAACGCCGACCGGCAGCTGGCGTTCTACGGGGCCGAGGCGGGGATGGAGTCACTGACGGCGAGTCTGGAAAACCTTTTTGATACGAACTACGCCCCGACCGGCGCGCAGATCACTGCGTTGGAGACGACCCCAGGTCCTCCTGCCAACATTCCTCAAATTCAATACATCGCTGCGGGACAGACAACCGCCGGGACGGGCTATGTGATTAATTTCACGCCACAGCCGTGTCCTTGTCCCCCTGGGAATGCGAGCCTTCCGTGGGCGCAGCCTGGCACGATTCCCACGGGGCCATATGCCGGGCTCGTCGGTTTGATGACGCCGTATACGCTTACCGTCACGGCGCGCACCAGCAGTGGCTCGGAAGCCAAGCTGCAGCGTCAAGTGCAGACCGTCGCCATCCCCGTGTTTCAGTTCGGGTTCTTCTCGCAGGTAGATCTCTCCTTCTTTGCGGGTCCCAACTTCGACTTCGGCGGCCGCGTCCATACGAACGGCAATCTATGGCTCGCCGACGGCGGCACGCTTACCATGAGTCAAAAGGTGACGGCCGCAGGCGAAATCATCACGGACAACCTCGAAAATGGATGGCCGACGAGCAGTGGTTACACGGGATCGGTCGATATCACCAACGGGAGCGGAAGCACGCCGGACTTGACCACGCAATCACCACGACAAAGCGTGTTGGGGACCCTCAATTATTATCCTAGCGGAACGAATATCGGCCCACCCACGATCGGCGCCTACGACACGACTTTCAAAGCCATGGCCAATTCCAAATACAACAACAACATTGGCGTGGCACAGACCGGTGTTCAGCCGCTCAACGTTTCAATTGCCACGCCGGCTCTTGGCGGCCAGCCCATCGACTTAATCCGCCGGCCTCAGACGGGCGAGAACACAAGCAACCCGAACAAACTTCAAGAACGGTACTACGGCATGCAGAACCTGAGCCTGCGCATCCTGCTCTCCGATTATGGCCCGTCGGGGAATTGCGCCAGCAGCGATATCAGCAGCACCGGTACGAATCCACTGCCCAATCTGTCTACCGGCGCTCCGGTGGATCTGTCCACGTTAGCTTGGTCGTACTCTGGCGCCTCCGCACCGTACAACGCGGCGCCCAGCTGGCTCACTGCCACAGGTAAAGTTGGCAAGACGATTTTTCCGCTGCCGGTGTCCGGGGCCAGCAATTCCGGCAGTTACAGTTCGCTGAACGGATACTGGATCAAACAGTATTATCCCATCATCACCGGCTGCCTGAAAATCGAGTATCAAAGCGCAACGAGTCCTGGGACTTGGACCGACGTCACCCAGCAGATTCTGGGGCTCGGATTCACTGGCCGGAACATCAATCCGCAAGTCAACAAGAATGGCGTTCCGGCATTCTCCTCATACTCGCTGCCGGCGAGCGGTGGCGTTACAGTGCCTGGCCTTGAGTCTCCGACGAGCGCGGGCACCCCGCAGGTGGCGGGGTCCGGTCCGACGCCGAATACTGGCGTGACGACCGTTGGCTGCCAGGATCCGAGCCCGTACGCTGTGATTCGCCTGGCGAGGTTGAGAGACAATCCCTCCACTGCCTCCGGCGGGAACAGCGCGACGAACGGCAACAACTATTGTGGCAACAACAACAATACCTATGCCACGACGAATGGTAGCTGGTCCACGCTGCCCACAAAAACAAGCACGTGTACCAGCGGGTGGCCAACAGACGTGATCAATTGCCCCTCTCTTTACGGGAGCGATTATTGGCCGAACGTCCTCTACGACACGCGCGAGGCTGTGACGCGCGACTTCGCGCTCGTCGACGCCAGCAACAACCCCCAATACACGCTGGCGGGCGCCATGTACTACGTCGAACTTGACGTATCCAACCTGATGAAGTGGTTTACGAATACGATTCCGGGGTATACCACGAGCGGGCCAAGCGCCATGAACACAAACGGCTACGGAGTTTACTTCTCCGACCGGCGGGCAGAGCGCCAGGATAACCAAACACCGCCACCTTCCGTTACGTCGGGTACCAGCGCGCTGACGGGTGGTTACGGCTATGAGGACCTCGTCAATAGCGCCGCAAGCGCCACGGGGTGCCCAGACGGCGTATTGGAACAAGGCGAAGACGTAGAGGGCGACTACACGAGTGGGGCTGATGCCACCCCAGTCCTAAAGACGTACGGCGGCACTCCAGCATTTGACAACCAAGCGTATGCGCCCACCATTGTCGTGTCAATCGCCAGCTTGACCGGGGCCAGCGCGATCGTGCAGAGCAACAAAAACTGTACGGGTACGCAGGCCACGCCGCTCGCCGTTGCGCAGTCGAGCAGCGTCGAGCACCCGCAAGAGTTGCGCGAAAATCCTCCCCTCATTTTCCGCCGGGCGCTGAAGCTCGTCCACGGCGATACCATCCTTCCGGGCTCTCCGCCGACGACGCTGTGCAACAGCGTCCCATGTGGGCTCACCATCGCCTCGGAGAACCCGGTCTACGTGCAGGGCTGCTACAACAATCCCGGCGAGTGCAACATGTCGTCGCCAAGCAATTGGAGCGCTAACAGCGTCGCTGCTTCGATCGTATCCGACTCTGTGACGTTGCTATCCGACAATTGGAACGATGTGAATTCTTTCACTTGGCCATACGGCGTGTACGTCAGCACTTCGAATCCCACATGGCAGATTGGCCAAGGCGGAAGAAACGCCGTGACCACCACGTACCGGATGGCGGTAGCTGCGGGCAAGGGCCTCCCGTTCAAGCAGCCGACCTTCACCGGCGTGTACCAGGACTTCGGCACCGACGGCGGAGCCCACAATTTCCAACGATTCCTGGAAAATTGGAGCGGCGATACCCTGTACTACGAGGGTTCGATCGTCAGCCTCTGGTACAACCACCAGGCGGAAGGAATCTACAAGTGCTGCACCGTGGTCTATAGCGCACCCACGCGCGGCTATCAATTCGATACAAACTTCCTGACGCCGAGCCTCCTGCCTCCGCTGACGCCGATGTTGCGCACGATTAACACCGTCAGCTTCACGGAGATGCTGTTGCCGACGCAGTAGAAGATTTGCAGTTCGCCGGGTCGAAAACGGCTCTCCTTCGGGGGGGCCGTTTTTTTTTCGGCTATGCGGCATATCCGAAACGAATGCCTGAGGGATTCGCACGGCGTAGCGAGGTGAGCTTCTTATCGAGGCTGGAAAACCGGAAGGAACTGGTCGGGACGACTGGATTTGAACCAGCGACCTCACGCACCCCAAGCGTGCGCGCTACCAGGCTGCGCCACGTCCCGACCGCGACAACATCGTGTGACTACCGAATGACTTCAGGGGCTAAGCCCTTCAGAAGGCGGCTCGCTTCCGGCGGGGTTAAAACCCCGCCGTCCTGCCACCCCAATGCCGCCGCGCGACATCGAAAGCGCTTTCGAGCGTATCACTCGCGTTCGAGAAGGGTCAAGATTGCAAGCAGTTCTTCGTGCAGGTCGAGGAGGAATTTCTTGTGGGCGCGGGCGGCAGGGCCGTGCTTGGCCGGTAGGATCGGAGCTGGCGAGACTTCTGCTTTCGCGACAGTTTCGGCGCCGGGAGATTCTGCGCCATTGCCCGATGCGTGCTCCGAAAGGTACTTCCTGGCGCCGGCGATGGTGAAGCCTTCTTCGTAGAGGAGGCGCTTGATTTCGAAGACAGTTTCGATGTCTTCGCGGCGGTAGAGGCGGTGGCCGCTTGGGCTTTTCACGGGTTGAAGCGTGGGGAATTCGGACTCCCAATAGCGCAGGACGAACGCCTTGGTAGCCGTCAGGCGGCTGACTTCGCCGATTCGGAAAAGGCTCTTTTCCGGGATTTCGCGCGGGGCTGGTGCAGCACTAGCCATCTTTTCCGTATCGTAAGCCGATTTCGGGCGGTGTCAACCCCCGCCGGGCTTATGGCTTCGAGGATAGCTCGATTGCCTTTAGAATCCGCTTGGTCATCCGCGATATGAACCACGTGATTCCGAACGTGCAGACCACCATTATGAACACCACGGAGAATACTCCCATTGCTTCCGCTCTCAGGGTGGCGTTGCGAAGATCCTGGCCTCCGTGTACAGCTTCCATGAAGCCGAATATGTGAAGCACGGCCAGGAGCAAGAACACTACCAGACCGGCGATCTGCCATTTCTGGCTGCGGTCTACGGCATCGAGCGACTTGCGAAGGATTGCTTCCATTTCGTCTGCCATCACACGCTCCTTATGGGATCAAGTTTCTTGCGAAGGGCCTCCAAACCGTACGCGAGGCGCGACTTCACCGTCCCCAGCGGGATCGCAAGAATCGCCGCGATTTCCGGAAGAGACAGCTCCTCCTGAAAGTGCAGTGTCAGGACCGCGCGGCTCGCCGGCGAAAGCGCGTCTGATTGCAGCAGCTCCGGCAATAGCTCCGGTGGAACAGCTGAGGCGGCCGGAACGTCGTCAAGCACGGCCTCGTCGCGAACCTGCTCGGACCAGTGCTTCTCCTTCTTGAGATGGCGAAATGCCACCCGGCTCGCGACCCGATAGGCCCAGGGACGAAACGCCTCCGGCGCACCCAGCCACACGAGCTTGCGAGATACAAGGATCAGCGCTTCCTGCAGCGTGTCGTCTGCCGAGGACGCGCCCACGAGTCTCGTCAGATAGCGGCGAAGCGGGATTTGCACGCTGCGCAAAAGCAGCTCAAGAGCCTCGCGATCGCCGCACTGGGCCCTGAGAACCCACTGCGCCTCTTGTTTGGAAGTGGCCACGCGCTCGTCAGTTTAATAGAGACTTTCCTGGGGCGAAGAGTTCGGAAGAGCGGGAGAAAACTTCTATGGCAGCGGGGCAATTGCCGCCGGGAACCATTCCAACGCGGCTATCGCTGCGGACGGCGCTTTTCGCGGTGGCGCGGCGTGCGCTTGGGCATGCGGCGAACGGGGTGTTCTT
>Ga0335078_10011763_pt1 | contig 12981 bp, 14 predicted proteins | sample Lox_Sample_32_FD_206711 | JGI IMG/M metagenome (GOLD analysis project Ga0335078, IMG submission 206711) | Soil microbial communities from Loxahatchee National Wildlife Refuge, Florida, United States - Lox_Sample_3.2 | ecosystem: Environmental > Terrestrial > Soil > Wetlands | place: USA... | reverse complement strand
CCGGTCTGGGGTACCCCAACAATCTGGGGTTTCCCAGCACCCGGCCGGTCCCGGGGTGCCATAGACTGACCAAACGCCAGCGCTCGTAGCTCAACGGATAGAGCATCTGACTACGGATCAGAAGGTTGGGGGTTCGAGTCCCTCCGAGCGCGCCACCGAAACCGCAGGTCAGGGTCTTTCTCTCGTGTGAGAGCGGCGCCTGGACCGTTGTACAGGAGCCTGCCGTCTCACACTTTCTCACAGGTGCTAGGCGATCTTGTGAATCCTGGCCAGGGCGATGCGACCTTGGTGCAGGTCGTCCTCGCTGGCGTGGACATAGGTTTTCTGCGTGAACGCGGAGTCGTAGTGCCCGGCCCACTTGCTGATGATCGAGATGGGCACGCCTGCGTGCTCCATGAGCGTCAGGGTGGTGTGGCGCGAGTCGTGCAGGGTGATCCGGCGCAGCCCAGTTCGCTTGAGCAGTCGGCCGAACTCGTCGGAGTACCACTCGGGGTGGACCGGCATGCCGAGTTCGTCGGTGATGACGTACTCGCCGCCCTGGTACCAGTCGAGTACGTCCAGCCCGGCTTGATACGCCATACCTGCGTCCGCGCTCTCGCCGAGCTGGCGCTTGCGCAGTGCCGTCAGGGCGGTGACTAGCGCGTCATCGAGCGGAAGGGTCCGGTGACCGTTGCGGGACTTTGGCTCCTCGATCCGTACCTTGTACTCGACCAGCACCCGCGACTGGTTCACTGTGAGTGCTTTGGCCTTGAGGTCGATATCCGACCAGCGCAGGCCCAGGACCTCGCCGCGACGCAGCCCGTACAGCGACAGGCGCCAGGCAGCGTGCAGCCGGTCCCGAGAGGCTTTGGTCAGGAACTTCTTGACCTCGGCCTTGCTCCAGGTCTCGCGTTCCCGCGGAGTGTGCTCGGGCGGTGCGACCAGCTTGGCCACATTGCGGACGAGCTTGCCTTCCAGGACAGCCACCTCCAGGGCAGCAGTGAGGCGTCCGAGGGTCAGGCGGGCGGTTCGGCCAGATAGCCCGGTTCCCGGCTTGCCGCCACGTCTGCGGCCAGACGTGAGGATCCAGTCGATCAGGTCGTCGATGTCGCCTTTGGTGACCGACTGGAGCGGGCGGGTCCCTAGGCGTTCGCGAACTGGCCGCAGGGCGTCCTCGTAGTTCCGCTTCGTAGATGCGCGGCGGCCCCGAGTCGCACCCTTGAGGTAGCTGTCCAGGTGAGCGTTGAGCGTCTCCTTTGACGGCTTGACATACGTTCCGAGGTTCGTCTCATGACGGACACGGGGCAGCTCGTCACGTGCCTCGCGCTGAGTATCGAAGGTGCGAGTGAGCTGCTTTCGTCTGCCTTTGTCGTCACGGCCGATATCGACCACAAGGCGGTACCGGACCGACCCGTCTTTCAGGGTGATCTTGTGAATTGGTTCCTTCATTAGAGCGTCCTCCCGACGATGGTTAGTCGTTGCATCGAATTTCGATGCACTATCATTATGCTGCGCCTTGCATCGGAAATCAAGGCATCTGACACACTGTGCGAGACCGGTGCAGTTGAACCGTTACCGTGCTGTCGGATGAGAGCCTGGCTGGCAGGAGAGCAGAGTTGCCGGACACCGCGGATGATCGAGCGGACGAGACATCCTCGGCCGATGCGCGGTTGCTTGAGCTGTTTGACGTGCTCGGGCGGCGATGGGCACTGCGCGTGGTCTGGGAGCTGCGAACGGGTGGGCTGACTTACCGCGACCTGGCCTCGAAGATTCCGGACATGTCTACCAGTGTGCTCACGCAGCGGTTGCGCGATCTGCGGACGGCGGGTCTGGTCAACCATGAACGCGGGTCGGGATACCGGCTCACGTCCGTTGGGCTCGGCTTGCTGGGCCAACTCGAAGATCTCCGGAACTGGACGACCCAGGTAGGCTTTCCGCTCGACTCACAGCCGAATGACAGCGGAGTTGCACGCTGAGCTATGCAGCCGGGTGGGTTGAGCGCAGTTCTGCACGCTCGATCCCTAGAAGGTGCAGCAGTTCGGCCGTGGGAACGCGGTAGGAGCTGCCTACTCGCAGCACACGGCACGGAAACTCGCGCCGCCGCACCAGTTCGTATCCGGTTGAACGACTGAGACCGAGCGCTCGTGCAGCGGTTCCGACGTCAACCGTCACGGGCATCGCCAGGACTTCGCTTATCGTCATGCCCTTTGCCGCATCGTTGGCCATCATGCGGCCCTCCCAATTGCCGAAAGATCCGGGCCGGGCTGCCCGCTGGCTCTGGCGCGGGCCATGGCGAGCGCGGCATGCCATCGTCGCCGGTCGGCCAGGACGTGTAGGAGCCGCTGGGCGGGTGGCATGTGGTCGGGGTCGCCGGGGGTGACGGCCTGCCAGGTGTAGCGGGCCGGGTCGGCGTCGCGGATGCCGAGGGTTTCGAGCAGCCAGGCTTTGCGGTCGGCGCGGTGGTCGGCGAGGGTCTTGCCGGACCATTTGCGGGAGACCAGGACGCGGCGCCCGGCGTAGCCGAGGTATTCGCGGCGGTGGGCTTTGCCGGTGCACCGTCCGGGCCGCTGGCCCTCGCGGGGGTTGCGGGGCTGGATGCCGTAGCGCAGCCAGTTCGCGCAGGCCGGTGAGCACGGTTCGTAGCGCAGCGCGTCGGCGAGCCGCTCGGCGTGGTCGTGCTGGGCGTCGGTGGTGGCCTGGTGGCAGTCGGCGACGTGTTTGGTCAGGTACTTGGTGAGGTAGCCGATGCACCGGGCCGCGTCGCGTGATCCGGCGAGCACGCCGTGGGCGTCGAACCGCTGGCCGAACCTGACCACGTGCAGCGGCTCGTCGTGGTCGCCGATGGTGTCCAGGGCCTGGTCCCAGGTTGGCAGGAACTCTCCGGTAGCCGGGTCGAGGTAGCGGCCGGTGGGCTGGTGCCAGACGGGCAGGCTGGTGTCGTCGTGCTTGACCTGGCTGAGGGTTGGCCACCAGACCTGGTGGTAGGTGGCGGCGAGGACCTGGCGCAGCTCGGCGCGGGAGATGGCGCCGCGGATGGCGACGTGGACGTGGGGGGCCAGCCGCCGCTGGGGTTCGATGGCGGCGAAGTACTGGACGTCGTAGCCGAGGAAGCGGCGCAGGTTCTGGATGAACCGGTCGAACAGCTCGGCGAAGTGCAGCGCGTCGCGGGCCGCTCGCTGGTAGTCGTACCGGCTGGGGTCGGCGGGGGTGCCATCAGAGCTGACGCGGCCGTAGCTGGGGCAGGTCAGGGTCAGGAACATCGACGGGCGGTATGTCGTGCCGTCGCTCGCGGTGTAGGTCTTGCCGATCGTGACCGGGGCTACAGGTCGGCGGGGCAGGTCGGGGGTGTCCTGGCGGCGCCGGGTCGACCGGTGCCGCCGTGTCTGGCGTTTGGGCTGGACGCTGCCGCGCATGCCGGAGCGGGTGATTTCGGCGTCCAGGTCGTCGGCCAGCTCGTCCAGCTCGCCGGTGTCCTGCCCGGCGGCGCGGGCGTGGTCTCGTTGCTGCTGAGTGTCGGCGCGGTGCTCCACCCACATGCACTGCTCGTCGTCGGCCGGGTCGGGGGTGATGACTGGTTCGGTGTCCAGGTGCCAGCCTTCGCGGCATTGTGCCGCCCGCAGAGCTTTGGCCCGCTCGGCGCAGGATGGGCAGACGCTGGCGAGGGTGTGCCCGCATGGGACGAGCACTTGCTCGATCTGGCCGGTGTGCAGGTCGGTGCGCCGTAGCTGGACGGGGCGGATGCACCCGCCGTGCTCCGCGGCCAGGTCGCGGACGACGTCGCGGGCCAGCGGCATGGCGAGCCGCTGCATCCTGGTCATGTGGGCTTGGGTCATGCGGTCTCCGTTTCGCCGGGGTTGGTGGGGTCGTCAGGTTCGGGGTCGGTGGCGTGCCAGGTCGCGGTGTAGCCGCAGCCGGGGCAGGCCAGGGCCAGCAGGTGCGGGGCGGTGCTGGTATCGAGCAGGGGGCCGCCGCAGTCGGGGCAGTCCTCGGGTGAGAGCCAGCCGGTGATCATGCGGCCTCGCCAGCGGTCAGCGCGGGAGCCTCGGCGAGGATGCCGCCGGTGTACGCGGTGGTCATGTCGCGGATGTCGTCGTCGGAGACGAACGCGGCCCGGACCCGCACTGGGTCGGGTGATGCCTCCAGCCGCACGTAGGCCACGCCAGCGCCGGTAGGCGGATCGGAGGAGATCTCGTCGCACAGCGCGCCGCGGTCGCGGGCACCGTCGCCGAGCACCATGTCGACCTGGGAGGGCTCATCGAGGCGGAGCGCGAGCTTGTCGGGGAACAGGTTGCGGATGTTGAGGACTTCTTTGCGCGGGTCTTGCAGGGCAGCGACGACGCAGTACCCGACCGCGCGGCCCTGGGTGGTGAGCGTGGCCAGCGCGGCGAGAATCCGCTCGCGCAGCTTGCGGTCCGCCTGGTAGGCGGTCAGGAACGCGATCTCGTCCACCAGGACCACCACGAACGGGAACTGCGGGGTCGGAGTGTGATCGCGCTGGCGTCCGGCGAACCTTGCCGCCCTGGCCTGCATCTCGCTGACCGCCGCTTCGAGCACGTCGGCGATGTCGGACGGGTCGGCGGCGTACCGGCCGTAGCGGTCAAACAGCGCCCGGCCGAAGGCCAGCTCCATGAGCTTGGGATCACAGGCCCAGACCTGGACCAGCCCGGCGGCCATCGCGGGCAGCATGGCCCGGACCAGGCCCCACAGGTAGGAGCCCTTGCCCGCGCCGGTCGCGCCCGCGATCAGCAGATGGGTTCCGGCCAGCCGGACCGCGAACAGCCTGCCGTCTTCACGCTTGCCAACCGGCAATGCCCGCAGGTCGGTCACCTCGGGAATCGCCAGCGCGGCCATCGGCTGAGCGAGCGCGTCCCGGCGGACCAACTCGAGAACCACAGCACCGGGTACCGATGAGCGGACCCGGCACAGATGCGCGCGGAAACCGTGCGCGATGCCGTCCGCCCGGGCGGCGAAGTCGGCCGGGGACTGCCCGGACACCAGCCGGACCGACACCAGGTCGATACACCCGGTGACCTGGACGCTGCCCAGGATGGGGATGACGACCCGGCCCCGGTAGGACGGGGCGAGCCGGGCAACGGTCATCACCGCGTGCCAGTGCCGCCGGTAGAACCACCACCGCCACCGGTTGCGCGCCGGGCCGGACACCAGCCGGGCGAACCAGCGCGGCCAGGCCAGCCGCAGCACGGTCAGCGAGGCCAGCACGACGACCGCCAGGACGACCAGGCCGGGCCAGCCCGCCTCGATCCAGACGAGTACTAGGAGCCCGGCCGCCGTATCTGCTAACGGGTGGCGCAGCAGGAACCAGACCGACCGCGCAACGAACCGGACGAGCTGGACGATCAGGATGACGCCCTCGGGGGTCCGGTAGACCGGGGACCGCCAGACCGGACGGGCGAACGGGTCGGGGTTGTCGACCTGGGCGAGCTGCTCGCCCGTGACGTTCCGCATTACGATCAACACCTCTCGGGTTCGCAGACCTTGGGAGACAGCGGGGGCGGCAGGAATTGCCGTTCCTGCCGCCCCGCCCTGCTGATCTATGCCGCGCTCTCCTGGCCCGCCCCGCCACGGCCGCCGCGCACGACCCGGATCCCGCTCGCCCGCAGCGAGTAGGCCAGCCGCCCGGCCTGGCTCACGTACGGCGTCACCGTCAGCCCGGTGAACTCCACCGGCACGAACGGCAGCCCGGCCGGAGCCGCAGGCAGCACGGGCTGCTCAGCCGACGCGACCTTGACCCGGACCGTCTTTTCCCGCGCCGCCGGGTCGGCGTCGATCACGTCGACCACCCACAGCGGCAGCCCGGACTGCCTGTCCTTGGACTGGACGAACCGCCCGCTCTTGGACGCCTCGAAGTCCCGGACTGGCTCGAAGGCTCCCGCCGCGAACACCCCGCGCGGGAAGACCTGCCCGAACTCCACCGGGATCGGACCCTGCACTGCCATGACTACTCCTGTCTCCAGATTTGCCAAACATGACTTGTCAGGCAACAAGAGAGTAGGTTGCGGCAACATGACTTGTCAAGTTGAACTTATAGCGAAGTCCTGACAGGGCATGACTCGCCTACGTGAACGGGTAGGCGTCCCGCAGCTCGTGCCGCTGGCCAGGCAGAACAAGGTCGCTGACCTGGATGGGCCGGGCGGCCGCATCGTAGGCGGTCACGATGACGCTGAGCACCGGGGAATCCGGGGCGATGTTCAGCAGCGCGGCTTCCTCGGCGCTGGGGTGCCGGGCGGTGATCTGCTCGACTGCGTGGTCGAAGCGGATCTTCTTGCGAGATTGCAGATGCTGCCGCAGGCTTTCGCCGAGCAGTTCGGCCGAGGCCAGGTCGGTGCCCTCGGCGATCTCCAGCGGCAGCCACGCCGATGCCAGCTCGGCGGGCTGGTCGCTCTCGCTGAGCAGGAGTTGCCGGACGAACGCCCGCGCCCCGGATGGCAGGCCCAGCAGTGCCGTGACATGCGGCGGGGCGAGTTTCACCCCGGCCTGCACCAGCTCACCGGTCAGTTCGGACTCAGCCGTCTCCAGCACGCCATCGGCCGGGCGGCTGCGCTCGGCGTCGGCCAGAGGCGGACGGCCCCGCACGAAGCTGCCCTTGCCCTGCTGGGTGTCGATCCACCCCTCCTGACGCAGGGCCGACAGCGACTTGACGACGGTGGGACGGGACACACCGAACTCGCCGACGAGCTGTTTCTCAGACGGCAGCAACGACCCGGGCGGGTACGTGCCCCGGTCGATACGCCGCTTTATCTCGGCGACTACCTGCGCGTACTTCGGCGCGGAGGCATCTGTCATATTCCTGCCTGCCCGGCTCTACTTGATGACTTATCAGGTAAGGCTAGCGTCAGTATCAGAACTTGTCACGTTCCCCGCTGGCTGACGTTGGATGACGCGACGGCACGCGAGCTTCATGCTCAGGCGTGCCGCCGCGTCAGCTCGCCGACTCAGCCCTGGTCTGGGGGAGTGGCACTCACCAGGGCGCGAGGGTTCTCGCCGAGCACATCGGCCAGCCGCGTGAGCGTCCGGCCCCAGCATTGCGGCCGGGGCTGGTTCTCCAGCCGGGCGAGGGTGGTGACCGATACCCCCGCATCCCAGGCCAGTTGCTCCCGGGAGAGCCCTTGCGCCTGGCGCAGTCCCAGTAACCGGCGCCCGTCGACCACGATCGTCCGCTTCGGCTGGCGCACCGGATCATCGTGATCCCCAGCCATGCTTCCGCTATCGGCTGCACCGCTCGCGTCAGTCAGCCACTGAACGACGCCATTGCCATCACGGTTGACCAGGACGAGTGTGTCCAGCCGGTCATAGGTGAGCCGGTCATCGCCCAGGGCCAGCCTGGTGACCCAGCCGCGCGACCGGATCCTGGCCGGGACGGCCGCCAGCGCCGTCAGCATCTGCGCCTGAGCACCCGGCGCCGAGCCGCTGATGCCTACCACGTGCAGGCCCGGCTGACCGCTTGCGCTGCTGGCGATGCCCCACTCGAACAACTGCATCAGCTCGCCTCGCCCTTTCCGGAAGCGCTGCCCGTGCCGTCGCAGGCCACGCACTGGATCCGGCGACGCCGCACCAGGCCGCTCTCGGCAGCTCCGGCAGCGCCGGACGCCGACCGCCGCAAGGTCAGGAACTTCCAGCCGGTCCCGCCGCATGCCTCGCACAGATCGGGCGGCGGGACATTTCCGCTTGTCATGTCCTGATCGTCGGCCGTGACCACGTTGCGTCGATACGCCGTGACTGTCCACTATCAGGCGTCTGTGTGCCGTCGCTGTCTCATGACCGTCTTGCGCTGGACTAGCCTTATGTTTGGGGCCTTTAGGCATGAATGGGAGAAGCTGATGACCCAGACCCCGACTCTGCTGGCTGTCCTTCTCGACCGCCGCGGGCTCGGCCGGTACGGCAGCTTCCGCCCGGCCTATGAGAAGGCTGCCCGCGCCATCGACCCCAGGCTCAGCCACAGCGCGCCCAGCCGCGCCCAGTTCCACCGCTGGACCACCGGCGGATTACGCAGCCTGCCCTACACCGACCACTGCCGCGTCCTGGAGCACATGCTCACCGGCTACACCGCCGCGCAGCTTCTCGAGCCCTGCCCCGACCGTGCCCTGCCTCCACCCGAGCGCGCCGCCAACGGCGATGCACCCGCGCAGGCCCTTGAGTCCATGCAGGCGATGGCGGGCGTCGAGGCGATCTTTGCCAGCCGGTCCGAGTTCGCCGCCCAGGTCAAGCCGCAGACACTGATCGACGGCGCGCCGAGCGTCCGGGCTGCCGGTCTGTCGCTCAACCTGATCTGCCAGCAGCTTTCCGACCAGTACGTGACTGAGGTGATCACCGCCGGGGACCGAGCTGACCTGCCTGTTCCTGGACCCGGCCGGTGAGGGGATCAGCGTCCGCGAGCGCGAGGAGGAATACCAGCCCGGTTTCCTTGCAAGTCTTACCCGCCTCAACATTGACCTGCTATCCAGGCTCCGCGACCGGCTGCCCGCCGACGCGCAGGACCGGCTGACGATAGCCGTCTACGACGAGACGGTCCGGTTCAACATCCTCATCGCCGAGGGCTGCGCGTGCGTCGTGCAGCTCTACCTGCCGCGTGCCCGCGGCGTCGATTCCCCGGCCCTGCTCATCCGGCCCGAGAACGAGCCTGGGAGTCTGTATCCCGTCTTCGAGCACGTCTGGGACGCCCTAGCCAAGCGGAGTACCCCGCTGTGACAGCCGATCCCGGCCAGTACCTGCCGGTCGCCCACGCCGCCGCTGATCTCGCCCGCGGTCTTATCCGCACCAGCCACCCCGGCGCCTTCACCGAGAAAGCCGACCGTGACCTCGTCTCCGACGTCGACCTGGCCGTCGAGCGGGCTGTCCGCCAGCACCTGCGCCAGGCCACCCCCGCCATCGGGTTCCTCGGCGAGGAAGAAGGCGGCGCCGACGACACCGGCACCGGCTGGCTGTGGACCCTTGACCCCATCGACGGCACGTCCAACTACGCACACAGCATCCCGCTGTGCGCCGCCTCCCTCGCTCTGCTCCTGGACGGCCGTCCTGTCCTGGGCGTCATCGACGCCCCGTTCATGGACGAGCGGTTCCACGCTGCCGAAGGCGCAGGCGCCTGGTCCGGCGACCGCCGCCTGGCCGCCAGCACCACCACCCAGCTGCGCGAGGCGATCGTGGCTATCGGCGACTACGCCACCGGTCCCGGGGCCGCCCGCAAGAACGAGACCCAGCTGGCCGCCACGGTCAGCCTCACTCCCCGCGTGCACCGCATCCGGATGCTCGGCACCGCCGCACTTGACCTCGCGTGGGTCGCTGCCGGGCGTCTGGACGCCAGCATCACCTTCAGCAACGACCCCTGGGACATGGCCGCCGGAATCATCATCGCCCGCGAGGCAGGCGCCGCCGTCACCGACTCCGATGGCACACCTCACACCTTGACGTCGGCCGCCACCATCGCCGCCGCCCAGGCACTCATCCCGCAGCTCATCCCGCTTATCCAGACCGCCAGCAGCAGCGACACAGCCAGCGCGGCTGGCCAGTCAGCCCCGAGTTCGCCGTACGCCGACCTGGACGCGATCCTCAGCCGGACCCGCTACCTCATCTTCGACTTCGACGGACCTGTCCGCGACCCCGCCACAGGCGCGCCAGCCGGATACATCCACGAGGCCATCGCCGCCTGCCGCGACTCCGGCCGGATTCCCGCCATCACCGCCGCCGTGAGCGCCAGCGAAATAACTGCCTACCTCGCCCGTCACGGCCTAGAAGAGATAACTGGCCACGTCTACGCCCTCAACAGCGACGTACCCGGACATGGCCCGGTCAGCACGCAGCTCCTGCGCCGCACGATCAGCGCCCTCGAAACCAAGCCGTCCGACTGTGCTGTCATTACCGCCATAGCGGCCACCGTCCAGGATGCTCGCGATAGCGGACTCGCGACCATCGGCTACATAGCAGCACCCAGCTCTGAGCAGCAGCTCGCCAACGCCGGAGCCAACAGCCTGCTGTCGAGCCTCGCCGACCTCACCCTCAGACTCCGCGCCCGGCCACTGCCGAATTAAGCCGTACTAGATCAAGGCGGCGCGCAAGCGCGCCGCTGGTCCGGCGTCAGCGCCCCGGGCTTTGCCTTGAGAGGCCGCCCGGCGCGCACGCCGGACCGCACGAAGTGGGATCAAGTGGACTTACCGGCTATCACGAGGTACGCAGGGCCCGTCTTCCTCGCCCGACTGTCCAGCTCATGGTCATCGCATCTAGGGCCGCCTGCGGCCGTCGCAACCGATCGGCTACGCCTGACCCTAGACTCGGTGGCCATCACAAGAAGCTGGCGCATATTGGGCGGCCAGGAAATTACAGCGGTACGACAAACACTTAACGTTAGCGGATCAAACCCTCGTTATTGGAATCTTCCCCTCTTCGCAGAGTTTAGTAACTAGGCGCCAGACGCTAGTCGAAGGATTGTCAAACCATTTACCATTCTTTCGAACGATAGCTTCCATCTTCCGCGCCCTCTTGATAGCTTCACATGCCTTACCCTCTATCTTCGAGAAATCGACATGCTTAGCATAATCAGGAATATGCTTCTTTACTCCAGCATTCGCGCTGTCACAGCTAATAAACGAAAACTGATCCTGGAAATGAATCAAGACCCAAATCTCAAAGCACGGGTTTGAGACAGCCAAGTCAATCGAGATTGCAGTAGCTTGATCAACAGCCGCCTTAAGTCTGGCATGTTCGTCACCATCGAACACGCACCAAACTTCATCATAACGGAGACTGTCGTCGCTGGCGCGCCTGGCATCACGTTGGGCAGAATCTCGCCGAGCCTTTGCAAGCTCCACAAGCTTCTTTGGATCTTTTCGCTGTTCGTCGGCGATCTCTACTTCGATCAGCGAACTTCGAAGGAACCGTGCCAAATCTTTGAAGTAATTAGGCTCAGTTACCTCTCCTTCACAATATAGCAGGAAGCGTTGTCTGCGCTGCTTGCGATGATATGGACGCTTCTTTGCGCGAGACGGCGCAAGATTCTTCTTTCGACTCAAGGCAAGCTTGCCTCTTCGAAGTCCATGACATCCTCGAGTTCAGATTCATTCTCGCCGTCCGCAGCTTTACTGACTTGCTCTGCAATTTCACCGATCAGACTCTTATCTAGGTATGGTATCGCTCCGTACCGTCCCTGAAGGTAGCCCCGCTCTAGATTCTCCGTCTTCCGAGGGGAAAAGTCTGTCAACGGGTAAAGGACAGTCGCGCCATCGGGCTTCTTCTCCGTGAACCACACCTGGTCACGAGTGAGTTCCTTCTCGCCGAGCCAACCGCCGAGCAGTGTTGTGTCGTGTGAGGTAAAAAGTAGCTGAGCCTGCTTTGGGTTCTTCTTTGGGTCCCGAAAGGTTTTCAGGATTTCTGAAGTTAGATGAGGGTGAAGACTCGCATCTATCTCATCAATCGTAAGAGTGTCGCCATCCCTGAGGGTGCGTATGATTGGGCCTACAAGAGCAAACCAGACCTGAGTTCCCAGCGACTCCTCGTTCAGAGACAGATAGACCGGTTTCCGCCCCCTTCCTGCTGAATGACCGAATTCTACTTTATCCTCTACGCGGTCCAGAACCTCATCAATCGACTTATCCTTTGCATCAACATCAAGAGCCCTAAGAACATTCGCCAGACGCTCCCGCTCCTTAACATCTATCGCTTCCTGGCGCACACGAATATCGCGAATGCCGAGATCGGCGAATTGCATGAGTTCGACTACGTCACGCCATTGGTCGTCCTTCGAAGAAAGTTCTTGGGTGAATCTTGTCCGGGCGATCCTGTCCTCTGGCGATGCAGACGTGAGGTGGGAACGAAAGTAATGCTCGACCATACTCGCCATCCTGTGGTTATTCGCCGCTGCGCTGGACAAGAATAGCGAGCTTGGTCTTGTTAGGTCTGCAATTACTTTATTGCGTCCTGTAAAAGACTTTCCAAAGTACCAGACTTCTTCAGAGCTTATGTCGCGCTCAAACCAGACTTGTCGCCGATGAGTTGTATACGCATATAGCCATTCACCGACTACCTGCTTTCTTGTTATACGGAATCCATACTGGTATCTGATGCCGTGGCTGACAAATACCGCCTCAAACAGCGATGGTTGATCCTTACATTTCGCACTTAGGGCAAAGGGGGTAACTGGGATTGATTCTCCACTGGCCCAGTCTCGATACGACTGCCTGATCGCCCTGCGCATAAACCTAATCGCCTTAAGCACATTCGACTTGCCTGATGCATTCGCACCAAAGATCCCAGCGAGGGTTCCGACGCTTGGGTCGTCCCACGGCTTGTACCGAGCAATCTCGGCTTGCGACAGCGAGGAGGAGCGCAGGAAGGAAAACTCCTGCTCCTCCTTGATCGATAGGAAGTTGGACACACGGAAACTGAGCAGCATGAGGCTCCTCGAACTCGCGAACTTGCTTGTAAGCTAACTCCTCGAAGCGATTTTTGCAAGATCTCTGCAGGAATCGCGGTAAGAGGGCAGGAACACTGGGGTTCCGATGCGGATACTGTGTGGCAGCTGCAGGAAGCGACCAGAGCTGCGGAGGCACCCGCCGGGCGGCACAAGGAGCAGGCTGATGCCATACGGCGGATGATGGACAGAGAGTCGGCAGTTCGCCGGCGCCGACTCTCTGTAGACGGCTCCCAGACAAGATTAGCCAGGAGCCAGTCATGCGCGGGAAGGATCTTCGCCGTCGCTCATCCCACGTGTATCCCACCAGGTCAGCTGCAAAGGTTGTCTGATTGCTGAGACAGCCTCCGGAGTTGTGTGCCCATTTGAGCCTCATCCGCTGTCCATCGTGTAGCCCTCCAGGGCAGGCCAGTCAAGGGCAGCATGATCTCTGGCGCTGGCCCTCCACACAGGCAACACCGGCCTGCGCGGAGCCTCTGCCAGCACCAGACATCAAGCAGTCCCTGCGGGCAGACCCTTGACTGGCCTGCCCCTCCGGGCGGATTTGTGGCAGCTATCGGATGAGGCCCACACTCTGATGCAGC
>Ga0335078_10011762_pt1 | contig 12982 bp, 10 predicted proteins | sample Lox_Sample_32_FD_206711 | JGI IMG/M metagenome (GOLD analysis project Ga0335078, IMG submission 206711) | Soil microbial communities from Loxahatchee National Wildlife Refuge, Florida, United States - Lox_Sample_3.2 | ecosystem: Environmental > Terrestrial > Soil > Wetlands | place: USA... | reverse complement strand
GACGGTCGTATTGTCGCGGCCGATGACCTGCACCGGCTGACCGTCTACCGGGGTGTAGTGCCAGCTGGTACTCTTGCCTTCTGAATTGGTTTCATTCACCGTGACCGTTCCGTCGGCGTCGATGGTGCACATGTCCACCTTCGGGGGTGGTCCGGGGAATTTCGATTTTGCAAAGTTCGCCGTCCAGGTTCCGGCGAAGCCGCCCGCCGGAATGGCGCCAACCGCCAGGCTGACGGCCAGGAAAGAGAAGGGCAACAAGAGCAAAAGACGTGTTTTCATGGCTGATATCATAATATGAATAGAAGCACTGTCAAGCGAAACTGTGGCGCGGGCGCTCTCGCCGGGAGGAAGTATCTTCGGGTCGCAGACGGATACCCACACATGTGGCTTGGCGCTTTGGGAGGACTGACGCGATGACAGTTCGGGTTGGCGTCGACTTATCCGTCGATGACTCGCTGCTGGCCGGCTTCGGCAGGGAAGTGCAGGTCGTACGCATTCCCGAAGATCCTCGGGAAGACATCGCAGTCGACTTCTGGGTTCCCGCCATGCGTCCCAGCACCGTGCAACGCCAGTGGCAACACCTGAAAGGGGTTCGCGTGATCCAGGCCCCATGGGCCGGAGTAGATGCGCTGCGGAAAATCTTCCCGCCGACCGTGATGTTCTGTGACGCCCGCGGCGTGCACGATATACCCACTGCCGAGTGGACCATCACCGCCATTCTCGCCATGCAAAAGTGCCTGCCTTTTTTCGCCGACATGCAGCGGCAGGGAAAGTGGGCACTCGGCCAGCAATCCCATCAGATCGACCATCCCACCCCCACCAAGATCAAGAATCCCGCGGCGCCCATGCAGGAAGTCGCCGATGCCACGGTGCTGATCGTCGGATACGGTTCGATCGGCCGGGCAGTGGAGGCGCGACTGGCTCCCTTCGGCACAAGTTTCCTGCGCGTCGCCCGTAGCGCGCACGCGGGCGTTGAACCGGTCAGCCACCTGGATCAGCTTCTGCCTGGCGCCGACATCGTCGTGCTCACCATCCCACTCACCTCCGAAACCCGCCATCTGTTTGACGCCCAGCGTCTGGCAAAAATGAAGTCCGGAGCTCTGCTCGTTAACGCGTCGCGGGGCGCGATTGTCGATACCGAGGCATTACTGCAATCGCTCACGCAAGGCAAAATTCGCGCCGCCCTGGATGTGACCGATCCCGAACCTTTGCCGGAAGGGCATCCGCTGTGGAAGGCGCCCAATTTATTCCTCACGCCGCATGTGGCAGGCGACAGCGACAAATTTCTGCGGCGGGCGTTTAAGCTGATCCGCGAGCAGGTCGAGCGTTTTGTGCGCGGCGAGCCGCTGCTCAACGTCGTGATCGGAGAATACTAAGAATGTGCCGCCAGGCGATTTGAAACAATATGATATGATGATTGCCTCCGCCGCCATAGCAGCAACGTACTTCATAGCTCAACACAGCCGTAATATCGAAGTATATGAACGGAGTCTGATATGCGATGGTCGCAGCTGCTCTTGCCACTCCTTGTTCTAGGATTGTTCCCATTCAGTACGCTGTCCGCCCGCGCCGCCCAGGGCTGGTTACTAGTTGCTAATAAAGGTGACGACAGTATGGGCATCATCGACCCGGCCACGGGGAAACAAGTGGCCGAGGTCGCGGAAGGAGGTGTGACCGGGCACGAACTGGTCGCCTCGCCCGATGGAAAACTTGCCTATGTTCCGATCTACGGAGACTCCGGCGTGGGGCAACCCGGCACCGACGGCAGCAACATGGTGGTGATCGATTTAGCCGCGCGAAAAGTGGTGGGCAATCTCGATTTCGGCAAGGGGGTACGGCCCCATCTCCCGAAATTTGGTCCGAAAGACGGTCTCTTATACGTCAGCACCGAACTGGACCGCTCCATCAGCATCATCGATCCCGCTACTTTGAAGATCATCGGCTCCCTTCCGACCGGCCAGGAGCAATCCCACATGTTCGCGCTGACCCGTGATGGTCATCGCGCCTACACGGCGAACGTTGGCCCCGGGACAGTTTCCGTTCTCGACGTGGGTGCGCGTAAGACCATCGCCATCATTCCCGTGTCCGGCCAGATTCAGCGCATCTCACTCTCCGTAGACGACAAGTTGGTATTCACCTCCGACGTCACCAAGCCGCAGCTGGCGGTGATCGACACGGCGACCAATAAAATCAAGACTTGGATCCCGCTCCCCGGCCTGGGTTACGGCAGCGCCACGACCGCCGACGGTCGCTGGCTTCTTATCGCTCTACCGCTGGTGCATCAGCTCGCGGTCATCGATCTGGGCACCATGAAGGTTGCGCACACCATTGACCTTCCTGCCCGTCCGCAGGAAGTTCTGGTTTCTCCGGATCAGAAGATGGCCTACGTATCCTGCGATCAAAGTGCGAAAGTGGCCGCCATCCGTATCTCCGATTGGAAGGTGACCAATCTCATCGACGCCGGCAAAGGCGCGGACGGATTGGCATGGGCTGGGGCTCAATAGATATCGGCGTACGACAAGGAAAATCATGACGAGAAAAAACCGAATGCAGATTTGGCTGCGCAGCCAGACTCTCGCCTGCCTGGCATTGCCGCTCTTCATCATCGCATCACTTCCAGCTGCTGCCCAGGCCGTGGTCCCCAAGCCGCCAGTAAAAACTCCCAGTGCGGGCGGAAACAGTTTCGACGGGCCCGGCGCGGTGCGATATGAAGCCACCCGCGATGCGCAGGACAGACGAATCGATATGTTCATCGGCGACTGGCGTGACTCCCTGCCTCGCCACGTCTACGGTTCGCTGGTGCTGCGCGATATTCTGATCCGCGGTGACAACTACGCGCCCCCCCAGCCGGGTGCGATTCTCCAGGCCGCCAATTATCTCGCCTACGGCCGACTCCAGCCGGGTAATTCCACGGTTGCTACCCGCTTGGATCACGAGCAGAACGTCTTTTATATTGTCGGCGGCTCGGGCCAGATCACAGCCGGCGGCAAAACTGCCACGCTGCACCGGGACATCGCTGTGTTCATCCCCGCAGATCTCGAGTTCATCATGGAGAATACTGGCGATCAGGATTTGACCATGTATGTGGTCAGTGAACCGGTCCCGCAGGGTTTCGTTCCGGCCAAGGCCATGCTGTCTGTCGATGAGCGTCAGGTTCCGCCGCGCACTCCCATGGTGGCCTCGCCGTTTACTCTTCCCGGCGCCTCTGGACATTGGGCGCACATCGTAAGAGATCTTTTCTCAAGAACCGACGGCTTGGCCACCATCGGGGACTTGATCACCGTCACTCTGGCTCCCATGAGCATGGGTGAACCGCATCCGCATAATCCCGGGCAGGAGGAAATCTGGGCCGCCATCGACGGCGACAGCCTGGCATTCATCGGCACCGAGTTGCGTGTGCAGCATCCGGGAATGGCTTACATGATCCGTCCGGACCAGGTGATGACCCACTCGAACATCAACGGCGGGGATACGCCGGTCAAGTTCCTGTGGTTCGCCGGATCGTCGATCAAGAAATAATTTCGACCAATCTCTGTCGCTGCGCTGGGAGAGTCCGTCCATGCCACTAAGCTCGCTCAAAACGGCGACTGTCTTCACTCTCCTTCTTCTTGTCGTGCCGAATTTCGCCTTTCCGCAAACTCAACCCGTAACCATCCGCCTCGCCGGCGACGAATGGTTCCTCGATTCGCTCACCAGGACGCAGATGATCCCAGTCTTCGAAAAGCAAACCGGCATCCGCGTCGAAGTCCTCCACAAGAACGATCGCAGCATCATGGCTGATCTCGATCACGGCCTGCAGCCCGGCGAACCCGGACTGGATGTGGTGGTCATGCGACACCGGCTGCTTGGGGCGCTGGTCCAGAAAGACCAGGTTCAGCCCATCGATGCCTTTCTCGCCGATCCTACGCTTCATGACGCCGGCTTCGATCCGCAGCAGCAGCTATTTCCGAAATGGTGGCGGGAACTCAGCTCCTACGGCAATCACATCTACGGGTATCCCTTCACCGGACTCACGACTTTTCTCTGTTACCGCAAAGATCTCCTGCAAGACGCTGCCAACCAGCGCAACTTCAAGCTTCGCTATCATCGTGACCTGAAGCCGCCCACCAGCTGGCAGGAGTACAACCAGCTGGCAGAATTCTTCAATCACCCCGACCAACATTTCTACGGTACGTACATTCAGGGGAAACAAGGTCTCGCGCTGTGGTATGAGTGGCTCAACCTGATTTACTCTTTCGGCGGAAATATTCTCGACGCGCAACATGGCTGGGAATACGGCGATATCGTAATCAACTCGCCCCAGAACGTCGCCGCCACCGAGCAATACGTGAAGGCAATCGCTTTCAGCCCGCCTGACACGCTGACCTTCGGATGGAACGAGGCGCAATCCTCCTTGCAGCAGGGGCACGTATTTATGGGCCTGCTGTGGGTGGATCAGGCGCCGTTCCTCGAAGATCCAGCGGTTTCAAAGGTCGCAGGAAAAATCGGCTACAGCCTCATCCCGTCGCAAACCGGCGAACCGTTCAGCCAGCTGGAGGGGTTGACCTACCTGATCCCAAAAGAATCGGCACACCCACGGGAGGCCTACCGCTTTCTCGAGTGGGCAATGTCCGCGGCGGTTCAGGTTCAGCAGACGCTAAAGGGAAGTTCGTCGCTGAGAAAATCGACGTACGACAACTCCGCAGTCCAACAACTCGCCTACACCTCCGCCTTCCTGACAAGTGTTGCGGTGGCGAAAGAAAAGCCTACGATCCCGGAATCGGCGCAGATGGTGGAAGCCAGCGAACGCCGCCTCTCCGACATCGTCACTGGCCGGTCCTCAGCGCAAACCGGACTCGATAATCTAGCCCTCGATCTGCAACGCATCCTCGGAGACAAATCGCGCCTGCGTTACCCAGTCAAAGCAGCGAAGTGAAGTTCATCAGAAGCCCAGGTACCAAGGCCTCCTTTGTGTACCTTCGTGTCCTTTGTGGTTGGCGCCCTGGAAAGTTTGAGCCATTCGCGGCTGCGATGGGTCAGACAGACCGTACGGCCCGATCGCGTTTCGCTTGGTATTTGAATCCGAAGTAAACCGGAATCCCAATCAGCACGATGACTACCCCGGGAATAGTGGTCTCTCGCCGATACATGAACAACACCGCCAGAATCACAATCGCACAGATGAGGTAGAGCGAAGGCACTAGCGGGTATCCGAAGGCACGATAGGGGCGCTCCGCATTGGGTCGCATCTTCCGTAATCGAAACACCCCGGCAATGGTCAGAATGTAGAAGATCAGCGCCGCGGAGATCACATAATCCAGCAGATTGCTGTAAAGATTTCCGTAGGCTCCCGTCGCCGGCTGGTAAGTGCGGATCGACACCAGCACCGCCGACCAGATGCCTTGCATGATCAAAGCCTGCCCCGGCACATCGGCACGGTTCAATACCGAAGCGCGCTTGAAAAACACCCCATCCAGCGACATGGCATAGTAAGCTCGCGCGCCTGACAAGATCAACGCGTTCATGCACCCAAACGCTGAAATCATGATGGCAATCGCGATCAGCGCCGGGCCCACCGATGGAAAGATGGCGTGGAACATCGTCGAAGCCACGCGGTCCGAAGGGGCGTGCTGAATTTCGCTGAACGGCAGCACCACCACGTATGCGAAATTCGCGAACAGATAAAGGCCGATCACAATCATCGTTCCCAGCGCCAGCGATAGCGGCACATTTCGCGTGGGATTACGCACCTCGCCGGCGGTGAAAGTAATGTTGTTCCACGCATCCGCGGCATAGAGCGCACCGATCTGCGCCACACACAGCGCCACCAGCAACCCAAAGCTGGTCGCCGGCGATGGCCCGTGTGCCGGCACTGTAAATCCTTGCGGCGTCCAGGGGTGAGCAAAGTTTGCCTTCACCACCGCAGCCTTCCAGCCAATGAAGATGCCGATTCCGATCACTCCCAGCAGCGATCCGATCTTCATCGTGGTAAAAACGTTCTGCACGCCCTTCCCGTACTTCAGTCCTTTGATGTTGGTCCACGTCAGGAACGCAATAATAATCAGCGCGACCAGTTGGGCTGTCGAAAGAGAAATCGCGTAGGTCGGCAAAATATGAATCGGAGGGAGGATGTAGTTCGTCTCCGCGATTTGCGGCCACAACACGCCCAGGTACCGGGAAAACCCCACTGACGAAGCCGCAATCGTCCCGGTCTGAATCACCAGGAACAGCGTCCAGCCGTACAAGAATCCCCAGAGCGGCGAGAACGCTTCGCGGAGATAAACATATTGTCCCCCCGCCAGCGGCATCATGGCGGCCAACTCGCCATAAGACAACGCAGCCGCCAGGGTCAGAACGCCGGCAATCACCCAGGACAGCAGCAGCCATCCGCTGCTTCCCACTTCGCGCGCCATTTCGCCGGCGACAATGAATATGCCGGAGCCGATCATCGATCCCGCCACAATCATGGTCGAGTCGAAGAGCCCCAGGCTTCGATGCAGTTCACGATGCGTGGCCGTAACCGGAGACTCCTCCACTTTCGGCGTCAAATGGTCCCCCTTGGATTCTTTGTCACTTGGAAGGTGAGCGTGGAACGGACACTTCGCCTTTGCTGTTGATCTCTCTCGCGCTCAGCTCTGGCGGCTGGCCGGGCTGATGCGAGTGAGTCCCACTTGTTCGACAATTTCCTTGAATTCGGAGCAACGGCGTAGCGGATCAAAGCGCGGGTCTTGGGTCAGAGTAAAAATCTTCATGTTCCGCTCGCTACAAGCTCGGTTCAGCCAGGTCACCACCTGATGAGACTCGCCCAAAGCCGCGTAGGTCGCTGCAATATCGTAGGAGGGCATACACTTTTTCGCCGGCGCGCTCTTGAGTTCGTCCAAAATCTCGCGGGCGGAGGACTTGTCGCCGGCAACCGCGTGCGCATGCGCCTTCATCGCTTTCACACAGTTGTTTCCTCCCGCCAGCTTGATGGTGGTTTCAAATTCGCGTAGCGCCTCTTTGAAGTTGCCTTTCTGTTCCAGAGCCTGCGCCATGTACATGTGCGCCCAGATGAAATGCGGGTCCAACTCCAACGCGCTTTGATAGTGCTTGATGGCTTCGTCAAACTGATGCGCGAGATGCGACGTAACTCCCGCCCAAACCAGCGTGATAATCGACACCGGATTAATCTCGAGTGCATGCATGATGGCCATGTGCGCGGCCTCATGCTGCCCGCGCGCCGCCAGCAGATTCGCATACCAGTGATAGCCGAGCGCGTAGTCCGGATTGCACTGGATCGAGCGGCGGTACTCACGATCTGCCGCCTGCCAGTCGCGATCGAAGTGCAGATAAACATCCGCCAGCGAAGCGTGCGCCTCAGCCAGGTTGGCATCAAGCTCGATTGCCTTCTGCGCCGCCCGCCGCGCCGACGGCATCACTTCCGCGGGAGACACGATTTCATAAAACGACAGCAAAGTGAGCGAGTCGGCCAGGCCGGAGTAGGGAAGTGCGAACTCCGGATCTTCCTGGATCGCCGATTCGAAGCAGCGAATGGCTTTGCGCAGCCCTTCTTCGCTGCGCTGATTCCAGAAATATCTGCCCTTCAAATACGCTTCCCGGGAGCCCGGTTTTTCATAGTGACGCACCACCGGTCCGGTCATCGGGGAAGAAAATACTTTGAGCCACAGGCACTGAACGATCTGGTCGGCAGCGTGAGTCGGCAGCTCGCGGAAATCTTTGGGACCGCAGCGGTAAGTATGCGACCAAGCCACAACGTCCGAACCGGCAAAAAGCAGGGCCACACTCAGACGCAGCCCGTCGCCCTCATCTTGTATGCTCCATCGCAGCACATAGTCAATCGGCACATCCCCCAACATTTTGGCCGGGCGTTCGTTGGCCTGCGGTTGCGGCGAGACTTTCGGGCTCACCACGCAAAGTTGTCCTGGGTTGGATTGCTCCAAGGCAGTAATCGTCCTGCTCACGATCGCATCGCAAAGCTGCCGCCGGTCGCTGGTGACGGTGACGTTCATCAGCGGCAACACATAAATAGTGATTCGACTCTCGGGCCGAACGGCTTCCACTGCCGTGGTCGTCTCCGGCTCGCCGCTGACTCGTGAAACCTGGCGCTTCCAGTTTTCAATCTCCGAGCGCAGGGCGAAGACGCTGCCCAGCCGCTGGTGAAAGTGGCGATGGACCGGCAGACCTTCTTTTTTCTCCCACAGCTGTACCGTGCGCACTTCTCTCCGCAGGTAGGTGGCGATTTCTTTCCAGGAATCCAGACGGTCGGTCCCGGTCCAGAAGCCATCGGATGGACGAATACTCGAGCTTGTCGACGTAGCGTTCTTAGTCATGGTTTTCAGCGCGAGCCTGATCGACCGGTTAACTCGTACGTTACCTATCGCAGACCTACGCCACATCAGAGTGAACCAAAGAACAGGCAGGAATCAAGGAAATTTGAGCAATGCGAGGAAACGAACGGCTGAGATTTCGGGCTCCAATTCCTTCCGGCTACTGCTCTCTTGCACCGAAGACTACACTGCGGCAGTAGGTTCAGGCAACAAATTCTTTGCCGTCGGCGAAGCCTTTCCGCGTATTCTGCGCCTAATTCGTTGGCCGGTCGCACTGCCGCGAGACGCAAATCGAAGTTTCTTTCCTTTCCGTGTATTCATGCGGTGTTTCGCACTATTTCGCTTGTTGCCGCGGGAGACAAACGTTTACCTATATGAGGTTCTGCGCCGTGGATCTCGAGGGAATCCTTGACGCTCCGGGGCTTCGGTTCCAGTTTGTCCTGTCGCACTTTGACTCATTGTCGGCGCAGCGCAAAATCAAAATCTGATTACCCCTGATCGAAAAAAGGAGTCCTGTGTCCGGAAGCGAACACGCTGCATCATCGCCGCCAGCCTGGTTTAATTACACAAGCAGCTACGAGTTCATGGAAAGAGTTCGCGCCGGCATGCCGCCGCTCATCATCTGCGTGGCTTGCAATGGCGGTATCCAGGGCAAGGAAGCGAATCAACACATTCCCGAGGCCGCCGATGAAATCGCCGAGTCGGTGCAGGGGGCCTATGAAGCCGGCGCAGCCATGGTCCACATCCATGCGCGTGATCCGCAACAGCTGACCGAAGGTGCGCGCAAGACGGAAACCTGGCGCGAGGTATTGCGAAAGGTGCGTCTACGATGCCCGGAAATTATCATCAACGCCACCACCGGAGCTGGTCCGGGCATGACGATGGAGGAACGTGCGGCGTGTCTGGCTGCGGGACCGGAAGTTGCCTCCCTGAATCTGGCGCCGGATATGAGCAAGTTCAAGCTGAAGGAGCGTCGTCCGCCTTTGCCCTTTCCCCGTCCGGCTCTTGAAATCGATGAGTGCATCCCTTTCACCTACGGCCAGATTCACCAATTCGCGGCGGAGATGAAGCAGCGCGGCATCAAACCCGAACTGGAGCTCTATCATCCCGGCTGCGCCTGGGTAGTGCACTATTTGATGGAGCACAATTTGATCGAAAGACCATACTGGATGCAGACCGTGATGGGCTACCAGACCGGCAGCTTTCCCACCGTCGAAAATATTATTCAACTCTTGAAAGAGTTTCCCGACGGTGCTCTGTGGCTCTGCTCCGCCATCGGCCCATTCCAACTTCCGCTGACTACGCTCGCCACCTTAATGGGTGGACACGTGCGTGTCGGGCTGGAGGACAACGTTTACTATTCGCGCGGACAGAAAGCCAAGAGCAATGCTGAACTGGTGCAACGGGCCGTGCGCATCGCTCATGAACTCAATCGCCCAGTCGCCACTCCGGCCCAAGCGCGCAGCATGCTCGGCCTGCGAAGCCAGCCAAGCCAGTATTAGTAAAGAGGGAAGTCGGCGCTTTACTCCACATAGCCGGGCCGCAGCGGCAATTTAGAGGGCAGCGCGTGAGCCTTGGGAAGACCCTGGCCACCAACCTAAGTCCCAAGAGATGGCACCAAAACCGAAGCGGATCCGCCTGATTCGTGTCTTTAGCATTATGATACGATGTTTGGCGATGTTGTTCACCACCCTCATCTACCTCGCCCTGGCCGCTGACGCCCAGACTCTCCCGCCGGGAAAAGGCCAGGAAATCGTTCAGCAACAATGCGGCGGATGCCACGCCTTGAAAGTGGTCACTTCCAAGCGAGCTTCCAGAAAACAATGGTCCACCCTGGTCGACCAGATGATTACTCGCGGAGCTGACGTCCCGGACGAAGACGTCGAAACCCTGGTCGATTACCTGACTAAGAATTTTGGCCCGGCTCCGGAATCCGCCGACACCGAGAAGAATCATGACCACACCGGCCCGGTGAATGTGAACAGCGCCACCGCAGCCGAATTGGCGGCCGAACTTGATCTTTCTGCCGAGCAATCTGCCGCCATCGTGTCGTACCGCGAGCAGAATGGCAACTTCAAGGAATGGCGCGAACTCACCAAGGTTCCCGGAATCGACGCCAGGAAAATTGAGAGCAACAAAGACCGGCTTGTGTTCTAAGCTCATGCGACGTTCGTTTTCTGTCAAACTCCGCCTAACCTAAATGGCCGAAACCACGATCGCCGCCCGCCCCACGCGTGCCCGCCACGTCGTTCTTGCCCTGGTGGTCGGCGCCTACATGATCACCTACATGGATCGGGTGAATCTGGCCTCGGCCGTCCCCGTCATTCAGCGCGACATGGGTTTCTCCATGATCACCATCGGCTGGATCTTTGCCTCCTTCCGCTGGGGATACGCACTCTTCCAGATTCCTGGCGGATGGCTCGGTGACCGTATCGGCGGACGCCGTGCACTCTCCGTCGTAGTCGTCTGGTGGTCCATTTTTACCTCGCTCACCGCCTTCGCCTGGAATGCGACTGCGATGGGAGTCTTCCGCTTCTTCTTCGGGATGGGCGAAGCCGGAGCGTTTCCCATCGCCACCCGATCGCTCTCCGCCTGGATGCTGCCGACGGAGCGCGGCTTCGCTCAGGGCGTTACCCATGCGGCCTCGCGCGTCGGCGCGGCGCTCACCCCGGCGCTGGTTGTACTGATGATGATCCGCTTTGGATGGCGCATGCCGTTCTTCGTCTTCGGGCTGCTCGGCCTGGCTTGGGCTTTCGTGTGGTACTGGTATTTCCGCGACACTCCCGCCGAACACTGCCAAACCAATCTGGCGGAACGCCGCCTCATCGAAGAGTCGGTAGGCATCCGTCATGCCGGCACCCGCGCCATACCGTGGGGCCGGATTTTTCGCAGCCCGTCCTTGTGGATGCTGTCCCTGATGTATTTTTGTTACGGATACAGCATCGACATTTATCTCGATTGGTTTCCCAAATACTTGAATGAACACCGTGGTTTTAACCTCAAAGAGATGGGTATTTATGCCAGCCTTCCCTTGCTCGCGGGCGCGGCGGGCGATCTTTTGGGAGGCTGGACCTCAGATGGCTGGGCGAAACGTTTCGGCAGTCTCAAAACCGCGCGCCGCGGAGTCGCGCTGGCCGGCTTCCTGCTCGCGGCCGTCTTTATTTTGCCGGCCACTTTCACCCATCACTCGACCGCTTCGGTTCTCTACTCCTGCGTCGCCGTCTTCGGACTCGAAGTAACCGTGGGCGTGTCCTGGGCCATCCCGCTCGATATCGGTGGCGACTACGCCGGGTCGATCGCTTCCGTGATGAACACTTTCGGCAACCTCGGAAGCGCCGTCTCCCCCATATTGCTGGCTTACCTGGTGGGGCTATATGGCTGGGACCTTCCCTTTGTCGTCTGCTCGATTCTTTGTGTCGGGGGAGCCGTGTTCAGCCTGGGGATTAATGCCGACCGGAAACTCGACGGCGATTTTCCGGCCCGTCTAAAGAATGCGACGTCCTGATCGGCCATACCGGGACTCGGCCTGGAATTGTTGTGCTATTATATGACTAAACTGGCTCGAGTCGCCCGAATGCGGACTGGCAAAAGAGCGTCATGAAAATAAATCCCAATAAATGTGTCGCATGCGGAAACTGCATTTACGTCTGCCCGGTGGGCGCGATTTATGTGGATCCCGTCATCAACCGCGCCACGGTGAATCGGGACGAATGCGTCGAGTGCTACGCCTGTTACAACGGCTTGAGTACCGAGCGTTTGAATCCGGTGATGGTGCGTACGATTCGCAAGCTCTTTCAGATCGTACGTCTGCGCTTCGATCCCGAGCCCGACATTTGCCCCACCGCTGCCTTTGAGCCCGAGGATCTGCAGTGGCCGCGGGTGGTGCGGCGCGCGTTTTCCGATCCCCGTGCCACGCACGAATCTACTGGCGTGCAGGGCCGCGGCACTGAAGAAGTGAAGACCAACGATGTGACCCAGCGGGTGAAGCAGGGCGAAGTTGGCTTTACTATCGAATTCGGCAGGCCCGGCGTTGGCGTGTGGTTTCGCGATATCCAGAAGATGACGCAGGCGCTGGCCAAAGCCAAGGTGCCCTTCGAGAAGAAAAATCCTCTCACTCTGCTGATGAGCGACGTCGCCACCGGAACCCTCAAACCGGATATCCTCAATGAGAAGGTCCTTTCCGCCATCGTCGAGATCAAAGTGACCGTCGATCGTACCGAAGAAATCATCCAACTGGTGCACGAGGTTGAAAAGGACCTCGATACCGTGGTAGCTCTGGGTGTCGGCACCCGATGCGATGAAAACGGGGATGAAACCGTGGTCGCGCCTATTCTGGAGCGTCTCGGATATCGCCTGGAAAGGGCAAAGACCAACACCGGTCTCGGCAAGATCACCAATCCCTTGGCAAAAGTTTCCGAAACCACCGCGGCGGTTCGATAATCCGCGACACCGATGGACTTACCAGATTCCTCTCCCGTCATTGAACTGATCGAGGCCTTTCGTCGTTCAAAGGTTATGTTCGCCGCTGTCTCGCTGGGCGTGTTCGATATTCTGGAACGCGGCCCGGCCAGTGCCGCTACCCTTGCCGAGGAACTCCGCGTTCAGATCGAACCCCTCGAGCGCCTTCTCGATGCCTGTGTCGGTCTCAAGCTCCTGCGGCGTCATGGCGCGTCTTA
>Ga0335078_10011761_pt1 | contig 12983 bp, 11 predicted proteins | sample Lox_Sample_32_FD_206711 | JGI IMG/M metagenome (GOLD analysis project Ga0335078, IMG submission 206711) | Soil microbial communities from Loxahatchee National Wildlife Refuge, Florida, United States - Lox_Sample_3.2 | ecosystem: Environmental > Terrestrial > Soil > Wetlands | place: USA... | reverse complement strand
GAAGAAGACCGCATCTACGTGCGGCTGGAGGTCCTGCAACGCCTGGTAAACCGGGCCGGACAGGTGGATGCCATTCAGGTGGGCGCGCTGACCAAGCCGGAGGATGACTTCGCGCGCAAAGATCCACGGAAGATGACGCCCAAAGAATACGATCGCTGGTATTGCACGCCGTACATCAGCTCCATCGCTCACCAGATCGAGGAAGCCCTGCCCATGGCAGTGGCTAAACCGATCTGGCGCATCGCCGATAACCAGGGCAAAGTGCTCGGCAAGATTCGCGGCCTGATGCTGCTGATCGCGCTGGCTGCGCTGGCATCCGCCGGACTGACGGTCTGGAGCGTGATGGCGACCACGGTGTTGGAGCGTCGCGGCGAGATCGCCATTATGCAGGCGACCGGCGCGGGCAACTGGCTCGTGGCGGCGCTGTTCGCGGCGGAAGTAGCGCTGGAAGGCGCGGCCGGGGGACTGATCGGGTCGTGGGCCGGCCTGCTGCTGGCCGAATTCGTGGGGCGATCGGTATTCCAGACGGCGCTCGAGATTCCCGCCATGCTGGGTCCGGTGGTGGTGGGCGCGGCCGTGGTCGCGTCGGTGGCGGGAGCGGCGCAACCGCTGCGGCGGGCGCTGCTGCTCGAGCCGGCAGTGATGTTGCGGGGGGGCGAGTGATGTTCTGGAGCTTCGTCCTCCGCGCGGTCAAGTTCCGCCGGCGCCGCCTGGCGCTGGCATTTTCCGCCCTGGCCGTGGCCGCGACCTTGGCCACCGCGCTGTTTTCGGTCTACTCGGATATCGATCGCAAGATGCGCGTCGAGTTTCGCGGGTTCGGGGCCAACATGGTGATCGCGCCGGGAAACGGCGGGCAGACCGTTCCGCTGGCCGCGGTTGCGCTGGCCGAACAACAGGGCGCCGTGGCCGCGCCTTTCCTGTATACGGTGGGGCGCGTGGCAGACGAACCGGTAGTTGTGGCGGGCATGGACTTCCGGCGTGCGGCTCCGATGACGGATTACTGGCGCGTGGATGGCGCACGAACCGCGGCCAGCGGCGAATGCCTGGTGGGCAGCACGGCGGCCGCGCACTTCCGCATCAAGCCGGGCGAGAAGCTCGGCCTCGAAGGCGCGCCATGCACGGTGCGCGGCATCGTCTCCACCGGCGGCGCGGAAGACGCGCAGGTGATGGTGCCGCTCGAAACCGCCGCGCAACTGGCCGGCCTGCACGATGCCGCCAGCCTGGTCCAGGTGCGTGCCGATGGCGAACGCCTGACGCAGGTGCAGGCCGCCCTGGCGAAAGCTCTGCCGGCCACGGATGTGCGCGTGCTGCATGCGCTGGCCGAAACCGAAGCACGCGTGGTGCTGAGGCTGCGTTCGACGCTGTTCCTGTTGACGGCGCTGATCCTGGCCATCACCACGCTCTGTGTCACCAGCAACTTCAGCGCGCTGGTGTTGGAGCGTAGCCAGGAGATCGGCATTCTGAAAGCGATTGGCGGGGCGGAGAGGAAGATCGCGGCCCTGTTTTTGTCGGAGTCGCTGATTCTGGGCCTGGCATCCACCGCCACCGGTTATCTTTTGGGGTTACTGGTGGCGTGGGGCATCGGGCGGCAGATCTTTCCCGAATCGGCGGCCGCGGGCGTGGGTGTGGATTATGCGGTGTTCCTGCCGGTGGCGGGCGTGACCGTGGCTGTCGCCACGGCGGCCACGCTGGCGGCGGCCGCCCGCATCTGGCGAATCCAGCCAGCCGTAATCTTGCGTGGAGAATAGGACCAATGGCATTCGTCGAACTGGAGAACGTGACGAAGGAATACAAAGGCGCGGGCGCGGCGCCGGTGCGTGCGCTCGACCGCGTGAGCTTCACGGCGGATGCCGGCCAGTGGATCGCCATCATGGGCCCCTCGGGTTCGGGCAAGACCACGCTGTTGAACATCCTGGGATGCCTGGACCAGGCAGATGCGGGGGCCGTGCGCATCGACGGGGTGGACACATCCACCTTGAGCCGGGCGGAACTGGCGCGGTTTCGCGCGGAGACGGTGGGATTCGTGTTTCAGCAATTCCACCTCATCCCGCACCTGACGGCGCTTGAAAACGTGATGCTGGCGCAATACTTCCACAGCATGACCGACGAGGACGAAGCCCGCCGCGCGCTGGAAAGCGTGGGCCTGGAGGACCGTGCGCGGCACCTGCCTTCGCAGCTTTCCGGCGGCGAGCAGCAGCGCGTGGCCATCGCGCGGGCGCTGGTGAACGATCCGAAGATCATTCTGGCGGACGAACCCACCGGCAACCTGGACGCGGCCAACGAGCAGATCGTGCTGAACCTGCTGACGGAGCTGCACGCGCAGGGCCGGACCATCCTGATGGTGACGCACGATGCGGAAGTGGGGCGCTGCGCCGATATCCGGCTGGACCTGGAGCACGGCCGCATCGTTGAGACTACGCACTTCAGCATGGAGGAGAACCAGGACTTCGACGAGATTCTGGAACAGCTATGGATGGCGCGAGAGTGCAGCTTCCACGAAGAGCCTGAACACTTCACGGCCGCGCAGCAGCGGAAGGTAGTGGCGAGGATGGCGCGCATCGGGCTGGTGGAGATGCGCGGCGGGCTGACCTCTTTTACCGCGCGCGGCGAGGAGCGGGCGCGCAGCGTGATCCGCCGGCATCGCCTGGCGGAGCGGCTGTTCACGGACGTGCTGGCGATCCGCGACGAAGGGTCCATTGAGAAGAACGCCTGCACCTTCGAGCATATCCTCAGCCCCGAAGTGACCGACCGCATCTGCACGCTGCTGGGGCATCCGCGGACTTGTCCGCACGGCAGCCCGATCCCCGAGGGGGAGTGCTGCGGGGTAGCACGGCGAGAATTATCAGGGAAACCGGTGCGGGACTGGGCCGTACAATAGAGGCATGGGGCCACGCCGCTCCTCTGGGTTCGCACTCGAGACGCATCCTTCCGCATACCGCCACTGGCGTGTTGTATGGGAGCCGCCGCTGGCCATGCTCACGCTGGCCGTGAATGAAGAATCGCCCTTAATCCCCGGCTACAAGCTCAAGCTCAATTCTTACGACCTCAGCGTGGATATCGAACTGGCCGACGCCGTCTCGCGCCTCCGATTCGAGCATCCGGAGGTGCGCGCCGTCATCATCACCGGCGGCCTGGATCGTGTCTTTTGCGCCGGCGCCAACATTCATATGCTGGCCACGTCCACGCATGCCTTCAAGGTCAACTTCTGTAAGTTCACCAACGAGACCCGCCTCGCCATTGAAGACGCCAGCGCGCATAGCGGCCAGCACTATATCGCCGCGTGCAACGGAACCACCGCCGGCGGCGGCTATGAACTGGCGCTGGCGTGCGAGGAAATCTACCTGGTGGACGATGGCAACTCCGCCGTCAGCCTGCCCGAAGTGCCTCTGCTGGGCGTGCTGCCGGGCACCGGCGGACTGACTCGAGTGGTGGACAAGCGCAAGGTCCGCCGCGACCTGGCGGATGTCTTCGCCACGCTGGCTGAAGGCATCAAGGGGAAGCGCGCCGTGGACTGGCGCTTGGTGGACGGCGTTTTTCCCCGCAGCCGATTTCAGGAAGCTGTCCGAGAGCGTGCCCTCGCCTTGGCGGCGCAGGAGACCTCGCCGAGAGGCCCGGGGATCGCGCTCGAAGCGCTTGATCCGGAAGTCACGGCGGACGCCCTGCACTACCGGCACGTCGACCTGACCCTCGATCACCAAGCACGCACTGCCGAGCTGACTATCAGAGTAAGTGGCGATTACTCGCACCTGCGCGCTTTTCGCGAACTCGATGACGCGCTGCTGCGGCTGCGCTTTCACTACGACGACATCGGCGTGGTGCTATTGAAGACACGCGGCGATCTTGATGCGGTGCGCGCCGCGGATGCTGCTTTATTCGAGCATCGCCGCGAATGGCTGGCGAACGAAACGCTGCTGCTGATGGCCCGCACGCTGCGCCGTCTCGATCTGACCGCGCGCAGCTTCTTTGCGGTCATCGACGAGGGTTCGTGCTTCGCCGGCAGCCTGCTCGAAATCGCGCTGGCCGCGGACCGTATCTACATGCTGCACGATTCCGCCGGCGCCGTGCGATTGTCCACGTCGCCCTTGAATCGCGGTCTGCTGCCCATGACGCACGGCTTATCCCGTCTGCACGTGCGGTTCATCGCCGATCCTGCGCACGCGGATGAGATCGCCCACGCGTCCGATCCGTTTGACGCAGATGCCGCTGAAGACGCCGGACTCGCCACCGCCGCGGTGGACGAGATCGACTGGGAAGACGAGCTGCGCGTGGCGGTGGAAGAACGCGCCAGCCTGTCGCCCGATGCGCTCACCGGCATGGAGGCCAACTTGCGGTTTGCGGGGGCGGAAAGCGCCGATAGCAAGGTCTTCGGACGGCTTTCGGCCTGGCAGAACTGGATCTTTTCGCGTCCCAACGCAACTGGCGAACGCGGCGCCCTCACCCTGTACGGCAAGCCCGAACGGCCGCAATTCAACTGGCGGAGGACTTAGATGTCTCTGGATGATCGCATTCCGAACAACGTCAACCTCTCGAACGATAAACGCCTCCTGCGCGCCCTGGAACACTGGCTGCCCAACTACATGCAATGGTGGAGCGATATGGGACCGGAAGGCTTTCAGGCCGACGATGTATACCTGCGCACGGCCGTGTCCGTGGAGCCCGGCGGCTGGGCGCATTTCGATTATGTGAAGATGCCGGACTATCGCTGGGGCATTTTTCTGGCGCCTCCGGAGCACGACCGGCGGGTGGGCTTCGGCGATCACATGGGCCTGCCCGTGTGGCAGGAGGTGCCGGGTGAATACCGCAACATGCTGCGGCGGCTCATCGTGACGCAGGGTGATACGGAGCCGGCCAGCGTGGAGCAGCAGCGGTTGCTGGGACAATCGGCGCCCAGCTTGTACGATCTGCGCAATCTGTTTCAGGTGAACGTGGAGGAGGGCCGCCACCTGTGGGCCATGGTCTACCTGCTGCATTCGTATTTCGGGCGCGACGGCCGCGAGGAAAGCGAAGAGTTGCTGGAGCGCCGCAGCGGATCGAGCGACAAGCCGCGCATCCTGGAAGCGTTCAACGAGCCGATTGAAGACTGGCTATCGTTCTACATGTTCACCACCTTCACGGACCGTGATGGCAAGTACCAGTTGCTGGCGCTGGCGGAAAGCGGCTTCGATCCGCTGTCGCGCACCACGCGCTTCATGCTGACCGAAGAGGCGCATCACATGTTTGTGGGCGAATCCGGCGTGCGGCGGGTGGTGCGCCGCACCTGCGAGATCATGCGCGAAACCGGCGATGATGATGTCCGCCGCCAGGGCGCGATCGATTTGGTGACCATCCAGAAGTACATCAACCTGTGGTTCAGCCTGAGCCTGGATCTGTTCGGCGGCGAAATGTCAAGCAACGCATCCAGCTTTTTCAGCGCGGGCATGAAGGGCCGCGCCATGGAGCGCAAATACCCAGACCATGTTGCGCTGGAAGCCTCCTACGCGGTGGGAGGCGAGCAGATTCCGATGCGCAACGCCATGAATGAAGTGCTGCGAGACTCTTACGTCGAAGATTGCCAGAAGTGTCTGGACCGCTGGAATCGCGTGATCCGCGAGCACGAGATTCCATATGAGCTACGCCTGCCCGACCGGCGCTTTCACCGGCACATCGGGGTTTACGCCTCGAGCCATTTCGATCCGCAGGGCCGGCCGCTGAGCGAGGCGCGATGGAACGAACGGCACCACGAGTTTCTGCCCAGCGAGAACGACGTCGGCTATGTGCGCAACCTGATGGTCAGGGTGATGCAGCCGGGCGAGATCGCGCACTGGATCTCCAAGCCGACGCACGGCATTAACGGCCTGCCGTTTGAGTACGAGTACGTGCGACGGGAGCAATAGCGTGCAACAGCGGCATGTAGGTTGAGCCGCTGAGAATCGCGGGCTTCACGTCATTCAAGGCCGTGGAGCGGAAGCCTGGCAGACTGAACGTGCTCATCGGCCCGAACAGCTCGGGCAAGTCGAATCTGGCGCTTTGGAACCTCTTAGCACCCCAGCATCCCGTGAGTTGCGCGAGTTTGTTCTGCGCAGGGGTGGCTTTTCGCATCTGCTTTGGTGCGGCTCGGCCGGGCAGATCGAATTTGAGGTCGACATCGGTGAGCGGTATCACCAGGCATTCGCCTGGGATGATGTAGACTGGGGCGCTCAATATGACGCCGCCTTCGTGGTGCAATATGAGGACCAAAGTGCCAAATACTCCCACGCATTCCGGTATCAGATATCCCGCCTTACTCGAAGACGACCTTCAACGGCCAGGCGCCTTGATATTCGGTGCACGCTGGTCGAGCCTGGACAGCCGCATCACCTGCACGGCAGAGCATCGTTCGCTCGCAATGACTGAGTACTTCGTCCATATTGAAGCAGACGATCCCTCGAAAGATCTTGTAGTCGTAGCCGCCGATGTCCCAGGCAGAGCCATTTCAGTACGATGCGCGATGCTTGTCTAACTTGTATCATGTCGATTTGCACCGCCTGGCGAGTGACCATCATCCCAATGCAGTTTCGGAAACGCGTAACCGGCTGTTTCAAGGCCCTCGCGGCCGGCGACGCCCTTGGCAAGCAAACAGAGATGTTGTCCAGAACCAATGTGCAGCGCTGGTATCCGGGAGGAATTACGGGATTCCACGGCCGGCCCGGAGAAGTCATCCCCCGCTATGCCGGAAAACGGTATGAATGGCGGATCGGCGAGACGACCGATGACACGGAACAAACTCTGCGGTCGCGCGAGCGCTCTTGCGGGAACGCTGGGCCAGCCACTCGACGATCGGGCACGAACTTCTTAAATGCGAGAAATCCCTTCATCCAGGGGTGTCATTGTGGACCTTCGCCCAGCGCGGTGACCCCTCACGGATCGCTTCGGCTGGTGACGGCTGTGGAGCTGCCATGCGCGCAGCGCCAGTCGGCGTGCTGTATCCATCGAGCAGCCTGGATGAGCTGATCCGCGGAGCTTATGAATGCGCGATCCCCACCCATGGCGGTCAAATGGCTGTTTGCGCCGCCGCCGCCGTGGCAGCCGCCGTTTCTGCGGCACTCGATGGCAGGTCAGGCGCCGAGGTGCTGACAATTGCAGTGCGAGCGGCCAAAGCGGCCGAAAGCCGGCGGCCTGACGGCGAAGCATGGATTGCGGCCATTCACGAGGTCTATTCTGATCCCGCAAAAAGGAAGCGCCTGACCGTCGATGAAGTCACAGATGAGTACTTCCCCAGCAAGCCGCGCACTATCGTTCCTCTGGCCATCGGCCTAGCGCTGGTGACGGAGTCCGCACAGCAGACCGCTCTGCTGGCCGCCAGCATCGGCGGAGACGCCGATTCGCTAGCCTCCATTGGCAGCGCCATTGCCGGCGCCCTTCATCCTGAGACGGTCAACGAGAAGTGGTATGAAGCAGTCGACCTGATCAACGGCAGCGAGCTAATCGACACCGTGACGTCGCTTGCCGCGTTGCGGCACAACCGGTAGACCGCGACGCCGCGCCTCCGGGACGCCCGCAAATGCGTGCCGGTGATCGCTATTCCGTGCGCAGCGCGTCTGCCGGACTCTGGCGTGCAGCCCGCCATGCCGGCAACGCGCTCGCGAGCAACCCCGACGTACCAATAACGCCCAGCATCGCGAGCCACGTCACGGCATCTTCAATGCCCACACCATACATCTCGCTGGGAATGAATCGATACGCGCCCAAGGCCGCCGCGGAGCCCAGCGCCACCCCTCCCGCTACCAAAATCAGCCCGCTGCGGCATACCAGGCCCGCAATCGCGCCGCTGGTCGCGCCCAGCGCCATGCGGATCCCGATTTCGTGGCGTCGCAACGCCACCAGGTACGATAGCAGCCCGTACAAGCCGAGGGCTGCCATGCCGCTTCCCGCCGCCGCAAACACCATCATCAGAAATGCCACGAAGCGCCGCGTCTTGAGCGAATGATCGATCCGCGCCTCCAGCGTCGCGGCATCATACACCGGCTGGTCCTTGTCGATTTGAGCCACCGTCCACTGAACTTCCCGCAGGATGGCGCTCTCGGGCAGGCGGCTGCGAATCGCCAGCGTCATATCCCTCACTGGGGACTGTGCCAGAGCAAAGTACAGAGTCGGCGGAGCGTCTTCATTGAGGCTCGCGGCCTTCACTCCGCCCACCACCCCAGCCACCGTGTACACCCCCCAAGGCATCTTCAACTGCCGCCCCAGCGGATCTTGCCCGGCAAAGAAACGCCGCGCGAACGTTTCATCGATCAGTGTCACGGGCGTGGCTCCCTGCCGGTCCCGCGCGGTGAACAAACGCCCGCGAAGCAGGGGGATGTGCATGGTTTTGAAGTAGCCGGCAGACACGGTGTTCAGATCGGCCAGCGGTGCAACCGGCTGCCTGGGCTGGCCAGGAATCGAAAAAGTATTGACAGTCTCACCGTACCCGAACGGAAGCAGCGTGCATGCCGATGCGCTTTCGACCGCCGGCAGTCCGGAGATCCGCTCCACTACGGCTTCAAAGAAGTGCGTGCCCGATTCGTCGCCCGCGTAGCGCAGAGAAGGCAGGCTGATCTGCATCGTCAATACTCCGCGAGGCTCGAAGCCCAAGGGAGTCTCGAGCAGGCGCTTCAGACTGTGCGCCAACAGCCCCCCGCATACCAGCAGGCCGCTCGCCACCGCCACCTGGGCCACAGCCAGCGCCTGCTGCCACCGCCGCCTAGCGCGTCCCAGGGTATGCTGACGGCCTACGTCGCTGAACCCCGAGGACGCCCCGATCGACGCCGCTCCCGCCGAATGCAGCGCCGGAAAAAGGCCGCAGAGCAGGGCCGTGAGGACCGCCATCCCGGCGCAGAACCAAAACACCGGCGCCTCGAATTGTGGTGGCGTCGAGGGCCCCCAGCGAGCCAACAGCGCGATTCCCACCCGGCCGATCACCAGGCCCGCTGCGCCGCCTCCCGCAGCCAGCACCAGGACCTCCGCCAGAACCTGGCGTGCGATCCTCCACTTCCCTGCCCCCAACGCCATGCGCACGGCCAGCTCGAATCGCCGCTCGGACGACCGCACCAGCACCAGCCCCGCCACGTTCGAACATGCGATCAGCAGGAAACACGCCACCGCGCCAAACAGAATCCATAGCCACCGCCGCACCGCCGTGTCGCCGTTGCGCAGCATCGGGCTCAGGAAATAGCTCCAGCCCTGCGGTGCGATCGTGTGCAGTTGCGGATTCTGAACGGCCAGCGCCCGGCTGAGTTGGCCGATGCGCGCGGCGCCTTCCGCGAAGCTCATCCCCGGCGCCAGCCGCGCCAGCATCCGCAGGTAGTATTCGCGGCTGTTCGCCGGGTCGCGAATGGCCATCGGCACCCACATCTCGGTGACATCGTTTGGGAACGCGAACAATTTCGGCATCACGCCCACGATCGGGTACAGCTCGCCATTGAGCTCCAGGGCGCGATGCAGAATTTCAGAATCGCCGCCGAACGCGCTGTGCCAGTATGCATCGCTCAGGATCACGGCGTGCGGCCCGTCATAGCGCTGTTCGGCTTCCGTGAACGAGCGGCCCACCACAGGCTGCACTCCCAGCGTCCGGAACAGGCTGCCAGTCACCGCCACCGCGTTGACCTTTTGCGGGATCTCCATCCCACTGCGGCTCAAATCCAGATAATAGTAGGCCGCGGTGCTGCAGAACAACTCGTGATGCTCGCTCAAAATGGCGTAATCCGCGGGCGACGCCTTCATGCTCTCCAGATGCAATGCCGGGAACCGGTTGTGCACCAGCACCAGGCGGCCGGGGTCAGGATACGGCAGCGGCTTCAACACGGCCGCATAAAGCGCCGAGAACACGGCGGTGCATGTGCCGAGTCCAAACGCCAGCACGGCTATGCAGGTGATGGCATACACCGGGCGCCGCCGGCATTGCCGCAGCGCGATCCGGATGTCATTCCACATCACCACGAGTCTATCAGGGCCGGACGCCAGCGCAAGCGACGCCGCACGCCGCCAACCGCGGATATCTGCGGAGTAAGAGCGGCTGTTTCGGATCTGTCGCGCGCCCGCCGGCCCTTTCAGGATCAGTTCGTCCGGGTCTCTTGACATCCGCGTCTCATCCGCAGTAAGATCGATCATCAATATATCGATTATCGATACTATATGCCCAAACAGAAACTGCACCCGCTGCCGTCGGCCGCCTTCCAGATCCTGCTTTCCCTGGCTGGCGAAGACCTGCACGGCTACGGCATCATGCGGCAGGTCGCCGAACAGACCGGCGGCCGCATGCGCCTGGGTCCCGGAACGTTGTACAGTTCCCTCCAGACGCTGCTCGAAGAAAAACTGATCGCCGAACTGGATCTCCGCGCGGATGAAAAACTCGGTAACGAACGGCGCCGTTACTACCGGTTGACCTCGGCCGGACGCAAGGTGGCGCGCTCCGAGGCCGAGCGCCTGGCCGGTCTGTTACGCGTCGCTCGTAACAAAAAGATATGGCGAGGGGATTATGTCTGAGAAACTCTATCGCTGGCTGTTGCGCCTCTATCCGTCTCATTTTCGCCACGCATACGGCGACGCCGCTTTGCAGTTGTTCCGGGACCGCTCCCGCCACGAACGAGGGTTCTTTCCAGCCCTGCGGCTATGGCTGGATCTGTTAGCCGATCTCGTGGTCTCCGTTCCGCGTCAGTACCGCCGCGTCCAGCCGGCGCTCAGCGGCGCCTCCGCACTGCGGAGCGCCGCGGGAACGCCATCGTTCTACCTTTTGGATAACCAACCGCCCCGCGCCGGAGCGCTGCTTCTCGGAGCCGTTCTGTCGCTTGCCGGCGCCGCCGCGTCGATTCCGCTCAGCCACCTCCCAATCTACCGGCCGTTCGCGACCCCTTCGATCCTGGTGCCCAGCGCGCCTGGACCGGCTGCCACAGGTGTCAGGCTGGATAACGCGGAGCGGCGGCGTGTGATTCACTCGGTAGTCGCGAATCTGAAAGAGCATTACGTCGATCCGGCTGTCGCGCGCGAGATGCAGGAAGGGCTTCTGGCGCGCGACAAAGCTGGCGATTACCAGGCGTCGGAGGATGGCACGGCTTTCGCCGCTCTGCTCACCAGGCATTTGAGAGAGGTGAGCCACGACCTGCACCTGGAGGTGGTCTACAGTCGAAACATGCTCCCCGAAATTTCGGCCGGGCCAAGCCCGGAACGCATTGCGGCCTATCGGAACGCCATGCTCGCCCGCAACTGCACCTTCGAGTCGGTGCGAATTCTGCCGCATAACATCGGCTATTTGAAGCTCAATTCGTTTCCAGAGCCGTCCATATGTGGGACCATCGCCAAGTCCGCGATGGATTCCCTGAATCGTTCGGATGCGCTGATCTTCGATTTGCGCGACAACCGAGGTGGCGACCCCGCCATGGTCATGCTGATCGCCGCATACCTTTTCGACCATCCGGAGTTTATGTACCGGCCCGGCCGGACCACGCCGCTCTGCTGGACCGAATCACCCGTCCCGGGCAACCTGCTGGCGCACAAACCCGTCTATGTGTTGACCTCATCAAGAACTTGCTCCGCCGCCGAGCACTTCAGCTATGACCTAAAGATGCTGAAACGTGCCACGCTGGTCGGAGAGCGGACAGCGGGCGCCACCGATGTGGGCGTTTTTCATCGCCTGGACGATCACTTTGGCATTGGTATCCGTGAGTTCAAATCGATCAACCCTTACTCGCAACCGGATTGGGCAGTCACAGGCGTGCAGCCGGATGTCAAGGTGCCCGCCGCCGACGCGCTGGTTACAGCAGAGAAACTTGCACAAACAAACGTCCGAAAGTAGACACTGGTGTATCAGCGCGCGGCACGAGCCACAATGATGTAAAGTGAATTCTAGCCATGCGAAGGAGGAATCCGATGAGCGCATCCGATGACTTGTTTGCAGCCGCAAAGCAGGGCGCGCTCGATCGTGTCAAGGAGATTCTCGACGCGCATAGCCACCTCGCCAACTCGAGAGACGAATCGGGCGCCACGCCCCTCCACTATGCGGCGATACACGGCCATCGCCACATCGTGCAACTGTTGCTGGAACGAGGCGCTGACATAAACAGCACCGACGGCCGGTTCGGGGCCACGCCGGCCGGGTGGGCGATTGAATACCTTCGCGAGAAAGGCGGGCAACTGGCGATTGAGCTGGATGACCTGGCCTACGCCATTCGCCTTGGCGACGCCCGCTGGGTCAGCCGATTCCTGACGCGGTTCCCTACACTCCGCCACGCGAAGGACACGCGAGGAACGCCGTTTCAGAAGCTCGCCCGGGAATCGGGGAACCCGGAAATTGCCGCGTTTTTCGGATTGGAAGATGTTCCCTGAAATCCCCGGTCCGCGCGTGAGCAATTCCGTCCTGTCAATTCTCCCTGCCCAGCACATGCAGTGGGTCAGTCATTAAACTACGCCGCGCCGGCAGGACACTCGCAACTGTAACCGCCGCCGCAAGCACCAGCGGTCCGGCGACCCACACCCACAGTCTTGGCGCGCCGGCGCCCGGTGCCAATTGGAACACTAACTGTGACAGGATAACCGATCCCAGCACGCCGACAACAGTGCCCGCACCGGCCAGTTGTCCACCCTCCCGAAGTAACTGCCAGATGACATGCCGGCGCCGCGCCCCCAACGCGATCCGAATCGCCAGATCTCTCCGGCGTGCGAGTACCGTGTCATTCAACGTGCTATACAAACCAAAAACGCCGAGCAACAATGCGATCGTGGCGCACGTCCCAACCAGTGCGGTAGCAATGTGCAGAGGCGCTAGCGCCGTCTGACTGAGGAACGTTTCAAGCGTCTTCACCACGGGCATAGCCGAACCGCGGCCCGGCGCCAATTCCACCCTGTGCCGCACCGCAGCCAGCATCCGGCCGCTCGCGGCTCGCGTGCCGATGATCAGAGTCATCGTGGGCAGACAATCCTGCACCATCGGAAAGTAGATGGCAGGCTCCGCCGCGCGCGCAAAGGCGCCAAGCCGCGTGGAGCGAACCACACCC
>Ga0335078_10011760_pt1 | contig 12984 bp, 9 predicted proteins | sample Lox_Sample_32_FD_206711 | JGI IMG/M metagenome (GOLD analysis project Ga0335078, IMG submission 206711) | Soil microbial communities from Loxahatchee National Wildlife Refuge, Florida, United States - Lox_Sample_3.2 | ecosystem: Environmental > Terrestrial > Soil > Wetlands | place: USA: Florida... | reverse complement strand
GTATCCGGTCTGGGCGGTCAGCCCGCCCTGGACGAGCTTGATCAGCTGATCCGGGGTGATGTGAGACGCCTTCGCGTACACGCACTGGCGGAACGCGGGCGTCAACTGTCGGCCCTGCGCGAGAGAGTGCCGGACGCTGAGGAGCCATACGCGACGCCACGACGCGAACACCGCCCGGTGCCGGATGCACGCGAGCGCGAGCCGCCGGCCCAAGGCTCGGGCGTACACCTGATCGGCGCTGGACGAGCCGTTGATCGCCCGGGCCAGCTGTGCCGCGGTCAGCGTGTGGACGCCGCTGGCGACGCACGTTGCGAAGCTCTTCGGAATTGGCGCCGGCAGCTTCCCGGCGACGACGTTGGCGATCTCCTGGCGCACGAACGACAGGCCCTTGCCGAGCGCCACACAGTGCGCCACCAGCGGGTCGGTGACCGAGGAGGCAACGTTCGGCGAGGCGACGACGCGCAGCTGCGACAGCGACATCTTGTTTGCCTCCTCGACGATGCAGTCCTCGAGGTCGCTGACACCCGTCACCGTCGTCTCGGACGCGTTCATGTTCGCGCGGAGCTGGGCCAGCAGCTTCGTCCGCTCCCCGCTCGTCGTAGTCGCGGACGTCGACCCCGTGCTCGCGGTGTGAGAGCTGCCGCCGCCGCAGGCGCTCACGCCGAGCGCGCCGACCACCGCGAGGAGAAGCAGGCGACGGGAGTTGATGCCCACCGGGGGTGCTCTACCCATCGGCGCAGATCAGCAACCGGCGTGCGCGAGCGCGTCCGGAAGCTGACGCCGGGACGCGATATCGAGCTTTCGGAACGCTCGCCCCAGGTGCGTCTCGACGGTCTTCTCGGTGACGAACAGCGTCTGGGCGATCTCGCGGTTGGTCCCGCCCGCCGCGGCGAGCTCGGCCACGCGCAGCTCGCTCGGCGTCAGCGAGTCGGCACCGGCGCGGTGGACCCCACTCGGGCGGACGCCGATCGCCGCGAGCTCGGCCCGTGCCCGCCGCTCGAGCGCGCGAGCGCCACACCGGGCCGCTAGCGGCAGCGCCTCGATCAGAGGCTCCCGGGCCGCCGCGCGCTGCCCGGCCGCTCGAAACGTCGCGCCGATGTCGACGAGCACGCGCGCGTGCTCGAGCCTTGCCGGCGACGGCGCGAGCGCCTCGAGCGCGGCCTCGAGCCGCTCCATGCGCTCGTCGCTCGGACCGACGAGCGCGTGCGAGCGAAGCGCGATGCCGATCGCCCGGGGGGCACCGAAGGCCTGCGCGCGGCGGACCTCCTCGGCCGCCAGCGCGCGCGCCTCCACGTGTCGCCCGAGCTCGGCCAGCGACAGCGCCGCCGCCGATCGCCACGGCACCACCGCCGGGTTCTCACATCCCATCGCCGGGTGCTCGACCTCGCAGCTGCGCAGCTCGTCGATCGCGGCCTCGTGGTTCCCGGCGGCAGCGCGAAGCAGGGCCGAGGCGTACCGAAGTTGCGAGCTCGGCGAGAACTCCGTGTCGTACCTGATGCCCGTGCGCTCGACGACCTGGCGCAGAGAGTCGGGAGTCTCGTCGCGTTCGAGGCCCGCAAGCACGGTCGCCGCCACCGCCAGGACCACGAACTCGGCGCCCAGAAGGTCGGGAAGCAGCTCGATCGCCACTTGCGCGTCGGCCAGGGCGCCGATCAGCTCTCCACGCCGTATGCCGATGAAGGCACGCAGAGCGGAGATGGTTGCCACCGTGAGCGCCGCGCCTTGCCGGCGGGCATGAGCCAGGATCTCGTCCGTTCCCCGCAGCGCCGGATCGAGTTCGTCCGTGGCCGAGAGCACGGCCAGGGCCACGATCGCCCATGCCTCGCCCCGGTGGGGCTCGAGCGGGAGGCCGGCCGCCAGCGCGCGGTGGGCGAAGTCCTTGGCCTTGGCGGCCGAGCGCAGGTACATGAGCTCGTCCATCGCGAGCGTGGCCAGCGTCGTCGCCTGGATCACGTTGCGCGCCGGGCCACCCGGGTCGCGCAGCGCCGCGATCGTCGCGTCGGCCTCGCGCCGAGCCGACGCCGAGGTGTAGCTGGCTCCGAGCAGCGCCACCGCGAGTTGCTCACGGGCGGTTCCGTCGTCCGGAACGCGCTCCCAGGCGCGGCGAAGGATCGTCGCGGCCTCGGGGGCGCGGCCGGCGAAGAACAGCATGCCGCTCAGCTCGATCGCCGCGGCGACGATCGCCTCCTGGTGCTCGCCGCTCGCGACGACCTCGGTCAGCGGCCCCATCGCGTCGGGCGCGCCGGCGCGGGCACGCGCGAGGCCGAGCTCGAGCACGACCGCGACGCGGTCTTCGTAGGCGGGGGGCTCGTCGAGCGCACGCGCCAGCAGGGCGGCCGCGCCCGCCGCGTCGCCGAGCGCCAGCGCGTCCCGGGCGGCGTTGCGGAGCAGCGCCACCGCCTCGAGGTCGGCGCCAGGCTCGGTGTGCATGACATGGGCGGCCACCTGACCGGACGGAGCCCCGCGCTCCTCGAGGACCTTGGACGCCGCACAGTGAAGCCGCTCGCGCTCGGCCGGCGACAGGTCGCCGTAGATCGCCGCCCGCAGAATCGGGTGGGTGAAGCGGACGGTGCCGCCGGGCTCCATCACGCCGGCTGAGATCAGCGCCGCCATCGCGGCCTCGAGGTCGGCGCCGGCGAGCCCCGCGAGCCGGGCGGCGTCGCCGATCTGCGCCCCGTCTCCGAGCGCGCTGAGCGCGCGGGCGAGCACGCCGGCTGACGGCTCTAGGCGGGCCAGCCGCAGCAGCACGGTGTTGGCGACGCCGCGGGGGACGATCGTGCCGACCTCGAGCGCGGCGGCCGCGCTCGTGCCCAGCCCGCGGGCCGCGACCTCGTCGAGCAGCTCGCCGACCAGGAACGGGTTGCCGCCCGTGACCTCGATGCAGGCGGTGACGAACCGCTCGTCGGGCTCGGTCGATAGCTGGGCAGCGATCAACGCGCCGGTGCCGGCATCGGTCAGGGGCGACAGCCGCAGCACCTCGGCGACGGGATCGGCGACGAGCATGGCGGACTCCGGCGCCGCCGTCGGATGCAGTGGCCGTGTGGCGAGGATCATCGCCATCGGCTGCCCCTCGAGCCGCCGGGCGATGAACGCGAGCGAGCGCGCCGACGGCGCGTCGCACCACTGGAGATCGTCGACGAGTAGCGCCAGCGGCGCGTCGCCGGCGATGTTCGACGCGAGCCAGTACAGGCCATGCTGCCACGCGTAGCCGGGATCGCGACCGGCCGGAATCGGCCCTGGCCCGGGCCCCGGCGACAGCGTCGGTGTGGCCGGGACGGCTGACGGCGAGGCGGTCAGCACCTCGGAGGACAGGGCCGCGGCTCCCGCGAGCCAGCGCTCGCGCTCTTCGATCCCGGCCCCCAGCACCTGGCGCTCGAACAGCTGACGGACGATCCCGAACGGGAATCCCTGCTCGAACTCGGTCGCGCGCGCGCTCAGGACGCAGAAGCCGAGGTCGGTCGCGCGGAGCCGCGCCTCCTCGAGCAGGCTCGACTTCCCCATCCCGGCGGCGCCCTCGATCACGAGGACCCTGCCGGCGCGCTGTCCCACCGCGCGCAGCGCGGCGCGAACCTGCTCGAGCTCGTGCTCGCGCTCGAGCAGCGCGGCCGGCCGGACAAGGGCGGACGAGGTCATGTGCGCAGAGTCGATGGTAAGCGCCCGCCTACCGGCGCTGCAACTGTTCGAGCGCGACGTGACGCCGAGCGCGCCGCAATCAGTCCGCGAGCAGATCCCGGAGGAAGCGCTCGCGGGCGTCGAGAAAGCTTCGGGTCAGGCGCACGGGCTCGGCGTCCTCGTAGTCGATCGGCTCGAGCCCGCGCTCGCTGCAGTTGTAGATCGTCGCGTCGGGGTAGGCGAGGATGATCGGCGAGTGGGTGGCGATGATCAGCTGCGAGCCCTCCCGGACGAGCTCGTGGATGCGCCGCAGCGCGGTCAGGCAGTTCTGGGTCGACAGCGCGGCTTCGGGCTCGTCAAGGAGGTAGAGGCCGTCGGGACCGAACCGGTTGATCATCACCGCCAGGAACGACTCCCCGTGTGACTGCTCGTGGAGCGACCGGCCGCCGTAGGGGCCGAGCGGATCGCCGGCGAGCGCGGTGCCGACCCCCTCGAGGCCGTCCCTGAGATGCTCGAGGTAGGTCGCGGCGTTGAACAGGCTCTCCGCGCGCAGGAAGAAGTCGGTCCGCGGCCGGCGGCCGCTCCGCACCAGGCGGATCGCGCTCGACAGCAGCGAGTGCGACGTGCGCGTCGCGAAGCCGAAGCTCGACGAGCCGCCCTCGGGGTTCATCCCGGCCGCGACCGCGATCGCCTCCAGCAGCGTCGACTTGCCGCTGCCGTTCTCGCCGATCAGATACGTCACGCTCGGGTTCAGCGCGACGCCGCCGCCGAGCGGCGCGATCGCCGGCAACGTCCACGGATAGCCGCTGCGAAGCTCTCCGTCGCGGGCGGGCGGCAGCTCGACCGACTTCAGGAACCCGTCAGCCACGGCCGACGAACGGCATCCCCGACGCCATCACGGTCATCGACAGCACGTTCGCGCTCGGTGGGAGGTTCGCCATGTACAGGACGGCGTCGGCGACGTCGTCGGCGGACATCGTCGGCTCGCCCAGGGTCGACCCGTCGGCCTGGAGCGCCCCGACCTCGAGCTGCTTGGTCATCTCGGTGGCGGCGTTGCCGATGTCGATCTGGCCGCAGGCGATCCCGTGGCGCCGGCCCTCGAGCGCGAGCGACTTGGTCAGCCCGGTGATGCCGTGCTTGGACGCGGTGTAGGCGACCGCGTTCGGCCGCGGCACCTGGGCCGACAGCGATCCGTTGTTGATGATCCGGCCCCCGCTCGGCCGCTGGCGGATCATCTGCCGGAACGCCGCCTGGGCGCACAGGAAAGCGCCGGTGAGGTTGGTCTCGATCGTCGCCGACCACAGGTCGGCCGGGTAGTCCTCGACGGCCACCGGCGGGCCGAACACGCCCGCGTTGTTGACCAGCACGTCGACCCTCCCCGCGCGCTCGATGACCTGCTCGAACAGCGCCCGGACGCTGCCCGGGTCGGTCACGTCGGTCGCCACCGCGAACGGCTCGGGCTGCGCCGGCAGCTCCGACAGGGTGGCCTCGAGCGTCTCGATTCTCCGGCCCGCGAGGACGACCCGGTAGCCGGCGCCGGCCAGCCGCCGGCTGATCGCCCGCCCGATCCCCGATCCCGCACCTGTGACGATCGCGACCGGTGCCGCCGCTGTTGGCTCTGATGCGCTCATCGGCAGATTCTCGGATATCGTCGCGCCGAGCGTGAACAGCCATCCTCTCGCGAGCACGGTCGTCGGAAGCTACCCCCAGCCGGAGTGGCTGATCGACCGCGCCGCGCTCGGCTCGCATTCGGTCCCCCGGGTGCGGGTCAGCCAGGCGTGGCGGATTCCCGACCCCTACCTCGAGGAGGCGCAGGACGACGCCACCGTGGTCGCGATCCGCGACATGGAGCGGGCCGGGATCGACACGATCACCGACGGCGAGATCCGCCGCGAGAGCTATTCGAACCGGTTCGCGACCGCGCTCGACGGCATCGACGGCGACAATCCGGCCACGATCCACACCAGCGGCGGGGAAGCGCGGACCGTGCCGCGTATCGTCGGGCCGGTCCGCTGGCGTGGCCCCGTCGAGGTGCCCGACATCGAGTTCCTGCGCGCCCACACCGACCGGCCGACGAAGATCACGCTCCCGGGCCCGTTCACGATGGCACAGCAGGCCAGCAACGAGGCCTACGACGATCCCGACGAGCTCGTCATGGACCTCGCCGCCGCGGTCAACCAGGAGGCGCATGCGCTCGAGCGCGCCGGCGCCGACGTGATCCAGCTCGACGAGCCGTGGCTGCGCAACGATCCCGACGGCGCCCGCCGGATCGCGGTGGCGGCGATCGACCGCGCCCTCGCCGGCCTGTCGGTCACGACCGCGGTGCACCTGTGCTTCGGCTACGCGGCGCTCGTCGGCGCCAAGAGCCGGAACCGGTACGACTTCCTCGGCGAGCTCAGCGACTGCGTCGCGCACCAGATCTCGATCGAGGCGGCGCAGCCGCAGCTCGACCTCGGACAGCTGTCCGACCTCAGCCCCAAGGTCGTCGTGCTCGGCGTGCTCGACCTCGGCGACGAGCACGCCGAGACCCCCGAGCAGGTCGCCGACCGGATCCGCGCCGCGCTCTCCCGCGTGCCCGCCGAGCGGCTCGTACCCGCGCCCGATTGCGGCATGAAGTATCTGCCGCGCGCGCGGGCGTTCGCCAAGCTCAAGGCGATGGCCGACGGCGCCGCCCTCGTCCGCGCCGAGCTCTAGCGACGGCGTGACTGCGCACGAGCTCGCCGCGCACGTGTCCGACCGGAGGGTCCGGCTCGTCCGCTTCCTCTACTGCGGCAACGACGGCACCGTCCGCGGCAAGGCCTCTTCGGTCCATGGCCTCGAGGGACGGCTCGAGGCCGGGATCGGCCTGACCGTGGCGATGCAGGCGATGAACTCGCTCGACCAGCTGCAACCGGTCGACGGCATGGGGCCGGTCGGCGAGGTGCGGCTCGTCCCCGATCTCGACACGTTCCGGGTCCTCCCCTACGCCCCCAACACCGCCGCCGTGCTGACCGATCACATGCGCCTCGACGGAACCCCGGCGGGCGTGTGCCAGCGCTCGTTCCTCAAGCGGATGGAGCAGCGGCTCGCCGAGCGCGGACTGGTCATGGAGGCCGCGTTCGAGAACGAGTTCTCGCTCGCGACCGTGATCGGCGGCGCGTACGTGCCCGTCGACGCCGGACTGTGCTTCTCGACGATCTCGATGACCGCCTCCCAGGATTACGTCGACGAGCTCGTCGCCGCGCTCGACGCCCAGGTCATCACTCTCGAGCAGTACTACGCGGAGCTCGGTCACGGGCAGCAGGAGATCTCGACCGCGCACGCGCCGGCGCTCAGGGCCGCCGACGAGCAGCTGCTGGTCCGCGAGACGATCCGCGCGGTGGCCTACCGGCGCGGGCTGGTCGCCTCGCTGGCGCCGAAGCCGTGGCCCGACAACGCCGGCAACGGCTGCCACGTCCACTTCTCGCTGTGGGAGGGCGGACGAAACCGCTTCTACGACGGCGCACGGCCGGACGGACTGTCCGACACCGCGCTCGCGTTCATCGCCGGCGTACTCGCGCACCTGCCGGGCCTGTGCGCGCTGACCGCGCCGAGCTTCAACTCGTACCACCGGATCGTTCCCCGGTTCTGGGCCGGCGCGTATCGGTGCTGGGGCCACGACAACCGCGAGGCGCCGGTACGGGTGGCCTCACCGTTCCGAGGCTCCGAGGAGGGGTCGACGAACGCCGAGCTCAAGTCGTGCGACGCCAGCTGCAACCCATACCTGGCGCTCGGCGGGCTGATCGCCGCCGGCCTCGACGGCATCGAGCGCGGCGCCGAGCCGCCCGACCCGGTAGAGGTCGACCCGGCTACGCTCGGCGACGACGAGCGCGCCGCCCGCGGGATCGTCCGGATGCCCGCCACCCAGGCCGAGGCGCTCGATGCGCTCGCGGCCGACGAGCTGCTGCTCGGGGCGCTCGGCCCCGAGCTCGCCGGCTCCTACCTGACCGTCCGGCGTTCGGAGTGGGAGGCCTATTCCCAGGGAGACCAGGCATTCGAGCAGCGGGGCCACTTCGAGAAGTACTGAGCGCGGCGCCGCTCGTCGACCACCACGCGCACGGGGTCCTGCGAGCGCATCCGGCGAGCCTGGACGAGTTCCGCGGGCTGTTCTCCGAGAGCCCCGACCCGCGCCAGTGGCCCCATGTCGCCACCGGCGTCACCTACCAGCGGGCGATCCCGGTGCTGGCTTCGCACCTCGGGTGCGAGCCAACGGAGGAGGCGGTATACGAGCGCCGCCTCGCTACCGACCCGGGCGACTACGCGTCGTCATTCCTCCGCGCCACCGTGACCGAGGTGCTGTGCGTGGACGAGGGGTTCCCGTCGCTCGACGTCGGCACGAGCTGGCAGGAGCTCGGCGCGCTCGCCGGCTGCGAGGCGCGGCCGGTGATGCGGATCGAGCAGGTGGCCGAGTCCATCGGCCCGGACGCGCTCGACGCGATCGGCGACGCGGTCTCGAAGGCCCGCGCCCGCGGGTTCGTGGGGCTCAAGACGATCGCCGCCTACCGGGGCGGGCTCGACCTCGACGCGCTGCCCGCCCCCAGCCGCACCGATCGCCTCGAAGGCACGCCGCTCCGGGCGGTCCTGACCAGGGCGCTCGAGGCCAACGAGGAGACGCTCGATCCGTTGCCCGTCCAGGTCCACACCGGCTTCGGCGATTCGGATCTGCTCCTGCCGGCCGCGCGTCCCGGCCTCCTGAAGCCGCTGATCGAGCGGTTTCCCCGGACCACGTTCGTGCTCCTGCACTGCTACCCGTTCGTGCGCGAGGCCGGCTGGCTCGCGCACGTCTACGGCAACGTGTTCTTCGACCTGTCGCTGACGATCCCGCACGTCTCCCGGCCGGCTACGGCGCTGGCCGAGGCGCTCGAGCTGGCCCCGGTCTCGAAGCTGTTGTATGCCTCCGACGCGGCGCTGACCCCCGAGCTTTACCTGCTCGCCGCGACGTGGTGGCGCGACGCGCTCGCCGAGGTCCTGCCCGCGCTGCTCGGCGAGCCACGCGCCGTATCGGCGGCGAGCATGATCATGCGCGAGAACGCGCGCTCGGTCTATCGCCTGGGCTGACCTATGACAGCCTCGGGGCGATCTTCGTGTCGATCAGCAGGTCGCCGAACGAGAACAGCCGCCGGTGGGGTCGATCCGGATCAGCCACGGACTCGGCGTGAACCCGTTGCGCAGGATTGAGTTGTCAGTGTCCCACAGCACGCGCAGGAACACCTGCGTGATGATGCCGGCGCCGACGCAGCCAAGCGTGCTGTGCGCCCGCTGCGCTTCGGCGAGCACGTAGTACAGCAGCGGCGTGCCGCGGTTGAACACCGCGTCCGCGGTCGGGTTGATCGACGCCGCGGGAATCACCGGGCAGCGCATCGCCTGAGCGATCGCCTGGCCGGGGGCCAGCCCGTACTCCTCGCCACGCGCGAAGTCCCGGGAGACGAGGTCGCCCGACCCGTTGCACACAGGGCTGGCGGCGTCGGTGCAGCCGGCGATCGTGAACGCCGGCAGGTTGAACAGCGCCGGCGCGATCGTCGTCTGGGTGGCGCGGGCGTAGTTGATGCCCGGATCCCCGCAGCCTCTGGTCCCGGGCGATCCCCGACCCCGGCTGGCGCCGGTGCAGCTCATCGACGCCTCGTCGATCGGCAGCCCGTCCGCGGCCTGCTCGGCGCTCAGCGCCGGGACGAAGTACCGCCAGGTGATCTGGTGACCCGCCGGGTCACCCACGCCGCACACCGCGAGCGAGGAGAGCGCGCACGCCGTCGAGGACGGCTCGGGGCCCGGAAGCTGGCCGCCCCCGGTCAGGTCGCCCTGCCCGAACGCGTCGAGATTGAAGATGTCGACGTTGTCGTCGACATCCAGGGTGTCGGGCAGGATGTCGTTGATGTGGTACATCTCGCGCACGAGCGCGTGGCCGAACCGGTACGCGCCGTCGCTGAACTCGACCGGGGTGAAGCTCGCGTCGGGGAAGTTCGGCGTGCTCAGGGTGTACACGGTCCGGCCGTTCACGGTCCTCGCGTGCAGGTACCGGCCAATCTCACGGTTACCCACATATGCCGGGAGGACGTCGGTGAGCACGATCTCCTGGAAGTAATCCTCGGTCAGGGCGCGTGCCGCCGTGTATGACATCCCCTGATCGACGAAGTCGTTGTAGAACACGATGAACGCGGCATCGATCTGGCTGAGGATCTGGTTCTCGTCGTTGCGTGGCTCGGCGACGATCGCGGTTCCGTCGGGATTGCGCGGGAGGTCGAGCACCCCGTTCGGGTTGCCGCCCGTGACGACCGTCCGACCGTCCGGATTCGGGCTCAGCACGTTGCCCTGGATCAGCAGGTGCTCGTGATCGCCGGCGTACAGCTGCGGATCGGCGATCGGACCACCGCCGAATATGTCGTTGAGGTCCCAGCGGAACGACTCGTAATTGGTGACAGTGTCTGGGTCGACCGCCGCGCTCGGTTGCGGCGTCTCATCGAAGTCGAGGTTGTGGTCGAGGAACTGGCCGAGGTACGTGTATTCCGACGGCAGGCCGGGATTGTCCAGAGAACATGCAGTCAATATGACTGCCTCGAGAGGCAAACCGATGCGTCTGCAAACGCCTACCCCCGAGGTTACGACGCCCCGAGCGCGCCGGGCTCGGAGTCGCGTGGGGTCCACCGATCCTCGATGTGACCGAAATGCCAGATCGCCAGCGCGACCGCCCAGGTGAGGACGAACAGCCCGACGATCACGAAGCCGAGCGCGCTGATGTTGATGTTCGCGACCCACCGCCAGAACGAGCCGTGCGCGCCGAGCTCCTGCGAGAACAGGCCGGCCAGCTCGACGGTCCCGATCACGAACGCGACCATCACCGACAGCCCGGTGATGGTGATGTTGTAGTACAGCTTGCGGACCGGCTTGGAGAACGACCAGCCGTAGGCGAAGTTCATGAACGAGCCGTCGATCGTGTCGAGCAGGCTCATCCCCGCCGCGAACAGGATCGGCAGGCACAGGATCGCGTAGAACGGCAGGCCGGCGCCCGCCGCGCCGGCGGCCAGGAACAGGAGCGCGACCTCGCTGGCGGTGTCGAACCCAATTCCGAACAGCAGGCCGATCGGATACATGTGCCACGACTTGGTGATCGTCCGGGTGAACCGCCCGAGGATCCGGCTCATCAGACCGCGCGAGTCGAGCTGCCGTTCGAGCTGGGCCTCGTCGAACCGGCCGCGGCGCAGCTCGCCCGCCAGCTTGACGATCCCGACCAGGATCACGACGTTCAGCGCGGCGATCACGTACAGGAACGTGCCCGACACGCTCGTGCCGATCCAGTTCGTGACGCTGTGGAGCGTCGAGGAGTCATGCTCCACCGGCCCGCTGAGCGCGCGGATCCCGATCGCGAACAGGAACGACAGCGCGAACACGATCGTGGAATGGCCCAGCGAGAACCAGAAGCCCACGCTCAGCGGGCGCTTGCGCTCGGCCATCAGCTTGCGCGTCGTGTTGTCGATCGCCGAGATGTGGTCGGCGTCGAACGCGTGACGGAGTCCCAGCGTGTACGCGGTTAGACCCAGCCCGATGCTGAAGCCGCCGGACGGACCCAGGTGGTAGTGGTGCGGAGCGACGAGCACGATCAGGATGAAGAAGCCGATCACGTGCAGTCCGATCACCGCGCCGGCCATCCCGGCGACCGTGCGCCACTCGCCCGCTGTCAGTTTCCCGTTCATGTCAGCGTGACCTCCGCGACCGCTCCGTCCGGCACGGTCACCACCGGCCCCGCGGTGTCGGCGTCCTCCCAGACGACGTACTTGCCGACTGGGAGGCTGCCGAAGATTGCTGTGAGCCGCGACTGCGCTTGTGTGCTGCGTTCGTGCACGCCGGTGTGGACGCGATGCCCGTGGCCGTCGAGCCGGCTGATCTCGATCTCCTGGCCCCGGAACCGCTCGCTCGGGTACAGGACGAGCGCCCCGCGCCCGCCACCGATGTCGAGGATCACACTCGCGCAGGCTGCCGCGGGCTCGAGTGCGCCGTGCTCCATGATCGCGCTCGCCATGGCTCACACGGTCCCGAGCGGCGCGGTCTGGTATCCGCCCTGCGGCGTCCCGAGATACGGGAACGTCGTCAGGAACGGACCCGACACGCTCGACGGTGTGAGCCCATCCGTGATCTCGCCGGCCGCCGCGTCGGGCGTGTAGCTCTTGTTGACGAGCGGGTAGGTGAGGCCCGCGATCGCCCGGAGCTCGACCGAGACGACGTCGTCGGACACGCGGCGCCCATTCGGGAACCCAGCCAGATCGCCACCGACCACTCCGAAGATGCTCGGCTGTGAGGCCGGCGGGATCGCCATGTTCAGCCGCAGCATGTCGGCCAGCGTGCTTCCGGTGAAGTTCTGGAAGCCCGGAACGATCCCGGCCGGAATCCCGGTCAGGAGAATCGCCACGAGGTCCGCGCGCGGCGCGGTCAGGCCGGCGAGGTTCGGGAACACTCCGGGGTACAGAACGGGCAGCAGCGTGGCCAGCTCGGGGTGCTGGACCCCCTGCAGGAACCGGTTGTCGGCCGAGGGCGGGAGCGAGTTCCACAGGTCCTTGAACCCCATCCCGACGAGCACCTCGTTGAACAGCGGGTTGCCCAGCCGCGACACCTGCATCCAATCGCCGGCCTCGTGCACGTGGTCCGAGTACGGCTCGCGGATCGCGGCCGCCTGCCGGCTCGCCGACGCCCACACGCCGACCACCGCGTCCTTCGAGCTCGGGTCGGTCGGGGTCGAGCCATGCCGGGTCAGGTCGGCCTTGGGCACCTTCAGCGCGATCGAGTGGACGCTGAAGTTGTCGGTCCCGTTGACGCCCGCTGCCGTCGACAGCGCCGGGAGCCCGAACGTCGCGTGCGCGGCTTCGAACGGCCGCAGGTTCCCGAGGTCGAATATCGACCCGAGGTCGACGTAGAACCCCTCGCGCCGCTGCCCCGCGAACACGGTACGGCCGCCGGGGAGACTGTGAATCGCCTCGCCGGCGAGCATGTCGTAGTCCGGAGTCGAGAGCGGGCCCACGTTGCACGGCGGGCAGGCCAGGTTGGCGCCGAGCACCTGCCGCCGTCCGTGGCTGATGCGAGTCACCGAATAGAACTGCTTCCGGTTCCAGTTCGGGCTGTCGATCGACAGGATCGGGCCGGTGTTGTACAGGAACGAGCGCGGGTTGGCGACCTGAGTCTGGAACGCGAACTCATAGCTGATGTCGGCGTCACCGTCACCGTCGTTGTCGATGTTGATGCGGTAGCGGACATCGGGTCCGAACTCGAAGAAGTTCGGGCCTCCATACGGGGCCTCGAGCGGCAGGTAGTTGGCGATGATCGTGACCGTGCCTGGGTCGTCAGGGCTGACGAACGCATACAGGTCGGTGT
>Ga0335078_10011759_pt1 | contig 12985 bp, 8 predicted proteins | sample Lox_Sample_32_FD_206711 | JGI IMG/M metagenome (GOLD analysis project Ga0335078, IMG submission 206711) | Soil microbial communities from Loxahatchee National Wildlife Refuge, Florida, United States - Lox_Sample_3.2 | ecosystem: Environmental > Terrestrial > Soil > Wetlands | place: USA: Florida... | reverse complement strand
GCTCGTCGATGCATTGAGCGAGCAGACTCCGCCCAGCCTGGAATACCTGATCAAGGACCTGTTCGAAGATATCACTCTGTTTTCCAATCGCACCGTCGCGGCCACCGCGGTTAAGCGCTCCGATGACAAATATGACGTGACCATTAACGTAGAGGCCCGTAAATTCAAGGCCGACGGCAAAGGGAATGAAACGGAGGTTCCGGTGGATGACTGGATCGATATCGGCGCTTTGGCAAAGCCTGCATCTGATAAATTGTACGGTGACACGCTATACCGGCAGAGGGTGCATATCACGCAGCATAATTCTACATTCACCTTTACCGTAAGCGAGTTGCCGGACACTGCCGGGATCGATCCGTTTTCTTTACTGATTGATCGCGTTCCCGATGACAATATGAAGACCGTTACGTTAGAGTCATCTCCCGCGGGCGCCGGGCCAAAATAAAATAACTTCGGCGACCCCCAGATGCAAGAGGCTGCAAGGCTGGCCGGAGCCGACGAGTATGTCGTTAAAGAAAACATGCTTGAAGTACGACGGATCCTGATGAGTGAACGCGACTAGAGCGGGATACGGACCGAGACGTGAATTTCCTGTGGTCTGGCGTATTTTGGGTAACCGAAGGCTGGAAAGCGCCGCGTGGCTCCAGGCCTCAGCGAAAGCCATCCTGCCTAAACGTTAGTCTGTCCTTCGGGAACGTTGACCTCATTCGCTGCCGTACTCTACTATCACCCGAATGGAAGAACAGGAAGTAGATTTAGACCACCTTAACGAAGCTATTCACGAAAAGACACACGAGATAACCTGGGCCGAAAAGGTCGCGCTTACAACGGCCCTGTTTGCGGTCTTTGCCGCAATCAGCAGCCTGATCTCGACCCATCAATCAGACGAAGCCATCCTGCACGCGGTCAGAGCAACGGATCAGTGGGCTCTTTATCAAGCCAAGGGCATCAAGGGGCTGATCACTCAATCTGAATCAGAGAAAGTGCGCTACGAATCCGAGCAATCAGAGATTCGAGGGAAGGCTGAGGAGTTTGACGCCGAAAGCCGGCACGCCACCCACGTCCATGAATTCTTTGCTTTTGCGGTAACTGCGTTTCAGGTAGCTACAGCTATCGGAGCCATCGCCGTTCTGGTTAAGAAGAAACCAATCTGGTACACAAGCATCGCGCTGGGTCTGGTTGGGCTGGTATTTATCCTCAGCGCGTTCACGGTATGGTGGAGGGGGTAGGGCAGGAGCGAGGGCGTGGCCCACGCTAGATCTAACGCTCCTGAGCACTTTGCCCAACCCCTTTTCGATCGATATAGATCAGGTCTTAATACGGGCGGAATCTAACATCAAATTCGTCGAAAAAGCCCTGTTGCCCTGGCAGGCCGCCGCCGGCAATAAGATCTGGTTTGCAGAGGCGGCATCAGCGGACACCCGTTCACCCGTATTTAACCTTCCGATCATATTTCATTCAACTTTTTGCTGTATGCTACTGCGTCGGCTTTGAGCCACATTATTGGCCCTAGCTTTTTCGTTTGGTGCTTTTGAAGATCTGTGCCAAACTTTGCGTCTAACGATCAACCTAAAGCATACAGCTCAGTGGACCGCGGCAGGGGCCAGGAACTAAAGCCGGTTCTCAGGCGGCGGACTTTGATGGGCGTTGAGAGAGGACAAATTCTATGCGTGGCCTGGTTTTGCGAGCAGGACTAACATTGATTGCGATTGCACTGGCAATGTGTGCGATAACCGGACTTCAAACTCACGCGACCACCGCGGATGATGCTGGGCGAACTTTGGACGGGCGTCCCTTGACTCCCGCGGGCACACTGGTAATGGATCTTGCTACTAGGCAGGCCGCGGTGGGCGCATTGCCTGTCGGGTTTGTCCGCAGCCCGGATAAATCGGGTCCCGATGGTGCGGGTCGATATCTGATAGCGATAAACAGCGGTTTCGGCGTTGAGTTCAATGCAACCACAAAGCCGAACCAATCCCTTGCGGTTATCGACCTGAATGCCACACCGGCTCCCGCGGTCGTCCAAAACGTCTACTTCCCCTCGCCGCAAAGCGCCAACGTTGGCGCGGTCTTTTCCGACGAGCCTGATCGGGACGGCTCGTTCCCGCTTTATGTATCCGGGGGCTTTGAAAACAAGATATGGATTTTCCACCTGCACCCCAAGGCGGCTCTGCCGATAACTCCAGCCTCGTCAGGGCCGGCTACGAAAATCGAGGCCCCATCAATAGATGTATCGGCCTTCACGGACCAGGTTCCTACTCCCCGCTATAACAACAATGTAGCGCCCGTTTATCCGTCGGGCCTGGCGCTTAGTAAAGACGGCGAGGTGCTGTACGTCGCCAACAATCTTTCGGACAACCTTGGCATCGCCGACCTGGGCTACGGCGGCAAACTGACGCGCATCGATCTCCACCGTGAAAACAAAGCCGAGAACGTCTATCCCTATGCGGTAGAGTTGTTGACGCCCGCTGGCAGCAAGACTCCAAGCAAAGCGTTTGTGTCGTGCTGGAATACGGCTAGCGTAGCGGTCGTGGACCTGGCAGGCTCTGGCAATCGCGTGCGTCATATCAATGTCGGCAATCACCCGACTGCGTTGATTGTGAATCAATCCGGCAGCCGGCTTTACGTGGTGAACACTGGGTCGGATTCAGTATCAGTTATCGATACTCATTCTGACCGGGAAGTCGAGCGTATAAACATAAAGCTTGCCGAGGCCGGTCCGGTCGGAAACTCGCCGGAGGCGCTCGCGCTTAGCGCGGACGGATCGCTGCTTTACGTCGCGAACTCTCACAGCAATTCGATAGCAGTGGTTCAACTGAGCGGGGCATCGCGTGGAACCAGCGAGGCCGAAGCTGACCACGGCCACGCCGAACAAAGCAAGGTTCGCGGCTTTATCCCTACGGGGCTTTATCCATCGGCTCTCGCCGTGGTCGGCAGGACATTGTACGCCGGCAACGGAAAAGGAACGGGATTCAAGAATTCGTCCCTAGAGGTCAATAGTTCGGGGTTTTCTCCGAATGTGGCGAACGATCGGTTCCCAAAACTTGGCAACGGCAACGGTGGCCAGTATATAGTCTCGCTGCTTTCGGGGAACATCAGCGCCATTGACCTTCCCGATGATGCCGCGCTGTCGCGATACACGCAACAAGTGATGCGCAACAACGGACTGGTCGGCGAATCAAGAAAGCCGCTCTTCAGCAAGGTCTCTCCGATCAAGCATGTCATTTATATCATCAGAGAGAACCGGTCCTACGATCAGGTCTTTGGCGATTTGAGCCACGCGGGCAATGGTCAACCCGCCGACGGCGACCCGACGGTGACTATCTTTGGCGATGGTGATGCCGCCGCCCGGCTTGACGGCAAACCGCAGCAGGTTACGCCCAATGCTCATGCCCTGGTCGAGCGCTTTGGTCTATTAGATCGATTCTTCGTAAATTCCGAAGCCAGCCCCGACGGACATAACTGGTCGACGGCCGCCTTTTCCAGCGACTACGTAGATAAAGGATTCCGTTGGAATTACTCGGGCCGCGGCCGCACATATGACTTTGAGGGGTTCAATCGGCTTCCCGATAACGAGCCTCCGTCGATCCTGCCCGATGGCTTCAGGGCGCAATTCACCGCCGAGTCCCTTTCCGATTACATGAGGAAGTTCGTGCCTTATCTAAACGGGTCACGCGATATTGCCGAGCCGGAAACGCTCTATCTGTGGGACGCAGCGGCCAGGGCGGGGCTGACATATAGGAACTACGGCGAATTCACCGCCACGGTTTCCGCCGAAGATGTGAAAGCGATCAACGCCAGTTCCAGGCGCGGCAAGCGTTATCCCGATCTTTCGCCGACTGTGTCGGCATTTGCAACAAAGAAAGCATTGGAGGGACATTTCTCCGAGGCTTATCGTAACTTTGACCTGGCTACGCCGGATTCAATGACGACGGATTCGTACAAAGCGGCCAAGGAATCGAATGGATCCGTGGAAGCCACGATCAGCGCCGCGAATCCGGACGCGCGATTCCGGGGAGTCTCGCGATTGGCCATATGGCTTGACGAATTTAATGGCTACGTCAAGAAGTTACAGACCGGCGGCCCGGACGAGATGCCCAATTTTTCCATCGTCAGGTTTTCCAACGACCACACGAGCGGTTTCTCGCCTGGCATGCCGACTCCGCAATTCGCGGTCGCGGACAACGACTATGCAGTTGGAAAGTTAGTAGAGGCGATTTCCAATAGCCCTTACTGGAAGGACACCGCGATTTTCGTTGTCGAAGACGACGCTCAAAACGGGCCGGACCATGTGGATGCACACCGTTCGCCGGCGTTGGTAATCAGCGCCTACAATCGGCCCGGAGCGCTGGTTCACGAATACCACACGACTGTCAGTCTGATTCGAACGATGGAATTGCTGCTGGGCATGCAGCCGATGAACCAGCTAGATGCTAATGCTGCGCCGATCGACGTCTTCCAAGATACTCCAGACCTTCGTCCCTACAAGGCAGTTCTACCGGCGATCGCGTTTGATAATCTGATCGCTCCTCCGCGCCGCGATTCCAGGACCGCGGACTTGGAAAGCCGGAGTCTGCGGATGGATTTCACACACGCGGATATGGTTGACCCAAGAGCACTGAACCAGGTCATTTGGGACTCGGTGATGCTGGGTAGAGCCAAGATGCCGGCGGTTGCCACGTTGCCCGCGGCGGACGCGCTGCGTAACGGAATAAGACGCGATGACGACGACGATAAGGTGATCGCGAAAGCGGCTAAGCCACATCGTCATGCTAGAGATCGCGATGATGATTAGATTCGAGGCCAAATCGGTTCTCGACCAACGTCAAATCCGCGGGTGATTGAGGGGGTGCACTGCTGCGCCCCCGATTCTTTTGGCGTTCCCCTTGACCGGCAAAGCCCAAGTGGAACTGCCGTTGAAACGGTTCGGAAAGCACCTCGACACAGAGTTCTCAGATGCGCAGACCGCAGAGAGGATTGCTGTCTTTTCATTTTTAAATAGCCACTGCTCACCAAGCGATCCGATGCCTGCGGTCAAACCATATCCTCGAACGCGGAGCTGCAGCTTAAAGGCCAAACTCAGAACGCGAGAACGATAAAGGCCACAAAAAATCGCGATTTGCGGCTTTCTAGCCCGCCCGTATATACTTTCGCTCTCTCTTTTAAACCCCAGGAGGAACACTATGATCCGTGTACTGCCCAGGAAGGCTATCACCTTTATTTGTTGTCTGTCGGTTTTCGTTGCGATCCTTAGCCCAATCGTGCGCGGCAGCGGTCCGGCAACCGGAGCGAAATCGAAATCAATTCGAGGGTTCTCTGATAACCAGGCTTCAGCCGAATCAGATTGGGAGACCAAGATGCGCGCGGTCCCCAAACCCGACTTGTTGCGCGAGTATATGAAGCGCATCGCCGGCCAGCCGCACAATGTCGGCTCGGACTACGACCGGCAAAATGCCGAGTTCATCCTGGGTAAGTTCAAGGAATGGGGTCTGGATGCTCACATTGAGAATTTTGATGTTTTGTTTCCCACTCCCAAAGAACGCGTCGTTGAATTAGTAGAGCCTGAACATTTCGTCGCTCAACTAAAGGAACCGGTGCTTGCTGAAGATCCGGATTCGGGCCAGGCAAATCAGTTGCCGACCTACAACGCATATTCCGGTGATGGCGATGTGACGGCGGGATTGGTTTACGTGAACTATGGAGTCCCGGCCGATTACGAACAGTTGGCAAAACTCGGAATAGACGTTAAGGGCAAGATCGTTATCGCGCGTTACGGTGGAAGCTGGCGCGGCATCAAGCCAAAGGTTGCCTACGAGCACGGCGCCCTTGGCTGCCTGATTTATTCGGACCCAAAGGACGATGGTTACTTCCAGGGCGACGTGTATCCCAAAGGGCCATACCGTCCATGGCAGGGAGTCCAACGCGGCTCCGTTATGGATATGCCGATACACCCGGGAGATCCGCTAACACCGGGAATTGGCGCTGTCAAAGGCGCGCCGAGAATTCGCCGCGAAGACTCCGACGTCATAATGAAGATACCGGTGCTGCCGATTTCTTACGGAGACGCCTTGCCGTTGCTGAAAGCTCTCGACGGCCCGGTCGCTCCTGAACCATGGCGCGGCGCGCTCGGTATTACGTATCACGTCGGGCCGGGGCCGGCGCTTGTGCATCTTAAGGCGAACTTCGATTGGTCGCTTCATACTCTCTACGATGTGATTGCGACAATTCCTGGCAGCCAGTATCCCGACCAGTGGGTGATCGAAGGCAACCATCACGACGCCTGGGTCAATGGCGCCGATGATCCTGTAAGCGGCCTTGTTGCTGAAATGGAGGAGGCGCGCGCGTTCGGAGAGCTGTTGCGCCAGGGGTGGCATCCGAAACGCACGATAATAATCTGCGCCTGGGACGGCGAGGAACCCGCCCTGTTGGGCTCGACGGAGTGGGTGGAAACTCACGCGGACGAACTCAGTAGGAAAGCCGTTGCTTACTTAAACACCGACAGCAACAACAAGGGATATCTCGGAATCGAGGGGTCGCATACCCTCGAACGATTCATGAATGAGGCAGCTCACGACATCGCTGACCCAAAGCGAAACAAATCGATTTGGGACGCATCGAGAGATCGGCGCATTGAACAGGCCAGAACCGAAGAGCAGAAGAAGGAGATCAAGGACCGCCAGGATCTTCGGATTGGCGCGATGGGATCGGGATCTGATTATTCGCCGTTCATCCAGCACGTCGGGATCGCATCAATGAACAGCGGTTTTGGCGGCGACGGCGGAGGCGGAGTTTACCACTCTATCTATGACTCGTTTGCCTGGTATACGCGGTTCGCTGATACCGATTTCGAATATGGCCGCGCATTGGCTCAATACGATGGGACGTTGATGATGAGGCTCGCCGACGCGGAAATACTTCCGTTCGAATTTACCGATCTGGCCGACACAGTGAATATGTACATCGGTGAATTAGAGAAGCTGGCAGCCAAGGCGCCCAGCAAAATTGACTTTTCCTCACTAAGCTCCAGCGCACAGGTACTGGCGGCTAGCGCAAAGCGCTACAACGATGCCTTTGACAAAGTGAAAGGCGCCAGTGGTATGGACCGCTTGAAAGATGCCGCCAGACTCAACGAACTGCTGTATACAACTGAACGCAGGTTGACCAGCGATCAGGGGTTGCCAAAGCGGCCATGGTATAGGCACCTCCTTTATGCTCCCGGCTTCTATACCGGCTACGGAGTCAAGACTGTTCCCGGAGTGCGCGAAGCCATTGAGCAGAAAGAATGGGACCAGGTAGCACCTCAAATGGAACGCGTCAGCCAGGCTCTTAAAGCGACCGCCGCTCAAATCGATCAGGCGACAAAGATCCTCGAGGTGGAATAGCCTCGAATCGTCCTTAAAAGAAACGCAGGTTGAGCCGTCCAGCGGGACGGCTCAACCTTTTCCGGTTGCGTGTCCTGTCAGTTTACCTCGCTCAAGGCCATACCAATTCGGAAGGCCAAGACGGGCTTAAAGCGGGCGATGTCTGCGCATCTTTACAACGGCTCCCGCGTCCAAAAAATGAAATCAGTTGTCGCGGGTTCGCCTCCCAACGATCTTATAAGTGCCGCTATCTGCCCGCGATGATACAGCGAGTGCCCGAACAGTTGGGTCAGAACATCTTCGATAACGCTCCGATAGCGAGGCCCTTCTGATGAGGCATATTCAAAGGCCTTGCTGATATCAGAATCATTCAGTCCGGCCAGATAATCAGACCAGGCTTTGTGCATCGACTCCATATTTGTCCTGAGATCCGGCAAGGCTGCCCCCTTGGAGAATAGAGGCGGTTGGGTCTCGACATCGACTCCGAATCGACTGAGCCACATCATTCGCGCCGCGACTAAGTGTGCCAGCAGGTCAATGGCCTTTTGAAATTCCTTCCGAGTTCTTGTCGATTCTGGCACCGAGCTGAAAGACTCCAGTGTCTTAAGATGAGCATCCTTCTCATATTCAAACCATCGGCGATACCGTTCTATCGTTGTCATTGGCGTTCTATCCCTTCATATTCATAGGCGCTTCAAACCAGACTGCCAGTTCACGGCGCCTCGACACCGGGTTGAAAACCCGTCGGAACCGATTTCAAGGCCCATTCGATGTTCACGCGCTGAGGCAGATCTTTCCAAAATGCCTTGCGCTTTCCATGTACTTTAGCGCCTCGCGAACCTGATCGAATGGGAAAACGCGATCGATGACCGGCCTTAATTTGTGAGCCGAAATTGCGCGGTTCATCGATTCAAACATGTCTCGCGAGCCTACAAATATTCCTTGCACGCGAACGTTCTTCATCAGTATTGAGACCGTGGTGATATCGCCGCTTCCGCCCGAAAGGGCGCCGATGACGCTAATCCTTCCTCCCATACGCGCGGCTTTAAGTGACCTGTTGAGTGTGCCGGCTCCCCCTACTTCAATGATATGGTCGACTCCGATTCCGCCGGTCAGCTCAATCGCCCGCTTGTCCCAATCAGGAGTCTGCTTGTAGTTGATTCCCTGCCAGGCTCCTAGTTCCATGGCTTTCTTTAGCTTTTCATCGCTGCTTGACGTTGCGATAACCCGGGCGCCAGATATCGTTGCGAGTTGCAGCGCAAATATAGAGACTCCGCCGGTGCCTTGCACCAGCACGGTGTCACCTGCTTTGAGATTTCCTTCGGTTATCAGCGCATGCCATGCCGTCACCGCGGCACAGGGCAGGGTTGCGCCTTCCTCATAGGAAAGGTGCTCGGGTATAAGAACCACAGCCTCTTCGCTCAGAACTATGTACTCTTGCAGCAGCCCGTCCACGGCGCCGCCAAGAGCGGATTTCCCTTTTTCGATATCGGGCTCACCGTCGATCCATTTGGGCATAAATAATGGTGTGACCCGATCGCCAACCTTTACTCGCGAGACCCCCTCACCGATTGCAACCACTTCGCCCGCTCCGTCAGAGAATGGAACCCGAGGAAGCCGCATACGCGGATTGTAGGTCCCCATAATTACCATCAGATCGCGATAGTTTAACGAAAAAGCCCGCAGCTTGATCAGCACCTGACCGGCTCCAGGAGCGGGCTGTGGGCGATCAACCGGTGCCAGATTATCAAGTCCAAACCCATTGCGAATCTCGAATGCCTTCACGCTGTTCTCCCTTGTCCTATTGAGTTTTTGTGCTCTAGCCTGGCCTTAAGAACCTAATCTTACTTTACCGGCCGATTGAGGCAAAGGGAGGGATAGGGTTGCAGCTTCCGATGCGGGCTCCCAGTGGATTTTGGGGTTGAAAAATAATGCAGATTCTTTTGACGTTGGCTGGCTAATCCAAAGGGTTCCAAAAACGACTGTGCGCATCCGAACACTTGATGTTCGGATGCGCACAGCATCTCTCTCCACTGATCATGTCAAAAACTACTTGCTGGCCGCGCCATCACCCTCGCCCAGGAGGATTTTGTGATTGTCTCCACCGAAAGTGATCGCGGTCAGAACGTCTTTGTCGTCCTTCGTTGAGGACTGTACTTCCGTGTTAGCAGCGCGGTGCTCAAGCGATTCCGGATGTCCCATCGTCTTTGCAACTACTTTTTTGCCATTTGATATGGACACCTCGCCCGACTTCTCATCGTACTTAACGTTGTAAGTGCCTGCTTTTACAAGCGTTCCGTTGACCATGATGTCTCGCGGAAACGTCACCGAATCCTTTTTGCCATCGGCCAACGCTATAATTGAAGCCATTACAAGTACCATTGCCATCGTTAGAATTCGACTCGCAAGTTTTTGCATCTCAAATACTCCTTTTTCCTCTTTCTAGTTATTTTCGGAATCCCGAATCATCGTTTCGAGCTTACGTCTTCTCATCCTCAAATGGCTTTTACGGAATCCGTCGCGAAAAGGTTTCCGTAAAGTTCGACGACAAGCCCGGCGACAAATCTCAATGCAATCGGACTGCCGCGATTTCAATTCCAGGAGCCGCTTTGTATCGCGATGCGAGCTTGCCATTGGTTGACGGTTGCGTTCCTGACATATTGCAAAACCGCCAATGGATGAAGACGTTTATTGGCGAAGTCAGGTATAATTCAAGGGTGCGTGCACAATTTCTGATTAAAAATTCAAATACCGGCGAAGAATACAGCTATGAACTCACCGCCGCGGAAACACGGCTGGGGCGTGCTCCCGAATACAACGATATTGTTCTGAAGGATGAAAAGATCTCGCGGCGCCACGCTTTATTGAAGCGAACCGATAGTGGTGATGGGCATCAAATCGTCGATTTGGGCAGTATCAACGGGACATACGTCAACGAAGCGCAGGTCTCAGAACGGCTGCTGCAGGACCGCGACGTTGTATCTATCGGGGCCTACAACCTGATTTATTCCTGCCTTGCAACGGCGCCGATCCAATACGACAACCGGCAGCTCGGAAAGACGGTTCTTTTGCGCAGTGCCGAGGCTGTCTCTGCGTTGCCGCAAATAGACACTGACCTTGTTTCGTCGTTGAGCGCACCTAAAGATCTTGTCAACGACCTTGAAGCGCTCTATAAGAAGGCTCAAACTCTCTCGCATATCTACGAACTCAATCGCGTCTTAAGCTCGGTCTTCTCTCTGGAAGAAATCTTTGACAACGTCAAGGATATGATTTTCAGGTTGACGGCCGCCGACCGGTTCTTTGTTCTTCTCAAGAGCGCGGGCAGTGAAGAGCCGGGTGTGTTCATGGCCAGATTCCGCAATCAGGATCTTGGCGGCGCCATCAGCCGTACCGTGATGAACCGCGTGTTGTCGGAACGCGTCGCATTGCTTTCGACGGATGCCAAGGCCGATGAAAGACTGGCGAAGGCGGAATCGCTAATAGTTCAAAACGTTCACGCGGTAATGTGCGCGCCGCTTATGTCGGCCAGCAATATAATTGGCGTCATCTATGTTGATTGCGAAAACCCATTCAAGACCTTCAGCCCTGACGACCTGGATCTGCTCAATGCAGTCGCGTCATCGACGTCGATGGCAGTCGTCAACGCAAACACACACGATCAGCTTGTGAGAGAGGCCCTGGCGCGGGCGGCATACGGCAGGTTCATGCCAAAGCATATCGTTGATGAGATATTGGCGAATCCGGACGCAGTCAGCCTGGGCGGTGTGAATCGCGTGGTCACAATCCTGTTCTGCGATATTCGCGGCTTCACTCCTCTCGCCGAGGGACTGTCTCCCGAAAAGGTGGTCCAGATCCTCAACGAATATTTCTCGGCGCTGACTCCAATCGTTTTTGAAAACCGCGGCCTTTTGGATAAATACATCGGGGATGGCCTAATGGCGCTGTTTGGCGTGCCAATCGATGAAGGCGATTCCGCGGCCAATGCCGTTCACGCCGCCCAGGCCATGCAGAAACGGGTTGTCGAGTTGAATTCCACTTTCAGAGAACGCGGTATTCCTGAGATTCACATCGGGATAGGGATCAATACCGGCAACGTGACTGTCGGCTATATTGGCTCCGAACAGCGAACGGATTACACCGCCGTTGGCGACGCGGTCAATATCGCCGCCCGGCTGGAACATGAAGCGCGTCCGGATCAAATCATCGCTAGCGAATCAGCCATCGAAGCCATTCGCGACGGCATAACCACCAGATCCTGTTGCGAACTCAAGGTGAAAGGCAAAAAGGAGCCGATCCGTGTTTATGAGATTCCGTGGGAGTGAATCAGCGATAGAAGGGGCCTGGATTCCGAGGATTGCTGGCTGCCCATATTGGCTTTGAATGGCTTGAATGCTCTGAACGGCGGTGCAGCCGCAGGGACCGTGGAGGCGGCGCCCGAGAAGGCAAGAGCCTTCCCGCAGTACGGGCGGCAAAGCCGCGGGCCCCGCAGTACGGGCGGCAAAGCCGCGGGCCCCGCAGTGCAAGCGGCAAAGCCATGGGCCCGCAGTGCAAGCGGCAAAGCCGCGGACTCGCAGTGCAAGCGGCAAAGCCGCGGGCCCGCAGTGCAAGCGGCAAAGCCATGGGCCCGCAGTGCAAGCGGCAAAGCCGAAGGCGAAGACTGACCGAGTTGATAAGGACGATCCGAATCTTCGCACGTTAAAAGCCTTCCGGCAGTGAGGGCGGCCAGGCCGGGGTTGGCGAAGCCCGACTTGCCGCACAGTCCCAGATTTAAATCGCACCCCACCACAAAGCAAACCAGCAAACCCGCCAAACTTTCCTGTTAGATTCGAATGTAGTACCATAGTCGATTGCGGCCCGGCTGGTCTGAGCGCCTTAAACGCCAGGCAAACGAGGGCCCAGGGATATCAATCATGGATCAGACCTATATTAGAGATGCTGCAAAGCACGTCGGCGAAGAAGTAACCGTAAAGGGCTGGCTCTATAACATGCGCACCAGCGGCAAGCTGAAATTCCCGCTGATACGCGACGGATCGGGAACCATTCAAGGAGTCGTATTCAAAAAGAATGTCTCCGAAGAGGTATGGAACGACTTCGAGAAACTCACCCAGGAATCTTCGATCGAGGTTACCGGCAGCCTTAGGGCTGATGAGCGCGCACCCGGGGGATACGAACTGGACATTACCGGACTGCGCACTGTTCAAATCGCTGAGCCTTACCCTATAACTCCGAAAGAGCATGGCGTCGAGTTCCTAATGGACCATCGGCACCTGTGGCTCCGCTCTCGCGCACAACACGCCATTCTAAGCGTCAGGGCTGAAGTCATTCGCGCCGTTCGCGACTATCTTGACTCGAATGGCTTCTTGCTGATGGACACTCCGATTTTTACCCCGGCGGCCTGCGAAGGAACCACGACCTTATTTGAAGTGGATTACTTTGAGGACTCAAAGGCATATTTGACACAATCGGGCCAGTTGTACAACGAAGCAACCGCGGCGGCTTTTGGAAAAGTCTACTGTTTTGGTCCAGCGTTCAGAGCGGAAAAATCAAAGACACGCCGGCATCTTACAGAGTTCTGGATGGTCGAACCCGAAGTCGCCTATGCTGACCTAGGCGACTTGATGAAG
>Ga0335078_10011758_pt1 | contig 12986 bp, 12 predicted proteins | sample Lox_Sample_32_FD_206711 | JGI IMG/M metagenome (GOLD analysis project Ga0335078, IMG submission 206711) | Soil microbial communities from Loxahatchee National Wildlife Refuge, Florida, United States - Lox_Sample_3.2 | ecosystem: Environmental > Terrestrial > Soil > Wetlands | place: USA... | reverse complement strand
GCGAATTTTCCGAGCGATACGCGCGAAGTCCATGCGCGTGCGTTTGCTGGCGCTGTTGGTCTGTGCGATTCCCGCGGCTTCGTGGGCGGGAGTTTTCATCAGTGTAGGGTTTGCTCCGCCGGTGCTGCCGGTGTATGTGCAGCCTGTCTGCCCTGAAGCGGGGTGGATGTGGACGCCGGGCTACTGGGCGTACGGCCCTGACGGCTATTACTGGGTGCCGGGTACGTGGGTGCCGGCGCCGTATGTGGGAGCCCTGTGGACTCCTCCGTATTGGGGCTTCGAAGGCGGTTTATATGTTTTCCATGCCGGCTACTGGGGACCGCACGTAGGCTTTTACGGCGGCGTGAACTATGGCTTCGGCTACGGCGGTATCGGCTTTGCGGGCGGCATGTGGCGCGGCGGCGCATTTGCGTATAACACGGCGGTCATGAACGTGGGCCCTGGTATTCACAACGTCTACCGGGACACGACGATCGTTCACAACACGACGATCATCAACAACAACCATGTGTCGTACAACGGCGGGCCGGGCGGCATCAACCATCGGCCAACCCCGCAGGAGACCGCCTACTCGCATGAGCAGCACATGGCGGCGACCTCGTTGCAGACGCAGCACGAAGCCGCGGCGCGAGCCAACGTGAATGCGTACGTCAGCCACAATGGCGGGCATCCGCAGAATGCGGCCATGGCGAGACCGATGAACAATGCGCACATGGCGAATAATGCGCACCCGATGAACAATGCGCACCCGATGGACAATGCGCATAGGGCGCCTGCGAATACCTATCATCCGGGGTCGAATCAGGGCAATGCGCCGGGCCACCCGCAGAATGAGGTTCACCAGCCCCAGCCGCAGGAGCACGCGTTGCGGCCAGCGCCGCAGGAGCATGAATCGCACCCTGCGCCGCAGGAGCACGAGTCACGCCCAGCGCCGCAGGAGCATGCGTTGCGGCCAACGCCGCAGGTGCATGAATCGCACCCTGCGCCACAGGAGCACGAGTCACGCCCAGCGCCGCAGGAGCATGAGTCGCGCCCGGCGCCGCAGGAGCATGAGTCGCGCCCGGCGCCAGCGCAGCATGAAGCGCACCAACCCGCCCCGCACAACGAAGAGCACGGACACCGCTAAGCGAAAAGAACCATCTTGAACAAGAAGGCCTGCGGGAAACCGTGGGCCTTCTTGCTGGAGTGAAATTAGCCGCCAGCCATGAAGAGCCGCCCTTATTTGTCCGTCGTGGGCGCGTAGTAGCCTTCGCGGGTGTAGACGGTCACGTCGCTCTTGTCGGTTTTAAGGGCGATCTTGTGGAAGTCGCCTTCGGTATCGACCTTGTCGGGCGTGTAGGTAAGGAGGTACTGCTGGCGCAGCACGGTGGCGATCTGGTTGTAGATCTCGTCGAGATTATCCTTCTTCTTGGCCTCGAAGAACTGGCCGCCGGTGCGCGAGGCGATCTGTTCCATGATCTTCTTGCCATCGACCCCGGCTTCGCTGCGGGGATTGCCGCCGCGACGTCCCCCGCCGCTTCCCGGCCAACCACCACCGCCGCCCCCGGGATAGCCGCCACCATGATGTCCGCCGCCGGGATAACCCATGGACCGCTCTTCCTCGCCTTTCAAGTAGATGGTGAAAACCTGCACGTTGGCGCGGTCGGCGGCATCGACGGCGTCGTTCAAAGTCTCCTTGCTGCCGCGGTCGGCCCCGTCAGAAAAGACCAGGAGCGCTTTGCGGCCACCCTTGGGCTTCATCAGCTCGTCGGAGGCGAGGTAGATGGCGTCGTAGAGCTGTGTGCCGTTGCGCGAATCATGCCCGTAGCCGCTGTCGCGGCCACTGCGATCGTCGCCGCTGGACTCAGGACCCTGGTTGTTGTGCTCCCGCGAAGTCGCCGTCATCTCGTCGAGCTCACGATGCAGTTTGTCGCGCGAGTCGGTGAAGTCCTCGAGCAATTCCACTTCGCGGTCGAAGTGAATGAGGAAGGCCTGATCGCCGGCAACGCCGGTCTTTGCCCCGGGCGCTGGAGAACCCGCGCCCGGGGCGCCGGCCAGATCGGCGGGAAGCATCAGATCGACGAATTTCGTTGCCGCCTTGCGCTCGCTGTCCATGGCCGAGTAGACGCTGCGGCTGGTGTCGACCAGCAGACCAAGGCGGAAGGGCAGATTGCTCTGGGAGGTGAAGCTCTTGATGACCTGCGGGCGGTCGTCTTCCGTGAGTGTGAAGTCCCTGGCTGTGAGGTTCGGGACCAGGGCGCCGTGCTTATCGAGTACCACCACCGGCAATAGCACCTCACGCGCCTGCACCTTCAGGGTGGCGATGGGATGTTGGGCCGGGGAGGGCTGCTGGGCGGCGGAGGGCTGCTGGGCGGCGACGGATCTGCGCACGGCGTAGAAAACAAACACGGAGACAGCGGCAAGTGAAAGCACAAGGCAGCAAGTGGACCTGGTTTTCATAACATCTCGCGGGTGACGCTCATTTGACTACTTAGACGCGCCGGAAGAGCCGTTTGTTGACGTATTTCGGGCATTCCTTACGGAGCCAGCGTGCCACCCCACGGACGTATACCCCTCCGCGGGACCCCGGCGCGGAAGGCGATGACACGGAGGGCGCCGAAGGCGCATTGCCTACCTGAGCAGTTCTTCGAGGGTAGTGCTCAAGTCGGTTTTGTCGTCGCGGTATTTGACGATTGCCGGGGCGTAAAGGCTCAGGCCCCAGGCTTCGCTTTGGGGATGCCCCTTGCCCTTGCCGATGGCGCGGGCTCCGGGGACGACGACGGCGTTTTCCGGAACGATGAGCGGGGTTTCGGGGCTCGAGCGCAGTATGCCGCCCTTGACGAGATCGAAGGCGGGAGTGCCGCGCGTGAGGATGGTTCCGGCGGCCAGCACTGCGCCCTTGCGCACCATTGTGCCTTCATAGATGCCGCAGTTGCCGCCGACGAGCACATCGTCTTCGATGATGACGGGGCTTGAGTTCACGGGCTCGAGCACGCCGCCGACCTGGGCAGCGGCGCTCAGGTGCACGCGTTTGCCGATCTGCGCGCAGGAACCGACAAGGGCGTGCGAATCGATCATGGTGCCTTCATCGACGTAAGCGCCGGTGTTGATGTACATGGGCGGCATGCAAACGACGCCGCGCGCCACATACGCGCCGGAGCGGACCGAGGAGCCGCCAGGCACCACGCGCACACCGTCGGCGGCGGAGAAGAGCCGTGCGGGATAGGTGTGCTTGTCGACGAACGAAAGCGAGCCGGCGGATGAGTTCTCGAGCGCGCCGAGGCGAAAGCCGAGCAGGATGCCTTGCTTGACCCAAGCGTTTACGCGCCAGCCGGTGGGCGCTGCGGGGTCGGGCTCGGCGGCTCGCACCTCGCCGCGTTCAAGGGCCGCGCGCAGCGCAAGAAAGGCGTTCATGGCCGCCGGGTCGCCGGCCGCAGCGGTTCCTGCGGCAAAATGCCGCAGGATCTCTTGTTCCAGTTGACTGAGAGTCATTCCAATCCGAGTGTAGCAAGGGCCAGGGGAACAGGGACTCGAGGGCAGCTTCCGGCTCCTGGTTCCCAGGTCCCTGACAAAAATGAATTTGTTCCTTCAGGTTCGTGCTTTCCCGGGTCCCAAAAGCGGGATCCCCACCCCACGGACGAAGACCTGTCCGCGGGGACCCCGGACTCGGGGCACCCCCATTGGTACAAAACCAAGTTGTCAGAGACCTGGCTGCTAGCTGACGGTGCGTGAGGAAGTCCTGGCGGGAGTGGGGAAAGTGAACGAGTTAAGAAGTGATTGAGCCGCCAATGTCAGGCGGGGTGGACGGGCGGTAGCTTGGGCTTGGCGGCTCGCCGTTCAAGCCGGCCAAGGGGTTGCAGGCGGAAGCAGTTTTTTCCCGAGGGAATGAGAGCCAGGGGGATAGGAGCATCGCCCGGCCGGCCGTGAAAGTTCTTTGACTCGAGCCAGGCGCACAAACGGGGATCGCAGATCTGGGTCTGGCCCTGCCAGAAATCGGCATTGAGTCCCAATTGAATCAGTAAATGATCGAGACGCAGCTCGATCTCGTTGGCATCTCTGGGAAAATAGCGGCGCACATTCCCCGCGCCAATCTCGACGCCGATGAACTCGCGTCCTTTGCACTGCGTTTTGACGACCATGAAGTCCTTACGATCGACGGCGAATGAAATTCAGTTGGAATGAGCCCAGTCTAAGAAGAATTGCGTCGCCCGGCATGGATGCGGCAAAAGAAAGGCTTACTGGATTCCTGATTTGCGAAGGCTGCGGCGGGAGGACGGATTTGGGAAATCGCGCCCGAGGGGCCAAGGGGGTTAAAGCGGCGCGAACGAAGCGCGCTGAGCGGCCCGTATGCGATACTCGAAGGGCATGTACAAAAGGATCGTACTCAAGCTATCGGGCGAAGCCTTGGCGGGTGAGCGGGGCTTTGGCCTGGATGCTGAAAAAGTCGCCGAAATCACGGGCGAGCTCGCGGAGATTCATGATTTGGGCGTGGAAATCGGCCTGGTAGTGGGCGGCGGCAACTTCTTCCGCGGAGTGGAAGAGCAGTCCAAGGAAATGGACCGGGTGGGCGCCGACAACATGGGCATGCTCTCCACGGTGATCAACGCACTGGCCCTGCAGGATGCTCTGGAACGGCGCGGCGTGCAGTGCCGGGTGATGACGGCGGTTTTCATGAACCAGATAGCCGAGCCGTACATCCGCCGCAGGGCCACGCGGCATCTGGAAAAAGGCCGCGTGGTGATTTTCGCAGCGGGCATCGGGAATCCCTTCTTCTCCACCGATACCGCGGCCAGCCTGCGCGCCATGGAGATCAAGGCCGATGTGCTGCTGAAGGGCACCAAGGTGGAAGGCATTTACAACGCCGACCCGGTGCTGGTGAAAGATGCCGTGAAATACGACGAGATCACCTACATGGACATTCTGCGTCAGGGGCTGAAGGTGATGGATCTGACCGCGGTGAGCCTGTGCAAGGACAACAACCTGCCCATGATCATCTTCAACATGAACCGTCCGGGCAACATTCGCCGCGTGGTGCTCGGCGAAAATGGGTTGGGTACGCTGGTGACGGCGTGAAGGCAGGGAACAAGGGAACAAGGGACCAAGGGACCAAGAAAACGGACCGCCGGCCCGTCAGGAAGAATCAAAACAGTTTCGCTCCGAATGCACTCAATTGGATGACTGGCCAGTCAATCTTTTGCTCAGCCGCTGCCTGGTTCTCTTGATCCCTTGGTCCCTCGGTCCCTGTCTTTCCGGAGCGTCTAACTGTTTGTGGAGACTGGCAAGCCAGCGCCGCTGAAGGCATTGACGGGGTTGCGCTGCTTTGCGGCGATCAACATCGTCCTATTCCACTTCTCCAATCCCCAGTGGTTCAACTTCAACTTCTACATTCCCACGCCCTTTGTGGCGCGCCCGCTTCACGTTCCCATTTTTCTGGCGCCGGTAGTCAACGCCGGCTTCATCGCCGTCAGCTATTTCATTCTGCTTTCAGGATTCGTGCTCGGCTACAACTACAACGTGCGCGCGCGCCAGGGAGAGCTCGACCGCAAGCGCTTCTGGGAGGCGCGCTTCACGCGCATCTACCCCATTTATCTTTTGAGTTTGCTGCTGAGCCTGGAAACGCTAAGGACAGAGTATCCGACGCACACGCACGCCATGTTCTGGACGGGTATGGTTCTGACTCCGCTGATGCTGCAGGGCTGGATTCCGGCCGTGGCGACATTTCTGAACACGCCGGCGTGGACGATGTCGGCCGAGGCCTTCTACTACGTCATTTTTCCCTGGCTGGGGCGGGCCAAAAAGCCGGAGCGCATAGCGCCGTATCTCGGAAAGATGGCGGGCGTGTGGGTACTGGGGCTGGCGCCCGGGGCGCTCTATATGGTCTTCAATCCCGATGGCATCATTCACCCCGACCGCTGGAGCTATGGGCCGTGGCTGTGGGCGCTCAAGTACACACCCTATGCGCATGTCTTCAGTTTTGTGTTCGGCGTGATGCTGGCCAACCTGGACGCGATGATCCCGCGTGCGAGCCGCGTGCGCCTGTGGCTCGGCCTGATCGGCTTCGGCGGCATTTATGGAATTCTGTCCCTGGGGCCTCTGGTTCCCTACGCCATCATTCATGACGGATTACTGATGCCGCTCTTCGCGTTCATCATTCTGGGGCTGGCGGGGGAGAATCCGCTAGCGCACCTGCTTGGGACGAGGCCGCTGGTTTTTATAGGACAAGCGAGTTATTGCCTCTACCTGTTGCATTTCAGTCTGTGGAACCTGATTCACGACACTCATGTGCTGGACATGCTGCGCCTGAACCGTTTCGACCCGTGGATCAGCTACGTTGTGCTGATTGCCCTGGCCATTGCGGCGGAGCACCTGATTGAGAAGCCGGCGCAGCGCAAGTTGCGAGAGTGGATGCATGCGACGAATGTGCTGCGGGCAAGTCCGCAGGTCAGCGGGACAGCGGGTTAGCGGGTGAGCTGATGCCGCGCACAAAGGCCCGTCCTGCTCCCAGTCTGTTGCGAAACCGGCTTTGGAGCGAAGCAAGAAGGCGAAGCGGGGTTCCGGTTTTTGCCGGGATGCCGCTTTTGCTTTCTCCGCGGAGACCGCAAAGCGGCAGCCGGTGCGGTGAGCTGAGCATCTCTGCGGCGAGTGTGCGGCCGAACAGGGTAGTGTCTCCCTGGTGGTGGATGGCGCGATGGGCAGGGACATGGGGCAGGATGCCCCTGGCTGCGCAGGCTTCTGCCTGCTCTCCGTTGCCATAACCGGCGTCGGCCACCACATGCAGTAACCCTGGATCAGCGACGGCCTTTTTTCGCGTGCAATCAAAATCCACTGTGCCAAAGTCGCTCATTTTTGCAATCGAGCGACGCGTTTGCCAACAAAATTGGCTCCGCCCTCTTGCCGAACGCAACTCTTCCGATAAGCTCAGTGTTACAACCGTTTAATTTGGGCCGCGGAAAGCAACGTCCTCGCGCAGCGCGACGAGGAATAGCCGGGGCCTCGGAGAAACGGTTTTTGTTTCCTGGGGCGGTCAGCCGGGGTCCTGGAGCCGGCCGGCTGCTTGCAGCCGCAGTGGCAAGGTGCGGAGAAATCTCGAGGATACCGCGCAGGGGAGGTGTGTATGCAAACGCAGACTCATCCGCTCGAACCTTTTTTTCAGCAGGCGGTCCGCAACAGCTACGAGGGCAAGCTGGGCCTTCACGATCCCGGCGTGACGAGCTACGTAGCGCATCTGTTGTGCGAGTTTTCCGATGCCGGCAACCTCTACTGCATACGCGATGGATCTGGCCACGTGATCGAGGGGCTGGAGGAGATGGAGCGCGCCGCCGACCCGGTGAACGGGACGGCGCCCTCTTTCGACGCCGAGCGGGCACTTCGCAAGCACATCGGCGACTACGCGCTGTTCGTGGCCGGAATGTATCCTGAGGCCGCCGGATCGAACCGCCGCCTGCGCCGGCATTCTCCGAGTCTCGGCGAGCTCATCCGCGCGGGCAAGCAGAGCTACTTCATCGTCAGCCAGTTCAATCTCTTCGAGTACGAAAAGGAGGCGCCGCTGTTTGCGCGTCTTTCCGACAACTTTGAGCGCTGGCTTCTGGGATTGACGTTGGTTCGGGAAGAGATTGGACCGCGCAAGCCGCTAAGGCTGCCGCCGCGTGTGAATTGAGAGTTTCTTCAAACGGGGAGCTTTCGCGATCCCGGCCGCCTCTTGCGGCAGACGCAGACTGACGGTGGTTTCACGAAACAAATGGGGCGGGAAATCGCACGTCGCCCCAAACGCGGCAGGACTTGATTGCGATTGGCTGCCCGTTATTCTGACCAGACAGCCAACACGTTGCCCACGCCGTCGGAGAAGTGAAAGCGCCGCCCACCGGGAAACGCGAATGTGGGCACCACGATGCGACCGCCTGCGGCGAGAATAGCGGCTTCAGTGGCCTTCAGATCCGCAGAGTAAAGTACGGCCAGCGGCGCGGATTCGCCGCTCGTTTGGTTGGCCTGCGCGGTGCGAAAACCGCCGTTCATTCCCGCGCCGGCAGCGTCGAAACTGATGTAGTCCGGGCCCCAATCCTCAAAGCTCCAGCCGAAGACCGCGGCATAAAACTGCTTGGCGCGCGCCACATCGCTGGCGGCGAATTCAAGGTAATTGATCTTGTGGTGATTTGCTGCCTGAGTCATCGCTGATCTCCCTGGTATTGGAATGCTCTACAAGCATTTTCACAATTCCTGTGAGGGCAAGGGCCTGGTTACCCCTCCGTAGCGAAAAAAGCAAGAATGTGGCGAGACTCCACTCCGTGGATGAAGATCAAACCTCATCCCATCGAGCATGGATCGCTGGCTGGGAGCCCAGCGGTTCGCGAGGACCCCGGGTGGGGCACCCAAGGATGATTCCCTTATACCATCTGTGAGAATGCTCCAGCGGAACATAGGTCCTCACTCACCAAACTGAAGCGCTACTCCGCCCATGATGGAGCGGGGCGGCATGTTGACGCCCGTAATCTCCTGGTAGCCGGTATTGCTCAGGTTCGCGAGGCGCACATAGGGCCGCAACTTTCCTGTGTCGTGGGTGAGTGTGGCGCTCCACACCGGATACACGGTCTGCTGATAGCGCTGGGCAATCTGGACGGCATTGGTCAGAACCATGTCGTGGCCCAGCGCCGCGCTCCACGATCCGTGCACGTTCTGGACCGGATAATTGAAGATGTACTCCGACTGGAGCCCATGCAGCACGCTCTGTGCGCCGTGCAAGCCGGTCCACGCAATGCGCACGGTCTGCGATTTCATCGGAATCCAGGTGAGCCGCGATTCGATGCCGGTAAAGTGGAGGCCGTTCAGATTGACGGCGCACCAGATGTTGGCGGGGCAGCCGGCGGGAAGATACGGATTCGGGAGTGTCGCGCTCTTCGCGTAATCGATGGTGTCGTGCTGCTGGGAGTAGAAGCCGGTTGCCGAGAGAGTGAGCTTTGCCGAGGGCGCCCAGTCCGCACCGGCATCGCTTGACCAGGCCGACTCCGGCTTGAGGCTGGCATTGCCCAGCGTCGAGGGATCGGCGTAGTAGAGATCGGTGTAGGTTGGAATGCGAAATCCATAGCCGCCGCTCGAGCGCAACTTGAGGTTTCTGGCGACACGAAAAGTGCCGGCCAGCTCCGGCGAAAACACGGCCTGGACGCCACCGGAAAAAATCTCTTCGCGCGCACCCACAGAAAGACTGCAGCGCTTTTTCGCGGGCCGCAGGTCGAGGTCTACGTAGCCTGCGCCGCGATTGCGCGCATGAATGCCAAGCGCAAACGAGCGCACGCCGCCGGAAAAATTGTAACTGTTGATGCTGTCGCCGTCGGCCTCGAGGCCCATTAACAACGCGGAGTTCTTGCGCACCGTGAGCGTTTCGCGCAGTGACGCCTGCCAGGAATCGTCAATGTGGTTGTTCTCGTAGATCGCGGGATCGTTGCGCAAGAGCACGAACTCGTCGGAATGGCGGCGAAAGCCGAAGGCTGCGACGGTGCGGGTGCCCAGCTCCTGCCGCGCCGCAGCGAACCACCCCTTGGTGCGCTCCCACGAAGGATAGTTGCCGTAAAACTGATAGGCGCCGAACGCGCGGTCGGATCCGGCAAAGAGCAGGTCGGTGATGCCGAGCCGTGAGCCGATCCAACTCTCTGCCGACGAGTCTTGGTTACGGTAATCACGGTCGGTCATAAAACCGGTGGAGAAATTGCGCTCCGCGGTCAAGCGCCCGCTCCAGGGGCCGCGCGCCGCGCCTCCGAGCAGAGTTTCCTCGTTCGACTCAAAACTTCCCTCGCCCGCGCGCAAGAAGAGCGCATCGCGATCGGGCGCGGCGGTGAGAAAATCCACTACGCCGCTCAACGCGTCGACGCCATGCAGCGTCGATCCCGCGCCTTCGAGCGCCTGAATGGAGTCGATGGCATCGAGGGGCACAGGCAGGTCGAGATTGTGGTGCGAGGTTTGCGCGTCGTTGATGCGGAAGCCATTGAGCAGCACCAGCGTCTGCTCGAAGCTGCCGCCGCGCATTACGATGTCGGCCTGGCCGCCGCCTGCACCGCGCTCTTCGAGAAAGATCGATGCGTCCTGGCGCAGAAAATCCTGCGACGACTCGGCCGCGAGCGACTGCCCTTGGACGGGAAGGACCTCGATCGAATGCTGTGACTCCGCCAGCGGCACCGGCGTGGCCGAACCCAGCACGACCATCGTCTCCGCCGGGCCTTTCACGGGTGCTTTCGGCGGAGTTGCAGCATCCTGTGCGTAGAGCGCTGGGAACGCGCCAGCGAGACACAGGAGATGGAGGCAAAGACTGGGTCGAAATCGAGGCATCAACACGATGATCGCCGTCTCAGGCGTTCTCTTCAACGATGATTTGGTATGATTTTGAATAGTTGAAGGTTTGAACTACTTTTTCGACGCCATGCGCATTGATGCTTTCTTAAGTGAAAGTCCCATGTTCGCCGTAAACCGCGCGGCGCGCCGCTTCGCGTCACTGGCAGCGGGGGCACTTGCCGACGACGACCTGGGATTTCTCGAAGCACTGGTTCTGGCGGCGCTGTTCTTCGAGGCACCGCGTGCGGTGAGGCCGTCGCAACTGGCGGAAACCTTTGCAACGACGCGCGGCAACCTGAGCCACTGCGTTTCGTCGCTGGAGGCCAAAGGCTTTCTGCTGCGCAAGATCGACCCCGACGATGCGCGCGCCTACCTGCTCGCTCTTAAGCCGCAGGGCAGGCGCTGCGCCCTGCGCGTCATCGCCGCCCTGGACCACATGCAAAAGGAGTTCGAGAACGAAGCCGGCAAAACCGCGCTCGCCGAAATGATCAGGACCATGCGAAGGCTGGAGGCACGGGCCGCGGCGCGATGAAGACTTCGGCGATTGCTATGCGCGGCGCGGGCTGGGCGTGAGCGCATCCCATTGGACCGGTTCTACACGCCGCACCAGGAAAACCCACGACAACGCGCCGACCAGCGCCACCGCGCCGGTGATGGCGAAGGCCAGGCGGGCGCTGCCGCGCGTCTGCACCACCAAGCCTGTAAACCACGGCGCGGCAATGCCGGAAAAATTGGCAACGCCGTTTTGCAGGCTCGACCAGCGGCCGGCCATCTTGGGCCCCGCGAGGGTTTGCGCAATCGCCCAGTGGTTGGACGCGTAGCCGCCGTGGCCGATGCAGGCGATGGCCAGTAGGCCGAGCGTGATGAGAGGATGCCCGTGAATCACCGTGAGGACAAGCAGAATGGAGGCCAGCGCCTGTCCGCCGGCGACCAGAGAAATGCGCACCGCGGTGGGCGAAGTGCCGCGCGCGATGAGGCGGTCGGAGATCCATCCCGCGAGCACGGTGGTGCAGGCAATGAAGAGAAATACCGCCGCGGAAAACCGCGACATGGCGCGAATCGAAAGGTGTTCCTCCTGCACCAGGTAGGTGGGCAGCCAGGCCAGCAACAGGTAGTAAAAATAGTTGCCGGAAAAGTGCCCGATCATTGCGCCCCAGGCGCAGCGCAGCCGCAGCATCTTCGCGATGGAGGGTCCCGAGGCGTCGCTTGAGGTTTGCGGCTCGTTGGCGGCGGTGCTTTCGGCGCGCGGCATGGCGAAGTACCAGGGCACCAGCCAGATGAGCGCACCCGCTCCAAATGCCACAAAGAGCGCTCTCCAGCCGTAGTGCACCAGCACGATTCCGCCCACAAAGGCGCCAGCAGCCGGGCCCACCTTGGCTCCTGCATCGATGAACGCGTTGGCGCGCCCGCGATGCTCCTGCGGCATGGCGGCGAAGACACGCGAATAGCATGGGTAGGCCACCGACTCACCCATGCCCAGCAGGAGCCGCAGAGCAAAAAGCGCGGCGAAATCGGGCGCCAGACCGGTGAGTGCCGTGGCCAGCGACCACAGCAAGTATCCGAAGAACAAGACCCAGCCCGCCTGGAAACGATCTGTCAGCCAACCGGCAATGCCGAAAACCTGCACCAGGGCGTAGGTCCAGAAGAAGGCACCGAGCAATTCGCCTGCACGCAACGACGAAAATGTGAACTGCCGCTCGAGAAGAGGCACGGCCAGCGACAGGTTGCTGCGATCGACGTAGTTGATGAGGATGGAAAAGACGAGGAGAGCGACGACCATCCACTCTTTGCGCGACATTCCGGCGCGATGCGGCGTGCTTTCAGCCATTGGCTCCTCGTGCTCTGCGGAATTTTTGAGAGCGTCGCTTTGGGAAACCACTCCTCACCGGAAATTCCTACCGGACCTGCGGGCTCACTTGGGCTCGATGGCAATGCACCACAAATCGGTGTCTCCCAGGTTATGGCCGGTGTGGGTCTGCGCCGGCCGCCAGGTCACCTCGTCGGTCTTGAGCGTTGAGGGCTGCCGGGTGCCGTCGGGCAGCACGTGCTCCAGTTGCGCGCCGTTCAGGCAAATGACCACGCGGGCATGATGCGTATGCTGCGGCTCCCAGGCGTGCGCGGGGATTTTGATTTCGTAGGTGCGGCTGTGCCGGTCTTCAATGAGAATTTTGTAGTTCGGCGGGAGGCCTGTCATGCCCCAGGATTCGTCGCTGCCTGCGGCGAGGAACTCGACGCGCACCAGGCGCAATGGCGTTGGGCCGGTGTTCGTGAGGCTTTGCGCTCCTTCTGGCAGGTTGATGGTGTCGCCGCGTTTCACGAATTGACTATGAAATCCGTGGACCAATCGAATCTGCAGCCTGTCGCCGGTCAAAACCACCACCAGGTTCGCGTTCACGCCATCCGCCGGCTCCAGTCCGCCCGGCGCCAGCTTCACTTCGGTGACCATGACCTTGTCATTGCGAAAGACCTCGGTGGTCGCGGCAAAGAGCGGCGCGGTGCACGCGGTGATCAGCAGGGCAGCGACCATCCATCCTATGGTTCGTTGCATGAGAGCTCCAAACTCGCTGGTTATATGCTTGGCGATTGCCGGTTATGGGCACGCGTGGTCCAGAATCGGCGTTGCCATCGTATCATGGCGGCCGCAGGTTGGGCCGGTGCGACGGTCGCTCCCGGAAAAAAAGCGATTGCCA
>Ga0335078_10011757_pt1 | contig 12986 bp, 10 predicted proteins | sample Lox_Sample_32_FD_206711 | JGI IMG/M metagenome (GOLD analysis project Ga0335078, IMG submission 206711) | Soil microbial communities from Loxahatchee National Wildlife Refuge, Florida, United States - Lox_Sample_3.2 | ecosystem: Environmental > Terrestrial > Soil > Wetlands | place: USA... | reverse complement strand
AGGCTCGTAAAAACTGATATCACTATGATAGATATGTGTAATCAGCTACGTCAAGCCAGGGCGGATGGAAGGACACCGCAGGATCGGCCAAGCCCGGGCCAGGAGCAGCCCGGTCGTCGGCGGTGCTGGCGCTACTGCTCACGCATCTCCGGACCGGCTCATTAGCCACCGTCGAACTCGCCGGCCCTGCAGCCCGATCGTGCGCTACCAGCCGGACACTCTTCTTGCGCTCGCCTTGATGCTTGCCTTGCGCCCCAGGTCACGGCCTGGAGTGCCGTTGCTCGCCGACATGGCGGCCAGCGCGGCGTGCACGTCGGTGCGGTCGGCCCGCGGCGGGGCGTGGTCGGGCCGCCATTCGCTGACCAGAACCACCCCGGGCCCCACCAGCGACAGCCGGCCGGTCAGGCACGTGACCTCAGCGTGGCTTTGCGCCGGCCCGGCGGCCGTAGTCGTCCTGCATCAGCCCGCCCAGGTCCATGGCGGTACCGGCGGTCAGGACGCTCGCGGGATGGCCGTGCCGCCGGGCGGCCCACACGCCATCCGACAGCGTGATCGCGTAGGCGTCTCGCCGTAAGCCCTGCAGGCGCAGCAGGTCAGTGGACCCGCTCGGCGATGTCGCGGCGGTACCAGCCGCCGCGCATCCTGATCTTCCCCGCCGCGGCGTAGGCGGCCGCGCGGGCGCCGGCCAGGTCGGGTCCGGTCCCCACGACGTCGAGCACCCGGCCGCCGCTGGAGACCAGGTTCCCGCCCGCGGACAGGGCCGTGCCGGCCTGCAGGACGTAGGCCCCGGCGGTCCGTTGTGAGTCCTCTATCCCTTCGATGTGATCGCCGGTGACCGGCGCGCCCGGGTATCCCTCGGCCGCCAGCACGACGGTCACCGCGGCACCGGGCGCCCAGCGCAGCGGGCCGGCGCCGGCCAGCCCGCCGTCGGCCGCCGCGCGCAGCAGCCCGCCCAGCGGCGTGGCCAGCCGGTCCAGCACCACCTGGGTCTCCGGGTCGCCGAAACGGGCGTTGAACTCCACCACCCGGATCCCGGCGGCGGTCAGGGCCAGGCCCGCGTACAGCAGCCCGGCGTACGGGGTGCCGCGGCGGCGCAGCTCGGCGACCGCGGGCCGGATCACCGTGCCCAGCACCTCCTCGGCCAGGCCGGGGGGCGCCCAGGGCAGCGGGGCGTAGGCGCCCATGCCCCCGGTGTTCGGCCCGGCGTCACCGTCGAACGCGCGCTTGTAGTCCTGCGCCGGCAGCAGCGGTACCGCCGCCGCGCCGTCGGCCAGGGCGAACACCGACACCTCGGGCCCGTCCAGGAACTCCTCGATGACGACCGTGCCGGCCGCGGGGGGTTCCGGGGGGTCGCCCCCCCGGGCCAGCGCCGCGGGGGATCCCGGGCCACCGGGGGCCAGCACGGACCGGGCGTGCGCCTCGGCCTGGCGCCGGTCGCCGGTCACGACCACGCCCTTGCCGGCCGCGAGGCCGTCCGCCTTCACCACGTAGGGCGGCCCGAACTCGTCCAGGGCCAGGCTGGCCTCGGCGGCGGTGGTGCACGTCCGGGCCGCGGCCGTGGGGATGCCGGCCGCGGACATGACCTGCTTGGCGAAGGACTTCGACCCCTCGATCATGGCCGCCGCCTGGTCCGGCCCAAAGCAGCTGACCCCCGCCGCCCGCACGGCATCGGCCACGCCAGCCACCAGCGGGGCCTCCGGGCCGATGACCACCAGGTCGGCCCCGGTCCGGGCGGCCAGCGCGGTCACGCTGGCCGGGTCGGCCGGGGTGACCGGGTGGATCTCGGCGATCGCCGCGATCCCGGGGTTGCCCGGCGCCACGTGCAGGCCGGTCACGTCGCCGTCCCGGGCCAGGGCGCGGGCCAGCGCGTGCTCGCGGCCGCCGGACCCGATGACCAGGACGCGCATCAGATCAGCGGCCGCAACTGGAGGGTCTGGTCCCGCCGCGGGCCCACGCCGATGGCGCACAACGGGGCGCCGACCATGTCCTCGAGCGCCTTGACGTAGGCCTGGGCGTTGCGGGGAAGATCGCCGAGCTCCCGGGCCGAGGAGATGTCCTCCCACCAGCCGTCCAGGTACTCATAGACCGGCACCGCGTGGTGGAACTCCGTCTGCGTCATGGGGACCTCCTCGTGCCGGGTCCCGTTGACGTCGTAGGCCACGCAGACCGGCACCTTCTCCAGTCCGGACAGCACGTCGAGCTTGGTGAGGAAGTAGTCGGTGATCCCGTTCACCCGGGTGGCGTACCGGGCGATGACGGCGTCGAACCAGCCGGTGCGGCGGGAGCGGCCGGTCGTGACGCCGTACTCCATGCCGGTCTTGCGCAGCCACTCGCCGCTGGCGTCGGTCAGCTCGGTGGGGAACGGGCCCGCGCCGACCCGGGTCGTGTAGGCCTTGACGATCCCGATCATCCGGCTGATCCGGGTCGGGCCGATGCCCGAGCCCGCGCACGCCCCGCCGGCCGTGGGGGAGGACGAGGTCACGAACGGGTAGGTGCCGTGATCCACGTCCAGCTGCGTCGCCTGGGCGCCTTCGAGCAGGATCACCTTGCCCTGGTCGAGCGCCTGGTTGAGAACCAGGCCGGTGTCGGTCACGTACCGCTGCAGCCGCTGGAAGTAGCCCAGGTACTCGTCGGCCGCGACCTTGGCGTCGATCCCGCGGCGGTTGTAGACCTTGGTGAGGACCTGGTTCTTCTCGCGCAGCACCAGCTCGAGCTTCTGGGCCAGGATCCCCGGGTCGAGCAGGTCCTGCACCCGGATCCCGGTCCGCGCGACCTTGTCGCTGTAGGCGGGGCCGATGCCGCGGCCGGTGGTGCCGATGCGGGCGCTGCCGAGGTAGCGCTCGGTCACCTTGTCCAGCGCGATGTGGTGCGGCATGATCAGGTGCGCGTTGGCCGAGATCAGCAGCCGGTCGCAGGACACGCCCCGGGCCTGCAGCCCGTCGATCTCCTCGATCAGCACGGCCGGGTCGATCACCACGCCGTTGCCGATGACCGGCGTGGCCTTCTTCGACAGCACGCCGGCCGGCAGCAGGTGCAGCGCGTAGCTCTCGTCGCCGATGACGACCGTGTGCCCGGCGTTGTTGCCGCCCTGGTACCTGACCACGTAATCGACGTCATCGCCGAGCAGGTCGGTGGCCTTGCCCTTGCCCTCGTCGCCCCACTGCGCGCCCAGGATCACGATGGCGGGCATCAGGTGACTCCCAGGGCCGTCGCGGCGGCCGCGCTGGCCTCGCGCAGGAACTCGCGGCAGCGGACGGCCTCGTCGTCTTCCCCGATGGCCGCGGCGGCCACGCCGAGCAGGTAGAGCGAGCGCAGGAACCCGCGGTTCGGCTCGTGCTCCCACGGGATCGGCCCGTGGCCCGTCCAGCCCGCCCGGCGCAGCTGGTCCAGGCCGCGGTGGTAGCCGGTCCTGGCGTACGCGTACCCGGCGACCGGGTCGCCGCCGGAGATCGCGCGCTCGGCGAGCGCGGCCCACGCGGCGCAGTAGGCGGGATGGCCGGCGGCCACCTCGGCCGGGTCGGCGCCGGCCCGCAGCGCCTCGGCCGCTGCGGCGTCATCGGGCAGGTAGGCGGGCGGGGGCCCGGCGAGAAGGTTCTCGTGCGTCATGCCTGCCATCTTGCCGGATAGGTTGACTGCATGACGGATGGCGAGCTCGCGGCCGCGGCCAGCGGCGTGTTCTCACTCGGCGGCACCGTGGCGGTCACCCGCCTCGGGTACGGCGCGATGCGGATCACCGGCCCGGGAATCTGGGGCGAGCCCCCGGACCGCGCCACCGCGATCCGGGTCCTGCGCGAGGCGGTCGAGCTCGGCGTCGATTTCATCGACACGGCCGACTCCTACGGGCCGCAGGTGAGCGAGGAGCTGATCCGCGAGGCACTGTATCCCTACGACGGCGTGACGATCGCCACCAAGGGCGGCCTGACCCGCAGCGGGCCGGACCAGTGGGGCACAGTCGGCCGGCCCGAGTACCTGCGGCAGTGCGTGGAGATGAGCCTGCGCCGCCTCGGCCTGGACACGATCGACCTGTACCAGCTGCACCGCATTGACCCGCTGGTCCCGGCCGCCGACCAGGTGGGCGAGCTGAGCAACCTGCGCAAGGAGGGCAAGATCCAGCTGATCGGGCTGTCCGAGGTGAGCGTGCCGGAGATCCGGGAGGCCCGGCTGAGTACGCCGATCGCGTCCGTGCAGAACCTCTACAACGTGCTCGAGCGCCGGTCCGAGGAGGTGCTGGACTACTGCGAGCGGGAAGGGCTCGGCTTCATCCCGTACTGCCCGATCGCGTCCGGCTGGTTCGCCGGGCCGGCCGGCCCGCTGGCGCAGCTGGCCCGGCAGGCCGGCGCGACCGGTGCGCAGCTGGCGCTGGCCTGGCTGCTGCGCCGCTCCCCGGTCATGCTGCCGATCCCGGGCACCGGCTCGCCGGAGCACCTGGAGGAGAACGTCGGGGCCGCCCAGGTCGAGCTGACCGACGACCAGTTCCGCGAGCTGTCGGCGCTGGCCGGTCCCGGGCGGTGATCGGCCGTTGCCGGCTCCGGGGTCAGGTCAGCTCATCTTCTTGCCCGCTGACATCAGGTCCTGGCAGGCCTCGACGACCCGGGCGGTCATCGACTCCTCTCCCGCCTTGCCCCAGGATCGCGGGTCGTACTCCTTCTTGTTGCCGACGTCGCCGTCTACCTTGAGCACGCCGTCGTAGTTGGTGAACATGTGGCCCGCCACCGGCCGGGTGAAGGCGTACTGGGTGTCGGTGTCCACGTTCATCTTGACCACGCCGTACGAGATCGCCTCCCGGATGTCCTCGAGCGCGGATCCCGATCCGCCGTGGAACACCAGGTCGAACGGCTTGTCCTGGCCGTACTTGGCCCCGACCGCGTCCTGGATGTCCTTCAGCACCGAGGGCCGCAGCTTGACGTGGCCGGGCTTGTAGACGCCGTGCACGTTGCCGAACGTGGCGGCCAGGATGTACCGGCCGTTCTCGCCGAGCCCCAGCGTCTCGGCGACGGCCAGTGCGTCCTGCGGGGTGCTGTACAGCTTCTCGTTGATCTCGCCGACGACCCCGTCCTCCTCGCCGCCGACGACCCCGATCTCCATTTCCATGATCGCGTGTGCCGTGACGCACTGCGCGAGCAGTTCCTTGGCGATCTGCAGGTTCTCGGCGAGCGGCACGGCCGAGCCGTCCCACATGTGCGACTGGAACAGCGGGTCCTCGCCCCGCGCCACCCGCTCGATCGAGATCTGCAGCAGCGGGCGCATGTACGTGTCCAGCTTGTCCTTGGGGCAGTGGTCGGTGTGCAGCGCGACGTGAACCGGGTACTTGGGAGCGACCGTCCGGGCGAAGTGCGCCAGCGCCACCGCCCCGGTGACCATGTCCTTCACCTGCTGGCCGGACAGGTACTCGGCCCCGCCGGTGGAAATCTGGACGATCCCGTCGCTGCCGGCCTCGGCGAACCCGCGCAGGGCCGCGTTGAGCGTCTGGCTGGATGTCACGTTGATCGATGGATAGGCGAAACCGTGTTCCTTCGCGCGGTCGAGCATCTGCGCGTATATCTCTGGCGTGGCGATGGGCATGACGGCCGCTCCTTGTCAGTCGATATCGCCTCCAGTATCCCGCCCGCCGCGGGATCCGGGGCAGGCCCCCGGCCAGCGCCGCGGCCTCGGGGCGACCCCGGCGTCAGCCCAGGCCGAGGTCGGCCAGCTCGTACGCCGCGCGGTACGGCAGGCCGCGCTCGATGACCCGCGCCCGGGCCCCGCGCTCCACGATGACCGCGACGCCGGCCACCTCGGCGCCCGCCTCGCGCAGCACGTCCACGGCGGTCAGCACGGAGTTCCCGGTGGTCGAGGTGTCTTCCACGGCCAGGACCCGCCGCCCCGCGACGTCGGGTCCCTCGATCCGGCGCTGCAGGCCGTGCGCCTTCTCGGTCTTGCGCACCACGAACGCGTCCAGGTGCCGGCCCCGGGCCCCGGCGGCGTGCATCATCGCGGTCGCGACCGGGTCGGCGCCGAGAGTCAGGCCGCCGACGGCGTCGTAGTCGAGGTCCGCGGTCAGGTCGAGCATCACCCGCCCGGCGAGCGGGGCGCCGCGGCCGTCCAGGACCACCCGGCGCAGGTCGATGTACCAGTCCGCCCGTTGCCCCGACGACAGAACCACGTCCCCGTGAATGACCGCTTTCGCCTTGATGAAGTCAAGCAACTCGTCACGGTCGGTCACGAGAGCCAAGCCTATCGGGTGCCATTGTTCCGGGCTCTCGGCTAGCTCGTGATCTGCGCGTTATGTCACGACGCTGGGCGCGCGCTGGTAACGTCTCGCGTCGAGGGAAGGAAGGGTATCGCGTGGATCGGTGCGCCGTGTTCGTGGACGCGGGCTACGTGCTCGCGGATGGCGCCATGGCCGTCCACGGAACCCGGCAGCGGGACTCGGTCTCCTGGGACTACGCGGGCCTGGTCAAGCTGCTCACCGGGCTTTCCCGGGACCGCACCGGCCTGCCCGTGCTGCGCTGTTACTGGTACGAGGCGACGGTCGAGGGGCGCCGTAGTTCCGAGCACAACACGCTCGCCGACCTGCCCGGGGTCAAGCTGCGGCTCGGCCGGATGCGGCCGGGTCGGCGCGAGGGCGTCGAAGCCGAGATGCACCGGGACCTGACCATGCTGGCCAGGAACCGCGCGGTCAGCGACGCGGTCATCGTCAGCGCGGAGGAGGACCTCGCCGAGGTCGTCGCCGAGGTCCAGGAATTCGGGCTGCGGGTCGTCATCGTGCACATCACGGCCGACGGGAACTGGACGGTGTCCCGGCCGCTGCGCCAGGAGTGCGACGACATCGCGGAGATTTCCGGCGCGCACCTGCGGCCATTTGTGGACCTCGTACCGGGCGCCGAGCCCGCCGGCCAGGACGACCAGTACCGGAATGGCAGCTACGCGCCGCGAAGCCACGAGCGGCGGAGCATCGCCAACGGGCACGGCGCTGGCCTGGGCGCGGTGACCCACCAGGGCCTGCCCGCGGCCGCGCTCCCCGCGCCGCCCGGGATCTACACCAGCCCGGTGGTCGAGGAGTACCAGCGCACGGCGCAGCCGCCCGGCCCGGCCCGGGCCCAGGGACCGTCGGCGTCGTCCGTCCCGTCCGCGCCCGCCGCGGCCCCCGCCCAGGCTTTGCCGCCTCCGGATCAGGCCGGCCAGGCCCCGGCCGCAGCCCAGCCGCCGGCCGACTCGCGGGACCCGTCCGGCTCGCAGGACCCGGCCAGTTCCCTGGCCCCGGGCGCCCGGCAGGCGCAGGCTGGTCGTCAGGCCCCGCCAGCCGGGCAGGCTCCGGCCGGCCATCAGGCTCCGGGTGCTCACCAGGCCCCGGCCGGCCACCAGGCGCAGGGCGCGGAACGCGCGGCTCAGTTCCCGGCGGCGGCGCAGGGCCCGGATGCCTCCCAGATCCTGGCCGCTCCCACCCCCTCCGCGGGCTACGGCGCCCAGCCCGGTGATCACGTCCCGGCTCACGGCGGTTACGGGCCGGCGCCCGGCCAGGCCGGACAGGGTGCCGACATCGGGCAGAACCCCGCCGGGCCGTCGCCCGAGACCGTTCCCAACCACCGTCGGCGCTCGCCCGCATCCCCGCCTCAGGGGGTGCCGCAGGCGGACATGCCGTCGGCCCCGGTGCCGCAAAACCCCGGGCGGCCTACGCCGCCCCAGCAGGCACCGGCGCCGCAGCAAGAACCGGTGCCGCAGCAGAACCCGGTACCCCAGAACGCCTTGTCACAGAACCCGCTGCCGCAGGCGGCGATGCCTCAGCCAGGCCCGGGGGAGGCCCGGTTCGGGCCGGCCCAAGGGGATTACCGCCTGCCCGAGCAGGACGGGTTGCGCGCCCTGCCGACCAGGGACGCCATGCCCGGGCCGGGTCCGGAGGCCCGCGGGCCAGCCGGACCCCCGGCCCGGTTCGCCGGCGACGCGGCGCCAGGCCGGTTCGCCGAAGGGCAGGCCCCGGGCCGGTTCGCCGGCGACGCGGCGGCTGGCCGGTTCGCCGAAGGCCCCGCGCAGTACCCGACCGGCCTTCCCGCCCGTTCCGCTCCGGCCGCCCAGCCGGGCGCGTTCGGCGCCGGGGGCCCGGCGCCGGTGCCCTACCCGCAGTTCCCCGGCCCGCAGCCGGGGCAGCACGCGGCACCCGTTCCGGAGCCCGGTTACCCGGCCCCGCAGCACGAGCAGGGACCCTACGGCGGGCCGCAGCAGGCCGCCCACGCGAACCTTCCCCAGCCCATGGCGGTGTCGCTGACCGACGCCATCCAGGCCGCGCACGCCGAGGGCTTCGGGTTCGGGGACGCGGTGGCCAGGGACGCCCCGGCGCTGTGGCTGGAGGCGGTCCTGGCCCGCAAGCCGCGGATGCCGTCGGACCTGGAGGCCAGGCTGCTGCAGGGCTCGGCCCTGCCGATCGACTCGCTGCTGCACGATGAGGTCAGGCACTCGCTCCGGCGCGGTTTCTGGGATGCGCTAGAACGCTCCCGCCGCTAGCCGCGGTCGGGCGAGTTCATTACCACGATGCCGCGTTGCAGATCCGCCTACCCCGGGTACGGTACCTAACGTGCCTGCTCTGAGCCGTGAGGAATTCGACGCGATCGAGTTCGACGCCGCCGCCAACGGCGATCATGAAGCTGCGGCAAGGCGGATGAACAGGCTCGCGTGGGCCGGTACCGAGACCGACTCGATGCCGCGCGCCGAGGCCTTCCTGCGGGCGGGCGAGCAGTGGCTGCTGGCCGACGACCCGGCCGCCGCGGCGACCGGGTTCCGGCTCGCGCTGGCCGACGGCGGCCCGGTCTTCGTGGACCCGCGGGTGCCGCTGGCCCGGGCGCTCTTCCTGCTCGGCAAGCCGGCCGAGGCGCAGTCGCTGCTCGACCAGCTGAAGGACGAGGGACTGCGCGACCCGCGGGCCTGCGACCTCGTGGCCGAACTGCTCGTCGAGCGCTCCGACCTGACCGGGGCCCTGGACTGGGCCACCGCCGGAGTCGAGCTATGCCTGCAGCGCCGCTCCAACGGCGGGCTGGGCCTCCGGGTCGTCGCCGACGATTCCCCCGGCGACGACGCCGAGGCCGAGCTGCGGCTGCTGCTGAGCCTGCGCTACCGGATCCGCAACGACCTCGGGCTACCCGAGGACCGCTACGACGAGCTGCTCGACGACGTATGATCCGGCCCGGCCGGCGCGCCCTGGTCGCCGGGCCCAGAGGCCGCGGCGGCCAGCGGGCGCTCGGGGCGGACCGTTAGGGCATCGGTCGACGCGTCCAGGTCGACGGCCACGGTGTCACCATCGAAGATCTTTCCTTCGAGCAGCGCCCGGGCCAGCTGGTCGCCGATCGCCGACTGGACCAGCCTGCGCAGCGGCCTCGCGCCGTAGACCGAGTCAAAGCCGGTGAGCGCCAGCCAGTCCTTGGCGGCCTGCGTGACGTCGAGCGTCAGCCGCCGGTCCGCCAGCCGCCGGGTCAGCCTGTCGACCTGAAGGTCGACGATCTGGGTGAGCTCCGCCGTGCTCAGCGCGTCAAAGATGATCACGTCGTCGAGCCGGTTCAGGAACTCGGGCTTGAACGTCGCCCGCACCACGGACATGACCGCCTCCCGCTTGGCCGCCTCGTCCAGCGCCGGGTCGGCGATGAACTGCGAGCCCAGGTTGGACGTGAGGATCAGGATCGTGTTGCGGAAGTCGACCGTGCGCCCCTGCCCGTCGGTCAGCCGGCCGTCGTCGAGCACCTGGAGCAGGATGTCAAAGACTTCCTGGTGGGCCTTTTCCACCTCGTCCAGCAGCACCACGGTGTACGGCCGGCGCCGCACCGCCTCGGTGAGCTGGCCGCCCTCCTCGTACCCGATATAGCCGGGCGGGGCGCCGACCAGGCGCGCCACCGTATGCCGCTCGGAGTACTCGCTCATGTCGATGCGGACCATCGCCCGCTCGTCATCGAACAGGAACTCCGCGAGCGCCTTGGCCAGCTCCGTCTTGCCGACGCCGGTGGGCCCGAGGAACAGGAACGAGCCCGACGGGCGGTCCGGGTCCGAGATGCCCGCGCGCGACCGGCGGACGGCGTCCGACACCGCCTGAACGGCGCGGGCCTGGCCGACCAGGCGCTTGCCGATCTCGGATTCCATCCGCAGCAGCTTGCCGGTCTCGCCCTCGAGCAGCCGCCCGGCGGGTATGCCGGTCCACGACGAGACCACGTCGGCCACGTCGTCGGCCCCGACCTCCTCCTTGACCATGGGCGCCGTCGCGAACGCCCCGGCCGCTTCCGTTCCGTCCGATGGGGCCGGACGAGCCGTGGTGATCGCCTCGATATCGGTGTCGATCTTCCGGATTTCCCCCTGCAGCCGGTAGTTTTCCGCTTCCCAGCCTGGCTGCCTGTCGCGCACCGTGCGCTCGGCCTGATCCTCCAGATCGTCACGAAGCTTCTTCAGCTCGCCGACCTTGTTCAGGCCGCCCTTCTCGTTGTCCCAACGCGCGTTCAGCGCGTCAAGCTGCTCCTGGCGGTCGGCCTTGGTCGCGCGGAGCCGCTCGAGCCTTTCCTTGCTGGCCGCGTCCTCCTGGTTGGTCAGCGCCAGCTCTTCCATCGTCAGCCGGTCCACGGCTCGCTGCAGCTCGTCGATCTCGACGGGCCGCGAGTCGATCTCCATGCGCAGCCGCGAGGCCGCCTCGTCGACCAGGTCGATCGCCTTGTCCGGGAGGAACCGGGCGGTGATGTAGCGATCGGACAGGGCGGCGGCGGCGACCAGCGCGGCATCGGAGATCTGCACCTTGTGGTGCCCCTCGTAGCGGCGCTTGAGCCCGCGCAGGATCGCGATCGTGTCGTCGACCGAGGGCTCGTTGATGAAGACCTGCTGGAACCGGCGCTCCAGCGCGGGGTCCTTCTCGATCCGCTCGCGGTACTCGTCGAGCGTGGTGGCCCCGACCATGCGCAGCTCGCCGCGGGCCAGCATGGGCTTGAGCATGTTGCCCGCGTCCATGGCGCCCTCGGCCGCGCCGGCGCCGACCACCGTGTGCAGCTCGTCGATGAACGTGATGACCCGGCCTTCGCTCTCCTTGATCTCGGCGAGCACCGCCTTCAGGCGCTCCTCGAACTCGCCGCGGTACTTGGCGCCGGCCACCATCGCGCCCAGGTCGAGCGCGACCACGCGCTTGCCCTTCAGCGACTCGGGGATGTCACCGGCGACGATCCGCTGGGCCAGGCCCTCGACCACGGCGGTCTTGCCCACCCCCGGCTCGCCGATCAGCACCGGGTTGTTCTTGGTGCGCCGGGAGAGCACCTGGATCACCCGGCGGATCTCGGCGTCGCGCCCGATGACCGGGTCGAGCTTGCCCTCGCGCGCGCTGCGGGTCAGGTCGATCCCGTACTTCTCCAGGGCCTGATAGGTGTCTTCGGCGTTCGGGGTGGTGACCCTGGCGCTGCCGCGGGCCTTCTCGAACGCGGCCAGCAGCTCATCCGGTCCTGTCCCGGACTCCCGCAGCACCTCCGCGGCCTGGCCACCGTGGGCGGCCAGCCCGATGAGGAGGTGCTGGACGGGGACGAACTGGTCGCCCATCTCGCTGGCCCGCTTCTCGGCCGAGTCCAGCGCGGCGCGCGCCGAGTACGCGAGTTCCGGCTGGCCCACCGTGGAGCCGGTCGCCCGGGGCAGCTTGGCCAGCCGCTCGTTGGCGGCGGCCAGCACGGTGGCAGGCTCGGCGCCCGCGTCGGTCAGCAGGGGCCGTGCGAGGCTGTCGGACGGCGTAAGCAGCGCGGCCAGCAGGTGCAGGCCGTCGACGCTCGGGTTCCCGGCCGTCCTGGCCTGCTGGCTCGCCTGGGCCAGGGCCTCCTGGCTCTTCTGTGTGAGTTTGTTAAGGTCCATCGTCTGTATTTGTTTTTAGTTATCTGACAATTTCGCGGCCCGGCTCCCAGCCGAGGCCCCGCCCGAGGGCGCGGCATCCGGCTGCGCGGGGTCCGGCGACTGCGCGGTCACCGACGCGTCCGAGCGGCGCACCGGGACCAGCGCAGCGCCCTTATTCCGGCTCCGGACCAGCCCGGCCAGCCGCGCGGCAACCGCGCGGGTGGACTCGAGCTCCGCCCGGAGCTGAGTGATCTCTTCGTGTAGTTCAGCGAGCCGGGAGCGGTGGCGCTCCTGCTCGTCCTCGAGCTCCAGGATCCGCTTGATCCCGTTGAGGTTCACCCCCTCCTCCTGCGAGAGGCGCTGTACCTCGCGCAGGAGCAGGATGTGGCGCAGCGAGTAGCGGCGCCCGCCGCCCACGGCGCGGCCCGGCGAAACCAGGCCGATCTTGTCGTAGGCACGCAACGTCTGCGGATGCATCCCGGACAGCTGGGCCGCCACGGAGATGACGTACACCGGCGAGTCATCCGATAGCTCGAAGCCGATCATGTCATCTCCCTTCATCTGCTGGCCCTGCCGATCATTCCTGTGGTCATCTGGTCGCCGTCCCGCGCTGCCTTACCCCGCCTTGGCCTGGCGCAGCAGGTCGGCCCGCGGGTCCTCGCCGGCGGTGAGCTTGCGGAACGACTCGAGCGTCTCGCGCGCCTCGCCCTCGAGGTTCTTGGGCACCTGCACGTTCACGGTCACCAGGAGGTCACCCACCGTGGAGTCCTGCCGCCGGACCCCCTTGCCGCGGACCCGGAACGTACGGCCGTTCGGGGTGCCCGCCGGGATGCGGAGGTTCACCGGCATGCCGTTGAGCGACGGCACCTTGATCTCCGCGCCGAGCGCGGCCTCGGCGAAGGTGACCGGCACGGTCACGGTCAGGTTGTGGGCGTTCCGGCCGAACACGGGGTGCGGGGCGACATGCACGCGCACGTACAGGTCTCCCGGCGGCCCGCCGCGCTCGCCGGGCGCGCCCTTGCCCTTGAGCTTGATCCGCTGGCCGTCGCCGACTCCCGCCGGGATCCGCGCCTGGATCGTCCGCGTGCTCATGGCCCGCCCGCTGCCCGAGCACTCCGGGCACGGGTCGTCAACCACCAGGCCGCGGCCGCGGCACGTCTTGCACGGCTCGGAGAAGGCGA
>Ga0335078_10011756_pt1 | contig 12986 bp, 7 predicted proteins | sample Lox_Sample_32_FD_206711 | JGI IMG/M metagenome (GOLD analysis project Ga0335078, IMG submission 206711) | Soil microbial communities from Loxahatchee National Wildlife Refuge, Florida, United States - Lox_Sample_3.2 | ecosystem: Environmental > Terrestrial > Soil > Wetlands | place: USA: Florida... | reverse complement strand
CTATGCGGATCTGGATGAGATCCGCGACGCATTCGCCACATTCGCGGGCAAGATCCCGTTCTACGGCGCTGTTGTCTTGTGTCTGGACGATGAGAATGTACAGCGAATTCTACCGTCCCTGAATCGCCGCGTGGTCACTTACGGCACGGCGGCGCAGGCTGATTTGCGTGTGACGCACTCGGTTGCGGGGCACATGGCGAGCCAGTTTCAGCTCACCTTGCACGGCGAAAATCTCGGCTGCTTCAAGCTGCGGGTGCCCGGCGCGCACAACGCGCTCAATGCCACGGCGGCAGCCGCGATAGGTCTGGAACTCGAAATCCCGATCGACCGGATTCGCGAGGCGCTGGAGCGGTTCACGGGAGTCGAACGGCGGTTCGATATTCGTGGCGTCGAGGGCGGCGTCACGGTAATCGACGACTACGGCCATCATCCGACCGAGATTCGAGCGACGCTCGCGGCGGCGAGAGCATGCCGGCTGCGCAAGGTTCATGTTTTATTCCAGCCGCATCGGTATACCCGAACGCAGGCGCTGATGGACGATTTCGCACGGTCGTTTCACGACGCCGACAGCGTCTTCGTGCTGGATATTTATGGCGCGTCGGAGAAACCGATCGAGGGTTTGAGCTCGCGAGCGCTGGTGGACCGGATTCGTGCGTTCGGCCATCATGACGCGCATTACGCGGGCGATATGCATGCCGGAATCGAAGCTGTGACGGAGCACGCGCAGGAGGGCGACGCGATCATCGCCCTGGGCGCGGGCAGCATCTCCCAGGCAGCGGGGCCAATTCTAGAAAAGTTGAGAAGCCGCAACTGATGGCGCGCTGGGTCACAACACCGAAATGGATCGCGATAACCGCTGCGGTCACGGTTGCGCTGCTTGCGCCTTTGATCGGTTTCCACGTACTGGAGCAGTTCCTGATTCGCGATCCGCGCTTCGTGTTCAACGGTCCGGAAAGCGGCGCGAACACGCTTGAGGTGGCGGGGGCGGGACACGTTTCGCCGCAGGTGATAGAAGACGTGTTCGCGGAGGACTTCGGCCGCAGCGTGTACATGGTCCCGCTCAGCGACCGGCGCGCAAGCCTGCGAACGGTGGATTGGGTTAAGGACGCGAGCGTGGCGCGCTTCTGGCCGAATCGAGTTACGGTCGGTGTCACGGAACGCAAGCCTGTGGCCTTCGTGGCCGTCGTCTCGGGTCATCCCCTGTTGATCGACGAAGAGGGTGTGCTGCTGGAACCGGGACCAGACCGCTTCATGCTCCCGCTGCTACGGGGCGCAAGCACGCTTGACCCGCAGGCGGTACGGCGCGCGCGAGTGCAATTGTTCCAACGCCTGATGACAGAACTGGGAGCGGCGTCCAGCGCGATATCGGAGGCAGATGTCTCCGATCCCGACAACGTCAAAGTCAAAGAGCCCTTCAGCGGACGCACGGTGACGCTGATGCTGGGCGATCGCAATTTTGCGTCCCGGCATCAGAACTTTATCAATTACTATTCGGAGATTCACAAGCGCATGGCAAATGCCACCGTGCTGGATCTCCGCCTGGAGGATCGTATAACGGTGGTGCAATAGATGTCTTCACGAACTCAGATCACGGCGGGACTCGATGCGGGAAGCTCGCGCACGCGTTGCGTGATTTGCGCGCTCGAAGGAGACCGCATCCGCTATCTCTCGCACGGCTTGGCGATGTCGGCGGGATGGAGCAAGGGACGCGTAGTGGATCAGGTTGCCGTCGCCGAGTCGATGAAGGCTGCGGTGATCGACGCCGAGCGCGGCGCGGGCGTATCTTCCTCGGGCGTGACCCTGGGCATCGGCGGCATGCACATCGTCGGAGCGCAGAGCCACGGAACGTACGAATTCGGCCGTCCGCGGGAGCTCACCCCCGGCGACTTGAGTTATGCCGCGGAGCTGGCTTGCGACGTTCTGCTGGAGCACGACCGTATGCTGCTGCACGTGCTTCCGCAGGATTTTACGCTCGACGGCCGCTCCGGGTATCGCAAGCCGCACCGGGGTGTATGCTCGCGCCTTGAAGCCAACGTTCACATCGTCACGGCATCGATTCAGGAACATCAGGCGCTGATCGCCGCCGCGCATCTGGCTTCTCTGCCGGTCGAAGAAACGGTGTTTGAGCCGCTGGCCGCAGCCTACGCTTGCCTCTATCCGGAGGATCGCGCCCGTGGAGTCGCAGTGGTGGATCTGGGAATGCAATCCACAGGATTGGCCATCTACGACGGAGATTCGATCCAGATCGCGTCGTCCATTCCGGTTTCGAGCGACCATTTCACGCGCGACATTTCTTCAGTATTCAAGGTCACTTATGAAGACGCGGAATGTTTGAAACAGCAATATGGCTGCGCGCTTTTAGGCCTTACGGCGGATTCGAGCCTGATCGAAGTTCCCTCGCCTGAGAGTCGCGGGCCGCGTGAGAAGCGCCGCGCGGATCTCAACGAAATCCTTGAGGCTCGCGCGGAGGAGCTTTTTCAACGAATCCTGGCGGAGCTTCAGCGCGCCGGCATGGAGCGCAGCTTGTACGAAGGCGTAGTGCTGATCGGCGGCGGATCGCTGCTGCCGGGCATGTGCGACATGGCGGAGCGGGTTTTGAATTGCCAGGCTGGAAACGGCCTGGCGAAGGGGATCGCAAATTGGCCGGATGAGCTCAACAGTCCACAATGGACGACAGCCGCCGGCTTGGCGATGTACTCGGCGAGGCTCAAGCTGAACCGTACGCCGGCGCGGCGGGCTTCTGGCCTGCTGGGCTTGGTGATGAGGTGAATCGATAATATGCCGCGAAAGTCAGACACCGTTAAAAAGGTAGACCCCGTTAGCCTGACAGAGGAGACAGTCGCACAGGAGAAAAGCATGGCACTCGACGCATTGAAATTCATGATTCAGGAAGAGGCAGCTCCGCTCACGCGGATTCGCGTGTTCGGCGTCGGCGGCGGCGGATCGAACGCCGTGGCGCGAATGCTGGACCAGGGGCTCTCCGGAGTCGAGTTCTGCGTGCTGAACACCGACGCGCAAGCGTTAGCTGTGTCTCCGGTGCCGAATCGGCTCGCGATTGGAGCCAAGATCACGCACGGACTCGGCGCCGGTTCGAATCCGTCGGTCGGCCGGCAAGCGGCTCTGGAAGACACGGAGCGCATCATCGATCTTCTCGAAGGCTCGGACATGGTTTTCGTCACGGCGGGATTGGGAGGAGGCACGGGCACCGGCGCCGCTCCGGTGGTCGCGTCCCTGGCGAAGGAGCTCGGCGCGCTGACGGTCGCGGTGGTGACGAAGCCGTTCGGATTCGAAGGGCCCAAGCGCCGCAGGCAGGCCGAAGAAGGGCTCGCTGAGCTGGCCGGAGTCGTGGATACGGTTATCAGCATCCCCAACGATCAACTGATTAGCTTGGCTGCCAAGGGTACCAGCGTTTTCGACGCGTTCCGCACCGCGGACGATGTGCTGCGCCAGGCGGTGCAAGGCATCAGCGACATCATCACTACGCCTGGTTTAGTGAATCGCGACTTCTCCGATATCCGGAGCATCATGCTCGGCATGGGTTACGCGATGATGGGCACGGCCTCGGCCTCGGGCGAAAATGCCGCGATCAATGCGGCGCAGAAAGCGATCAGTTGCCCGCTGCTCGATGCAGGCGGCATTCGCGGCGCACGTGGAATCCTGATCAATATCAGCGGATCGAGCCATCTCGGCTTGCACGAGGTCAACGAAGCCTGCATGCTGATCCGCGCAGCAGCCGAGAATGAGGATGTCCAGATTAATTTCGGAGTGGTGCTCAACGAGGCGGCGAAGGATGAGGTGAAGATTACGGTGATCGCGACTGGGTTCGAGCGCGAGAGCCTGCCGGCGATTCAACGGCGTCCCTCCGCCGCAGCCGATGCCGCTTCGCCATACTCATCCAACTTGCCGACCGTGCAGGAAACCGCTCCCGCAGCCCCGCTGCCTCGGCCGGAGCCTCAGCCTTTGACCGCTGAACCACCTCAAGCCGCTCAGCCTGAGCCTGCGCCGGTTTCCGTTCCCGAGCCCGCACCTGCGCAACCCGCGGCTCCCCCGGTCCAAGCAGCGCCACCTCCGCTAACCAACGGCCACGATCCTGTGTTCGATGAGCTAGAGGTCCCGGCGATCTTGAGACGGCGGGTGCAGTAGGGACCTCCGGTCCTCGCTGGCGCGGGCTTTTGAGGAACTCGCCGGCACAACGGAGCGCGCCCGCAGCTTAATCGGTAGCATCGTGGGTGCCCGGCGCGCCCTTTGCGGGCTAGTCGGCCGGTTTTGCTTGCGTCTTCCACGAACTCCAAGGCAGCACTCCGAGATCGGGTCTAGGGCGATCTTGAAGCATAGACAGCAACTCAAGAAGATTTCCGTCCGGGTCATGAAAGCAGACAGCGGCGGCCGGCGTCCAAGCGAGCACGTCGGGTTGGTTCAGTGGCCGATTCTCCCGCGAAATTCAGCTTAGCGATGCCAGCTTTCTGGAGAGCGCCGCCGGGCGCAGCACATCGGCCAGGCTCAGGCCTTCAGTGCCGCCTGAACGTATTCGGGTTTCAAAGGAAGCCGCCGAAGGATTTTGCCCGTGGCGTCGAACAAGGCGCTCGCGATCGCCGGGGCTGCCAGAGCGTTCGCCGCTTCCGATCCGCCGCCGTAAGTGCCGACCTCCGGCCGATTCAGAAGCACGACTTTTATCTCCGGAATGTCGGCCATCTTGAGGATCGGATATGTGCGCCAGTCGCGGGTAGTGATTCCGCTCTCGTCGAATTGCAGCTCTTCGAGCAAAGCAATGCTCACGCCCATCACGGTGCCGCCTTCCACTTGCCGCTTCAACTGCAGCGGATTAACGACAATGCCGGGATCCACCGCTACAGTTACTTTCTCCACCGTAATGGCTCCGGTTGAAGGCGTTACCGCGATCTGGGCCACGCACGCCCAATAGGTGCCTGAACGGAACATCACGGATACGCCCTGTCCGCGCAGCACTGACGAACCATTGCTCTTGCCGCGTGAAGCGCGCGTCTCCCAGCCGGAGGCTTCGCGCACGGATTTCAACACGTTGACCACTCGCTCGCCAGCTTTTGAATCGGCTTTGGTATGATCGATGCGGAACTGGATCGAATCGGCTCCGGCGAGCGCGGCCGCCTCCGTGATGGCCAGCTCGCGCGGGAAATTTTGCTGGAATTGCCCCGGAGTTCGCAAACTGTGATCGCGAAGCCCGACCGTTAATGGCGAACTCTTCTCCCCGACCTGGAACGTTCCGTGGCCGCGCTCGACGATGTTCACGACGCCGTCGTAGATCCAGGGGTCGGAGATATCGTTGACTGTAGAGCCGATGAAGACGCCCTTTTCGTTCGGCGCGGCCATGGTGGGCAGGCCCGCCAGCACAGCTCCGATCGGGCGGTCATCCTGCATGGCAGGCATGTAGTGGTCGATCTGGTAGGCCGCGATCTTGCCGTTGGCGTCCAGGCCGATTTCAACGTCGGACATCGAGGCGGGCGATTGGGTCGACCATTGGAAATCCTCGGGACGCATCCACTGCACACGGACCGGTTTGCCCACGGCCTGAGACAGGATCACGGCTTCGTCCTCGGCTCCCGCATTTCCGCCGTTCGACCGTCCGTAGTGGCCCGGTCCCGAGAACGTGCGGACGACAATATTGTCAGGCTGGGTCGCAAGCATCATCGCGATCTCGCCGCGCAGGGCCTGCGGATTCTGATTATGGGTATAAATGTAAACAGTGCCGTCCTTGCGCACATCGGCTAACGCCATGGTCGGGCCGAGGGGCGCGTGCTTGATGAACGGCATCTGGTAGCTTGCGGTCAGCTTCTTCGAGGCCTTCGACATGGCCGGCGACACATCGTCCTTCGATTTGTCGCTCTTGGTGACGCGCGTGGTCTTCCAATCCGCGTCCCGCTTGAGGAAGTCGAACAGGCGCGCGTGGCCCGGAAGTCCCTTCCAATCCTTCCACTTCGTGCCTGAGGCGACCTGGTCCGCGGCGCGGATGGCTTCCCACTCCGTAGGCGCAACCACGCCCACCAGATTGCCCTTAACGACCACTTGAGCATTCGGGAATTTCGACTTATCCAGAGTGCCCACTTGCACCAGCGCGGAACCGAGCGTCTTCGGATGCACCATACGCGCGTGGAGCATGCCGGAAAGGCGTACATCGGTAGCCCACTGCTCTTTCGCCGCGACCTTCGAAGCCGTCACGGAGTTTCGGAAGGACTTGCCTATGACTGTGTACTCGCTCACCGGTTTCATGGGAGGATTTCCATCCACGGTCAAACCCATGGGACTTGTGAGATCGCCCTTAACTGGGATCGTAAGCTTCAGTTGCTGGCCCTTAACGAGCTCGCCGTAGGGCATGCTCTTGCCGCCGCCGGAAGCGACGCCGTCTTTCACGGAGATGGCGGTCTTCGGAATGCCCAGCCGCTGCGAGGCTAGATCCAAAAGAGCTTGATAGGTATAAGCAGCAGCCTTGCGGATGTTCGGAGTTCCGCTGCCAAGAAAATCGAACGCGCCGCTGCCGTCGGGAGTGCGGTCGGTGTCGCCCATGACCACGGTGGTGATGGCGTCGAAGGAGGCGTTCAGCTCTTCGGCCACAATTTGCCGGTACGCGGTGAAGGTCGTGCTCTGGCCGAAATCGCTCTTGCCGGTACGGATGAGGATGGTGTTGTCAGGATGAATCTCGATCCACGATTCGGGCAGAGTCGCGTCGAGCGTATTGCGCATGGTCGCGGCTTTCGCGGAACTTTCGAAAACGCCAGTGCCAGCCACGCCGAAGCCGACCATCAATGCTCCACCGGTTTTGACGAATCCACGGCGCGTGAGAGCCGCTCCGTAAACGCTGGTTTGATTTCGCTGGTTCATCGCGCACCTCCCTTCGCCATCTGCATGGAAGCGAGTTGCACCGCCGCGATAATCGCGGTGTAGCTGCCGCAACGGCACAGATGCGCCGAGGGGCCGGATTTCGTAAAGGCGTCTTTAATCTCGCTGACGCTGGGCGTGGCGTTCTGCTCCAGAAGCTCGGTCGCCTTGATCATCATTCCGTTCTGGCAGAAGCCGCACAGCGGCACTTGTTCTTCTATCCAGGCCTGCTGCACTGGATGAAGAGTTTTCTCGGCGTCCGTCGGCGATAGTCCCTTTTGTTTCCCCCAGCGGGCCGGCAGCCCTTCGAGGGTGGTGACCTCTTTAGCGCCTACCGCCGCGAGTGTCGTGGTGCACGACCGGATTTCTTTTCCATCGAGCAGCACGGAGCATGCTCCGCACTGTGCGAGCCCGCAGCCGAACTGCGGTCCGGACAGTTCGAGCTCGTTCCTGAGTGCGTAAAGCAGCGGCGTGTCCGCGGACGCCTGTATTTCCCGCTTCATCCCGTTAACCGAAATTGTCGCCATGAAAGCTCCTTGCGCAGAATGACTGCGAAACTTGGCTTCAGTCTAGCAAAGAGGCTGGGCGGCTGGATCGCTCGATTCCGCACGTGCACTAACGCGATACGGCCAACCGGCTTGACTTCGCGCTCGGCCTAGAAGGAGAAGCGCGCGATCAGCGTCCCGGTTCGCGGAAGCTGATACAACTGGCCGACTACGGCGTTCTGGGTATACCCTGGGGCGATCTGCGGACCGGATACCGCCAGGTTGATCACTCCAAACCCTGCGGTATAGATCCCTTGGGCGTTTTTGCTAAGCGCGGCGGCCGGATTCGTGGTGATCGGATTGCCAATCTGGGTACGATTGAAAATGTTCACGAACTCTCCCCGGAGCTGTAAGCCAAAGCGCTCTTTGAAGCGGAAGGTACGGCTCAGGTTCATGTTCTCCTGCGGACGGCGGGCGGAGCGGTAATCGTCATAGTAGGTTCCTGTTGCGGGTCCGAAGGTCCCGTTGGCCGGATTGGCCCAAGCGGCCGGATTCAGGACCTGATCGTAGTAGGGATTGATGCAACCGCAGTTCAGGTTCTTGAGGTAGAGCGGCTGGCCCGGAACGCGGAACTGCTCACTGCCACCGATGTAATTGGTAGTGGTCGCGGCCGGCGGAGCCAAAGGCAGACCGCTGCCATATTGCAGGAACGCGCCGATACCCCAATCTCTAACGATGTTCGAGACGATCTTGTTGCTGAACCACTCCTTTTGAGTTGTGTAGAGGATGTTCGCATTGAACAGGAACGGCTGATCTGTCGCCTGAAGAGATTTGTTCGAGGGGACGAACAGATTTGGCCGGATTCCCACCATCGACTTCTCCCAAGTGAACGTGCCGCTAGCCTGCAAGCCGTGGGACATGCGCTTGGTTCCCTTCATCTGGAGGGAGTCGTAGAAGGTTCGTCCCGTCGGCGAATTCTGCACACCAATCGTGCTGAACTGGGGATAGGGACGGAGCGCGTTCAGCAGCGTATTCGTAGTTGAATAGCCGGAGTACGGCAGGATATTTCCCACGCGGGAGATGACCGACGCGGTTGCCAGCGAACTGTTGAGCAACAGATTGTCGGTCGCATTGGTGTAAGGCGACAGCCCGAATGCCGCGAACGCCTGCGGCGACACTTGGTTCAGATAGCCGAGCGGACCCGCCCACCACACGCCGCGATTACCGACATAGGCTGCCTCAAGAACAAAGTCGTGGGTGATCTCGCGCTGGAGTCCCGCGCTCCATTGATCCTGGCGCGGCGGCCGCGAAGCGCCGGGATCCAGATAGGAAAGGAAGCTGCTCGTGGTTGCGCCAGGAAGCGGTGTCTGAGAGGGACTAAAATTCGGCCAAACCGGTTGCGGGATGGTCCCGGGAACGTTGACCGGAAGGTAGGCATTGACGCCAGTCGGGGTATTGGTTATATCCGCGGTGTTCTGAAGATTAATGTCGGGCGCGAAGCTATACGCGAGGCCCCAGCCGCCACGGAAGACCGTCTTTGGGTTGATCTGATACGCGACGCCGAGCCTGGGACCGATGGCATAGGGATAATTCGAAACAAAGTTGCATCCGCAAGTGGCTTCGAAGATCGGGGCTCCCAAGCGATTGCCCGCGGCGGGATTCGGGACGTTTGTGCCCAAATCCGCCGAACGGCCAAACTCTTCCTGAGCGGCCGTCGCATAATCCCAGCGAACGCCATAATCGACAGTCAGCTTGCGGGTGACTTTCCACGAATCTTGAGCGAACATGGCCCACTGTGTTTTGAACATGCGGGCGTCTACCGGCGCGTACTGCGTGGCGGCACTCACATCGCCCAGCAGGAAACTGGCATAGGGGAATCCCATGGAATTTCCGCCAGAAAGCACGACCGACGCGGGAATGGCGGTCGCGTTCGTGCCGAACGTCAGACCGACGCCCGTCGGCGGAGCGGTGATTTGCGCTTGAAACCAGACTTCCGCCCCGGCTTTGTAGGTATGGCTGCCTTTGATCCAGGTCACATTCGCATTGGCGGACGGCCGCTCCGTATGCGTGGCCGTGTGCGCCAGAGCGTTGCCGAGCTGCTGCATTCCGCCAAGGTTTTCAGGAGTGGTAATGTTTCCGGTAACGATGGTGGGAAAGTTGTAACTGCCTTCGCAACCCTGGAGTTGGATTTGTGTCAAGCAGTTGAACGCCCCGCCATTCTCGGTGAACGGGCTGTGGTCGTAGAAGTAAATCATCGAGTACCCGATCGCCGCATGACCCAGCAACGTGGGCGTGATCGTGCGGTCATAGTTCAAGCGGATCGCAGGACCGCCGATCGGGATCGAGCCGCGGGCGCCCGTGAGAAGCGGCGGCAAACCGTCCGCGTTGCCGTTCGGAGTGGTGTATTGAGCGCTGGTGTTGGTGTGCTGATAGTAGAACGACAGCTTGTCCTTGGAACCAAGGGTTTGATCGAGCTTGATGGATGGAATCGAAGTGATCCGTTGCCCCGGATTGTAGCCGTTGTAGTTGTTGTACAGCGCGTTGTTCGAGAGAGCCGGCAGAAGGTTCTGGATGGCGACCGAGACCGGGCTGAAGCGCGTCGCCGGAATAACGTTACCGGGGAAGGCGTTCGCGATGCCCGCGCCGCTGGCAGTCGTGCCCCGGGTCGCCGGATCGTAGATCTCATTTGCATAAACCGGCCGGCCCATTGCGTCCGTGCCGATCGAAGCGGAGGTGACGCCGTAGCCGGGGTTGAACGCCGTTCCGCCGTTGGGCGAAATCCCCGAGAAATTCCCGGCTTGATACATCGCGTTCGGCAGAGTGTCTGTGAACGTCAGGGCCTGGGTCTCGCGATAGTATTCGTACGAATAGAAGAAGAAGCTCTTGTTCTTTCCGTTATAGACTTTCGGAATGATGATCGGACCGCCGACCGTGCCTCCGAAATCGTTGCGGCGGCTGCGAGGCCGGAACTTGCCGCCGCTTGGATCGGCGGGGGTTCCGCTGTTATACGAGAATGGATCGCCGGCGTTCAGTGCTTCGTTCTCGAAGTATTCGTAGGCGCTGCCATGATACTGGTTCGTGCCAGACTTCATGGTGATGTTGAACAATCCGCCGCCGGCTTGCCCAAACTCTGCCGCGTAGTTGCTGGTTTGCACCGCCATCTCCTGCACGGCGTCCGCGCTGGGCTGATTCTGCATGATCGCGTAAGCCACCGTGTGGTCTGTGTTGTCCAGGCCCTCAATGCGGTACGCCGCGGTGTTGGTGGGCGCGCCGTTTATGATCATGTTGAAGTTCGCGAAATAGCTCACGCCGGGAAGGAAAACGGCAGAGTTGAAAGGATTTCGGATTCCGTTGCTGCCCGCGTTCGCGGTGCCGATGCCGAGCACAGGCAGCTCATCCAATTGCGACAGCGTGATGTTGTGGGCGACGTCGCCGCTCTCGGTTTTGAGCAGCGTTGCCTCCGCCGTGACCGTAATCGCTTCGCCCGCGGAGCCGATATCGAGCTTCAGATCCAGCGGCAGGACTTGGCCGGCGTCGACCGTGAGCCCGCTCCGCAGCAGCTTCTTAAAACCGGGCGCAGCAACAGTCATGCTGTAGGAGCCCGGCGGCAAGCGCAGAACCGTGTAAGCGCCGGTGTCCGTCGTAGCGGTTGGATAGACGACGTTGGTATCGATGTTCTTGACCTCGATCGGAGCATTCGCGATCGCGGCCCCGGAAGGGTCCGTGACAACTCCCGTAATCGTGCCAGTACCGGCTTGGCCGAAGGCCACGATGGAAAAAAGCACAAGACAGAGTGCAGATTTGACGAACCTCATGTACCCCCCTGGCGGACACCTCGGGCCGCCGATCGACAACCCACGCGCAGCATCGATGCTACAGCCGGTTAACCCGTGTGTCAAGAGAAATTTACGGGACTGAAATGCATGCAAAACTCAGCGCTGGCTGGCTTCTCCCTTGGCAACGCGCGTGTTGAATTTTTGCGATTGTCCACGCGGAATGGATAATGACTTCCATTCCTTGCTCTGAAAATGTTTGGCGAGGAAGACGATCTGGCCACAGTGATAGGCGTAGTGCGCGAGTTGGCGGCCGATGGCCTGCATCACGGAATGCGCCTCGCCGCGGATCATGACGGTGCGATTGAGATCGGCATCCGATAGCGGCTCCAGCGCGTCGAATACGCATTTCCAACCGCTGTTCCAGTAGCTCATGAGCGCCTCGCGAGTTTGCGGCGGATCCAGGAATTCGGAATCCCGATCGCGGGTAGGTTTTTCGCCGTCGCTGGTAAGAAAATCGCTCCAGCGGGAGAGCATGTTGCCCGCCATATGCTTGGCGATGACGGCTATCGAATTCATCTCCGGATCGAGGACCGCGAACAACTGGTCGTCGGAGACCTGCTCCATCGCGCTTTCGGAGAGGGTTCGGTAGTAGCGGAACAGCGAGAGGGAATCTTCCAGGTAAGAGGTGGTGAAGCGAAGGGCCACCCCTCTATTCTGCCATCCCTAGTGGCTTGATCCGAGCTCTTTCACGATGCTGGTGACAAATCCCTTCGCGTCGCCGAACAGCATCAAGGACTTATCCATGTAATAAAGCTCGTTATCGATGCCCGCGAAGCCGGGGCTCATGCCGCGCTTAATGATCATCACTGTACGGGCTTTATCCGCGTCGAGAATGGGCATTCCGGCGATGGGGCTGTCCTGGTCACTGCGCGCGAGCGGATTCACCACATCATTCGCGCCGACGACCAGCGCAACGTCGGTCATTGGAAAATCGTTATTGATCTCGTCCATCTCGAGCAGCTTGTCGTAGGGGATATCGGCTTCCGCCAGCAGCACGTTCATGTGGCCCGGCATGCGGCCCGCGACCGGATGAATCGCGAAACGCACGTTGACGCCACGGCGGGTGAGCAGATCGTACAATTCGCGGATCTTGTGCTGCGCTTGCGCGACCGCCATTCCGTAGCCGGGAATGATGATGACGCTGGAGCTCGCGTCGAGAATCGCCGCGGCTTCTTCAGGAGTCGCGGAGCGGACCGGCCGCTGCACCGCCGCGCCAGCCGGGCCTCCCGCTTGCACCTGCCCGAAAGCCCCGAACAGCACGTTGGTGAAGGAGCGGTTCATCGCCTTGCACATGATGATCGAGAGCAGCAAGCCCGCGGTTCCATTCAGCGCGCCGGCGATGATCAGCAGCCGGTTGTCGAGCACGAATCCCATCGCGGCAGCGGCCACGCCGGCCGATGAGTTCAGCAGTGCGATCACGGTCGGCATATCCGCGCCGCCGATCGGAGTTACCAGCATGATGCCGAATAGCAACGAAAAGCCGATGAAGGTCGGGAACATCCACGGATCGTTCCAGCCCGCGATCATCATCACGCCCAACACCACGGCCCCGCCGAGGACGATGAAGCTGATTACATTCTGACCCTTATAGGTCAGCGGACGCGTGGGCAGGATCTCCTGAAGTTTTCCGAAGGCGATGACACTCGCGGTGGTGGTGAGATATCCCAGCAAGGTCTCGGCCGAAAGAGCGCCCATGGCGAAGCCGTGCGGCGATTGCTTGTAATATTCCGCCGTGCCGATCAGCGCGGAAGCGCATGCGCCGAACGCGTGCGAAAGCGCGGTCAACTGCGGCACCGCGGTCATCGGCATCAGGTAC
>Ga0335078_10011755_pt1 | contig 12987 bp, 7 predicted proteins | sample Lox_Sample_32_FD_206711 | JGI IMG/M metagenome (GOLD analysis project Ga0335078, IMG submission 206711) | Soil microbial communities from Loxahatchee National Wildlife Refuge, Florida, United States - Lox_Sample_3.2 | ecosystem: Environmental > Terrestrial > Soil > Wetlands | place: USA: Florida... | reverse complement strand
TCGAGATAGGCGGCTCATCGGAAACCCGATTCGACACTTGGTGAAAACGGCTTGATGGTATCACGATCAAGCGGGCCGCAGCGCCGGCGACTGTCAGTCAAGAGCACGATTTTGCGCACCTGGCGTTGAGCGCCCGACCACTGCTTCTCTCCGGTAACCGTTCACCATGCCAGCCGGTCACCGTCGTCGCGCCCTTCCATCACAGACAATTCCCGCCGCCAGCGCGAACATGAAATTGAGCGGCGGACCCGCGATTCGCGAGGTCCGGCCACGGGGGTGCGTATGAAAAGAGCCATCCTGTTTCTGGTGCTCGTCGTTTTTCTCCCTTTCGGAAAGGTCGCGATTCTTGCGCAGACCACCTCGGCCATTACGGTCAAAGGGAGTGAGCTTAGCAACGGTGTCGTGATCGTCGATGTTGTGAAGGACGGCAAGGCCTACGAACTGCAGTGCAACCATGGGGCTCCGGGTTGCGCCTTACTGAAAACCGGAAAATATCAACTGGTTGAACTGCCTGCCAATCACGGTATGTATGAGTGTCGCGACGTTGAAGTTTATGCCGAGTCGGCGCCCGGGACCGAACCTACGCAGAAGTTAGGCGAGTACTGCCTGACAGACAGGTAGGGCAAATATAAGCCGGAGCGCAGCGCACGCCCGACCATTGCCAAGTTCTTATTGTTTCAGAGCGATGACCGCCGAACGGGCTCGAGCCAACTCAGGCCGGCTCGATTTTCCGTCCTCGCAGGTCTTCACCAGCAACGCATAAAACTCGCTTGCCTCCGAGGCCTTCCCGGCCATTTCCGCCGCTTGCGCTGCCCCGTACAATCCATTGAACCGCTTGGGATTGAATTTCAGATCTCCCTCATACTCGGTCAAAGCCAAATCCGGCTTTTTCATCTCGAGCAACATATCCGCGAGCATCTCGCGCGCCGGAATCGAAGTCTGCTTCTCTCCGACGGCATCTTCATGATCCGCAGCCGTCTTGAGCAGCGCGATCGCCTCTTCGTTATGCCCTTCCGCGTGCATCACCCATGCAGAAACCTCATCCTCCGCCCTCTGCGTTGCCTCCGCCCCGTACTTCCGGTTACGCGCCAGTTGCTCTTTCCGGATACTCTCCAGTTCTTCAATGTCCTTCTTTGCAGCCGCTACGTCTCCGGATCGAGCCGCTCCGATCCCCCGTGCCCAATACGTCATTTCCTGGTTGGGCATGATCCAACCTGACCCTACCTCCAGCTTCGACGCCTCCGCCCACTGCCGCATCTCCAGGGCATACATCGCCGGAAACTTGGACTGCGAATACTCCCGCATGCCCATATCATCCTTCATCTCCGGCAATGTCTTCGCTTCCGCGATCCATTTGGCCGCCTCATCCTCGCGCCCGCTCTGCAAATACGCATAGATCAGGAAGTCCATGGCGTGAATCTGGTGCGACTCGCCGCCCATGTGCATGGCCGCTGTCTTGCGCGTAGCCGCGATCGACGCGAGGTTCGACTTGATGTCGTCCTGCCAGTCTCCCACCCGTTCGAAAATATGCGATGGCATGTGCAGCGCGTGGGGCGACGCCGGCGCAATCGCCGCATAACGGCGTGCGGCGGGCAACCCCAGTTCGGCCAGTTGCGGCTTGTCATAGGTATGAATCAGATAGTGCGCAACCCCCGGATGATCGGGCTCGATCTCGAACAATTTGCCAAGAATTTCCCCTGCCTTCTTGCGGTTGACAAACGTCGTGTCGCCGCCGGGCTCCGATGCGAGGAGCGACAGGGCATAGAAGGCCGCCGCCTCGTGATCATCGGCGTAACGCGCATAGATTTTCTCCATTGCCGCAGAGTAAGCCCGCGCCCGCGCCTCGTGGTCACTGGAAGCATCGCCATCCTTTCCCGCCTTCCATCCTTTTCGGTGCGTATAGAACGCCGTCGCCGCGGCGATGTAATCGCGTTCCCGTGCTGTCCTTGCTTTCGGTTTCCCAGCCTTCTTCAATTCCGCGGCGCCGCGAGCGATCGTGTCTTCTTTTGGCCAGTCCCAGAGCTGATGCCACAGGCTCATCGCGATGCCCCAGTGCGCCATCGCGCACTTCGAGTCCTGGCTGGCGGCCTTGGTAAACGTTTTCTCGGCCTCCTCGTACCAGAACGAGTGCAGGAGGGCGACGCCCTTCTCAAAAGTCTTCTGTGCCTCGGGCTTGCACGAGACCGGGAAGTGCACGGTGCCTAATTGCGATTCCATCATGTCGTGATGGTGTTCGTCGTCGGCAAAGGCAGGAACGGAAAACGTGACTACGGCGCACATAGCGGCCAGGCAAATGGAGAACATCAGCTTTCGCATAAAGCACCCCGCAGGCGGAGTCTAGTAGTCGATATGGTGGATGGTCAAGGCGCTCTCGGAGGTTTGTCCAGCGCTGGCTTCGGCGGGAATATTGCGTGGGGTTGGAAGTTCTTGCTTGCGCGGGCCGGTGTCACTCACCACCGGATTCGGCAAGTGGGGACGCAGCAAGGTCTTGACCTCGGACCAAATGCGCGGATCACATTCGATCTGATTGTGGCCTTTACTAAGAAACCGAGCGCGCCAGGAGAGCCCGCTACATTGAGACGGTTCACCTTTGTACTCCCGAAGGAAGTTGCCAAGGATGGCCGTATGCGCCGGATCGGCGGCGACGATTTTCGAGCGGCCGTGAATCAGGCCGCGTGTCTGGTAGAAATTCACCGCCTGGAGAACGTTCGCAGGAATCAGCCAGTCATTGTGAAATGGCTTCGCGACACTATCGATCTGGACCGTCAGTGCGACCGGAATGCCCGCTCGTTGCAATTTCCTGGAGAGAGCTACGACCGCCGAAGCGCCCCAGCTATGTCCGAACAACACGATCTGCACTGGCGGCTTTCCTTGGTCCTGCGCCTCCTGCGTGCTCCCTGTGCCGAGCAGCTTGAGGATCGTGTTGTAGGCCGAGCCGACCTTGCGATTTTCGAACAGTTCGAAATAGACGTCGCTGGAATACTCCCGCCGCAGGTTCTGGATGAGCTGAACCTCGGGATGGTGCGGCTCGTCGCGCGCGACAAACCCGCCGAGAAAGCCCAGGACAATAACCGTGGGAGCTGGTGGGGTCGAGGGAGAAGCGGCGACGAACGCGGAAGCTGGGCCGCTCGCCGCGTGGCCGGGCGTCGCCAGCACACATGCGCAAAGCAGAGTGAGCAGGCATCCAGGAACGCGACATCGGCCACGAATTCGTTGCATTGTGCCCCTCTTTGCAGTGCCGGAGATTTTACCCCAGAATCGGCTCCGGATAACTCTCAAGCAAATCGCCGAGCCGCGAATTGCCGGCTCCGTTCCGGATGCTCTCGCTAGCGGCTCGCCCCCGCCTGCAAAGTAGCGGAGAGGACCACCACGTCCGGATCGTTAGGCAGAGTGATGCTCTGCACGGTTTTGGCCTCGTCGAGCGCAAGCTCGTACGCGTAGAGGTTGAACGTACCCGCATCCTTGGTGCCGTTCGACGCATTACGGTACGACATGGCAACCGCTTCAATCTCGCCCGGATATCGTTGCGGCGATGACCAATCGCTGAAGCTCTGGACGAATTGCGCGCTGCTGCCATCGGTGTAATTGACCGTTATCGTTTGCGCGGTCTGATTCCCCTGCACGCCGGTCGCCAGCAGCAACAGCCCGGAAAAATGGCCCGACGGCAGGCTTATCATTTGCCCGTTGCAAGCGACGGCGTCGGGTTGATTAGCGGGTCCAAACTTGATTCCGGTCAGATCAAGAACACGAGACTTGCCGAGTTCCTTCGAGGAGTAGGAGAACCCGGAGCCATCCAGACCACCGGTCGAATAAGTCATTCCATCGGCGTAGATCCCAAAGACGTTGAAGGCCGACGAGAGATTAACCTGAGTACCCGAACCCTTGCCGTGGGCCGCAGCGCTCACCGCTAGGGTGAAGGTCAGAGATTGCGTGATATCACCGGAAGTGCCCGTGACCTTGACCGCAGAAAATCCGGTAGCGGCGTCGGAACTGGCCGTGAACACGATGGTCTGCTTGTTTCCAGTCCCGGTTACCGCGGCGCTCACGCCATTGGGCAGAGCCGAGAGAGCTAAACTCACCGAACCCTTGAAGACGCCGTAGTCGGTGATCCTGATCGACGCTTTTGCCGTTGAGCTTTCGTTCAGGAAGACGGTTGCCGGCCCCGAAAGCGTGAAGCCGCCAATGCCGACCGCATGATCCATCGCGCTGGCATATTTTGCGGCCAGACCATTGCCGACAAAATCGTCGTAAATCCACATGAACCCGCCGATGATGCCGCACTGCTTGTTCCACCCGCTCACGCGGCTCTGCACCTGCTTCGGGGTATCGTTCTTATCCCACAGTCCAGGAAAAACCGGAACGCTGCCGAAGTTCCAGGTCGAGGAGCACGGATTGTTGGCGGCGCCGCCGGCATATACCTGGAGGTGAACGCCGTCCACGGTGCCGGGAAGTTGAGCGTTAATTTCCGAGACCACGTTCATCCAGTAGGAACTGTTGTTGAAGGCATCCGGCAATACGTGATAGCCCAGGTTGCCGAGCATGACGCCAAACTGCACGGTCGTATCCAGGTCGAAACTGTTTTCGTCGTCGAAGTCGACGGCATCGAGCGCCGGGATGGCGTTCTTGAGAGATTGAAAGTCCTGATAAAGAATGCTGCCGGGACCGGTGCCCTGCGCCTTGACCAGCGCGGCGATATCCTGCCAGTCTCCAACGTTGGATGAGCCGATGCTCAAAGTGACTCTCTTGACGGTCCCTTGCTTCAGGAGCGCCATGTTGCCGGCGAAATCGGGATAGAGTTGGCCGCCGATATAGGCGCCGTTTGCGGTGAGGGGAAACTCGCCATTAAGGTTCAAGTCGCCATTGGTCTTGACCTCGACGCTCCAGATGATGGCCTCCGTGAAGCCGGAGTTTTCGATCTCCGCGATGTTGCTGGCCGCGTTCTTATAGAACGGACCGCCGCCGAAAATTCCGGTAAATCCGGGCTGGGCCAGTGCAGGCTGGGCGGAGAATACCAATCCCAAAAGCAAAATCATTATGCAGCGCAGAATAGGCAGTTGGTAATCGCATGCCGCCCAGGAATTTCTTAATGGCTTCATATTTAGTCTCCGAACAGTGTGCACAGACAGCACTCCCAGATGCTTTACCCTGAAAACATTATTCCTAACGGAGGAGGAGTAGCTCGCATTTCGGTGACGGCTCGCGAATGACTTCCGGTAGAGGCGGTTTCACGAGCGCCCCAAAAGCGGCAACAGGCAAGCATTCTAACTCATTAAGTTCGTTTTGCACTCCGAATAAAGAGCCTGGAGCCGGATTTTTGCGTGCGGCCGGGCGGGGCGCGAGGAGTAGCGGACGGAAAGAGTCATCTTCGCCAGGGGTGTTGCCGGCGAGGCGAGTGGCTTGCCTGTTACTTTGGCTGCCCGAACGGAGCCAGATAGGCCAGAAGCGCCTTGGCGGCCTTGACTTCCCGGGCCATTGCGCGGTTGGGCTTGGTGTACCGTTGCAGGATAAATTGGGTTGTGTCATACGCCGACGCCCACATCCATGGCGCGGTCACCCGGCGGTGGAGATCCTGGTAGCCCCTTTCGAGGGACTTCTGCGCGCTCGCGAGCTTTCCGTGGGCGATGGCTTCATAAAGTCGCAACTCCGTCTCGCCGATGACGCTCCAGAAGTCCGGGTCGACGCGGCTCTTGGCTTTAAGGCTCGCCCGTGCCGTCTCGCCGATGGCCGGATCCAGGCCCTTCCAGCCTGGCCTTCCCGCATTCAAGGCGAGGTCTGCTGCCAAGTAGTTCATGACTGGGTAGAACAGATCCGGAGACTGGCTGGCACGGGCAATTGCCTCGGCTCGCCGGTAGTGGACCTTCATACCTTCGATGGCGCGCCCTTCCTCCGCTTTTCTTCCGGCTGCCTCTTCAATCATAGCCAGGCGCTTCCAGGCTGAACCGTACATATTTTCGCGCTCGACCGTCGGCTGCACCGCGATCAGCTTATCGAGCAGGTTCATCCCTTGCTTCACCGCCTGGCGGGCCTTGTTCACGGCCGCCAGCAGGGCGCGCTTGGCAGCCGCCAGCTCGCGTTTGGCGGAGGTTTGGGCTTTCTTTCCGGCGACGCTTTTCGAACTTCCCGTGCTTTCCTGCCCCGCGATCAAGCGATCGCGCTTTTCTCTCGCGTTGTTGACTGTCTCCCAAGCCAGACGGACCCGCACATTAGCAAGCTGTTCGGCGGCCTTCATTGACGCCGTGCCATCTGCCGCGGCTACCGCGCGCTCGTACCAGCGGATTGCCTCCACAGAGCCGCGGGACGCCGCGTACGCTTTTCCGAAAAGTTCGGCGACACAGCCGAGGTGACCCCACTTGGAAGCGAATTGATTTTCCAGCGCCTGCACGTTCTTGAGCTGCGCCTTTGGATCCTCATGCTGGAACGTAGTCCGGACCGCGATCGTTTCGAGCGCCAACTTGAGGGCTTCCGGCGATGCCACTCCCGCGAATTCGTCTCGCGAAGAGGCGGCCGGGGAATCCGCGTCCCTGCCGTCGGGGAGGAAAACCCAATCGGGATCGCCATAGCATTGGTAGGCCGCCCAGGTATTCCCACCTTGCTGGTAGGCCTTTTCGCGCGCCTCCGCCACCGCGTCGATGAAACGATTTCCCCGCAGCAAAGAACCGTAAAATGTCGTAGCGAAGAGAGCCGCCGCGCTGTCATCTACAGCCCAGCCGGCCGCAATCACGCAACGCACGCCGATTCTTATCAATTCTTCGGCAACCCCCGAAGCGAATCGCACGCGATCGTAGCCCGGCGGTTTGTTTGCCTCGAGTAACTGATCCGGACTGAGCGCCGCAAGATGACAGCAATTCACGAACACCAGCGCCGGCACGGCACGCATGCTCTTGATCTCGGTCGCGCCAAGAGTGGCTCCATTGGAAAGTACGACGCCGCCGGGGGTGCCATTCTCCTTTGGCGGCTGCCCATGTCCAGCGATGTGCACAATCCGCCAAGGGCGTTGAAGCAACGCCTTAATCACCTCACCGGCATCCGGTCCCGGCTTGGCGGGGTCGTCGCTCAGCAGGCATTGCACCCGAAGCCGATCGGGCGAGTCGCCGGCCAGGCATTTGCAGACTGCCTCCGCTTCTGCCCTTGCGCCGAGGAGCCGCGGATAATCCGGAGGGCACTCCGGCTCCCCGATCACGAGAATGCTGGCGTCAGCGTCGGCATCGGTCACATGCTGGCGGAAGTCGCCGGTCCGCAATTTGCGCACGAGTTTTGCGCGGATGGCCCAGGGCAGCCTGTCGGGAGCTTGATCGCCGTCGTCCATATCGAGCAGTTCCCAGGGAATGCCTGCGGTTCCCGTTTCGAGTTCCAGTTGCATCTCGCCGCTGCCCGCCAGAAAGGCTTCCATTTCGACGGGAATCAGCAGCTGAAACAGGGTGCGGCCAATCTGCCCATCGCCGGCTGGATCCGTGGAGGCGGCGGCCACGAGGTCACGGACGAGTTGAATTTGCGTCTGTTGTGCGCGAACCTCGCTACGCGCCCGCTTGGTGTCCAGGGTGTATTGAATGAATGTCTCGCCTTTGTCGCCGCTCGCCACTTCCGCGCTTATAAAGTCGTAGTCGGCGCCGCGATAGCCCGAATCGAGGGGGCGAGGTAGCGGCCCAACCCCGGTTTTCACGTCGCCAGTGATGTCATATCGTTCCGGATTGGCGTCCGCCTGCAGCTTCAGCGCCCGCCACGCCTCGGTGGCGCGGTCCAGGTATAGTTCGACGAGTTTGAGGTGCCGGACACTCGGCCATCTTTCATCTCTATCCCCGTGGCCCAGGAGCTCATTAGCCGTGTAAACACCCTCGGCGATCCTCTGCGCCGCCTGGCCAGCCGTTACCCCGGAACCTCCGCTACCGATGAGCGTCGCACACAGATCGAAAACCTTGGGCGCCTTTCGATTCCTTTCCGTGATCCGTTGCGCCCAGGCGATTACGGCTTGCCGCACGGTGAGGGCGAGATCGGAAGCGTTCAACGTGCCTTCCACCCCCAGTCCCACAACGATCACCGCAGCCGGGCGCGGCATGCCCGTCAGGCTCTCCGGGTTTGGCCGCGTATTCATGAAAATCTGGTGAGATCCCGGCGCCAGTGGATAGAGTCCGAGGTCGAGCGAGCGTTGCATCGCACCCTCGATCACGTTGTTCATGGGGCGCTCGGTGCCGGTCAGCCGCGAAGCGCGATAATGACCGAGCATGAGCGGCTCTTCCTCAAAGGTAAGGTCGCCATTGACAACTGTGATGGCCAGCGGGGGCTGGGCTGGGGCTTTTGGCGGAGCTGTGGGGAACACGGGGACGGCATGAGACGCGGCGGCCGCAACCGCAGCGCTGGTAGCCACCCCTGCGCGTAAGAGGCGGCGGTCAGGAAGAGTCGCCAAAGGGTCGACACGTTGGAAAGGCTGCTGCTCTCCCGCCAGCGCTCGCGCCAAAAACTCCACGGTTTCCGGCTGTGAAAAGAAGTTGACGTGTGTGACCGAGTCGCTGGCCAGATTTCCGCCCGGGCCGAAGCATCCGATGCGCGGCGCCGGAATGTAGACCGTACCCGGCTGAGGGATGCGCCAGCCGCCCTGGGTTGGCACAACCAGATCGTTTGCCGATCCGAAGAACTGATCGACGCCGGTGTCGAGCATCCGCAGCAGCACGGTTCCCGTTGGGTTGTAGTTCGACACCAACGCCGAGTACGGCTCGGCCGGCGGACCGGGAGACTGCAAAGCGGTAATCTCCTCCCCGTTGCCATCCATGGCATGAAGTCCGGGAAGATCGCCGGAGGCGTGCCGCGCGAGCCACACCAGCCCGTTCGCAACGAATGCCGCGCCGGTCGTGAATGGATTGTCAGGAAACAATTCGAGCAGGTTCGCCAGCCATCCAACCGTATCCTTCCAGCGCTGCGGTGTCGCTAGTGGCGTCCCTTCGTTTGGTGATGCGACCAAGACGGCGCGCCCGAGTTTGAATCGCTTTGCCAGTGGCCCGAAAGTATCGGCGCGCTCCACCAGGTTGCGTAGAACGAGCCCTCCGCGCGAGTGGGTGATGACATCAAACGTGGTGGTTTGGTCAGGTAATCCTTCGAGCAGCATCCGGGCGTTTTCTTCCGGAGTGCGGCTGACCGTAAAGTGATCGAACGCGAAGATGCGGTCGCTGTACAAGTCCTTTACGCGATCGAAGAAATTGGATTCCGCCAGGGGACCGTAGGCGGATGCCGCATTCGAAAACGTTCCGTGGATGAAGAGCAGCGAGCGCTCGGGCGAAGCCGGTTTCCCGCGCGCTAAAGGCCCCTTCGCCAAAGTCTCCTTTGTTACTTTGAGCCAGCCTTCCGCGAGCCCTCGCTTGCTCCAGGCATCTTTTTCAAAGGCGGCGGCGAGCTTCGGAAGCAACCAACTTGTGACCTTGTCTCCCACCGCCTTGCCAACCTTGATGAGAACTGCCTTGACGACCTTGCCCCCGATTCCGCGGGTTCCCGTGGCTACGTCGGTCGATTGGACCGGAACGATAAATCGAACCTGGTTCGGTTGCCTGGGGCCGCGGCTGGCAGACTGCACGGGAACGTGAAACGTCAATGCCCCCGATGGATGGCGGACGGAGAGGATCGCTGCTTCGCCCTCGGCAAGATCGTATGAAAGGTCGAGCGCGCCCGGAGCCGCCGCTCGACCGCGCGCCGCGGGCTTACTCGCAGCAGTGAACGATTCGGCGATTTCAGATTCTTCCGAGAGGAATTGTGGAGGAAAGTCCGATTCTGTGACGGCAGCGGCTGACCTCAATCCCCGGGTGGCACGCTTCTGGATGGACCAGTCTGACGAATTAAGCTGGAGGTTGGGCACGTTCGAAACCCTGGGTCCAGTGAGATAGTTTCTGCTGAATCTACCTCAGATGACGACCTATGATACACCCCGGTCTATAAGGCTTAGTAAATGGGCAGCCGCGTGGAAAAGACTAACTTGCAGAGTAATTGGGAGGCACTGGGCTTGTAATTGCGCCCTCAGATGCGGAACTCACAAGCGCAGCGTACTTTGCGAACACGCCGGACTTGTAACGCAGCGCCGGCGGCTTCCATGCCGACATCCGCCGCGCAATCTCGGCGTCGGAGATATCCAGTTCGAGCTTGCGGGTGGTTGTGTCAATCGTGATGTGGTCTCCTTCCCGGATCGCGGCGATCGGCCCTCCCAATGCCGCTTCGGGCGCAACGTGACCTACCATCAGACCGCGAGTGGCGCCGCTGAATCTTCCGTCCGTAATCAAGGCGACGCTTTCGCCCAGGCCCTCGCCCACGATGGCCGCCGTCACGCTCAACATTTCGCGCATTCCCGGTCCGCCCTTCGGACCCTCGTATCGGATCACGACTACATCTCCGGGGTTGATCTGCTTACTGGTCACCGCCTGCATCGCCGCTTCTTCGGAATCGAACACCCGCGCCGGGCCGCTCTGGGACAGCCGCTCGTGGCCGCTCATCTTTGCCACTCCCCCGCCCGGAGCGAGATTGCCCTTCAGGATCACCAGTCCTCCGGTCGCCTTCAGGGGCTTGCTCAAGGGGGCGATCACGCTCTGTCCGGCCGTCTCTTTGGCTTCGCTGGCTTCTTCCAGTAGCGTTCTTCCGGTGACTGTCATAGCGGAACCCTGCGCGTACCCGCCGTCCAGCAATCGCCTGGCAATTACGGGAATGCCGCCGGCCGCGTCCACGTCTGCCGCTACAAATTTTCCCGACGGCTTTAGATCTGCGAGCAGCGGCGTGCGCTCACTGATGCGCTGAAAATCGTCGATGTCAAGCGGCCGGCCGATTTCGCGGGAGATTGCAAGCAGGTGCAGCACAGCATTGGTCGAGCCGCCGGTGGTGGCTACAGCTGCAATCGCATTTTCGAAGGCGGGACGAGTCAGAATATCGCTCGGACAAATTCCGCGCTTCAATGCATTCATGATCACGCCGCCGCAGCGGAAGGCAACATCGTCCTTGCGGGGATCCATGGCGGGAATTCCGTTGAACCCCAGCGGCGAAAGTCCGATTACTTCCATCACCGTGCTCATCGTGTTGGCGGTATATTGACCGCCGCAGGCGCCCGCGCCCGGACATGCCGCGTTCTCGACCGCCAGTAACTCCGAGTCGCTCATCTTGCCGGACGCATTGGCGCCCACTGCCTCGAACACATCCTGAATCGTGACATCCTTGCCGCGATATTTACCGGCGGCAATCGTTCCGCCATAAAGAACCAGACCTGGCAAGTTCATGCGAGCCAGGGCCATCGCTGCCGCAGGTATGGTCTTATCGCAGCCGACGATGCACACCGCCGCGTCAAAGAGCTGTCCGCGGCAGACGAGTTCGATCGAGTCGGCAATGACCTCGCGGCTTACGAGCGAGGCGCGCATGCCTTCGGTGCCCATCGTTTCGCCGTCAGAAATGGCGATGGTGTTGAACTCCATGGGAGTTCCGCCAGCCGCGCGGATGCCTTCCTTCACCCTGGCCGAAAGCCGCCGCAAGTGGAAGTTGCAGGGCATGGTCTCGATCCAGGTGTTGGCGACAGCGATCAGCGGTTTCGCCAGGTCATCGTCCGTGAAGCCGATCGATTTGAACATGGCGCGCGCCGGAGCGCGGTCGCGCCCGTCGGTGATACTGCGGCTGCGGTGTTTGAGGTCCATGGGAAGAGTTCTCAGTTGCCAGTTCTCGGTTCTCAGGGAAATCAAATTCTCGGGAGTTTAGAACTGAGAACTGACAACTGAGAACCGTTGCTCACGCACTCGCGCTTCGCGACGCGTTGATGACACCTACCGACTCCGGCGGACGCGGCATGGCGACCTGCGTATGATCCCAGAATTCTTTGATCGGAACACCGGGACGGACATCGAGGACATCCACGATCGCGTGCCAGTCGCGGCAGAGCTGCCCGACCTGCTTGGCGTTGACATCGACGAGCAGAGTAACCTTGTGCGCGTGCTCCGAGGGTTCCGCCTGAACGTAGGCCAGGTCGATGGTGCGCCGGACTACGGCGCTGAGAATGCGCATCAATGTACCCTGCGTGTTGCGATAGCGAACCTGGAAAACATGCATGACAGTTACTCCTTTTCATTCACTGGTGGTCGGTGGCCGCTGACTCCTGCAGTCACTTTTCTTCGCTAACCTCGAAAATCATCTCTGAAAGGGACGCGCCCGATGGCACCATGGGATAAACGTTCGCCTCGGGGTGGCATTCGAAGACCAGCAGCTCCGGCTGGCTCGAGGCGAGAAACCGGTCCAATCGATTGGCGACGTCGTCCGTGCTTGCCGGATCCAGGAATTCTTCTTCCGCGATGAGCGCCGCGGAAATCTTATAAGCCTTCGCGATCTCGACAAAATCTGGATTGTCGCTCAGATCGGTCTCGGCGTAATTGCGCTTGTAGAACAGTTCCTGCCACTGCCGCACCATGCCGAGATACTTGTTATCGATAATGACCATCTTGATGGGCAAGGCAAGGCGGTGGACGGTAGCCAGTTCTTGAATGTTCATCTGGAAGCCGCCGTCGCCCGAGACCGACAGGACGGTGGTGGCGGGCTTTGCGAGCTGCACGCCGATAGCGGCGGGCAAAGCGAATCCCATCGCTCCCAGGCCGCCCGAAGTGATGAAACCGCGCGGAGATGACCCGCGATAAACCTGCGCCGACCACATCTGGTGCTGGCCGACGTCGGCGAGAATCGTGCCATCATTTGGCATGCGTGAAAACAGTTGCTGAAGGAAGCTCTTGGTCGGATGGGCGAGACCGGGATTGCGAGGCTCGGCGCGCTCCGGACCGCAGGCGACCGCGCGCCAGGCGCTGAAATCGGGCAGTAGCGTGCGCTCGGCCTCCCGATAGAACGCGGGAATTGTTTCCGCCAGATTTCCGATCACGGGCAACTCGCATGTTCGTACGCGGTCGAGCTGCGCGGGATCGATTTCGAAGTGGACGATCCTGGCATGAGGCGCGAAGCGGCTGGGATCTCCCGTAACCCGATCATCGAGGCGCGCGC
>Ga0335078_10011754_pt1 | contig 12987 bp, 15 predicted proteins | sample Lox_Sample_32_FD_206711 | JGI IMG/M metagenome (GOLD analysis project Ga0335078, IMG submission 206711) | Soil microbial communities from Loxahatchee National Wildlife Refuge, Florida, United States - Lox_Sample_3.2 | ecosystem: Environmental > Terrestrial > Soil > Wetlands | place: USA... | reverse complement strand
CCGAAACCAAGGAACTCATTGCGGGCTATTGGCTGTGGCAGGTCAAGTCACTAGATGAGGCGGTCGAGTGGCTCAAACGCGCCCCATTCGACGGTGGCGCCGAAGTCGAGATTCGCCCGATATTCGAGATGGAGGAGTTCACGAGGGCGTACACGCCCGAAATCAGGGAGCAAGGGGAGCGGCTGCAAGCGCAACTGGCTGCCAAAAAATAAAAGGGTGGTTGTCGATTTTCGCATTCGTCGTTCGACTTACTGTACGGAGGCCGGGAATGAAATACATGCTGCTGATCTATGCCGACGAGAACGCCTGGAACGAGGCCGAACGGCAAGCCTGCTATGTAGAGTCGACCCAACTTGCGCACGACCTCAAAGCCAACGGCCAGTTCGTTTCCACCTCCCCGCTGCAGTCTGTGGCGACAGCCACTTGCGTGAAAGTGCGGGACAAAAAACGGCTGGTGACGGACGGACCGTTCGCGGAGACCCGCGAACAGCTCGGCGGCTATTTTATGGTCGAGGCCAGGAATCTCGACGAAGCGATCGACATTGCGGGACGGATTCCGGGCGCACGCAAAGGGACGGTCGAGATTCGGCCGGTGGTGGAAATCCCGGACTTACCTTAAGGAATATGCGGGCGCCATAATGCCAAAAATCACGCCGTGGGGGACAAGGACGCAAAGAAATCGCAAAGGGTCATGCAGGCAATGCTTACAATGGAGAAGATAGACATCTCAAGGTTGAAGCAGGCATACGAGCAAGAGTAAATAACGCAGCTGTCTCGGAATGGCTGCTTCTCATCCGATCTAATAGACCGAACCGTGAAAGGAGACAACCATGGCAACGAAACCTACGCACGAACAAGCACAACTTCATTTGCAGGTTTTTGACCAGCGCCGCGAAGCCCGTCTGCGCCAGGCACGCGACTGGTTCTTCAAGAACTATTTCGCCGACAACTGGAACGATTCGATGCGGATCGCCGCTCCGGGAACCGAAGGCGGCACCAACTTCATGATGGTGGTCAGCTATTGGGAGCAAGCCTGTGCCCTGCTGAACTATGGCCTGCTGCACGATGATCTGTTCTTCGAAACCACTGGAGAATTCTTTGGCGTCTGGGAACGGATTAAGCCGATCATCGCCCAAGGACGGGAACAGTGGGCCAACCCGCAATTCCTGGCTAATCTGGAAAAAGCCGCGCAACGCTTTGAGACCTGGATGGATAAGCGCTCACCGGGCCACCTTGCACGCATGCGTGAGTTCATGAAACAGATGCGCACACAGACTGCGAAAGCAGCGTAGAACTGATGGCGCTTGGCCGGAATCCCGCCCTCCGCAAAAGTCGATGGGTGGGAATTCGGCCAATCAACCTAGCGTAACAATTTTCTGGTTTCGGAGGGTCTCCATGAACCGAGGGAAAGTCAGGACAATCTTGAGCACCTTTGTGCTAGTGGCCGGACTGGGCAGCGCGTGCCAGGGGCAAGCACAGAATCCGAAAGAACCCTATCCGAGCATGGCCCCGCTTGATCAGTATCTTATGGATCGCACGGCGGAGATTGCCTTGGCTCGAACTGCGGCCCCGCCGGCAATTTCGGGTGATGCCGAGGTCTTGGTGATGGGACCGCATGGTTACGAGACCGCAGTCAAAGGGAAGAATGGGTTCGTGTGCGTGGTGCAACGATCATGGACCGCCGAAATCGACAATCCTAACTTCTGGAATCCGAAGCTGCGAGCGCCGATCTGCTTCAACCCGCCGGCCGCACGATCCTATCTTCCATTCACCATTAAGAAGACCGAGTGGATATTAGGTGGACAATCCAAAGCGCAAATGTTCGAAAGCATAAAGACCGCACTCGATAAGAAGGAATTGCCGATGCCGGAACCTGGCGCGATGTGCTACATGCTCTCAAAGCAAGGCTATTTAGGCGACCCCTATGGGCACTGGCATCCGCACGTCATGTTTTTCGTTCCGCCAACCGACGCGGCGGCCTGGGGCGCAGATCTGCCAGGCTCCCCGGTTCTGTCCGACGACGACCCTCAGGACCGGCTGACCATATTCATGGTTCCAGTCGCCAAGTGGTCGGACGGTACGGCTGACGCCACGGATGCGCACTGAGTTGCGACCCCGCCTCCGGTTGAGAAATCCGGGGTAGACCATGCACGGTTGTCTAACGACAAGTTGGACCGTCTAAAAGGTACCTTTGGAATGTATGCCCAGACTTCGCGTCAGCCTTGCAATCTCGCTCGACGGCTACGGCGCCGGCCCCAATCAGGATTTCGACAATCCAATTGGCGTCGGCGGAAAAGCGCTGCACGAATGGGTCTTCGGCACCCGCACGTTTCGCAAGATCCATGGCCAAAAGGGCGGCTCCACGGGAGTGGATGATGACTTCGTGGCACGCGGCTTTGAAAATGTGGGCGCGTGGATCGTTGGCCGGAACATGTTTGGTCCCGTGCGCGGACCTTGGCCAGACAACGATTGGAGGGGATGGTGGGGTGACAATCCGCCGTTCCATACTCCGGTTTTCGTGCTCAATCACCATGCTCGCGCAACGATCGAGATGAGTGGAGGGACGACCTTTCACTTTGTCACCGAGGGCATTCACGCCGCTCTGGAACAGGCCGTTCGCGCCGCGAACGGTCAGGACGTGAGGCTGGGCGGAGGGGTTGCTACAATCCGGCAATATCTTCGCGCGGGACTGATCGATGAGATGCATTTGGGCATGTCACCAGTTCTGCTCGGTTCAGGCGAATGCCTTCTGGAAGGTCTTGATGCGCCGAAGCTCGGTTATCAATGCACAGAACACGTTGGCAGCCCGCACGCGACGCATTTCGTCGTGACAAAACGCGAGTAGACACATGAACGGCTTGAGACTTATAGGAGTGAAGCGATGAGCAAAGTACGAGTTCTGGTGGGAACACGGAAAGGCGCGTTCGTGTTGACGGCAGACGGGAAGCGCGAGAAATGGGAAGTCAGCGGGCCACATTTTGCGGGCTGGGAGATTTATCACCTTAAGGGATCGCCGGCCGATCCGAATCGCATCTATGCTTCGCAGTCGAGCGGCTGGTTTGGGCAGATTATTCAGCGCTCGGACGACGGGGGAAAGACGTGGCATCAGCCAGGAACACCGGCCGGTGAGGCGGCAGCAGGCCCACCCAAAAGCGAGAGCAACAAGTTCGCTTACGACGTGTCTGCTGCCAGCGGCAAGCCGCTTACCACGCATCAGTGGTATGACGGTACGCAGCATCCGTGGGAGTTCAAACGAGCATGGCATCTGGAGCCATCGTTAACTGACCCGGATACGGTTTATGCGGGCGTAGAAGACGCTGCCCTCTTCCGCTCGACTGACGGCGGACAGAACTGGAAAGAACTCCCCGGACTGCGCGGACATGGCACCGGGCCCAAGTGGCAACCGGGCGCGGGCGGAATGTGTTTGCATACTATCGTTCTTGATCCCAGCAATCCTGAGCGGATCTATATTGCGATTTCAGCAGCGGGCGCGTTTCGTACCGACGACGGCGGCAAGACGTGGAAGCCGATCAACCGAGGGTTGAGGTCGCAATACATCCCAGACCAGGATGCCGAGGTCGGGCACTGCGTTCACCATATCGCGATGAACCCGAAGCGCCCGGGGGTGTTGTTCATGCAGAAGCATTGGGATGTAATGCGTTCGGACAATGCCGGCGACAACTGGACGGAAGTCAGCGGTAACCTGCCGACCGATTTCGGGTTTGCGATTGACGTACACGCACACGAGCCAGAGACGATTTACGTGGTACCGATCAAGAGTGACAGCGAACATTTTCCGCTTGAGGGCAAGCTGCGAGTCTTTCGCAGCCGCACCGGAGGAAACGAGTGGGAGCCGCTGACCAAAGGCCTGCCGCAAAAAGATTGCTACGTGAACGTGCTGCGCGATGCCATGGCGGTGGACTCGCTCGACAAGTGTGGCATATATTTCGGCACCAGCGGCGGGCAGGTGTATGTATCGGCTGACGCGGGGGATAGTTGGAATCCCATTGTGCGGGATTTGCCGGCAGTGCTGTCGGTGGAGGTGCAGACGCTGGGATGATTCGCCTCATTCTCCCGCCCCATCTACGGACGCTGGCTCACGTCAGTGGCGACGTGGAGCTCGAAGTCACGGTGCCGGTCACGCAGCGCTCGGTGCTCGATGCGCTCGAGGCCCGCTATCCCATGCTGCGCGGGACCATCCGCGACCATGTGACGCTACAGCGACGGCCGTTCCTGCGCTTCTTTGCGTGCGAGGAGGACTTGTCCCACGAACTGCCGGATGCGCCTTTGCCCGAGGCTGTGGCTTCGGGGAAAGAGCCGTTTATCGTCATTGGGGCAATTGCCGGGGGATAGGCGAAAAACTTAACCACAGAGGGCACAGGGGATCACAGGGAACGCAACCTCACTACTTCTTTCCCTGACTCTGCCTTGACTTCCCTTCTCGCCCACCAAGATAATAAAACGTTATCCTAATCTCATTGCACTCATAGGAGCGTACGTGGCATCGATGGCTCGGCCCGCATCTGCACCGGAAGTTCGGGCAGGTGTGGTGCCATTGCGGGCAGGCCAGGGTTATTCCTTCCTGTTGCGGCGTCTGCATTCGCTCAGCGGCATTGTTCCGATCGGCGCCTTCCTGATCGAGCATTTTGTTTCTAATGCCTTTGCGACTCGTGGTCCCGCCGCCTATGCCAAACAAGTCGAGTTGCTGAGCAGTTTCCCGTTTGTGGTAGGACTGGAGCTGTTCGGGATCTGGTTGCCGATTCTGTATCACGCCCTCTACGGGTTTTTTATCTGGTATCGCGGCGACAGCAACGTTGCAGAGTACCCGTGGGCGGGCAACTGGATGTACAACGCGCAGCGCTGGACCGGTGCTATCGCATTCTTCTACATGGTCTGGCATACCTGGCACCTGCGCTTTACCGGCATTCATTTGCTGAGCCATCCCGATGCGGCGTTTGGAAAAGTGCAGGTGGAGTTTCAGAGTCCCTGGGCAGTTGCGTTTTACGCGGTGGGCATTGTGTGCGCTTCGTGGCACTTCGCTTACGGCCTGTGGCTGTTCGCAGCCAAGTGGGGCATCACCACCGGCGATAAGGCACGGCGCCGCTTCGGTTACGTTTGCCTGGCAATAGGATTGTTATTCATAGGGGTGGGTGCGGCGACCATGTATTCGTTCCTGAGCACACCGATCGAGCCTTTCGGTGCGACACAGGTCACCATGTCCGCGCCCATGCACTGAACGGAAGCAAGTAGAGATGGCAGCTCCTAAAATCACGGTGATCGGCGGCGGCCTGGCGGGACTGGCTGCGGTGATCAAGATTGCGGAAATGGGCGGACAGGTGGACCTGTTCTCCATTGTTCCGGTGAAGCGGTCGCATTCGGTCTGCGCCCAGGGTGGGATCAACGCCGCCAAAAACCTGAAGGGCGAAGGCGACTCTACCTGGAAACACTTTGACGATACGATCTATGGCGGCGATTTTCTCGCCAACCAGCCGCCGGTCAAGGCCATGTGCGAGGCCGCGCCCGGCATCATCGATCTGCTGGACCGCATGGGCGTGCCGTTTAATCGCACGCCTGAGGGATTGCTCGACTTCCGCCGCTTCGGCGGGACTTTGTATAACCGGACGGCCTTCGCAGGCGCCACGACCGGGCAGCAACTGCTCTATGCGCTGGATGAGCAGGTGCGTCGGTATGAATCCGAGGGCAAGGTCAAGAAGTACGAACATTGGGAGTTCTTGTCAGCGGTGCTCGATGGGAACCGCACTTGCCGTGGCATCTGCGCCATGGATTTGCGGTCGATGGAAGTGCGAACCTTCCCTTCCGATGCAATCATTATCTGTACCGGCGGCAATGGCGCGATCTTTGGGAAATCCACGAACTCGGTGGTGTGCACGGGGTCTGCTCAATCGGCTTTGTATCAGCAGGGATGCTTCTACGCGAACGGCGAGTTCATTCAGGTCCATCCCACATGTATTCCGGGCGAAGACAAGTTGCGGCTGATGTCGGAGTCGGCACGCGGTGAAGGCGGGCGAGTGTGGGTGCCGAAGACGCCAGGCGACAAGCGGGATCCGAAATCCATCCCTCAAGCTGAGCGCTGGTATTTTCTGGAAGAGTGGTATCCAAAATACGGGAACCTGGTGCCGCGCGATGTGGCGACCCGGGCGATTTTCAAGGTTGTGTTTGAACTCAATCTGGGGATCGACGGCAAGCCGATGGTGTATCTCGACCTAACCCACATTGACCGCAAGGTCCTCGACCGCAAGCTGGAAGGGATTCTGGAGATTTACGAGAAGTTTGTCGGCGACGACCCGCGCGATACCCCGATGAAGATCTTTCCCGGCATGCACTACACCATGGGCGGGCTGTGGGTGGACTTCAATCAAGCAACCAATCTTCCCGGCATTTACGCGGCCGGGGAATGCGAATATCAGTATCACGGCGCCAACCGGCTGGGAGCGAATTCGCTGGTGTCGTGCATCTATGGAGGATTCGTCGCCGGGCCAGCGGCCATGCAATATGCGTGCAATCTGAAAGCCGCAGCGAGCAATGGGCATTTCGACACCGAGCGCAAACAGCAGGAAGAAAATAACGCGATGCTGATGAAGTCCTCGGGCAAAGAGAACCCGTTTCTCTTATGGCGCGAGTTGGGCGAGCTCATGACCAAGGACTGCACGGTGATCCGTTACAACAAGAATTTGAAAGCGACCGATGCCAAGCTGGTCGAGTACCTGGAACGGTTTCGGCGAATCAATCTCAGTGACCGGACGCAGTGGGCCAACACCAGCGTGATGTTTGCGCGGCAGCTTTACAACATGCTTCAACTGGCGCGGGTGATCGCGCAGGGAGCGGCCATGCGTGACGAGTCGCGTGGGGCCCATTACAAGCCGGACTTTCCGGACCGGGATGACAAAAACTGGCTGAAGACCACGAAAGCATATTTCGCGCCAGATGCAGATGAACCGAAGTTCGAGTTCGAGCCAGTTGACATTTCGTTGATTCCGCCGAGAGCGCGGAAGTATTGAAGAGCGTTTAACGGCCAGGGACTCGTGCGTGAAGTTTGCAGTCAGCGAGGAGTACTGATGGAAAAGGTGCTCTACAAGTGGCGCGTGTTTTTCGGAGTGCTCTTGCTAGTATGGTTTGCAGTGGGCATCTTCAACATCATCCAAGTTGCACACCACCATCCCTTGGATCACGCTCTCAACGCGATTTTCCAGCTTTTTTGCGCTGTGGCGATACTAGTTTATTACCCTAGGAGAAATGACCGACCTGTGACTTTGGACATCTCGAGCAAAGAAGTGACGAGCGAGAATGCAGAACTAAGGGCTAAGAGCTAATGGCGAAAAGCGTGATCCTCAAAATCAAGCGGCAATCGACTCCCGCAGACAAGCCGCACTGGGAGGAGTTCGAACTGCCGCACAGGCCGGGGATGAACGTGATCTCCTGCCTGATGGACATTGCCGTCAACCCGGTCACGCGTGACGGCAAGGCGACCACGCCTATCACCTACGACTCGAATTGTCTCGAAGAAGTTTGCGGATCGTGCGCCATGCTGATTAACGGGCGCGCCCGCATGGCGTGTTCAGCGCTGATCGATCATCTGGAGCAGCCGATCCGCCTGGAACCGTTTTCGAAGTTTCCTGTGGTGCGCGATTTAGCAGTCGATCGGCAAGTGCTGTTCGAGAACCTCAAAGCGGTGAAGGCGTGGGTCCCGATCGATGGCACCTATGACTTGGGCGCCGGGCCGCGCATGACCGCCGAAGAGCAGGAAGCGGCGTATCCCTTGTCGCGGTGTATTTCCTGCTGCTGCTGCATGGAAGTGTGTCCGCAGTTCAACGAGGAAACCGGATTTGTCGGTGCGGCGACCATTGCGCAGGTGCGTCTATTCAACACTCACCCCACGGGTGCAGCCCTGAAGCGAGAGCGGCTGACGGCGTTGATGGGCGACGGCGGCATCCAGGAGTGCGGCTACGCGCAGAACTGCGTGGAAGCTTGCCCTAAGGACCTACCGCTGACGCGGTCGATTTCCGAAGTTGGCGGCGCAATGATGAAACAGGCGGTGGGTGACTTTTTCCGCAAGTAACTGCGCCAATTTTTGTGCCACTGGCGCTGCGCCATCCGGTTGTGAGACACTCCTACCCTTGCAATCCAGCCACTTGGCGCGGATGGCGAGGCGCTTGAAACGGCAATCCATCTGCTGCACATAGACAACGAGTGTTTGTACGAGGCTGCGGGGTAACCAACAGTAACCTGTGGTCGAGGCAACTCTTTGGTAACCAGGCTGCACAATTTTCGGGCAGTCGGGTTATCCAGTGCGCTAGAATGACGGCCAACCCAGCCATACAGCAGGTTTGAGGAATTGAGCCACTTCGTGAGAGCGAGATTACAAAAGGTCGTTCTGGCCGGACTGCTGATGCTGTCGTTGTGTGTCCAGGCCTTCGGATTGCATCAGTATATACCGACGCAATCATCACATCGGGCGAGCAAACGCAAGGGGCATCTGCGTCGGGCACGCTGGAACCCGGTGTTTCGCCCTTCCCGCGATTCGCTGCTGCGACAGAACGCCGAGATCGACCGGCTGGACTTGCCTCGCATTCAGAACCAGGCGCAACTGGATCAGTTGATCGCCAGCGGGGACCTGGTCCCGATTATTCCTGGAGAAACGCTGCGCATTGATCCACGCCTCGATCCTGACCGCCGCTATTGCCGGCCGTGGACGCGCGATTTTCTCGAAGACCTGAGCGCAGCCTACTATAACCAGTTTCACGAGCAGATTCAGGTGAATTCTGCGGTGCGCACGGTGCAGGTGCAGAAGAAACTGCGCCGCCACAACCGCAACGCAGCGCCGGAGAAGGGCGAGACTGCCTCCTCTCACCTGGCCGGTATCACCGTGGACATTCAACGCCGTGGTATGACCCGTGAGCAAATCGCGTGGATGCAAGCCTACATGATGCCGCTCAAAGCGCAGGGCTTGATTGAACCAGAAGAAGAACGGCGGCAGTGGGTGTTCCACGTGGCCGTCTCAGGCAGCTACGCGGATTGGCGCGAGGCGCGCACGATAGCCAACGATAGAACGGTTAATCAGCCTGCAGATGGCCCGCAACCGGAAGCTCTGGCCGCGAACAGTACCGAGCAGTAACATAAACCTTCCGCAGCAGGTTCCCGTTTTCCTTCCCAGCGTATAGAATCCTCTGCGATCCCTATGCGCACAATCACAGCCCCCGCGGTACGTCTGAGCTTTTTCGGCTTCTCGACGATCCTGCTTTCCTGTTATACCTTTGCCCAGAATCCATCCGCAATCAGCGCGAAGGCGCGCGCGATCCACGAGTCGGCCATCGTCGTCGATACTCATGCCGACACGCCGCAGCGCTTTCTGGACGACAACTTCGACATCGGCAACAGCGATCCGAAAGACGTAGGTCATCTCAGCCTGGATAAAGCCCGTGTCGGCAACCTGGGCGCGGAATTCTTCTCCATTTGGGTCGATCCCGAGACCAACCAGGGGCACTACGCCAAACATACGCTGGAATTGATTGACACCGTGTACGAGCAGGCGGCACGCCATCCCGACCGAATGATGATGGCCTTTTCCGTGGCCGACATTGAACGCGCCCACAAACAAAAAAAACTGGCGGGGTTGATGGGGATTGAAGGCGGACATTCGATTGAAAACAGCATTCGCGTGCTGCGCGACTACTATCGCCTGGGGGTGCGTTACATGACGCTTTCGTGGTCCAACACCAACGAGTGGGCTGACTCCTCTGGCGACATTGACGATCCGAAAGTCCAGCATCACAACGGGCTGACCGACTTTGGTAAGCAAGTTGTCATCGAGATGAACCGGCTGGGAATGATGGTGGACATTTCTCACGTTGCGGACAAGACGTTCTGGGATGCGATTGCGGTCAGCAAGGCGCCCGTGATTGCGTCGCACTCGTCGGCCCGAGCGTTGTGCGATGCGCCTCGAAACATGACCGACGATATGCTGCGGGCGGTGGCGAAGAACGGTGGTGTGGTGGACGTAAATTTCTTTTCCGGCTTCGACGACCAGGGTTATTGGGACGCTGCCAAGGCTCAGACAAAAGAACGCGATGCCGCGGGCAAAGAGTATATGGACAAGCTGAAGGCCGCGGGCAAAACGCCCACGTATGAGGATGAGGAAAAGATCCAGCGGCAGTGGATGGCCAAACTACCGCGGCCCTCATTCAAAGTGCTGATCGACCAGATTGATCACATCGCGAAAATTGCGGGAGTGGACCACGTAGGACTGGGTTCGGACTTCGATGGGGTGAGCGGAGCAACGCCGGAGGGTATGGATTCGGCTGCCGATTTGCCCAAGCTTACGCAGGGGTTGCTCGATCGGGGATACAGCGCCGAGGACATCCACAAGATTCTGGGCGGAAATGTAATGCGGGTGTTTGCGGAAGTGGAACGGGTGAGCCGGGAGATGCAGAAATAAAACTGACCGCAAGGTCGCGAAGCATTCGCTAAGATCGCCAGGAAAATCCGTAATGGTGCCATTTTTTGGGCACCATCACCAGAAAATCTAGCACAAGGCAATTTCCGCCCTCGTGTCGTACAATTCATAGTTCTGCTATCAAACTTCAAGGAGCTGAGTCATGCGTAAACCACTTCTTACCGGTGTGGTCACGTTGTTTGCTTTGGTGTCGCAAGCAGCAGTCGCCGCGGCTGCCGCCCAGCCCACGGCGGTCATCGAAACCACAGCCGGCAAACTCACCTGCACGCTGTTCCCGGACGTCGCCCCGATCGGCGTCGCGAATTTCATCGGCCTCTCGAACGGAACCAAGGACTGGACCAGTCCAGTCACCCATCAGAAGAAACACGGCGTGCCGCTTTACGATGGGACGATCTTTCATCGCGTAATCCCAAACTTTATGATCCAGGGCGGCGACCCAGCGGGCAATGGTACGGGCGACCCTGGCTATCAATTCAAGAATGAGACGTCCCCCAACCTGAAGTTTGACCGGCCCGGCCGTCTGGCGTATGCGAATTCGGGGCCGGACACCAACGGGTCACAGTTCTTCATCACCGAGGTTGCCTACCCCAGTCTGAATGGAGGCTATACGCTTTTCGGGCAATGCGATGATGCCAGCGTGACGCTGGTGAAGGAAATCGCCCGCATGGGACGCGATTCCGATGACAAGCCTTACCGGCCGGTGAAGATCGTTCACATCACGATTCAGAAATAACGGAAAAAGCAGGTCCCTCGACTGCACACGATGTTTCGCAAGCGAAACATCGTGCTTCGCTCGGGATGACAATAATTCTCAGTGGAAAGGATTTCATGACACGTCAACCTGGCACTTATGCGACTTTCAACACTTCGGAAGGAACGATTGTTTGCCGCCTGTTCGAGAAGGACGCGCCCAAGACGGTGCAGAATTTCATCGATTTGGCTGAAGGCAAACGGGAGTGGACGCATCCGGTCACCCGTAAGAAGAGCAAAGACCGCTTGTATGATGGCACGATTTTTCACCGGGTCATACCCAATTTCATGATTCAGGGCGGCGACCCGGCAGGCACTGGCTTCGGCGGACCGGGCTATCAGTTCGAAGACGAGACCAAAGGATCGCCTCACAAGTTCGACAAGCCGGGCAAGCTGGCCATGGCCAATGCCGGACCAAATACCAACGGCTCGCAATTCTTTATTACCGTGGCAGCCACGTCATGGCTTACCGGCAAGCACACAATTTTCGGCGAGGTAGTCGAGGGGCAGGATGTGGTGGAGAAGATCGTGAACGTCCCGCGCGGCAAACAGGACAAGCCGGTGAAGGATGCGGTGTTGAAGTCGGTGGTTGTGGAGAGAATATAAGAAGCCCGCTACTTGGTTGCAGGGTTCCTCGACTTGGATTCTGAAGGACCGTTCTTCTGGAGGGTTGACGCCACCGATTCCATCAGGTGGTTCATTGCCTTCCCTGCCTCACGCTCCTGGTCTTCGGTCGAAGCCTGCCTCGCGGAAGGCTTTTCACGCCACTCGCGTTACCTACACCCCAATGACCCCCACCAATTCCTTGACCGCCTCGGCGCTCTTGTTTAACGCGGCTTGTTCATCGGCCGTGAGTTTGATTTCGATGATTTTTTCAATTCCTTTTGCCCCGAGTTTTACCGGCACACCTACGTAGAGGCCTTTGATTCCGTACTCGCCTTCGAGATAAGCCGCGCAAGGCAGGATCTTCTTCTTGTCTTTCAGGATGGCTTCTACCATTTCAGCGACAGCGGCCGACGGCGCGTAGTAGGCGCTGCCGGTCTTGAGATACTTTACAATTTCCGCCCCGCCGTCGCGAGTGCGCTGGACTAAGCGATCAAGTGTGGCTTTGTCCATCAACTCTGTGATGGGAATGCCGGCGACCGTCGAGTAGCGCGGCAGTGGAACCATCGTGTCGCCGTGGCCGCCGAGAACAAAGGCGGTGACGTTCTCCACGCTGACTTTGAGTTCCTCGGCGATGAAGGCGCGGAAGCGGGCGGAGTCGAGCACGCCCGCCATGCCGATCACGCGCTCACGGGGCAAGCCGCTCATCTTATAAGCGGCCTGAGCCATGGCATCGAGCGGGTTAGAAACGATGATAAGGATGCAGTTGGGGGAATGCTGAATGGCTTTGCCCACTACATCTTTCATGATTTTGTGGTTGGTGTTGAGCAGGTCGTCACGGCTCATGCCGGGTTTGCGGGGAATGCCGGCGGTGATGACCACAATGCCGGAGTTGGCGGTGTCGGCGTAATCCTGGGTGCCGATGACATGCGAGTCGCGCTTCTCAATGGGCATAGCTTCGAGCAGATCGAGGCCTTTGCCCTGGGGAACGCCCTCAACGATGTCGATGAGGACGACATCGGCCAGTTCTTTGGAAGCAATCCAGTGAGCGGCGGTGGCGCCTACGTTGCCAGAACCTACGATGGTGACTTTATTGCGCATGATGAATCCTTTCCGATGTAAGTAAAAGCGTTAACCACAAAGGACACGAAGGTACACAAAGG
>Ga0335078_10011753_pt1 | contig 12987 bp, 10 predicted proteins | sample Lox_Sample_32_FD_206711 | JGI IMG/M metagenome (GOLD analysis project Ga0335078, IMG submission 206711) | Soil microbial communities from Loxahatchee National Wildlife Refuge, Florida, United States - Lox_Sample_3.2 | ecosystem: Environmental > Terrestrial > Soil > Wetlands | place: USA... | reverse complement strand
GGCGCTTTGCGGACGTGAGCGCAGCGGGAGTCCGCAACCGAAATCCCGAGCGGAGCGAGGGACCTCAAAGATCTGAAGACAGCCGGACCTGTAAGTTGAGGCGCTTTGCGGGCGTGAGCGCAGCGGGAGTCCGCAGCCGAAATCCCGAGCGGAGCGAGGGACCTCAAAGATCTGAAGACAGCCGGACCTGTAAGCCGAATTCTGTCTGCCTTGCGGCAGGACGGTCATTCCTCTGGGCCGGGCATTACTGCGCGGCTCAAGCGACCTACCCGGAGGTGGTGACGCGCCGAGCCGGCACGCGCCCGAGGTTTTTGGCCCCGAACTCCCTCCCTATTTGGTCTTGCTCCGTGTGGGGTTTGCCGTGCCCGCCACATTACTGCAGCGGCGGTGCGCTCTTACCGCACCTTTTCACCCTTACCTGAATCCCCCTTCGCAAACGCGAAGGATGGCCACCCGACATGGTTAGTCAGGCGAGGCGGTATGTTTTCTGTGGCACTTTCCGTCGAGTGAACTTGAATTCACCCTCCCGGACGTTATCCGGCACACTGCTCTGCGGAGTTCGGACTTTCCTCTCCCACCGCTTGACGCGACGCGAGCGACCGCCCGGTCCGGCTGCCTACACTCAAATTATAATCAGGATTTCGTGCCGGGCCGCAGCCCTTTCTCGACCTGCGGAAGGAAGCGAGGCTAACCATAGCGGGAGCGAATGCCAAACGCAAAGGATGACGAGATTTTCCGGTTTATTGTCGAGGAAATTGACAGTGTCCCGGAACTGGAAGCCTTGTTGCTCCTGCGGCAGCAGCGTTCCACATTTTGGTCTCCGGTTGATCTGGCGAATCGGTTATACATCCAGCCTGAGCAGGCGCGCGCGCTGCTGGCAGGATTGATTCGGAAACAATTCGCCGCGTCTGCCCCGGGAGAGCCGGAAATGTATCGCTACGAGACGTCCGAAGAACGAGATGTAGTTATTGGTGGGGTCGAACAGCTTTACCGGCGTGAAACCGTCCGCATTTCGACGCTGATCCACAACAAACCGTCGGCGGCGATTCGCGATTTCGCGCGGGCGTTTCGCTTTACCAAGGAGAAATAATCCGATGGCGGTTGCCGTCTATTGCCTGGGAGCGCTGGTCAGCTTTATCTGTGCTGCATTGCTGTTGCGCGGCTACGTACGCGGGAGAAAAAAGCTGCTGTTGTGGAGCGGACTGTGCTTCCTGGGGCTGGGCGTGAGCAATGTTCTGATTTTTGTGGATCTAGTCATATTTCCCGAGATTGATCTTTATCCCCTGAGATTGGGGACCACTCTGCTGGCCATGATGTTGTTGCTGTACGGCTTGATTTGGGAAAGCGGTTCCTGATGACGATTTATTTCTTGCTCGGAGCGATCTCGGCTTTTTCCTTTACAGCGAGTATCTTCTTTCTGCGGTTCTGGCGCGATAGTCGAGATTTTTTCTTCTTCTCGTTTGCCTTCTTTTTTCTGGTGGAGGCGGGAATTCGCATCGCATTGCTGTTTCTGCCCCGGCCGAACGAGGGCGCCACCTGGATCTATAGTGTGCGTCTGCTGGCATTGTTGATCATTCTTTTCGCCATCTTGCGGAAGAACTACGGCCGTGGTTAAGGAAAACCCGCCGCTTGGGCTCCCGGTTTCAACTGTTAGACTGAAATTTATGGGCTGGGTCTCGCGAAACGCGATCTCAGGTTTCAAGCCTTAGTTTATGCATTTTCTCGAGGGACTTCGCATCGCGCTGCTGTCGCTGTGGGCGAACAAGCTGCGCTCCGCGCTTACGCTGCTGGGCGTGGTCATCGGGGTGGCAGCGGTCATTGCTGTGGTCACCTTTGTCAATGGCATTAACGGCTACGTGGCGGAGAAGATTTTCAACCTGGGCGCGGACGTTTTCATCATCAGCAAGGTTTCGCCGGTGATTACTAATATTGACCAGTTTCTCGAGGGACAGCGGCGCAAGGAGCTGACGCTCGAAGATTACGAGGCCGTGCGCGACGGCTGCCGGCATTGCGCTATGGTCGGCGCCTCCACTATCAAGATGGACGGCCATGCCAAGCGCGGCGAGCAATCGGTGAGCGACGTGTGGGTACGCGGGTTTACGCCGTCCATGGCTGAGATTCTCGATGTTGACCTGACCGCCGGGCGCATGCTGAACGAGAACGACAACAACAACCGTTCGCAGGTCGCGGTCATTGGCAGCGACATCGTCGACAATTTATTTCCTGGGACCGATCCGATCGACAAGGAAATTCGCGTCGAAGGAGAGCTGTACACGGTGGTCGGGGTAGGGAAAAAGCAAGGAAAGACGCTGGGCCAGAGCCGGGACAATTATGTTGCCATTCCGATCACGACTTATCTGAAGCAATTCGGATCGCACAGCAGCATTCGCATTTTCGGTAAGGCGAATGGCGTGGGCGCGCAGCTGGAGTCGGCGCTGGATGAAGGCCGCGCCATTGTTCGGGCGCGCCGCCATGATCCGCCCGGCAAGCCGGATAGTTTTGTGGCCGAAACGAACGAGGGTTTCCTGAGCATCTGGTCGGGCCTGAGCAGCACGTTTTTTATCGCCATGATCGCGATTGCCGCGATTTCACTGGTTGTCGGCGGCATTGTGATTATGAACATCATGCTGGTTTCGGTTAGCGAACGGACCCGCGAGATTGGCATTCGAAAGGCATTGGGCGCGCGTAGCGGGGACGTGCTGCTGCAGTTCCTGATTGAGTCAGGGACGATGGCGCTGGTCGGCGGATTGGTCGGTGTACTCTTCGGGATCGGGATTGCAAAGGGAATCACAGCGCTGATCGGTATGCCGTCGGCTATCAAATTGTGGGCGGTTTTTGCGGGGCTGGTCGTTTCGGCAAGTGTAGGGGTATTTTTTGGAGTCTATCCTGCACGCCGTGCGGCACGGCTGGACCCCATTTCGGCGTTGAGATTTGAACTCTAAAAATTGGGCGATTTGGTGATCGGGTGATTGTGCAATTGAAAACTGTCGATCCATTGGAGTTCCATCACCAAATTGCTAAATCGCTTAATCACTTAATTGTTTATGGTTCGTAGAAGCGATTACGGTGAGATTGTCCGAATGGCGCTCGAGACCATTCGCACGAACAAGCTGCGCTCCGCGCTTACCGTGCTCGGGATCGTCATCGGCGTCGCCGTGGTTATTGGGATTTCTTCCATTGTTCGCGGGATGAACGATAATTTTCAGCAGGCGATCAGCAGCCTGGGATCGAACATTATTTTTGCCTTCCACCAGCCGCTTTCGTTTGGCCGGCCGACAGAAGCGATTCGCAAACGCAAAGAGCTGACCTTCGATGATGCAATGGCGATGAAAGATTTGCCACACGTGAAGGACGTCACCGCCACGCTGCAATATCTTCAACCGGAGTTCGGGCAGGGCACCTACGTAGTCAAGTACGGAGACCGGCGTGCCAAGAACACGATTCTCGAGGGAGACTCCGGTTCCCTAAAAGATGTCTACGATATCGACCTTTCCTCCGGGCGCTGGTTTAACGATATCGACGACGAGCATCGCTCGCCTGTGATCGTGCTGGGCGCAGACACGGCCGAAGAACTTTTCCCGCGAGGCGATGTGCTCGGCAAAGAGATCAATATCGAAGGCCAGATGTTCACCGTGATCGGCGTGGCCGCCCGCCAGAAAAACGTGTTTTCCAGTGGCAAGAATCCAAATGACAACGTGGTTTTCTTTCCGCTCAGCACCTTTCGCAAGCTGCATCCCGAGCTGAAGCAATACTGGATCACCATCAAAGCGACCAGTCACGCCGACATGCCGAAGGCTATGGACGAAATGAGGGAAACGCTTCGCCGCCGCCGCAAAGTGCCTCCGGACAAGCCGGATGATTTCGAGATTTTCACCCAGGATTCGCTTTCCGACGTATGGAACCAGATCACCGGCGCAGTGTTCATCTTCATGTTTGCGGTTTCGAGCGTGGGCCTGATAGTCGGTGGCGTGGGCGTAATGAATATCATGCTGGTTTCGGTGACCGAGCGAACCCGCGAGATCGGCGTTCGCAAAGCGATCGGCGCGCGTAAAGGCGATATCCTCTTGCAGTTCACGCTGGAGGCCATCACCCTGACCGCGATGGGCGGAATTCTTGGAGTGTCGCTCGGAGCATTGATTACGTGGACGATTCCCGTAATCTGGAGCTCGCTGCCGGCAAGGATGTCATTCTTCTGGAGCGGCTTCGGGCTGGGATCGGCGGCATTCGAAGGATTGCTATTTGGCATTTATCCGGCGTGGAAGGCGGCGAACCTGGATCCCATCGAGTCGCTCAGGTACGAGTAACGTCCCCTGCGATAATAGGGCTTGCCTGTCACTCACATTCGCCAAGCTCTTGAAACTCTGTTCGCCGCAGGAGCTATTTCCGCGGCGGTCTACTATGTGCTCTGCCTCTGGAGTGTCGCGGCGTTCTTAACAGAGCAAAAGCACGCGGGCGAGGGGGCCCGCGCCACACTGCCTCCCGCAGTTTCGATTCTCAAGCCACTCAAGGGAACCGATCCCGAGATGTATGAGAGTTTTCGCTCGCATTGCCTGCAGAATTACACAGAATACGAAATTATTTTTGGGGTGAGTGACGCGAACGACCCTGCGATTGAACTGGTTGAGAGCCTTAAGCGCGAGTTCCCGCAGCATGCGATTCGTCTCATCGTGTGCGGCAAAGATCTCGGCGCCAACACCAAAGTAAGCAATCTTGCGCAGATGCTGCCTGAGGCGCAGTTCGAGCACATTATCGTGAATGACAGCGACATTCGCGTTCAACCCGATTACCTGCCGCACGTGACGGCTCCGCTGAGCGATCCGCAAGTTGGCTTGGTGACGTGTCTGTATCGAGGGATCGCGAACCAGAGTCTTGGATCGAAGCTTGAATCGCTTGGCATCAGCACGGATTTTGCCGCAGGGGTGCTGGTTGCGCGGCAGCTTGAGGGGATCAAATTCGGGCTTGGCTCTACGCTTGCATTTCGCCGCAGTGATCTTGCGGCCATCGGGGGGTTTGAAAGTCTGGTTGGGTACCTTGCGGATGATTACGAGCTCGGCAAGGCTTTTGCCGAGCGAGGCAGGCAAATCGAGCTATCGCAAAGCATCGTCGAGACATTCCTGCCGTACTACAGCGTCGGCGAGTTTCTGCGGCACCAGTTGCGGTGGGCGCGAACGATCCGCGATTCCCGCTTTGCTGGATACGTCGGCCTGGGCCTTACTTTTGGCATACCGTGGGCATTATTAACGCTGATTCTTGCTGGCGGTGCGGCATGGGCGGGGGGATTATTGGCTGTCGTGCTCGCGCTTCGCCTCCTGGTAGCGTTCATGGTAGGCATGAAAGTCTTGCGCGATCGGCAAACTCTTCGCTTCTTTTGGTTGATTCCCCTGCGCGACCTGCTCGCGCTCTTCGTTTGGATGGCGAGCTTCTTCGGTCATACGATCTCCTGGCGGGGAGACAAATTCAAAGTGGAAAAAGGAAAGCTGATCAGGACCTGAGCGCTACTTGCGCTTCAGATTTTCGAGTTCATCCAGGGTGCGCGGCCAATCCGAGCGCAGCAGACGCGAGAGGCTGCGATCGGCAAGAAGCTTGCCGCCGGTCTGGCAGCGCGGGCAATAATTCGTTTCATTGTCCGCGTAGCGAATGCGCTGAATTTTTTCTCCGCATCTCGGGCAAGGTCGGCCGTAACGTCCATGGACCGCCATATCTTTCCGGAATGCAGTGACCTTTTCCGGAAAGGCGATCTGGGCTTCGGCGCGCAATGTGTCTATCCATCGTTCGAGCGTGCTGCGCGTGGTGCCGTATAGCCGCTCAAATTCTCCAGGCCTGAGTTTCTGAGTCAAGGCAATGGGCGATAACTGCGCGGCATGCAGAATCTCGTCTGAGTAGGCGTTGCCAATCCCGCTGAGAATGCGTGGATCGGTCAGCGCGCGCTTGAGGGTGCGATTCTCAGCCGTCAGAGCCGCGATGAAAGATTCGAGGCTAGCGCCCATAACATCGATGCCGCCTGGATCGACCGAGCGGAGCACCTCTTCGCCGGCAAAAATATGCAGCGATGCCCGGTGTTTGGTGCCCGCCTCGGTCAGCACGAGTGAACCGGTAGGAAAATCGAAAGCCGCAAGATTTCGCCGCCCTGTGAGCTTTGCGCCTCGAGCTTTCCAATGCAGGCGACCCGCAATCATGAGGTGCAGCACGAGCCAGAGGTCCCCTTCCACGCCAATCGCGATTCGTTTACCGATGCGGCGCAGCTCGCGAACGGCGCGGCCCTTCGCTTCCGCGGGAGTTGGCTTTACGGTGCGAAGCAGAAATGGACTTCCCAACCGAATGTGCTCAATGGGCTGTTCAACAATACGCGGCTGGAGCGCGGTGATGTAGGCAGAGATGTCGGGAAGTTCAGGCATAGTCGCGCTATGAGTAAGATAGATCATGCCCGGCGTGAGAATGGACAAATGGTTATGGGCTGCGAGATTTTTCAAAACTCGCAGTCTCGCAGGAAAGGCTTGCGAATTGGGGCGCGTGGAATGCCAGAAGCAGGCAGTCAAACCTGCGCGTGAGGTTCGCGCAGGCGAGTTTATCAAAATCAGAACCGAGGGCGGAGAATTCGAAGTTGAAGTACTGGCGCTGAGCGATGTTCGCGGGCCGGCACCAGTCGCTCAGACTCTCTATCGCGAAACCGAAGCAAGCCGCGAAGCACGGCTCAAAGCGGCGGCGGAACGCAAGGCGATGATGGCGTACACTCCCGCACCGCAAGGCAGGCCGTCGAAACGCGACCGGAGAAGGATTATCCAGTTTCGAACAGGACGGCCGCTAAGATGAAAACCCCACTCCGGTTACAGAGTGGGGCTTCCTCGGGATACGCCTATTTCTCTCCCACCAATGCGTTGATCAATCCGGTGCCGTTGGGGCTACCCCATCCGGTCACCAGATCGTATCCGGTCACAGCCGAGTAGCTGCCGGACTTGCCGCTGGTCACGTCGTGGAAGTCAGTTCCATAGCTTGAGCTGACGCCAAACGGGTAAATGTACGGATTGATGAACCCGAGGGTTGAGTAACCATCGGACTTCAGTTGCTGGTTGGCCAGTGCGACATAGCCTGCCCACATTGGCGCAGCGAAGCTGGTGCCCCCGTATTCGTTGGCGGTGCAGGTGGTTTGGTCCGCGCAGACGTAGAAGGTGAAGTTCGCGTTGGCGGAAACGTCCGGGCCATTGCGAAGCGTGGTTGAACCTTTATTGGAGGAATTGATCACACCCTTCAACTGCTGCCATGTAGGAATCTTGATGTTGTCGGGCGAGATGCCGCCGCCGCTGTCAACCCACGCGGTCTCGGACTTCCATGGACCACCAGCGCTGGAAGTGGTCAGGTCGGTGCCGCCAACGGAGACAATGTTGGCGTCATCGGCGGGCCAAGCCTCTGCGGCGCCGGACTTCTTCCAGGTGGAGTTGTCGCCGGAGGCGACGAAGAAGTTCTGGCCCTGCGCCGCCATCTTTTGGAAATATGGATCGAGCGTGGAGGCGTCGGCGGGTGTCCATCCCCACGAGCAGCCGATGGTGGTGGGTAGCGGGTTATGGGTAGTCATCGCGCTGATGATCGCGGTATCAGTCGAGCCGACATACATGACCAGACTGTTCAGACCGGGCGCCATGCCGAGGGCCTGCGTCATATCAAGGGTCTGCTCCGTATCGTCGCAGTAGCCTCCCTTTCTGGTGTAAACGCAGCTGGTGCTGGTGCCGTCGGTCGAAAGCAGGGTGATCGGCACGCTGTTGGTCTGGTGAACGTTGTTGTAATAAGTGGTCAGGTCGGCCAGGTCGGTTCCCAGGTATTCCAACAGGCCCAGGTTCTGGCCGCTGCCATTCAGGGAAGTTCCGCCGTAGTAGGCTGCGCGCATATCGCTTCCGAGGAAGGACTTGCTGGGTCCTGAACCGGTGGTAGCGTGGTTGTCCACTTTATCAGGCGACATGCCATGCGCTCTCGCGTAGTCGCTCTTGCGGACGAACTTGGGATGCGGAATCGAGTAGTTGTCCAGTCCGGAAATATGCCAGAGGGCAAACGAAAGGTCTGTCGTAGGCTCGCGATCCGGGGCAAAGAAGACGCGATTCTCGGTTGGATGCTGGTAGGTCAGCAGCTCCACATGAAAGGCCGCTTCGATTGCTGCCACCGGCCCTTTGACCTGAACTTCCATGCCGTCGCGCGATCCGCCGACAACTGCGAGGCCGTGGACCTGAGCATAACGCAACACCGCGTCGTAATTTTCCTGAGTCGGGCCAAAGCGCTCGGTGAATTCTGCTGGCGTCAGGTAATGATTGTAGTTCGGAGCAAAGGAGTTTTGCAGTTCGAACAGGAAGGCATCAAGGCCAGCCTGGTCGCGTATGGGGAGAACAACATCCAATTGCAGAATTTGTGAACCAGGCAAATGACCTACTTGTTTGGCCAGACCGTTAACTGTGTTTTCGCGGACATGGCGCGTCATCACGTTTTGCGATAGGCCGGTTGCAGCAGCCGACACGAGAAAAGCAACGCACAGCAAAATAATCATTCTGCGATTCACGTTTCCTCCTCAAGATTGATAAGCGGGAGATTCTGCGGTGCGGGAATCTCGGCGCAGTTGAGTCAACGACCTTACTCCAGATTCGAAAAGAGGGGATGAGCATACAACGAATTCCGGCAGCATTCAATTGAGGAAATCTGGTATTGCTGTCTGAATTTCAGACCGTTGCGACGGGCGGGTAACCGACATTGGGTGTTTTTTGTAACCTCCGCGCGACGAGACTTGCAGAGAAAAACGCGGGATCTCACAATGGCGGTGAGATCCCCGCCTACCCAATACTGCTCAAAGGGCTAGGCTGGGTCTCGCCGCAATTGCGAGACCCCGCACAGACACAGATAGTGCGACAGAAACGTTTTAACAGTTGACAGCCGGGGCATGGCGATAATGCAATAGCCTGAATGGCTGGCGCGACCGCGAGCACCAAACCTTCCACCACTGCAGGGCTTCGACGCACGCTCACTCTCTGGGACCTTATTCTTTACGGCGTAATCGTCATTCAACCGGTCGCGCCGTTATCGGTCTATGGGGTGTTGAGCGACCGCGGACACGGGCATGTTGTTACAACCATCCTGATCGCTATGGTGGCGATGCTATTTACCGCGATCAGCTACGGGCTCATGGCGCGAGCTTACCCGAGCGCAGGATCGGCGTTTACGTACGTTGGGCAGGAGATCAATCCCGCTCTGGGATATGTCACCGGGTGGAGCATGGTGATGGATTACATGCTCAATCCGATCATATGCATTATCTGGTGCAGCCAGCAGGCGCATGTCTTCGCTCCAGCCATTCCATATGCGGGGTGGGCGATTTTTTTTGCCGCGGTTTTTACCGGCCTGAATTTGCAAGGCATAAAAACTTCGGCCCGCGTGAACGCCGGCCTGGCGACTGCGATGGGAGTTGTGATCGCGATCTTTTTCGTGGTCGCGGCGCGGTTTGTCTTCGGCAATCCTCATGATGGCCTGTCGTTTTTTACCAGGCCGTTTTATGATCCGGCGACCTTCAATGCAAAAGCCGTGTTGGGCGGGACTTCAATTGCCGTGCTGACGTACATCGGTTTTGACGGCATCTCGACGCTTTCTGAAGAAGCCGAAAACCCGCGCCGCAACATTCTTCTGGCGACGGTACTGACCTGTTTTGTGATCGGCATCCTGTCGGCGATGGAGGTTTACGCCGCGCAACTGGTGTGGCCCTCTTCGCAAGCGTTTCCGGATATCACGACGGCATTCACCTTCGTGGCTGCCCGGGCGTGGCGGCCCATGCTGGCGATCGTAGGGTTCACCCTGCTGGTTGCCAACTTCGGTTCAGGCATGGGCGCGCAACTGGGAGCGGCGCGATTGCTATTTGGCATGGGCCGCAGCAACGCTTTGCCCAAATCATTTTTCGGGGCGGTGGATTCGAGACGGCATGTGCCCCGCAACAATGTGTTGTTCGTGGGTCTCGTTGCCGTGATTGGAGCATTTCTTCTCTCCTACGATCTCGGTGCGGAGATGCTGAATTTTGGAGCGCTCATCGCATTCATGGGGGTGAATGCGGCGGCTTTCATTCGCTATTATCTGCGTGCCGAGAAAAAGAAGCCGATTTATCTTTTCCCGCCCATTTTTGGTTTTCTTATTTGTTTCCTGTTGTGGATCAACCTAAGCTGGCCGGCGAAAGTTGCCGGTACGATCTGGATGGCCGTGGGCATCGCCTTCGGAGCCTGGAAAACCCGCGGCTTCCGCGGCGATCTGGTCAACTTCGATGTGCCGCCGGAACAATAAGCCTTATTCCCTTAGCACGCCCGCCTTGCTCCCCCACCTACCGGAATCCGAAGGTTCTTTCCACTAAGATCCTTACCTGGAAGGGTTCGGCCGGGTGAAAAACGTTAGTGAATAAAGCCGGAGCAGTCGGCGTGATGCGCGAAACATAGGCGTAAGTAATGTCGTCATCGCGGCGGTTCAGCAGATTCAGGAAATCGGCTGAAATGCGCCACGCCCTGCCAGGTCGGTAACCGATGCCTGCATTTACCAATAACGTGGGGTCAGAGCGATTGAGTCCGTCTGACGTCAGATCGCGCGGGCCAAAATAGCGCAGGCGCAGGGTCGAGGTAAAGCCCTTGTAATCGTGGAGCGTAACGCCCGACGCAATGACCACCCTTACCGCTTCAGGAACCAGCTTGCCGCCGGGGCCCTGCACCGGGTAATGGCCGCCACCGATGTTGGTAAATGCAGCATCGTCGGGATCAATCTCAGTAAACTGAGCGCGGGAGTCCGCCATATCCAGATCAACAGCCCAATGTTTGGTCGGCGTGTAGTAGTTGGCCCACTCAATGCCATAACGGTTGCTGGGCGAGGCTGAAGGTACCGTGCCGCCGGTGTCGCCATCCTGCTGCAATTCGGAGTCGCTGAGCAGATACCAGAGCGAGAGTGTGCTTTGCAGATGCGGCGCGGCCGCCGTCCGCACGCCCACCTCTGCGCCCTTGAGTGGAATCAGGGGAGGAATTCGAGTGGCGGCGGTTGGGAAGGGAAAGTCCGGCGAGATCGGTTCCTCCCGTTGTGTTGCGCCGCGCGCATCGTTGCTGTGGTAGCTGAATCCACCTTCAAGGTAGAACTCTGTATTGGCCCACGGCCCGAAGATCAAGCTTGCTTTTGGCTGGGGCAGAAACTTGTTCGCCGTGCCGGAGTTGAGTTCCCCAAAGTTGACCACCGGACTTCCGACCAACTCCGTAGCCACGTAGGTGGGAGTTAGGCTGGTGACGATATAGTTTGCGTCGTCGCCGCGTACCGCCAGCACCGAGCGAAATCTGGATGACCACTGAATTTTATTTTCGGCGTAGAAACCGACCAGGGTGTCGGTAAATTTATTCAAGTCCGTGTCCGCGGGCAGAATCGCGGTGAGATTCGGATTGGTTGCGCACTCGGGGACCGGCTCATCGTTGCAGGCATTTATGTCGTTCTTCTCGGTTCTCACCCGGTCCTGGGTGCGAAAAAGACCATTGTGGACCCAATCGTTGCGCACCTGCACGCCGAAGGTGTTTTCCACTTTGCGGCCGAACCAACGGTTGAAGATCGTATGGTGGGCGTCGAGACCCGCAACCCAGCGTCTGTCCTGCTGTTCAAACTGGTCGCCCTTAATGGGGTCATCCAGGAAATAAGTGAAATCGGAGAACAGGTTGAGGTCGTAATAGAAGCCGTAAAGCGTGATCTGGGTCTGAGAATTTGCATCCTGGCGATGCCACTCTCCCTGCAAACTGTAACGTTGCGACTCGCCGCCATCCGCCGGATTAAGCGCGCCGAAGTAACCCACCAGCGGAATGGCGTCGACCGGAATTTGATCGCTGGAGTGCCAGGTTCCACGGTAGCCGTGGGTGGTGAAGCTGAGGCCGTTCTCGCTGCTGCCCTGGCTGTAGGTTACAAGACCGTTGTACTTGTAGTAATTGTCCTCGTGCGTGGACCATGGGCCATTGTCGTGGTAAACCTCGCCGGCGTATAACAAATTGCCCGCGCCCAGCTTCCGCGAGACGCCGAAAGCCAATCGCCCGTAGCCATACATACCGCCTTCCACCTTGACGAAGTTTTCCGGCAACGTCTTGAAGAGCTCCACGTGCGCCGAGCCCGCCGCGCCGAAGTTGCCCACATCGGCGTAGTAGGGGCCTTTTTCGTAGTTCACACCCTCTACCAGTTCCGGGATCACCACGTTCATGTCCGAGTACCCTTCGCCGTGCGCGTGAGACGGCAAGTTCAGCGGCATGTCGTTGAGAAAAATGGCAAAGTCCGTGCCGTGGTCGAGATTGAAGCCGCGGAGGAAATACTGGTTGGCCTTTCCGCCGCCGGCATGTTGGGTGATGATCAGTCCCGGCAGCGCCTCAAGAACTTCTCCCGAACGGAGAATGGGACGGTCCTCAAGTTCGGTCGCACCCACCGTTCCCTGGGTCGCGGAGCTGGCAATTCCGATCAGGTCATCCTGCCGTCCTTGCACGTTGATCGTGGTGCTCACGGAGCCGACCGCCAGGATAATTCGCATCGGGCCCGGCTCACCGCCAGTCCCGACGCTGACCGGGATTTCTTTGGTTCCAAAACCGGAACTGGATATCACCAGCCGATAATCGCCTGGAGTAAGGCCGGAAATGTTGAAGAAGCCATTCGTGTCTGACTCCGTCGCCTTTACGACTGTCGCGTCCAGGCTTCGGACCTGCACGGTGGCCCCGCTGATCACCGCCCCCGACGTGTCAACAACAGTTCCTGATAGCTGAGCGGGATAGGCCCTCTCGTCCCTGGTGACCGAGTTTTGCTGCCCGGCCATGGCGGCGGTGGTTAAGAGCGTTAGAAGCGCGCCAACAACAATCAACCCGGTGTTACGTTTGTGCATTTTGTGCTACGTCCTCGACGCAAATCACGGTAACACGAAAATGCCAGGGTTGCTACCCTCGACGTCACAAGGCTCAGTGATGTGGGTTAGAGACGGTTTCGGGG
>Ga0335078_10011750_pt1 | contig 12989 bp, 12 predicted proteins | sample Lox_Sample_32_FD_206711 | JGI IMG/M metagenome (GOLD analysis project Ga0335078, IMG submission 206711) | Soil microbial communities from Loxahatchee National Wildlife Refuge, Florida, United States - Lox_Sample_3.2 | ecosystem: Environmental > Terrestrial > Soil > Wetlands | place: USA... | reverse complement strand
ACGGCCGGCGCCAGGGTGACCTCCGCGCTGGTCAGCTCGGCCAGGCGTTCCGCCACCGGCCGGAGCGACAGCTCGGGCTCGCGATCCTTGGGCCGCCCGAGGTGCGAGACGAGCACCAGCCTCGCGTCCCGCCGACGGAGCTCCTCGATCGTCGGCAGTGCGGCCCGGATCCGGGTGTCGTCGGCCACGGCTCCGTGGTCGAGCGGCACGTTGAAATCGACCCTGACGAGCACGCGCTTGCCCGTCAGATCGCCGAGGGCTTGGAGTGTCCTCATCGCAGGGCGGAGTCTCGCGACCGCGCGCCACCGTGACATCCGCGCGAGCACCAGGCGTCTCGGCGGAAAAGTACGGATGGCAGGCGCGGATCCGCGACCTGAGTCCCATCCCTACGGCGAATTACGGACTTCCGTCGTGCCCTGCCCCCGATGCTGTCGAGCGTGCCGCCCCGTAGCTTCAAGTTATGTCCGACGCCCTCACCGCTCTGGACGCCACCTTCCTCGAGCTCGAGCAGCTGGACGAAGGCGCGCTGATGAGTATCGGCGGCGTGAGCGTCTTCGATCCGGCGCCTGGCGGCGGTGCGCCGACGGTCGAGGAGCTGTGCGCGAACCTCGGAGCGCGGCTCGATCAGCTGCCCCGTTATTCGCAGCGGCTGTCGTCGACCCGGACGGGCGGGTTCGCCTGGCCGCGCTGGACCGACGACGACCGCTTCCGGGTTGAAGATCACGTCGCCCACGTCGCCCTGCCGGCGCCCGGTGGGCACGCCGAACTGTGCGAGTGGGCGGCCGACTTCTATTCGCACCGGCTGGACCGGACGCGCCCGTTGTGGGAGATGGCGCTGATCGAGGGGCTCCCCGACGGTCGCTGGGCGGTCGCCAACAAAACCCACCACTGCCTCGTCGATGGCGTCGGCTCGGTGGATGTCGCCTACCTGCTGCTCGACGCCGAGCCGAACCCGCCTGAGCGCCGGTTCGCGCCGCCCCCACCGCCGGGCAACGGCTCGCTCCTGCGGCCGTTCGTGCCCAGCCCGCCGCGGCCGATCGCAGACGTCATGCACGCCGGCGCCCATGTCGCCGGGGCGGGTGTCCACGCGGCTCTGCATCCGCGCGAGGCGCTCGAGCGGTCGCGGTCGCTGGCGGAGCTCATCGTTCGCGAGGAGCTGATCGGCGCGCCGCGCACATCATTGAACGTCCAGATCGGGTCGACCAGGCGGTTCGCGGTTGTCAGCCGCCCCCTGTCCGAGCTCAAGACGATCCGCCGCGCGCTTGGGGGGTCGATCAACGACGCCGTGCTCGCGGCTTGCACCACCGGCCTGCGGCTGCTGCTCCTCGAGCGGGGCGAGCGGCCCCCGGAGCGCGGCCTGCGGGCGATGGTTCCGATGAACATCCGCCAGAGCAGCGAGCGCCTCGCGCTCGGGAACCGGGTCAGCTCCCTGTTCGTCGAGCTGCCGGTGGCCGAACGGGTCGCGCACCTGCGCCACCGGCAGATCGTGGCGGCCACCGAGCGACTGAAGTCCTCGGGTGCCGCGACGGGCGCCGAGACGATGCTCGACCTCGCCGCGCTGGCGCCGCCGGTCGTGCACGCAACGCTCGCTCGTTCTCTGTACGCGACGCGCCTGTTCAACGTGACGATCACCAACGTGCCCGGGCCCCAGATCCCGCTGTACGCGTTCGGGGCCCAGCTGCGCGAGGTGCACCCCGTGGTGCCGCTCGCGGCCGCGCATTCGGTTGGGATCGCGATCTTCTCCTACAACGGCCTGGTCACCTTCGGCGTGATCGCCGACAGCGAATCGACCCCGGACATCGACGTGCTGGCGCACGGCATCGAAGAGGGGATCGACGAGCTCCTCGCGCTCGTGACGAGCGCGAACACCTGAAACCCATCGAGTAAGCGAGGACCTCATGTCTGTACGTGTTGCGATCAACGGATTTGGCCGTATTGGGCGTTGTTTTTTGCGTTCGGCGTACGAGCAGGATTCGGGTGTCGAGGTGGTGGCGATCAACGATCTGGTTGAGCCTTCGACGCTGGCGCATTTGCTTCAGTACGACTCGGTGTTCGGGCGGTTCCCGGGGCGGGTGTCGGTGGAGGATGGCGGGCTGGTGGTCGAGGGGTCGGAGATCCAGGCGTTCGCTGAGGCCGATCCGGGGTCGTTGCCGTGGAAGGAGCTCGGTGTGGATGTGGTGATCGAGTCGACGGGGCGGTTCCGGACCCGCGCGGGCGCGGAGAAGCATCTGGCGGCCGGTGCGCGGAAGGTGATCATCTCCGCGCCGACCAAGGGCGATCAGCCGCCGGATGCGACGGTGGTGCTGGGCGTGAACTTCGATGAGGTGTACGACGGGGATCTTCACGACATCATCTCCAACGCGTCGTGCACGACGAACTGTCTGGCGCCGGTCGCGAAGGTGCTGCACGAGACGGTCGGGATCCGTCACGGGCTGATGACGACTGTTCATGCCTACACCTCTGATCAGCATCTGCTCGATGGGCCGCACAGCGATCTGCGGCGCGCGCGCGCGGCCGCGCTGAACATCATCCCGACCTCGACCGGTGCCGCCAAGGCGCTCGGGCTGGTCATTCCCGAGCTCGATGGGAAGCTGAACGGGTTCGCGGTCCGGGTCCCGACCCCGACCGGGTCGCTGGTCGATCTGACCGTCGAGACCGAGCGCGCGACCACCAGGGACGAGGTCAACGCCGCGTTCGCTGCCGCCGCCGAGGGGCCGCTGCGGGGAATCCTCGATTATTGCGAGGACCCGATCGTGTCCTCTGACATCGTCAAATCCCCGTACTCCTCGATCTTCGACGCCGGCCTGACCTCGGTCATCGACGGCACCCAGGTCAAAGTCGTCGCGTGGTACGACAACGAGTGGGGCTACTCCACCCGGCTGGTCGACCTCGCCGAGCGCGTCGGAGCATCGGTCGCGCACGCGGTGTGAGGAGGACGACGTGTTCAGCAACGTACTGGTGGGCGTGGACGATCACGATGCAGGCCGGGACGCGATCGCACTCGCGCAGACGCTCCTCGCACCGGACGGCGAGCTGACGCTCGCCCACGTCTTCCGCGACGAACGCGGGCCCTACCGGTGGAGTGAGCCGAGGGTCGCCGAGGAGCGAGAGCACGCCCGCGGGTTGTTGGAGCGAGCAGCGTCGGAGTCGGGCGTTCGTGCGCACATTCGCTGGCACGGCGCAGCGTCGGTGGGCCGTGGCCTGCACGAGATCGCGGAGATGGTCATGGCGGATCTGCTCGTCCTCGGCTCTTCGAGGCGCGGGCTGCTCGGCCGCGCCGCACTCGGACACGACACGCGCGCGGCCCTGAACGGTGCACCGTGCGCGATCGCGATCGCACCGGTCGGGTACCAGGGCGATCTGCCGGTGCTGATGCGGGAGATTGGCGTGGGCTACGACGGCTCTCCCGAAAGCGAGCATGCGCTCGGGGTGGCGAGGGGCCTCGCGGCGGAGCTGGGCAGCAAGCTCTCCGCGTTCGAGGCCGTGTCGATCCCCGCGTACATCTACCTGGGAGCGTCTGCGCCCGTCGAGGCCTCGGCTATCGACCGGGTGGTCGCGATCGCACGGGACCGGATCGCGTCCCTCGGCGGGGTCGAGCCGCATGCGGCCTACGGCGACGCGGTTGAGGAGCTGACGCTCTACAGCGCGTCGCTGGACCTGCTCGTCGTGGGCTCGCGCGGCTACGGCCCGCTCGGGCGGCTCGTCCACGGGAGCACCGCGCAGGACCTCGCGAGCACCGCCCGCTGCCCGCTGTTGGTGTTGACCCGCGGCGCTCGGACGGCGTCGGTGTCAGCTGAGTCCGACGACGGCCAAGTGGGGGCGTCCACAGCCGTGTGAAGCCTAAGAAGAGTCACATCTCCTACCGCAACGGGTTTCCGTAGTTGCACCCGATGGTCGTGATCGACACCGTGCATAGGGTGCCCGCCATGGCCGCGATCATCAATCTGAACCACCATCCGTCCTATGTGCACTGGCATTTCTTCCAGATGTCAGTGTCGAACATCGTCGTGATCGCGCTGATGCTGGTTGTGTTCGTCGCGGCGATCCTGGTCCCGTTTCCGTCACGCCGCACGTCCAAAGGCGCATCGTGAGCGCCTCCGAGGAACACTCCTGGACCGCGGCCGTGCGCGAGCGGGCCGTCGCCGCGCTTCCCCCGGAGAAGCTGCTGTCCGACCGGCAGCCTACGTATGTCGCCTCCTGGATCTACGTGTTCGGCGTCCTGTCGCTCGCTTCCCTGGCCGTGATCATCGGCTCGGGGACGATCCTCGCGCTGAAGGGACCGGGGTGGTGGCACTTCACCGGCGTCGGCCATTTCTTCAACGGCACCCATCTGTGGGCCGTCGAGCTGTTCTTCTTCTTCATGATCATCCACCTGTGGGGCAAGTACTGGATGGCGGCGTGGCGGGGTGGACGCGTCGGAGTGTGGATCACCGGCGCGGTCACGTTCCTGGTCGCGATCCCGTGCGCGCTCACCGGCTATGTCTCCCAGCAGAACTTCGACGCGCAATGGATCTCGACCCAGGCCAAGGACGCGATGAACGCGGCCGGGATCGGCTCGTTCTTCAACCTCCTCAACTTCGGCCAGATGTACAGCTACCACGTCCTGCTGCTCCCGGCGGCGGTGGTCGGGATCGTGATCGCCCACGTCCTGCTGGTCCGCAAGCACGGCGTGGTGCCGCCGTTCACGGTTCCATCGACCGGGGACGGCGCCGACGCCTCCACACCCGCCCGGGAAGAGGTCTCGTCGTGAGTCGGCGGGAGCGTCTCGCCAATGACGAGCGCTATCGCGAGTGGAAGGGCGCGTACCGGCCGTATGACCTGGTCAAGGAAGCCTCGATCGCGCTGGGGGTCGTGCTCGCCCTCGTGCTGCTGCTGACGGTCGTGTTCTCCTCGCCCGACGAGAAGCCGAGCACGGTCCAGTCCTGGGCGCGCACAGACCCGGTCGACTTCGTCACCACCGCCACCACCGAGCTCGACGGCTCGAGCGACACCGGCGGCTACGGACCGCCGTACAACCACGCCTCCGACGGACAGCACCTCCTGTTCATCTACCTCCAGAAGTGGCTCGGCGTCAGCCATCCGATCGACACCGCGCAGGACTTCGTGCTCGCGCCGCTGCGCTCGATCACCGGCCAGCCCGCGCTGCAGGCCGCTGTGACGGCGTACGAGTCGGCCTCCCCCGATCAGCAGACGAAGTGGACCGCCGCCTACGAGAACGCGCTGGCCAAGGCAAATGCCAGCGCGAACAACACGGCGGTGTCGGTTCCGGCCGGTGCCTACGGGCCGCTGCCGACGATGATGGCCGGGCTACTCGGCTTCGCCCAGAGCGGCGGGCTCGACGGCGCGCTCCTGACCAGCAAGCAGTTCTACCAGACCGACTACACCAAGCCGCTGATGCTGATGGCCGACGGCGGCCTGCTCGCCGACCGTGCTCAAGCCGAGCATCTGCTGGGCAGCCAGTGGGGGATGATGAACGAGACCGGCAGCTACCCCGGGCAGGTGTGGCTGTGGCTGTACACGTTCTGGTATCAGATCAAGCCGTTTTCGACCTCGGCCAATGCCGACATCCTGGTCATGGCGATCATGGGCGTGCTCAGCCTCGCGCTCGTCCTGATCCCGTTCATCCCAGGCATCCGGGACATCCCGCGCTGGGTACCTGTGTACAGGCTGATCTGGCGCGAGCACTACCGATCGCAGGGAACGTAGCGCTTGGCGCGCGGTCTAACGCTCGAGCCGCCGGCGGACCTGGCCGGCGATCTCGAGATCCTCGCGCGCGTGTATTAGGAGCGTCCTGGCCGCGGCGCCCGCGGCGGTGATCTCGACGTCCTCCGCGGCAGCGTCGTTGAGCCGGCCGTCGATCCCGACGCCGAGAAACGCGAGGTCCGCGGCGACCGTCGCCCGGATCCCCGCGCTGTTCTCGCCGACGCCGCCGGTGAACACGAGCGCGTCGAGGCCGCCCAAGGTCGCGGCCATCGCCGCGACGGCGCCACGGAGCCGGTGGACGTAGACGTCGAGCGCCAGGCGCGCTTCCCGGCGGCCGGACTCCGCCTGCGCCACGACCTCGCGCATGTCCGCCGAGCCCGCGAGCCCGAGGATGCCCGACTCGTGCTCGAGCGCCTCGGCGAGCTCCGCCTCGGCCATCCCCGTGTGCTCCATCAGCCAGAGCAGCAGCCCGGGGTCGACGCTGCCCGAGCGGGTCGCCATCACCAACCCCTCGAGCGGCGTGAAGCCCATCGTGGTGTCGACCGAGCGGCCGGCCGCGATCGCGCACAACGATGCGCCGGCGCCGAGATGGCAGCTGACGATCCGCAGCTCCGACGGATCCTGTCCGAGCAGCTGCGGAACGCGACGCGCCACCCAGGCGTGCGACAGGCCGTGAAAGCCGTAGCGGCGAATCGGCCAGCGCTCGCGCCACCGCGCCGGCAACGCGTACGTGTACGCGGCGGGTGACAGCGTGGCGTGGAACGCGGTGTCAAAGCACGCGACCGCAGGGATCCCGGGCAGCGACGCCGAAACGGCGTCGAGCGCGCTCAGCGACTTCGGCTGGTGCAGCGGGGCCATCTCGACCAGCGCCCGGAGCGCGTCCTCGACCCCCCGGTCGATCAGCACCGGCTCCCGAAAGCGCTCACCGCCATGGACGATCCGGTGGCCGATCGCATCCACCTCGCCGAGCCCTTCGCCGAGTGCCGCACGCAGCTCGTCGGGGTCGACCCTTGAGTGGGGGGCCGCGAGCTCGCGTTCGAGCAGGGCGGCGTCGTCCGCACCGATCAGGCTCAACTTGACGCTGCTCGAACCGGCGTTGACGACGAGGACCCGCACGCGGGGCCGCTCAGGCGCTCTTGCCGGGCCACGTCCAGTCGCGGACGTCGGGCGGGTCATCACCGACCTCGCGGGTGTAGGCGCGGTGGCGGAGCCGCTCGTCGACCATCTCCTGGCGCAGGTGGGCGGCACGCTCTCCCAGCCCCGGGACTCTGTCGATCACGTCGATCACCAGGTGGAACCGGTCGAGGTCGTTCAGCATCACCATGTCGAACGGCGTGGTCGTGGTGCCCTCCTCCTTGTAGCCGCGCACGTGAATGTTGTGATGGTTCGCGCGTCGATAGGTGAGCCGGTGGATTAGCATCGGGTAGCCGTGGTAGGCGAAGATCACCGGCCGTGAGGCGGTGAACAGGGCGTCGAACTCGCTGTCCGGCATTCCATGCGGGTGCTCGGACTCGGGCTCCAGGCGCATGAGGTCCACGACATTCACCACGCGCACGCGGAGCTCGGGCAGGTGCGCGCGCAGGATCGCCGCCGCCGAGACGGTCTCGAGCGTCGGAACATCGCCGGCGCACGCGAGCACGACATCCGGTTCCTGACCCTGATCGTTGGATGCCCACCCCCAGATCCCGATTCCCCGCGTGCAGTGCTCGATCGCCTCCGGCATCGTGAGGTAGTCGAGCGCGGGCTGCTTGCCGGCGACGATCACGTTCACGTAGTTGCGGCTGCGCAGACAGTGGTCGGCCACCGACAGCAGGCAGTTCGCGTCGGGCGGCAGGTAGACCCGGACGACCTCGGCCTTCTTGTTGACGACGTGATCGATGAAACCCGGATCCTGGTGGGAGAAACCGTTGTGATCCTGGCGCCACACGTGCGAGGAGAGCAGGTAGTTGAGCGAGGCGATCGGGCGGCGCCACGGAATCTGCCGGGTGACCTTGAGCCACTTCGCGTGCTGGTTGAACATCGCGTCGATGATGTGGATGAACGCCTCGTAGCAGTTGAACAGGCCATGGCGCCCGGTCAGGAGATAGCCCTCGAGCCATCCCTGACAGAGGTTCTCGGACAGGATCTCCATCACGCGGCCGTCGGGCGCGAGATGGTCGTCGGTGTCGAGCAGGTCCGCCTCCCAAACTCGGTCGGTGACCTCGAACACCGCCGACAGCCGGTTCGAGGCGGTCTCGTCCGGACCCATGAGCCGGAAGCGATCGGGATTGATCCGGATAACGTCGCGCAGCCAGCCGCCGAGGACGCGCGTGGCCTCGCTGGTCGTGATCGCTGGGGCGCTCACCGGGACGGCGTAGTCGCGGAAGTCCGGCAGCTCGAGGTCGCGCAGCAGCCGCCCGCCGTTGGTGTGTGGGTTGGCGCTCATCCGCAGGTCGCCCTCCGGGGCAAGGGCCGAGATCTCCGGCGCGACAGCGCCGGCCCCGTCGAACAGCTCCTCGGGACCGTAGGAGCGAAGCCACTGCTCGAGCTGGGCGAGATGCTGTGGATTGGTGCGGACCTCGGCGAGCGGGACCTGGTGGGAACGGAACGACCCCTCGGCTGGCAGGCCGTCGACTTCCTTCGGGCCCGTCCAGCCCTTCGGGGTGCGCAGGACGATCATCGGCCACCGCGGCCGGGCGAGATCGTTGTCCACGCGCGCTCGCCGCTGAATCTCGGCGATCTCGTCCAGCGCCTCGTCGAGCGTCGCCGCCATCAGCTGGTGCATGTCGCCGGGATCGGACCCCTCGACGAATCGCGGCGCGTAGCCGTACCCCTCGAGCAGCGACCGAAGCTCCGCCGGCTCGATCCGGGCGAGCACGGTCGGGTTGGCGATCTTGTAGCCGTTCAGGTGGAGCACCGGCAGCACGACGCCGTCGCGCACCGGATTCAGGAACTTGTTCGAGTGCCAGCTCGCCGCCAGCGGGCCCGTCTCCGCCTCTCCGTCGCCGACCACGCACAGTGCGACCAGGTCGGGATTGTCGAACACCGCCCCAAAGGCGTGCAGCAGCGAGTAGCCGAGCTCGCCGCCCTCGTGAATCGAGCCGGGCGTCTCCGGCGCGACGTGGCTCGGGATCCCGCCCGGGAACGAGAACTGGCGAAACAGCCGCCGGAGTCCCTCCTCGTCCCGGGCGATGTGTGGATAGACCTCGCTGTAGGTGCCGTCCAGATACGCGCCGGCCACGATGCCAGGGCCCCCGTGGCCGGGTCCCGTGACGTAGACGGTGCTCAGGCCACGGGCCCGGATCGCCCGGTTCATGTGCGCGTAGATGAAGTTCAGACCCGGCGTCGTGCCCCAGTGTCCGAGCAGCCTTGGCTTGACGTGCTCGGGACGGAGCGGGTCCCGCAGCAGCGGGTTGTCGAGCAGGTAGATCTGGCCGACCGACAGGTAGTTCGCCGCGCGCCACCACGCGTGCATCGCGGCCAGTTCCCCGGTCGACAGCGGCCCTTGCCGCACATGTGAGTCGATGGTCATGAACGAGGGTTACCACATCTCGCCGGCGAGCATGTGGCCACGTCGGTAGTAAGCCGCGAGGCGATGCGGGGGGCGCACCGATGGCCTCGCGGTCGGCCGGCCATACCCTCACCTCATGACCGACTTCCGTGGACCCGGGATGTTCAACAACGTGCTGGTGGCGGTCGACGGTCGTCAGGGCGGACGCGATGCGATCGCGCTCGCCAGGCAGCTCGCGGCCCCGGGCGGGCGCATGACCCTCGCGCACGTCGACCCGATCGAGACGCACCGCAACGGTTCCGACCCGCACCCCGCGTCCAGGAAGATGTTGAGCGACGAGCGCGCGAGCGCCGCCGTCGACGCGCGGATTCTCGCCGTACACGGAGCTTCCGCAGCCGGTGGTCTGCATCAGCTGGCCGCCCGCGGGCGCTATGACCTGCTCGTGGTCGGCTCGTGCCACCGCGGGGCGCTCGGACGCCGGTTCGCCGGCAATCACACGCTCGCGGCGCTGCACGGGGCTCCATGCGCCGTGGCGGTCGCGCCCAGCGGATATACGCCGCCGTCGCATCTCGCGAGGATCGGCGTTGGTCGCGACGGCTCGCGCGAGAGCATGCAGGCACTGGACGCCGCTCGAGCGATCGCTGCGAGGACCGGCGCGACGATCGAGCCCCTGCTGGTCCTGCCCGTGCAGAGCATCCCGTACGGTCAGCCGATCGAGCACCGATGGTCGAAGGTCGCCACGCAGCTGACTCCGGAGGATCTGGCTCGGCTCGGCGGTGTGGATGATCTCGAAGGTCAGGTCAGCTACGGCTCACCCGGCGAGGAGCTCGCCTGCTTGAGCGAGGAGGTCGATCTCCTGATCGTTGGCTCGCGAAGCTGCGGACCGGTCGGGCGTCTGTTCACCGGGAGCACGTCGAGCTACCTCGCGCGCCGGGTGCGCTGTCCGCTGCTCGTGTTCCCGCACAGTGCCGACCGGTCGGAGACGCGCAGTCCGGTCGCCGCAGGCTGATCTACGTGTCGATCAGCCTGTGGTCGAGGGCATAGCGGACGAGCTCGGAGCGCGATCCGAGGCGGAGCTTCTGCTGGATGTGCGCGCGGTGCGTCTCGACGGTGCGCACGGACAGGTACAGCTGTTCGGCGATCTCCGCGTTGGTGTGCCCGAGGGCAATCATCCGCAGCACCTCGACCTCTCGCTCCGTCAGCCCGTCGGGAAGGCCGGGCGGTGGCTCAGCCGCGACGCGCGCTCCCAGCCGCGGGTTCAGATACGTATCGCCAGCGGCCGCGCGGCGAATCGCCTCGACCAGCTCCGACTCGGCGGATTCCTTGAGCACGTAGCCCAGCGCGCCGGCGCTCAACGCGTGGCGTGCATACGCGGGCTCGTTCTGCATCGTTAAGACGACGATCTGCGTCCCTGGACATTCGGCACGGATCTCCGGGATCCCGTCGAGAGTCGATCCGCCGGGCATGTTGAGATCGAGCACGAGCACATCGGGGTGGTGTCCGCGGGTGTACCGACGGGCAGTATCGAGGTCGGACGCCTCCGCGATCACCTCGAAGCCCTCCTCGGCGTCGAGCACCTGCCGCAGCCCTCTGCGAACCACCGCGTGGTCGTCTGCTATGACGACGCGGATGGTTCTGCTCGAGGCGTCTGCGGGGCCGGCGGTGTCCATGGGGGGTTCGGGCTCTGACATCGGGGTCACCGTAATGCCGCCGGAGCGTGTGATTCCAGGTACGGCGCGAGGTACTTGGCCGCGATCTTGGGCGGCACCGCGGACGTCGGCGCCTCGCTGACCTCAGAGCTCGATCCATGACCTCCGGTGACATGCGCGTGCAGATACAACGGCCTCGGACCGCCGATCAGCGCCCCGTAGACCGTGGGGTTGAACGGAGTCGGCTCAATCGGCGCGCCGGCGAGCGCGGCGATCGCCTCAGCCGCCGTGTCCGCTTGCTGCGACGCGATGCCGCCGTGCTTGACGGCGAAGTCGGTCGCGTCGCCGGCCGCATAGACGCGTTCGAGACCCGCAACCTTGCAGTGGGCGTCGATCGGGATGAATCCGTTGTGGGCCGTGAGCGGAACCCCGGGGACCGACGGGCCGAACAGCTCGGGCAGGGCGACGATCCGGTCCACGATCAGGGTGCGCGACCCGGGAGCGAGCGTCACCCGGCCGGCGGCAGGCGTTTCGCAATGGGCGGACGGAATGAAGAGAATCCCGCTGTCCGCGAGCAGCCGCTCGACGGCGCGGCTCGCGTCTGAGCCGAACAGCGCCAGCGGCGCATCCTCCGGCGTGGCGACCGTGACCGACAGGTCGACGTTCATGTCATACGCCCGCCGTGCGGTCATCAGCGCCAGCTCGTACAGCGGGAGGGGCCAGGGCATCGGCGTCGGGCTGATGAATGCGAGCTTGTGAACGTAGCCTCCCTCCACGTCCTGGATCAGCCCGTGAAGCTGCTCGTCGAGCCGGCTGTCGTCGAGCGTCAGCGCGTGCTGGAAGCGCGGCCGCAGCGCCGCCCCGGGCGCAAGCACCAACGCGTCGTAATCGAGCTTCTCCCCACCCTCGGTGTGCACTGTGGTGTGGTCCGGGTCCAGCCGCTTGAACTTGTCCCGGACCAGGTCGACACCGATGTCGCGACTGATCTCATCGAGCGCGTAGTGCTGCGCCTCGCTGTACCCGAACGGTTCGCGAACCCTCATCGGGCGGTAGACGAACTCGGCCTCGGGGGCCAGAAGGGTGGTGGTGACGCGGTCGCCGGCGAGCTCGCGAAGGGCCAGAGCGGCCTCGAGGCCGGCGACGCCGCCGCCGACGATCAGGACTCTGAATGGGGTGGGAGCGTTCGGATTCATACGGGGAGGCTAGTGCGCGACTGTGCGTGGCGCCAGCCGCCCTCCTCCGAACCGTTGCCTCGGAAAACTACGTAGGTCGCGACGGCACGATCCGGCGCCCCGACACCGTCCACGCGCGGATTCGCATCCAGTGGGCCTTGCGCCCGGGCGTCCATGTCTCGAGACCCATACGATCCAGGCGTCGGAGCTCGCTCGGGTTCGTGACCTCCTCGGTCATCCCGACGATGATCACGCTCCAGCCCGTACGCGAGCCGGGGTCGATCCCGTCGATCTCGAACGCCGCGTTGCCATTGATCACCATCGCGTGGAACTTCGATCCGTCCGCAGTCCGGAACGCCACCGACTGCGATGGTTCGTCGAACACGTAGTTGACGGGACGTATGACCGGGGAGTCCATCGCGACCGCGAGGCGTCCGAAGCTGTTGGAGGCGAGCAGCCGCAGGCACTCGTCGCGCGCCAGAACGAGCATCTCGCTCGCCGGCTCGTCCGGGAGCGGCGAGCCTGGCGTCGCCGGACCGTGGCCGGTCGATGCGTCGGGAGCGTTAGGAATCATGCCAACACCATACGGCCGTCCGCCTGCGGTGACAGCCGCGTAAACCGCGGCCCCTCGCACAGACTACCGATCTCGGGGGTCTGTCCGGCCCGGCGGGGTCTGCCCGTGGTCGGCGGGGTCCGTCCGCGGCCGGGCGCGGGCGTCTGCCGAACTGCGGCGGATTCCGGCAACGGCTGCGGATTTCCCCGCACAGCTCGTCGGGCGAGGCCGGATGGCCAAGCACCTGCCGAAAACCATCATGCCCGGCACAAACCCGAAATCAGAGGGTCTAATTGTCAGAGGAGGAACATCATGTCACGGAAGGTTTTCGACATTCTCGCCAGCACCGCCGGCGTGGTTGTCGTGGTCGTTCTGGTGATCGCCGGGGGGCTGTTGACCTGGGGTCACAGCTTCGTCAGCAG
>Ga0335078_10011749_pt1 | contig 12989 bp, 9 predicted proteins | sample Lox_Sample_32_FD_206711 | JGI IMG/M metagenome (GOLD analysis project Ga0335078, IMG submission 206711) | Soil microbial communities from Loxahatchee National Wildlife Refuge, Florida, United States - Lox_Sample_3.2 | ecosystem: Environmental > Terrestrial > Soil > Wetlands | place: USA: Florida... | reverse complement strand
GCGCCATGATCCAGGAATGCGCTTGCGTGCCGTAGGTTCCCAGGCCGAACATCTCGCCCGCGAGAGCATTCGACGTACCCCGGCATCCTCCGATCGCCGCAGCGCGCGCTGACAAAAGACTCGCAGGCCCGCCATGCGCGCGTCGCGCGCTGAAATCGACGATCTCGCGGCCGCCGGCGACTGTGACGATACGCGCAGCTTTGCTGGCGATCATAGTCTGATAACTGAGCGTCGCGAGTAAGTATGTCTCCACGATCTGAGCTTCGATCGCGGGAGCCGTGACGCGCATCAGCGGCTCGCCCGGGAAAACGAAAGTTCCTTCGGGCATGGCCCAGACGTCACCCGTGAACCGAAAACGCGCGAGATAGTCGAAGAAGTCGGAGCGAATGTGACGAAAGGCCGGATGGCGCCGCAAGTAATCGACTTCTTCCGGGGTGAACGAGACATTTTCGAGATACTGCAGGGCCTGCTCGAGTCCGGCTGCCACCAGATAATTCCGGCGCGGGGGAAGATGGCGCACGAACAATTCGAATGTCGCGTTGACGTCGAAGCCTGTTTGAAAATACCCCGCCGCCATGGTGAGTTCGTAGAGATCGGTCAGCAGGCCGGAGTATTCACGCATGGAATCAGGGAGCGCTCAGCGCGGGCGCACGGCAGGAAAGACAAAACCCCCGGGCCGCCGACCGATGCTCGGGATCGCCGGACTGGGGGTTTGCCACGAAAATTCGGCCGGGGCCTTTTACTTCAACACGGCGTCTTTGAAGGCCTTTGCTGCGCGCAGGCGCACAACGGTCTTGGCCTTGATCTTGATCGGCTCGCCCGTAGCCGGATTGCGGCCCATGCGCGCCTTGCGATGCGCCTTCACCGCGCGTCCCAATCCGGGGATCACGAATTTTCCAGAGCCCTTGGCCTCTTTCACGGCGAGGTTGAAGAGCTCGTCAAAAAACGACGCGACCTGCTTCTTTGACACCGGCTTGTCCTTCGTGCTCACTTTCTCAGCCAGGTGCGCGATAATCTTGGATTTGCTCAGCGGAGTTGCCATCGAATGTGTCTTTCCTCCTCAGAAATGAGTTGCTTGGTGGCTCCAGGGCCCGGATGCCGCGTGCACTATAGCCGCCCAGACAGTCGAACGCAAGTACAATATGCAAAAAACGCCGTAAAAATCGGCATTTTCCAATCCGGGAATCTCGAACCGTTTCTAGGCGGCCGCGAGCTGCTCGTAAAATAACGCGATCGACTTGATTCCGCCAAAATAATTTTCCAGCGAAATATGCTCGTCCGGAGCATGAGCATTTTCGTCCGGCAGGCCGAAGCCGATCAGAACGCAAGGAACCTTGAACGTGTCGTGGATTTGAGTGACGAGCGGGATCGAGCCTCCCTCGCGGATGAAGACGGCTTTCTTGCCGAAGCCCCGCTCGAGCGCGTGCAGCGCTTTTTGAAAAATCGGGTGCGTGTACGGCGCCACCCACGATTTCCCCGTGCTCAAGACGTCGAATTTGTGCGTGACCGTCTTCGGCAATAGCTTGCGAATTTGCCGCTCGACAAGTTTGGCGATTTTGACCGGGTCCTGGTTGGGGACAAGCCGCGTGGAAAGTTTTGCGTACGCCTTCGAGGCGATCACGGTCTTTGCGCCTTCGCCCGTATAACCACCCCAGATCCCGTTTACCTCGAGCGTCGGGCGCGTCCAAAGCTGCTCGATCACGGTGTAGCCTTTTTCCCCGCACAGCGCCGGCGCGCCGACGGTCTTGCGAAACTCCTTTTCTTTCCACGGCAATGCGTTCAGCGCTTTGCGTTCCTCGCGCGAGAGCGCGGCGACATCGTCGTAAAAGCCCGGAATTTCGACGCGGAAGTTCTTGTCGTGCAGCTTGGCAATCGTTTCCGCCAGAATCGTGATCGGGTTCGGAACGGCGCCGCCGAAAACGCCTGAGTGCAAATCTTGCGACGGCCCGGTGATTTCAAGCTGATAGTAATTCAGGCCGCGAAGTCCGTACGTGATCGAAGGAACGCCTTTCGCAAGCATCGCCGTATCGGAAACGACAAGCGCGTCGGCTTTCAACCGCTCGCGATTTTGGCGCATGAACTCCCATAGATTCACGCTGCCCACCTCTTCTTCGCCTTCGATCATGGCCTTGATATTGATCGGCAGCTTTCCCGCTGTGTTCTTCAGAGCTTCGATTGCTTTGAGGTGGATGTGGACCTGGCCTTTGTCGTCGGCGGTGCCGCGGCCATAGAGGTTGCCGGCGCGCACGATTGGTTCGAAAGCGGGGCTGGTCCAAAGATCGAGGGGCTCGGCCGGCTGCACGTCGTAATGCCCATAAACGAGAATGGTTGGTTTTCCGGGCGCTTGCAGGGATTCACCGTAAACGACGGGATGCATCTTGGTCGGCGCGATTTCGACTTTTTCGAGCCCTGCGGCCCGAAGCTTCTCGGCGACCCAGTGCGCGGCGCGTTCGATATCCGGTTTATGCTCGCTCTTGGCGCTGACGCTGGGAATGCGCAGCAACTCCTTCAGTTCATTGAGGTGATCTTCCCTTTTTGAGTCGATATAGCTGATCAGGTCCATGTCCGGGCTCCTGCTTCCTGGGATTCGCGTTGCTATTGCCGGACCGCCGCGTCCGATGTGATTTGCTGCCGAAGGCTAGGCGCCGGTCCCATACTACGCAAGCGCCGCTGATTTCACCAAACTTTTGCGAACTGCTTGTTTGGGCACGCCTGCCCCTTGCGCAATTGACTCGCTCTGTGGGCCGTTGCACGATAGTCAAGACATGCCAGAAACGCAGATTACGAAGGAACGCCGCAGCTCCCGCGTCTTTACACGCATTCCCGTACAAGCCGCGGGGAAGAACACGGACGGCCGCAAATTCCGCGCGAAAAGCCACACCATCGTCATTAACGCCCACGGCGGGCTGATTTATCTCAACGAAACGCTTGAGCTTGGCTCGGATCTGACGCTGATCAATCCTGCCACGGAAGAGGAGCAGGAGTGCCGGGTCGTCTATCTTGGAGATACTTCGGACAAAGGAACGCGCGTGGGCGTCGAGTTTCTCTGCCCCAGCCCCCACTTCTGGGGAATTGAATTCACGCAGCAGGATTGGCCCGGCATCGCAACCACGAACTAACCAGTACTCTCAAACCTGCCATTTCTCGCTTTCTTTTCCGGTTCCCGCCAACGTTTGAGGCAACCCGGATACAACATCGCGCACGTAATCAGCCTCTAACTGCTCACCGAGACTCGTTCCCCTTGTCCGGCGCGAGGGGCATCGCGACGAGCTCGGAAAGCTCCTAAACGACAGCCGGGCCGCTCGGTGACCCGGAAGAACCTCGGAGGCGAAAATGTGCAAATTCAAAGGGTGGGGGTGTGTCTTCGCAGCAGCTGCATTCGCTGTCTCGGCCCATGCAACTCCGCAGGTCAGCTCAACTCAGCATGCGATTCGCGCGACGCAACCAGTCAAAGTAGCGACCGTAACAGGCACGCAACAGCCAACCGCGGAAGAATCCGCGGCCACGAAATTGCCCGTGCGCCGGGTGATCCTTTACAAGACCGGGGTCGGATATTTCGAGCACGTCGGGCGCGTACAAGGAGATCAAACCGTTCGCGTCGATTTCACCAGCGGACAGCTCAATGACGTTCTGCAATCGCTCACCATTCTCGATCTAAATGGCGGACGGATCGCGGGCGTGAATTACAACTCGGAAGCCCCTTTAACGCAGCGAATCGGCGCGTTGCACTTGCCTCTCGAAGAGACGACCGATGTTTCAAAATTCTATGCGGCGCTGCGTGGAGCTCGGCTGGAAGTCTCAAGCGGCACGAGCGCGTTCACCGGGCGCCTTCTGAGCATCGAGCGCAAGACCCGGCTCACCGGTGGCACGACCGTAGAAGTCGATCTTGCCACGCTCGTCAGCGATTCGGGCGAAGTGCGAAGCATCGAGGTCACACCATCCGTCACGGTGCGGCTCGCCGAGCATGATGTGAACTCCGAAGTCGGACGATATCTGGGCCTGCTTTCGTCAACACGGCAACAGGACATTCGCCGCATGACCATCGACACGACAGGGTCCGGCAATCGCGAACTTTACGTTAGCTACATCAGCGAAGTTCCGGTGTGGAAGACAACGTATCGCATCGTGCTGCCGTCGAAGCCAGACGCTCAGGCGCTGCTGCAAGGCTGGGCTGTGGTCGATAACACGGTGGGCGAAGATTGGGACGACGTCGAGCTGTCGCTTGTGGCGGGCGCGCCGCAGTCGTTCATCGAACGGCTTTCGCAACCTTTCTATGCGCGCCGCCCGGTTGTTCCGCTTCCTGAAACAGCGCAACTCACGCCTCAGATGCACGAAGCCGCTATGACGGGCGGGCTTGGGGCCCTATCTGGCGTCGTCACGGACCCGAGCGGGGGTGTGATTCGGGGCGCGACGGTGAAACTCTATTCGGATTCGGGCGCTCTGGTGGCAACACGCAATACCGATGGTGAGGGAAAATACGAAATCGACGATGTGCCAGCCGGAAATTACCGCGCGGAATTCGGCAGCATCGGTTTCCGCACGACCTCGGTCCAGGGATTGGCTCTGGAAGAAGGCGTGCAAAACCGCAATGCGACACTTCAGGTTGGTAGTTCGACTTCGACGGTCACGGTGACTGCGGCGGTAGCCGGTGAAATCGAGACGGAAGAAGCAGAAGTCGCCACCACCGGCGGGAATCTCGGCACGGGTGGTGAGCTTGGCCTTGGCGCAGGTTCAGGTTCCGGCATCGGTAATGGGAGAGGCTCAGGGGTGGGACCGGGCCGCAGCCTTAGCACGGGAGGAGGCGTACCAAATGCGGTTGCGTTGAATGCCGCACGCGCGGGCGCACAAGCGGCAGCACAAGGCGCCGACCTTGGAGATCTATTCGAATACAGGCTGAAAGACCGCGTCACGATTCACAAGAACGAATCGGCGCTCGTGCCCATTGTCCAAGAGCACGTTGCCGCCGAAAAGGTATCGCTGTGGAATTCGTCGCTCGGGTCTCCGCGCCCACTGCGAGCCCTGTGGCTTACGAATTCGAGTAATCTGACGCTGGATCAGGGCAGTTTCAGCGTGCTCGAAAATGAGGCGTTTGCTGGTGAGGGGCTGACCGGCTCAATCAAGTCGGGTGAACGCCGCCTGCTTTCCTATGCCGCCGATCTTGGCGCGAGAGTGGTCGCCTCTTCGCTTTCCGATCCGCAACGCGTGATGCACGTCCGCATCGACCACGGCGTGATGGTTCAGATGTGCGAGGTGCGCGACGAGACGACGTATACGATTCGCGATGATGACACGACTCCGCGCATGATTCTAATCGAGCATCCGTTGCGCGCGGGGTGGCTGATTTCGGAGGACAGCCCCAAACCGGATGAAGCGACCTCGGACGTCTATCGCTTTCGTGTTTCGGTCGATCCAAAAGCGACAACGCGGCTGATCGTTCGCGAACGAAAACCGCTTGAGACGCGTTACGAGCTCACGAATCTCGATAACGATGAGATTGCGCTGCTCTTGCGCCAGAAGTCCATCAACCCTGAAATCGAAACCTCATTTCGCAAGATCGTCGCGCACAAGGATCAGGTTGCCGCGCTGGAGGATCAAATCTCAAAGCGCGATGACGAAACCAAAAAGATTTACGACGATCAGGCGCGGCTCCGCGAAAACTTGAAGGCGCTCAAGGGAAGCGCCGAAGAGCGCGCTCTCACGCAGCGCTACACGAAACAACTCGACGACCAGGAAGGCAGGCTGGCAACGCTGCAGCAGGAAATTGCCGACCTGCAGACGAAACACGATGAGGCGCAAGACGAGCTTAATAAAATGATTCAGTCGCTTGCGTTCGATACCACGATCTAATCGAACGATCAACCACCGAGGGGCCCGTCTCGCGTATTGCGGGGCCGGCCTCTTTCCATTTGCGGTGCGGCGCATCTCTGATGTATTTTCGCCGCGCACGGGGTGGAGCTTGCGCGTCACACGCGCCGGGGGAACCATGAAATATTTCGTCAGAGCCGCCATCGTGGCAGGGCTTGTCTTTGCCGCGGTGGACTGCTTCGCCCAATCGACCGCAGGAATCGCGCCTGCAGAGAAATGCGCCGACCTCGTGAACTTGCAGATTCCGGGTTCGGGCATGGCGATCACGAAAGCCGAAGCGCTCCCAATCACGCCGGCTGGAACGTTGCGCACCCCGACGATTCCACCGGACACTATTCCCGTCGCAATCCCGCCTTATTGCCGCGCCGATGGTGCGATCGATCAGCGCACAGGTTTCGAGGGCAAGTCCTACGCGATCGGGTTTGCCATCGCCTTGCCCGACAATTGGAACGGCCGTTTCCTCTTTCAGGGCGGTGGTGGCTTGAACGGGTCCGTGAATCCGCCTTTGGGGAGCGTGGCCGCGGGTGACGCTCCGGCATTGGCGCGCGGCTTCGCCGTAGTTTCAACGGACACGGGCCACAAAGGCGCGGTGTTCGATCCCTCGTTCATGCAGGACCAAATTGCCAATCTTGACTTCGCCTACATCGCAGTCGGCCGCGTAGCCGTACTGGCGAAGGAAATCATCGCCCGCTATTACGGCCAACCGGCGAAGCATTCCTATTTCGCCGGCTGCTCGACGGGCGGGCGCGAGGCCATGCTCGTCACGCAGCGCTATCCCACGTACTTCGACGGCGTCATCTCGGGCGACCCTGCGATGAATACAGGCAACTCGAACATCGGCCTCTCCTGGGCCATTACGTCGTTTGCCAAAATCGCTCCGAAAGATGCATCCGGCAAGCCCATTCCCGCGAAGGCATTTTCGAGCAGCGATCGCAAGCTGCTCGCAGACGCGATCATGAAAGCGTGCGATGAAAAAGACGGCTTGAAGGACGGCTTGATTTTCAATCGCAACGCCTGCGAGTTCGATCCCGCCGTGCTGACGTGCAAGGGATCGAAAAACGACAGCTGCCTGTCATCCGATCAAGTGAGCGCTTTGCAGAAGGCCTTCGGCGGTCCGAAAGATTCGCAAGGCAATCAAATCTATCCGCGATTCCCGTATGACTCGGACATGGTGACCGAAGGGTCCGGTCTCAGCTTTCTTCCGACCGCCGGCCCGAATATTCTCGGCAACGTTCTGCCTTCGGCCACAATGAACGTGGACGAACAGGCCGCCGGCGTCCGCGCGAATTACAGCCAGATTCTTACGGACACCTGGAGCTGGACGAATCTGTCCTCGTTCTCCGGACATGGCGGCAAGCTCCTCTTCTTTCACGGTACGAGCGATCCGTGGTTTTCGCCGTACGACACGCTGGGCTACTACGGGCGTCTGGGAAAAGATAATGGCGGCGTGGATCAGGTGCGGACCTGGAGCCGTTTCTTTCTGGTTCCAGGCATGAGCCATTGCGGCGGCGGAGCCGCAACACTCGACAACTTCGATTTGCTGAGCGCGGTGGTGAATTGGGTGGAAGACGGCCAGGCGCCCGATTCCGTGACCGCCAAAGGCCGCTCGATGCCGGGAGTCACTCGTCCGCTCTGCGCCTATCCAAAGTACGCGCGGTACAAGGGCCAGGGCGATCCGCAGGACGCCAGCAACTTCGAATGTAGGGAGTAATAGCACTCAATGGACGAACCTCCGATCTCTGGTTTCCCCAGAAAAATTTCTCCGAGGGATGATCGGGACACGGCACCGACCGAGGAGACCGTCACCGCGGAGCGTTTGGGGGAAACGACGATCGACGCGATCGCGAAAGCCCAAGCGTCAGCGCCGCAGGTCGTGAAACGAATGGTCGAGCTGGAAGAATGCCTCTGGTCTCTGGCGGATCTGCTTTCGAAATTGCCACCGAATCTAAGAGAAAAACTGGGCGCCGATGCCGCCATCGAACGGGCCAAGACCCTTCTTCGCCAAAGCATGGTTATGGATCACAACTCGGAATTGGATGGACAGCCGGAGAAGTCAGATCGGAGCCAATCGGATCGGAACGGTCTGATCGTCCTCGATTTACAGAAGCGCCTACGTAAACCTGAATCGGGAGGGCACGAACTATGAAGGAAATTTTTCGGATGTGCTCGAAAAGCGGCACTTCATCGGCAGACTCGCTGCATCCGGAGATCGACCGCCGCTCCATGCTCAGAGGTTCGATGACCGGAGCAGGCGCGGCTCTGGCCGGGAGTCTTCTCGGCGCTTTGCCGCTGCCGGGCGCTCAAGCGCCGCAATCGCAGGGCCGAGCCACTACCGTGCAAACCGATCCCGATGCGAAGCATCTCGACGTGATCGAGCCGATCAAGCTCGAATACGTTTTCCAGATAAAAATCGATTTCACCGAACGCGTTTCGTTTCAGACTCCAAACGGACGGCGCGCGTATGTGCCGGCGGCTTCCGGCGTCATTGAAGGCCCGCGCCTGCAAGGCATCGTTGTGCCGCATAGCGGTGCGGATTACGCCGGCAATGGCCGGCTCAACGCCACTTACATGCTGAAAGCGAACGACGGCACGATGATCTACATCCACAACGAAGGCTATCTTTACCCCGTAGACGGCAAGCCCATCGACCGCAACGATCCGAGCTGGGGAGGCGATCGCGAGTTCTATTTTCGCATCACGCCTGTTTTTGACACGCCCATCGGCCCCCACGACTGGCTTACGCGCACGGTGATCGTAGGCACCGGCAAGCGCCATGCGAATCCCGATTACACGATCTTTACCTACTACGCCGTGCTGTAGCTCGCCGAAAGAACGAATCGGTTCGGAGGTTTTCATTACATGAGACTCTCGGCCTCGCGTCTTGCGTTTATCCCCCGATTTGCGCTCGCCCCCGCGTTATTGATGATCGCCGCGAACATAGCTTTCGCCCAGAACCCGACGTTTCCGCCGAGGACGTATCCTCCCGCTCCGGCGCGTCGAGGCACGGTCGAACGGGTGAAAGTGCACGGCAAATCGCTCGAAGGAAACCTCGAAGGCGATTCGCCCGACCGCGACGTTTCGATCTATTTGCCTCCAAGCTACAAGGAAAACAAGAAGCAGCGCTATCCGGTGGTCTATCTGTTGCACGGCTACATGGACAATGACATCAACTGGTTCGGTGAGAAGCACATTTTCGTTGACGCGCCGCTCGCCATCGACCGGGCCATCGCCTCTGGTGCGCGCGAGATGATCGTCGTCATGCCCAGCGCATATACGGTTTACATGGGAAGCATGTATTCGAATTCGGTGACCACGGGCGATTGGGAGGGCTTTATTACGGAGGATCTGGTCTCTTATGTCGACTCGCATTACAGGACGATTCCGGGGCGCGCCAGCCGCGGCCTTACCGGGCACTCGATGGGCGGCTACGGCACGATTCGCATCGGGATGAAATTTCCCGAGGTCTTTTCCAGCCTCTATGCCATGAGCGCCTGCTGTCTCGCGCCGAATGCCAACTTTCAGAATCCTGCAGTGGAAAAGGCAGAAACGATCAAGAGCGCTTCGGATCTCGCGAACGTCGACTTTGGCACTCGCGCGATGATCGCCTCCGCAGCGGCGTGGTCTCCCGATCCCAGGAATCCGCCGCTCTATTTCGATCTTCCGGCTGCCGACGGGAAAATTCAGCCCTTGGTCGTGGCGCAATGGGATGCGAATGCACCGCTCGCGATGCTCGACCAATACGTTTCGAACTTGAAGAAAATCCACGCCATCGCTCTCGATGTCGGCACCAAAGACGGCCTGATGGCTTCGATTCAGCAGCTCGATGTGCGGATGACGCTGTTCGGGATCGATCACACGTTCGAAACCTATGACGGCACGCACGTTAGCGGAATCCAGGAGCGTCTGGAGCAGAAAGTGATTCCGTTTTTCTCGAATAACCTGGCGTTTGCTCCAGAGACCAAGCGATAAGCTGCACCTTCCGCCTGCTGCTGGGGGCGTCATCCGCTGCCTGCGCAAGCCATCGCGCGATTTTCTGAGGCATCCCGATTGCCCACTAAAGCCATCTTTAGTAGTCTCTACGATTACGTTTAGCCGTTTGCTCCAGCCTGCGCGTCCGTCTTCCGGGCGCATGCCTTGTTCTGGGGCAGCAGAAAACTCAGAGGTGCGAAAAGTTGCAGGCTAGGGCTCGCTATTTTTGGCTAGGGTTTGCCTTACTGGGTGTCTTGTTATCCGGCTGCCAGGAACAACTGAACTATCCGGCTCCGAGGCTCGCCAAGACAAACCCACTCTCGCCCGCAAGCATTTCCGCGAATCAGCCGGGATTCGACCTGGGCGTTAACGGCGCGAATTTCACCCCTGCCTCCACGGTCCTCTGGAATGGCTCTCCCCGCACGACCATTTTCGGCAGCACCAGCCAACTGACCGCGCAGATTACGGCGGTTGACATCGAGAATGCCGGTACTGCCATGGTCGAGGTGACGACGCCTCAGCCGGGCGGCGGAACCACTCTGCCTGCGACATTTACGATCAATCCCGTGTCGAACCCAGTGCCGCAAATTTCGTCTTTGTCTCCGAGCGGCGCCTTTACCGGCGCGGACGGCTTTTCGCTCACTGTTTTCGGCAGTAATTTTTCTTCCGAGGCTACGGTAACGGTCAATAGCCAGAGCCGCTCGACAGGTTTTGCAAACTCGACGGAACTCACCGCGCAGATTTTGGCCTCCGACGTAGCGCAGGCTGGCACATTGCAGATTGGCGTTGTCAATCCCCAGCCCAATGGCGGCAGTTCGAATATTTTCAACTTCAACGTCAGCAATCCAGCGCCGGGGGCGGTGTCGGTCAGCCCGTCCGCCGCCGTTGCGGGGGCTGCCGCTACGGTCGTAACTGTGACCGGTACGGGCTTCGTCCCCACGTCTGTCGTCAACATCAATGGCTCGCCGCGAGCCACCACGTTCACCAATATCACCTCCCTTCAGGCAACGCTTAGTGCCGGCGATCTGGCGTCCGCGGGGATATATATTCTCAGTGTAACGAGCCCGTCGCCCGGCGGCGGTACTTCCAATACGATCACTTTCGCCGTCAATGGGACGCCTATCGCGGGACTTCCCGTCATGCTGGATCTCGCGCCGGATGGCTCGCTGGCGAATAACGGAGTTTGCGGCGCGAGTTGCAACAGCATTCCCACGCTTCAGACCGCCGGTCCCTCCAGCGACGGAAACGGCCAATTCGTGGCCTTCGCTTCGAACTCGACCAATCTCGTCCTGAACCAAACAAATTCCGTAAGCAATATTTTTCTGCGCAGCACATGTCTTACGTCCACGAGTGTGACGGCTTCGAGCGGCAGCAGCTGCGTGCCGGCGACAACAAAAGTCACGCGAGCCGTCAACGGAACCGATGCGAACGGCTCGAGTTCTCAGCCGTCGATTGACAGCGCCGGCGCGCACGTTGCCTATACATCTACGGCAACAAACCTCGAGAACTATGCTCCGGTTTCAGCGAACCAGCAGGTGTACTGGCAAGAGACCTGCGCCTCGAGCACATCGACCGCAGGATGTGCCGGCTCGACTGCTTTGCCGGCACTGGTATCGATCGCTCCCGATGGCTTGACGCCCGGAAACGGCAACAGCTATGACCCGGTGGTCAGCCCTGATGGCGCGTATGTGGCCTTCGTTTCGCTGGCCACGAATCTGGTCGCCAATGTGACCGTCGATGGAATTACGCCGCAGGTCTATCTTCGGAACACGTGCAGTCTGGTCCCGCCCGCAACGAGCTCATGCGTGCCGACCACGTATCTGGTTTCGACGCCGGACGGTACGACGCCTGCTAATGCGCCGGCTTCGAGCCCGACAATCTCTAATACCGGTCTTTGGGTCGCGTTTGTTTCTGCGGCGACGAATCTCCCGTCACCGGGAGCTAATCCCGACAGTCTTTCCGAAGTTATCGACCGGTCCACCTGTGCGACCACAATCGGCGTAGAGGGCAACACTTGCGTCCCAGCGACGAGTTTTGCTTCGACGCCGGACGGCGTTTCGCCGGCGAACAGCGGCAGCGTGCAACCATCCATTTCAAGCGATGGCCGGTTTGTCGCCTTCGCCTCGACGGCGACTAACCTGATCCCAGGGATTGGTCCGACGCAGGAGATCTACGTCCGCGACACCTGCACCGGCGAGACCGGAACCGGCACCGTTGCCGGCTGCACGCCTTCGACCCAATTGGTTTCTTCGCCGGATTCCTCGACTCCGCCGAGCACGCCTGCCAATGCACTGAGCGAGAATCCCAGCGTCAATGGTACGTGCACGGCGACGAGCACCGCCTTGGCGGCCACGTGCGCGACTGGCCAGTTTATCGCCTTCTCGTCTTTCGCCTCGAATCTGGGCGCCAACGTGGAAAATGGGATCGAGAACGTTTTCGTTCGCGATACCTGCAACGGGGTCTCGACAGTCGTCACCACGGTCACCAGCCTGTGCCTGCCCTACACGTTCCTCAGCAGCCAGCCGGCCGGGGCCCAGCCGCCACCGGCAAACGGCAGCAGCATTGAGCCCTCGATCAGCGGCGACGGCGCGAGCGTAAGCTTCATTTCTTCAGCGAATAACCTTGTCGTTGGGGACACAAACGGCGTGGCGGATGTTTTTCTCGGGGCGGCCAATCTGACGTTTACGCTAACGGTTACTCTACAAGGAACTGGTTCGGGCACCGTCACTGACGACACCGGTCAGATCAGTTGCGTACAAACGGCCGCAACCGGGACGACCCCTCTGAAAGATTCTGGCACTTGTACAGCGACTTATCCGAGCGGCACTTTGGTCACGCTGACTGCGAACGCAACCACCGGATTTAGCTTCACGGGATGGTCCGGCTCCGCAACGTCAGTCACAGGTGCGAGCTGCCTGGTAACGTCCGGGTCGACGACCAATGGAACGTGCGAGTTTGCGGAGATCGCCAACAATACGGTAACGGCGACCTTCAAGTAATCGGGTTATTCACTCGCCTTCACGCACGGCAATTCGCTTTAGAACAGCGCTGCGCGTGGTTGCAAGCGTGAACGTCAGCGATTCCCGGGGCACGCTGCTCACATACGGGCCGATAAGCCACCCGAGGCCCACCGGAATGTCCCGCGTAAGCGAAAT
>Ga0335078_10011748_pt1 | contig 12990 bp, 10 predicted proteins | sample Lox_Sample_32_FD_206711 | JGI IMG/M metagenome (GOLD analysis project Ga0335078, IMG submission 206711) | Soil microbial communities from Loxahatchee National Wildlife Refuge, Florida, United States - Lox_Sample_3.2 | ecosystem: Environmental > Terrestrial > Soil > Wetlands | place: USA... | reverse complement strand
CATGGATCCCAGGAAGGACGATATCAGCGTGCCCGGTACCGTGATGAGCACGCTGTTCAGGAAGTTGGTGGACAGCCCCGTCAGCCCCAGGTACGCGCCCGACCACGCCCTGAGGAAGCTCTCCAGGCTGAACCGTGACGGGAACCTCCACATGGTTGCAAGGTTGACTTCCTGGAAGCTCTTGAGGCCGGTGACCAGGAGCACGTAGACGGGCATGAGGTACAGGATGCTGGCCAGGCAGAGCAGGACGTACACTACCGGGACGGAGCGGCGCGTGTTCAATGCCGTCATCTGTGCACCTCCCCCCGGGTGGTGGATACCAGGTAGGGGATGACCAGGAGCGCAACCACAAGAAGGAGAAGCGTGGCAATGGCAGCGCCGGAGGCAAAGTTGTTGCCGCGGAACGTGGTGTCCCACATGTAGTAGGCCGGCACGTCCGTGGCAAACGCGGGACCAGGGCCGGTCATGGAAACGACAAGGTCGAATATCTTGAGCGATATGTGCCCCAGGACGATGATTGCGCTGAGCGTCACCGGCCTGATCATGGGGACAATCACGCGCAGGTAGACCTGGAGCTCGGATGCGCCGTCCACCCGCGCCGCTTCCCGCATGTCCTTGGGTATCCCGCGCAGCGCCGCCAGGTACATGGCCATGGTGTACCCCGACATCTGCCACGTTGCCGCAAGGACAACGGAGATCATGGCCAGGGAGATCCCTACGTACGGGCTTGCCAGCCCGCCCAGCCCAATGCTGCCAAGGAGGTGGCCGAATCCCGAGTCGGGATGGATGTACACGACGTTTGCGTCCGTGAACCAGCCCCACTTCAGGAAACCCAGGCCCAGCTTGTCAAAGAGAAGGTTGATCCCCGTGGACCCGGTCTGCGCGTTGCCGGGGCTCAGCATCCATCGCCATACCACTCCCGTGACGATGTAGGAGATGGCCATGGGAAAGAGGAAGATGTTCCTGAATATCCCCTCCCCTTTCACGTGCCTGTCCAGGAGGACGGCAAGCGCAAAGCCAAGAACAATGCAGCCGACCAGGAAGAAGACGGTGAAGGTGACGGTGTTGCGGAGGTCGCAGAGGAACCGGTCCGTGGGAAGGGTGCTGAAAAGCCTCTGGTAGTTGTGGAAGGCGACAAAGGCGAAGTTCGGCTCTATGGAATCCCACCTGGTGAGGGATGAGAAGCCCGTGAAGCCGATGAACCCGTAGACGAACACGGCAACCAGGATGATGGACGGCGCAACGAGACCCAGAGAGATGACGCGGTCCCGTGTGACTCCCTTCATGCGGCCCCCCTGGAAAAAAAGCCTGCCGGGCACGAATGCCCGGCAGGTGAATCTGGCGTGTGAGAAAGAGACCCGCCTACATGGCGAGGTTGTCCTTTGCCGCCTGGTCCAGCGCCTGCTGCGCAGCAGCGACGTCCAGCTTGGTGGCAAAGGTGTTCATGATGTCCTTGTACACGGTGACCCACTTCTCAATGGCGGCGGCGCCGTGGATCACGCTGGGTACGATGGGCTCCGAGGTCCAGTCCTTCATGGCCGACTGCAGGTACGCGTTGAACAGCGAGGGGTCGGCATCCGTCCGGGCGGGGATTGAGCCCTTCAACGGGTTGAACGCTTCCTGGCCGGCCTTGGAGGCGCACACCTTCAGCCAGTTCTGCGCGTTGACCATGTCGGGAGCGCCCTTGGGCAGCGCAAAGCTGTCCGACAGGCCGTCATAGACCTTGGGCCCGGGCACGCACTGCCAGCCGTACCCGTCATAGTTCTTGGAGGTGAACCAGCCGTTGGTCCAGTCTCCCATGACGAACATGGCGGCCTTGTTGTCCACCAGGTACTGCAGCGCCTGGTCCCAGGTAAGCGCCGCGTGGTCCGTGTTCACGTCCGCCAGCACCTTCTTGTAGAGGTTCAGCGCGTTGGTGACCTTGGCATCCGTCCACGGGAGCTGGCCGGTCCAGAGGCCCTTGTAGGCGTCCGGCCCCAGCGCGGAGATCAGGACCGTTTCAAAGACGTGGCCGGCTTCCCATCCTTCCTTGGTCCCGATGGTCATGGGGATGATCTTCTTGGCCTTGAAGACCTTCACCACCTTGAAATAGTCATCCCACGTTGCCGGCGGCTGCAGGTGGTTGTCCGCAAAGAGCTTCTTGTTGTACCACATGACGTTGGCCCGGTGGATGTTGACCGGGATGCCCCAGTAGTGGCCCTTGTACTGCAGGAGGCTCAGCAGGTCCGCCGGGAACACCTTGTCCAGGCCTTCCGACTTGTAGATGTCGTCCAGCGGGAGAAGGTACTTCTCCGGGTCATACTTCTGGACTTCCAGGCCCGCGTGGAGCTGGAAAGCGTCAGGCGGCTTCCCGCCCGTCAGCCGCGTGAGAAGCACGGCCTTTGCATTGGTTCCGGCGCCGCCCGCTACCGTTGCGTTGATGATCTTCACGTTGGGATATTGCTTTTGGTAGACGTCCATCAGCGCTTTGAGGCCTTCCGCTTCGCCGCCCGCTGTCCACCAGGAATAAATCTCCAGCTTGTTGCCTTTGCCACCGCCGCACGCCACCAGGGCCAGAGAGAAGCCAAGGACGAGCGCAATGCAGAAGACGGAAACAAGTCTTCGGTACATAGATCGGTCCTCCTTCCCTGAACAATTTGGACGAAACTCCATGACAAACGTAGGGCCATTGCTTTTGCGCTGTCAAGCCTTGATCTATGCGGCGGGCGTGCCGATGTGGTATTACTACCTTGATAGAGCTTCCGAAAGGAGGGCTTCAGAATGTACACGCTTGCAGATCTTCGGTACCAGTCGCAGCGCAGAACCCCTGAAGAGCTTGTGGCCCATCTCAAGAGCTTCTCCCTGGACATAAAGCTGACCGTCGGAGTCTGGTATTTCGCCCCGGGCGGCGGAAGGTTCCATGACCGCTACGTCCCCGAGCTTACCATCCCGCAGCGGCTGGAGCTTGCGGCGGAAATGGCCCGCTACGGGGTGAAAGGGATAGAGGCCCACTATCCTTCCGAGGTGAATGAAGAGAACCTCCATCTCTACAAGAAGCTGGAGAAAGAGGCCGGTATCAAGCTGGTGGGCCTGGGCCCGGACAGCTTCCGCGGCAAGGACGGTGAGTTCGGGACGCTGAGCAACCCGGATGCGGCCAAGCGGAGGAAAGCGCAGGAGACGATCATTGGCGCCCTGAAGATGGTCAAGGAATCAGGGGCCACTCACGTGGGCCTCTGGCCGGGGAACGATGGTTTCCTGTATCCGCTGGGGACCGTTTTCTACCAGATGTGGGACTGGTTTGAGGGCGCGCTTGCGGAATGCCTGGACGAGGTCCCCGGCGTCCGCATTGGCCTGGAGACCAAGCCGTACGAGCCGGTTCCCAACAACATCTACCGCACAACCGGTGACGGGCTGATCATGGCGCATGACGTTGAGGCGCGCCTGAAGAATCCCGTGAATCGCAAGGTGCTCTCAGACGGGCACTGCATTGTCGGCTTCCAGCCTGAGATCGGCCACATCCTCATGGGATACGAGGTGCTCCCGCAGGCGTACCTGCGGATTGCCCGGGAGGGGAGGCTGTCCCACATCCACGTGAACAGCCAGCCGCTGGGCAACTACGACCAGGACCTGAACGTCGGCGTGATCTCCTGGCAGGACACGGAGTCTCTGCTGTACGCGCTCAAGGCCATCGGGTACAAGGAGTACTTCGGGGCGGACATCAACCCGGAGCACATGCCGGTGCTTGAGGCCATCAAGGTGAACGCGCGGGCGCTCCAGATCATGAATGAGAGGATCAACTCGCTTCCGCATGAGAAAATCCTGGAATGCTACTACTGCCCTGAGCAGAACAGGGGCAAGCTTGAGATGCTGCTGGCGGAGAGCTACGCCCGAAGGTAGTGCCTGGTCAGGCGCGCTTCAGCGCCAGCACCACGGTCTTGATCTCGAAGGGCCGAAACGCAAGCGGCACGGAGCGCGGGCCATGATCCAGCGGCGTGCGGTTTCTCTCCAGCATGTCGGACTCCCAGGCCCCCGCAACCATGGCGTGCAGCGTGAGCGCAGCCTTCCGTGAACCACCGGAAGCCTCGTAGAGCCTGACGACAACCCCGCTGCCGTCTTCCGCCTGCTTTACTGCCTCTACGATCACCTCCGGGCAGTCAACTTCCATCAGGGACATCTGCGGCGGGCCGGATGCGCCGCTGCCCGCTTCCAGGACGCTCAACGGGACATTCAGGTCGTATGCCTGGCGCACCACGGTCTCCACGGAGAAGCCGCCCTGGTAGGGAAGCAGGGAGTAGGTGAAGTAGTGCACTCCCATGTCCGCCTCAGGGTCCGGCGCCTTGGGGGAGCGCAGAAGCGTGATGCGCATCACGGGGCCGCGGACGTCGTGGCCGTACTTGCAGTCGTTCAGGAGCGCCACGCCGAAGCCCGCCTCCTCCACGCAGATCCACTTGTGCGCGCAGAACTCGAAGCGCGCCCGGTCCGTGGGGAGGTTGGCCGTGGTGCCGCGCTTTACGTGGCCGTACTGGACCTCGCAGCGGGCTTCCGTTGTCAGCACGTTGACGGGAAAGGCCGCCTTGAGAAGCCTGTGGTTCTCATGCCAATCCACGCGCGTGCGGAAGTCGATCCTCCTCTGGCCGGAATAGAAGATCATGTCCTGGCGGAGGGTCGAGCTCTCTCCGATCTTGTACGTGTTCCTGACCTGGAGGAAAACCGGACCGCTGGAGATCACCTGGCTTGACTGGAGCCGGTCCTCATCTTTCATGGACCTGGTCCAGTCCGCCTCCACGTCCCAGGCATCCCACACCGTGGGGACGTCTTCCGCGGTCACCAGGCGATTCATGAGCTCCCCGCTCTTCACGATGTCCCGTCCGCTTTCCTTGTCCAGAAGGTGCGTGATGCGCCGCGCCCCGTCCATCTCAACCATGTAGAACGGCGTCTGGATGGTGTCCGCCTGGACGGAAAACGCTGAAGGCCGGGCGCCGGAGGCGGGCTGCGGTCGGTATGCCGCCATTCCCATGGCGGGCACGCCAAGGAACGCGGCTGCCTGGGGCTCATCGTCCAGCGTTTTCCCAACCTGCACCGGAGCCGGCTCGCCAGGACCGGCCAGGTCGGCGGGCTTGTTGTAGCGCTCGTTCCATGGCAGGACGGCAAGGCCGGATCGTGCCCAGGAGAGCGCGTTGAAGGCAACCACCGGTCCGTTCAGCCCGGCGGCAAGAAGCTTCTTTGCGTCCGCTGTCAACCTGCCGGCGGCGCTTCGGATCTCCCCGTATGACTTCTCCGCGTCCTGGTACACGCGCGCGATGGATGAGCCGGGGATGATGTCGTGGAACTGGTTGGTCAGGAGCTTCTTCCAGCACTCAAGGAGCTCCTGGTGCGGGTACTCCGCCCGCAGGCCCAGCATGACGGCGGCCGCGCTCAGAAGCTCCGTCTCCCGGAGCGCCAGCTCCTGCGTCCTGTTGTTGCGCTTGGTGCGCGCCTGGGTGGTGTAGGTCCCGCGGTGCAGCTCCAGGTAAAGCTCTCCCTCCCACGTGGGGAGATCCGTGACCGAGCCGAAGATGCTCTCAAGCGCCCTGGTCACCGTGGTCCACGCCACGCGCGGCGCGCCTTCCAGGTCCTGGAGCCTGCGTGCGTATTCCAGGTCGGACCGCATGGTGCCGCCGCCGCCATCGCCTTCCCCTATTGATGAGATGACTCCGGACTGTACGTCCTTGTGCTGCACCTGCTTCCAGCAGTCAAAGAGGTTCTGCGCCCTGACCCTTCCGTTGTAGCCGTTGATCCGGGAGGTGATGTAGTGCGTGGGCACCCCCGTCCCGTCAATGCCGCGCCAGAGGAACGTGTCATAGGGGAAGCGCGTGGTGTCGTTCCAGTTGATCTTGCTGGTCACGAACCAGCGGATGCCGCAGCCCGCCAGGATCTGCGGAAGCGCGGCCGCGTAGCCGAACACGTCCGGCAGCCACAGCGTGTCCCCTTCGTAGCCCAGCATGTCCCGCGTAGCGGCCTTTCCCACCAGGAACTGGCGGATCAGGGACTCACCGCTGGGGATGTTGCAGTCCGCCTCAACCCACATCCCGCCGTTCGGCTCCCACTGGCCTTTGGCAAAGGCCTTCTTCACCTCGGCAAAGACCGCGGGGTATTCCCGGCGCACCGCATCCAGCTGCGCGGGCTGGCTCTGCAGGAAATGGAACTCGGGAAACTCCTCCGCAAGCCGGCACATGCTGGAGAACGTGCGCGCCGCCTTGCGCTCAGTCTCTGCCAGGGGCCACAGCCACGCATGGTCGATGTGCGCGTGCCCCATGATGTAGATGGTGGGCGCCGTGGTGCCGTTCCTTGCGGCAAGGAGGTCCTGCAGGGATTTGTCCGCCGCGGCGGCCTGGCGTGCAAGCTCGTCACCGCGCGCGGTGAACCGCACTTCCATGAGCGCAGCGTAGAGGTCGTGCAGGACCTTGCTGCGGCGGAGGGAATCCGCTTCCAGCTGCTGGGAGAGCTCAAAGAGCACCAGGGAGTCGTAGTACAGCGCGTAGACGGCGGGGCTCTTTACCGCCAGATCAGCGGACTCGAAGTCGATGGGATAATGGGAGATGTGCTTGCTGAGCGTGAGGATGATTGACGGCCGCTGCAGCGGCATCATCCCCGTGTAGCTGTGGCCGGCGTAGGACTCCAGGTGGACCGCGCAGGCCTTCCCGGCTTTCGCGGAGTCCGTGAGTCGCAGCTTCTCCCGGAGCGGGTTGACGGCTCCCGCGGGCGTTCCATCAACAAAGACAAGAGAGTCCGCGTTCGGCTTGGCGCGGAGAAACACTTCCTTCCCCGCGGCCTCCTTGGGAAAGGAAAACTCCGTCCTGAACCAGTACGTGGTCCATTCCTTTCCATAATGATGGGGGAGGGTGATGCGCTTCCATCCATCCCGGGGCGGAGAGCGCAGGAAGTCCGCGGTTTCAAGACTCTCAAAGGAAAGCGGGGCAACAGAGTCGTACTTGTACTCATCCAGGAACGCAAGATACTGGCGGATCCTTGCCTCTGCCTTTTGCGTCAGCATTTCAACTCACCCTTTCTGCTCATCCCTTCACGGCGCCCAGGGACACGCCTTCGATGAAGAACCTCTGGAAGAAGAAGAAAAGCGCAACCACGGGCAGCACCACGAGAGTGGATGCGGCCATGAGCAGGCTGAAGGACACGGTGTGCTCAGCCCGGTAGAACTGCAGCCCGATGGACAACGGGTAGCGGCTCTCCGTCTGCAGGTAGATGAGCGGCGTGAGGAAATCGTTCCAGGCGTTCACCGCGGCAAAGATCGCCACAACTGCGATGGCCGGCTTCATCAGGGGAAGGATGACGGAGCTGAAGATCGTGAGCTCGTTGGCGCCGTCCATGCGCGCCGCATCCGAGAGCTCCTTCGGCACACCCATGAGGAATTGGCGGATCAGGAACATGTAGAAAGCCTGGCCGAAGAACGTCGGCACGATCAAAGGCAGGTACGTATCGATCCAGTGCAGCCGCGCAAAAATATCGAAAAGAGCGACCAGCGTCACCGGGAACGGGATGAAGATGGTTGCAATGGCCACGTAGAAAAGCGCGTCACGTCCTTTCCACGCAATCCGCGCAAAGCCGTACGCAATCAGGGAGTTGGACACCATGGCGCCCAGCGTGGCCCCTGCGGTGAGCACCAGGGAGTTGACCAGGAACTGGAGGAACGGGATGTAGTTGACCGCGTCCACGTAGTTCCGCCAGACCAGCGGGCTGGGGAAGATGGACGGAGGAAAGCTGCTGAGCTGGGCGTTGTCCTTGAAGGAGGTGGCCACCATCCAATAAAAAGGAAGGAAATAGACCAGGCACATCAGGAGCAGGACGATTCTTGGAAGGACCTTCAAGCCCAGGATTTTTCTCAGCATGCCCTATGCCTCGTAGTGGACCCATCGCCTGGCCCAGCGGAAGACAAACAGCGCCATCACCAGGCTGATGATGAAGAACACCCAGACCAGCGCGGAGGCGTACCCCATCTCCGTGTACTGGAACGCGGTCTTGTAGATGTAGAGCACGTAGAAAAGGAGCGAGTTCAGCGGCCCGGCGGTGCTTGCTCCCGCCTCCCCGCCGGCCGTGATGACGTACGCCTGCGTGAAGACCTGCAGGCCGTAGCTCAGGCCCAGGATGATGTCGTACAGGATGACCGGCGTGATGAGAGGAAGCGTGATTCCAAAGAACTGCCGCAGCGCGCCGGCGCCGTCGATCTCCGCTGACTCAAAGAGGTCCCGGGGAATGGCCTGGATCCCGGCCAGGAAAATCAGCGCGGGTCCGCCGGCGCCAAGCTGGGCCAGGAGGACCAGCCCCAGCTTTGTGAAGGCGGGGTTTCCAATGAAGTCCGGCGGGTCAATCCCGAAAAGCCGGAACAGCTCGCTCAAAAGCCCATACCGGGGGTTGACGAAAACCACCCAGACAAAAGAGAGCGCAAACAGCGGCAGGATGGACGGCAGGTAAAGGAGGGCGCGGTATGCCGACACCTCCCGGACGCGCTGGTGCATGGCAAGCGCAAGCGCTATGGCCACCACCACGCCGACAGGCACGGCAAGCACCGTGTAGTACAGCGTGTTGTACGCCGCCTGCCAGAAGAGCGGATCCTGGAACAGGCGGATGAAGTTGCCCAGCCCGATGTCCACGGCGTTGCCGAAGCCGGAGTATCGAGTAAAGCTCAGGCGGAGCGAATACAGGATGGGATAGATCTGGAAAAAGGCAAAGCCCAGTATCCACGGGCTGACAAAGAGGAGACCATTTTTCAAGTTACGTCTATTTGCCGGGGTCATTCCCTGTGCCCGGAATTGTTGGGCTGGAGGGCGCGGTCCCCTGAAGCCGCGCCGCAGACCTTTGGGTAACCGGTGCCCCTACTCCAGCGGCAGGTACTGCGCCAGCTGGGGATTGACCGCGTCAGCCACCTTCTGCAGGGCGGTCATGGGGTCCTGCTGGTCCAGCGTCACCTCGTTCTCCGCCTGTGTCAGGGCGTCCCAGTACAGGGCGCCCACCGGCAGCGGAGGCCGGCTGTATGAGATGTCCAGGATCTGCTTGAAGAAGAGGTGCTGCGGATCGAAGAGGCTGGCGTCGTTGAGAAGGGAGAGCCAGGTGGGCATGTGCAGCGTGCCGACGGTATAAGCCTTCTGGCCCTCCGGCCCTGCCATCCAGCTCATGAACTTGTATGCCTGGTCAACGTGCTTTGAGCCCGTGGGGATCACGAGGGACCACCCGCCGGACCACGTGGAGGGCTTGTCTCCCTTGTTGGGGACGGGGATGTAGGTCACGCCGTAGCTCAGGTTCGGCGCGTACATGCGGATCCAGTTGAGGACCCAGTCCCCGCTCACCATCATGGCCACTTTTCCGATCAGGAACGGATTCTGCTGCGGCGGGTTGTTGGGCGGGCTGTACGTGCTGATGAACGTCTGCACCTTCTGGGGGCCCATGGCCTTTGCCCAGTCATGAAGGAACTGGAACGCCTTCACGATGTTGGGATCCGTCGGCGTCACCTTGCCGGCGGCCAGGTCCGCGAACTTTCCCCCGAAGTCGAAGCCCCACGTGTAGTGCCAGCCCTGGGAGAACGTGGTGTCATAGGGAATGAAGCCCACCTGCGTATAGGCGCCGCTCTTGTCGGTCTTGTTGATCCGGAAGGCAATGCGCTGCACCTCCGCCAGCGTGAGCGGTCCCTTGGCGGGATCGAACATCGCCGGGTCGAACCCTGCGGCCTTGACCATGTCCTTGTTGTAGTAGAGAACGCGGGAGTCCGTGTCGAACGGAAGCGCGTACGTCTTTCCTTTGAACTGCGTCTCCGCCCATGCGTACGGGACGTACTGGGAGGCCAGGTTGGGGTCCTGCTTCTTGACCTGGGCCGTGATGTCCGTCAGGACGCCGGCCGCGGCGCGCTGGGCAACGGTGAACCGGTCCAGGAAGTACACGTCGGGTCCCGTGCCGCCCCGCACCGCCGTCATGAGCTTTGCCACGTCCGTTTCAGAGCCGGGCACCTGGACGAACTTCACCTGGATGGCGGGGTTGGCCTTGTTCCACACGTCCACCATTGCCTTGAGCGTATCCGAGTCCGGAGGGGTATGCGACGTCCAGAAGGTCAGGGATACTTTCCCTCCCCCGCAGGCGGCCAGGCTCAGGACCACCGCCGCGGCAACAACCCATAGGAATGTCTTTTTCATTTGATCCTCCTCCCGCCTGACGCGGGTTCTATGAACGCGCTTCATCGGAGGCGGCCGCCCAGGGAATGGGCCGGTCTCCGAGCACAGAGTCAGCAGAGGCAAAGGGCAAGCTCTCCTGCTCAAATAAAATTGGAGGTAGGATGGGGAACCGGGCAAGTAACAAGGGGGTCATCACGCAAAAGAGCGCGGGCCCACGCACACCAAAACGCCCCGGTGTCCGTCGATATGAAGGTAACGCCATGAATGATTGCCAGGAGAGACTCGAACAGGCTTATCGAAGTGAAAAACCTCACCTGATGGCGCGGCTGCGCGCATCCGGCCACAGCCTGGAAGAGGCGGAAGACCTGGTTCACGACCTCTACCTGGAGACGCTGGAGCGCCTGCCCCTGGTGGCGGACGTCCGCAACCTGTCCGCCTGGATCAACTGGCTGTTCAACCGGCGGAGGATCGATGCCTGGCGGCATGAGAAGGTGCGCGCGGCGTCGGGAGAGATCGACGTGGCTGAGGACACGCTGCGGGAGATCATTGCCGGCACGGGCCTTGATCCGCTGGACGGCTTTGTGAGGGACAGCCTGGTGGACGCGCTCAACGACGCCCTGCGCGCGTTGCCGCCCGCTCAGCGTCAGGTGGTGGAGGCCCAGGTGTTCGGCGGGCTTACTTTCCGGGAGATCTCTGAGGCTACCGGGGAAAACATAGATACGCTGACTGCCAGAAAGCGCTACGCCTTGCGCAGGCTCTCCCAGGCGTTGAGGCACTGGATAGAGGATTGAGCGGAAACGGAGGAGGGACGTGATGTCGGATCGGAAAACACGAAGCTGCGGAAAAGGCTTCACCATGAGCGACTGGTGGGAAGATCAGAGCTTGCCGGTGAAGATCCTTGCGGGAACTGGCATGGGGATTCTTGGAATCGCCTTCCTGGCGTTCCTTGGATGGGCTGTCATGGCGCTGTGGAACTGGCTGATGCCGGACCTTTTTGGCCTCAAGCGCCTGGACTACTGGAAGGCATGGGGCCTGCTGCTCCTGTGCTGGATCCTGTTCAAGAACTGGGGCTCCGGGCAAGGCAATCGCAAGGACAGGAAGCGCAAGCGGCAGCTGCGGAGCTACCTGCGGGAGGAACCCCGGGAGGCTCCCAGCGGGGATTGACGCTCCGCGTCACAAGCACAGCTTCGGGGATGCCAGCATCCTGATCGATCAAGAAAGCTGGGCGCATCGACTGCCTATGCTTATCTTTCTTCGATCGGGAGGTACACAGATGAGCGTCCCCACAAATATCCTTGCCGTGAAAGTCGGCGCGCTCAGCATCATCCTGGGATTGATCGGCGCCTTCCTCACCAGCCTTGTGCTTCATCACGCGCTGTTCTTTGCCGGGCAATACTTCAAGATGTCCGGCGTGGGCGGCGGGTTGATGGTGGGCTTCTTCAACTGGCTGGGCTTCATTGCCCCCGTGACAATCGGCGTGGTGACATATGAGAAGAAGCCGTTTGCACTCTGGGTCCTGAACAACGGCTACTGGCTGATATCGCTTCTCATCATGGGGATCATCCTGGCGGCCTGGCAGTAGGCGTCATTTTGTCGGGGCCGTCCCGCCGTTGCGGCGGGGTTGCCCCGAGGCAAACCGCCACGTGTTGCCGCCGCCCTTGACGGAATGCCTTCCTTGATTCGTACACAATCAAGGAGTATTCTGGATTGTGATTACAAGGGTGACAGGAAAAAACCAGGTGACCGTCCCGGCAGAGATTGCAGGGAAAGCTGGTCTGAAGAAGGGGAGCAGGCTGGAGTGGCGTTTGACTGACCGCAAGAACGTCATAGAGCTTCGCGTCCTGCCTGATCAGGCTTCGCTGGCGGAAGCGCTGCGTGGCGCTGGGCTGAAAGGCAGGAGGATGCGCGGGAGCGCCGTGCGGCGCCTTGTTGCAGAAAGAGGGCGGGAAGATCTCTCGGGGGCAGCAAAGTGAGCGCGGTGACTCATGTTCTTGATACCTCTGCGCTCCTGGCGCATTATTTTGATGAGCCGGGCGCAGAGGTTGTTCAGGAATTGTGGGCGGCAAAAGGAAAAAAGCCGGGCATTTCAGCGGTCAGCATCCCGGAGTTGAGAGGCAGGCTCGGCCGGGAGCTCCAAAGCGCTCATGAAAAAGACAGAGCTGCTGATGCGTACCTTCGGGAGTTGACGATATGTCTACCTGTTGATCGCGCCGTGGCTGAGCTTGCATGGCAGATCAGGGAGGCCACGCCTCAACGCATTCCGCTTGTGGATGCCCTGATCGCGGCAACAGCGCGCGCTGCGGATGCAATCCTGGTTCACAAAGATCCTCATATGGCGCGGATCCCCGCAGACCTGGTGAAGCAGCAGGTGCTTTGAATCAGTCGCTGGCCATGCCCGCGGCCTTGGGGACGTCTAGCTCCGACGGGATGGAAAGGAAGTTCATGGGGTCCAGGTATTCATTGCCCAGGTGGACCTCGTAGTGCACGTGGGGACCGGTGGAAAGTCCCGTGGTGCCCACGTAGCCTATGACGTCCCCCTGGTGAACGTAGGCTCCCTGGCGGGCCGCAATGCGGCTCATGTGGAAATACCGCGTCATGAACCCGTACTTGTGCTGGATGGCCACAAAGTTTCCTGACTCATCCGTATAGCCGGTCTGGATCACCACACCGTTGGCTGCCGCGACGATGGGTGTTCCCATTCCCCAGGCTATGTCCACTCCCAGGTGCAGGTAGCCCAGCCGTGTGAACGGGTTGATGGTCCACCCAAACCGCGTGGTGATGACCCCATGGGTTCCCTTGAGCGGCCACAGCGTGGGAGTATCCGCCAGGAAGTTCTTGTACGTCTGCAGGATCTTCC
>Ga0335078_10011747_pt1 | contig 12990 bp, 10 predicted proteins | sample Lox_Sample_32_FD_206711 | JGI IMG/M metagenome (GOLD analysis project Ga0335078, IMG submission 206711) | Soil microbial communities from Loxahatchee National Wildlife Refuge, Florida, United States - Lox_Sample_3.2 | ecosystem: Environmental > Terrestrial > Soil > Wetlands | place: USA... | reverse complement strand
GGAGGAGGTCGAGTGTCACGAGCAATGCTTCGTCGTCCGGCTGTCGGACGGCAGCATGCACACCCACTGCGCGTCGGACGCGGGATGGGAGATTGACCTCGGGCGCGGGGACCCGATCACCCTCGGCGGCGTGCGCCCGCTGCCGGAGGAGCCGGCCGGGCCGGCGGGGCGGCCGGAAGCGCGCGAGCCCGTCGCGCGCAGCCTCCGCGCGTCGGCGGCGCCCGCGCTGGACGGCACGCTCGACGGCTTCCGGCTCGACGCGCCCCTGCGTCTCGACCGCGCCGAGCAGTTCCGGCGGGCGGAGGAGCCGTGGCCGGGGCCGGACGGGTTCGCGGCGACGGTGTGGCTGAACCATGCGGGCTCGACACTCTACGCGGCGGTCGAGGTGACGGCCCCGGAGCCCGCCTTCCGGCCGACGGGCACGCCGGACCCGGAGTGGGACAACGAGAACCCGGACGTGAACTCGGACGGCGTGCAGATCTACGTCGAGGGGGTGAGCTTCCTCGGCTGGCTGATCGTGCCGGAGACCGAGGCCGCGCCGGGGCTGCGGGTGTCGGCGGTGCGCGGCACCGACGCGTCGCCGGAGATGGTGAGCGGCGCGTGGGCGTCGACGCCGCAGGGCTACCGGATCACGGTGGCGATCGAGCTGCCGGACGATCTCGAGGACTTCGGATTCGACCTGTGCGTGAACCGCTTCCGCGAGGGGCGGGAGCGGCGGACGGGACAGCTGGTGTGGTCCGGAGCGCAGGGCGCGCGCCTGTACCTGGCGGGCGACCGGCCGCTGGCGGGCCGGCTTCCGCTGGTGGCGGCGGAGCGGTGAGCGGCGGCGCGGCGCGGCGCGCGGACGCGGCCGTGGCGGGGTTCACCTCGACCCGCTCCAAGACCCCCGAGGCCATGTTCGGCGGCCCCGCGGAGGGCGCGCCGACGCACCTGGTCCGCGCGCGCGGCGCGCGCGTCGAGACGGCCGGCGGCGGCGTGCTGCTCGACTGGACGATGGCGCTGGGCGCGGTCGCCCTCGGCTATGCGCACCCGCGCGTCGCCGACGCGGTCGCGCGCGCGGCGGCGGACGGCGCCGTCGGGCCGCTGCCGCACGTGCTGGAGGTCGAGGTGGCCGAGCGCCTGTGCGCGGCGTACCCGGGGGCGCAGCAGGTGCGCTTCTTCAAGACCGGAGCCGAGGCGGTGCAGGGGGCGGTGCGGGTAGCGCGGGTGGCGACCGGCCGCGAGCGCGTGGTGCACGCGGGCTATCACGGCTGGCTGGACGGCCCGACCGTGGGCGCCGGCGTGCCCGAGGCGGCGGCCCGGCTGTGGACCGCGGCGCCGTTCGACGACCTGGCCGCGCTCGAGGCGGCCATGGACGCCGGACCGCCGCCCGCCGCCGTGGTGCTCGAGCCGGTCGTGGAGCACGCGCCCGCGCCCGGCTGGCTGGCGGGGGCGCGGGGCCTCGCGTCGCGGCGGGGCGCCGTGCTGATCTTCGACGAGGTGAAGACGGCGTTCCGCCTGGCACGGGGCGGCGCGGCGGAGCGCTGGGGCGTCGGGCCGGACCTCGCGGTGCTGGGCAAGGCGCTGGCGAACGGGTATCCGCTCGCCGCCGTGGCGGGGCGCGCCGATCTCATGGCGCGGTTCCGCGACACCTGGGTCTCGTCCACGCTGGCCACCGAGTTCGTGGCCCTGGCCGCGGCCGCCGCGGTCCTCGACGAGTGGGACGCCACCGACGTGGCGGGCCACCTGGCGCGCATCGGGCGGAGCATGATGGACGGGCTCGCGGCCGAAGCCGGCCGCGCGGGCGGGAGGTGCACCGTGCATGGCATGCCGGAGATGTGGTTCCTGCGCTTCGCGGACGGCGCCGCCGAGCGGCGCTTCCTCCTGGCGTGCGCCGGCCGCGGCGTGCTCCTCAAGCGCGGCGCCTACGACTTCCCCAGCCTCGCGCACGGCGATGCCGAGGTGGCCGAGTCGCTGGCCGCGGCGCGGGCCGCGCTGGCGGAGGCGGCGGCGTGAGCCCGGGCCGGGACGCCGCGCGCCTCGTGGACGTGCACGCTCACTTCCTCCATGAGCGGTGCGGACGGTCCGACTGGGCGGACCGCAACGCCGCGCGCCTGGCTGCGGGGGCGCGCATCGGCATCAGCGTGCACATCGCGTCGATCCTCGGCAGCTGGGGCCACACGTCGCCCGTGTACTTCCCCTCGCCCACCGACGTGACGGCGGCGAACGAGGCGATGCGGACGTTGGCGCGCATGCATCCGGGGCTGGTACGCGGCTACGTCACGGTCAACCCCAACTACGCCGAGCATGCCATCGCCGAGATCGAGCTGGGCCTCGCGGCGGGCATGGTCGGCGTGAAGCTGGCGGCGAGCCGCCGCGCGAGCGATGCGCTGCTGGATCCGATCGCGGCGCTGGCCGCCGAGCGCGGCGCGCCGGTGCTGCAGCACATCTGGCAGCATCGCACCGGCGAGGTCCCGGGGCAGGAGATCTCCGACGCGCTCGACCTCGCGGCCCTGGCCGACCGGCACCGCGGCGCGGCCTTCCTGCTCGCCCATCTCGGCGGCGGCGGCGACTGGGCGCACTCGTTGCGGGCGCTGGCCGGCGTCCCCAACGTGTTCGTGGATCTCTCCGGCAGCGGCGTGGACCGGGGCATGCTCGAGCTGAGCCTCGAGTGCGTCGGGCCGGAGCGGCTCGTCTGGGGCACCGACCTGACGATGGACACCGGCTGGGCCAAGCTGCGTGCCCTGGAGACGATGGGACTGACCGCCAAGGCGATGGAGGACGTCCGATGGAGGACCGCGGCGCGGCTCTTCCGGCTGACCTTGTAGACCACAACGCGCTGGTCGGCCCCTATCCGTTCCGCCGGCTGCCCGACCCGACGCCGGAGCGGCTGGCGGCGGACATGTCCCGGCTCGGGATCGCGCGCGCCTGGGTCGGCCACGTGCCGACCATCTTCTACCGTGACGCGGCCGCCGGCAACGACGAGCTGCTGCAGGCGCTCGAGCGGCACCGCGCGCGGCTGCTGCCCGTGCTCGGCGTGAACCCGTGCTATCCCGCGTGGGAGCGCCAGGTGGACCGCGCGCGCGCCGAGGGCTGCCCGGCCGTCCGCAGCTACCCATCCCACTACGGCGCCGCGGCCGCCGGCGCCGAGCTGCGTGAGCTGGCCGCGGCCTGTGCGGCGGCGAACCTCGCGCTGGTGTTGACCGTGCGCCTCGAGGACGCGCGGCAGCGCCACCCGCTGGACGTCGCGCGCGACCTCATCGGCGCCGACGTGCGCGCGGTGGTGCGGGCCGACCCGCGCCTCGAGCTGGTGGTCGCCAACGCCGACCGCGCCCTCATCGAGGAGGTCCACTTCGGCTCCACGCCCGCCGAGGCCGGCCGCATCCGCTGGGACGTGGCGTGGCTGTGGGGCCCGCCGGACGACCAGCTGGCCGCGCTGTACCGCACGGTCGGGCGTGACCGCTTCGTCCTCGGCACGCACTTCCCCTTCAAGCTCCCGGAGGCGGCGCTCACGCGCCTCGCGCTCGCCGGCTGAGCGCGGCGCTGGCGGCAGCCCGGCGCCCTTCGTAGCTTGCGCTCGCCCGTCCCCCGCGCGGGGCGCACGGGCGCATCCCCGTTCCACGGAGCGAGACAGCGTGGTGCTCGCCGAACTGGTGTTCCCCGGATGGAATCCGGTCGCCCTGCAGCTCGGCCCCGTGGCCATCCGCTGGTACGGGCTCGCCTATCTCGCAGGCTTTCTCATCGCGGGCGCGCTGCTCGACAAGATGGTGCGCGACACCTTCCTGCCGCTGACGGCGGCGGCGGTCAGCGACCTCATCGGCTGGCTGGTGGTCGGCGTGCTGCTCGGCGGCCGCCTCGGATACGCGGTCTTCTACGACCCCGGGATGCTGGTGCGGCCGCTGGATCTGGTGCGGGTGTGGCAGGGCGGCCTCTCGTTCCACGGAGGGCTGACGGGGGTGTTGATCGCGTCGGTGTGGTTCGCGCACCGGCGCCGCATCTCGTGGCGCCGGCTGGCGGACGCCCTCGCCCTGGCCGCGCCGACGGGCATCTTCCTCGTGCGGATCGCGAACTTCATCAACGGCGAGCTGTTCGGCCGGGTGGCCCCCCCGTGGCTGCCCTGGGCGATGCGGTTCCCCACCGATCCGGCGGCGCAGGTGCTGCTGCCCGCGCTCGGCCGCGCCGGCCCGATGAACTGGCATGCGGCCTACGCGGCGGCGCGCGCCAGCGGCGCCTGGGCGGCGATCGCGCCGCAGGTGCCGCTGCGCCATCCCTCGCAGCTCTACGAGGCGGTGCTCGAGGGGCTGCTCACGGGCCTGGTGCTGTGGGCGGTGTACCTGCGCCGCCGCGCGACGCTGCGGCCGGGCACGCTCGCCGCCCTGTTCCTGATCCTGTACGCCGCCGCGCGGTTCTTCATCGAGTTCACGCGCCAGCCGGACCCGCAGTTCGTCACGCCCGCGCACCCGCTCGGCACCGTGCTCGGCCCGTTCTCGATGGGCCAGGTGCTCAGCGTCTTCCTCGCCGTGGGCGGCGTCGTGATGCTGTGGTGGCGGCGCGGCGGCGGGAATCGTTCGGGGGCAAACGACCAGCCCTTGTAAATGCTTCCGGGCGCGAGTAGAATTTCCGCACTTCCGATAACGACAACCCGGCTCGCCACTCTCTTCCTCAGGGACTGGATGAAGCGTCTGCCCTACATGATCGCCGGCGGAGTGCTGCTCGGACTCACCGCAGCACTGGCCGGCGTTTCGCTGTTGAAGGGGCAGGGGACGCCGCGGCCGCAGCTGCTGCCGGGGGCGCAGCCGGGCGCGCACGGGGGGCCGGCGATCCAGATGGACACGGGGCTCGGCCCGCTGCCGCCCTCCACGGGCGCCGGCTACTCGAGCCTGGCCGGCGTGAAGCCCGGCGGGCCGTGGCCGCGGCTGCCGAGCCACCTCAAGGGGCCCGTGCAGCCGATCTTCTACCGCCACGACGTCCACGCCGGGCAGTACCGCATTCCGTGCCTGTACTGCCACAACAACGCGGCGAACTCGTGGACGGTGAACATCCCGTCGCTCAGCACGTGCATGGGCTGCCACCTCGTCACGTCGGCGCCCGACTCGGCCGGCAACCCGAATCCCGAGATCGCCAAGCTGCGTGACTACTACAACCGGGGCGTGTCCATCCCGTGGGTGCGGATCAACAAGATCCCCGAGTACGCGCACTTCCCGCACATGCGGCACGTGGCCGCGGGGCTCGCGTGCCAGACGTGCCACGGCAACATCCAGCAGATGGCGCGGGTCTTTCCGGTCCGCAACCTGAGCAGCATGGGCTGGTGCACGGGCTGTCACATGGAGAAGGGCGTGACGCGCGACTGCACCGTGTGCCACTTCTAGCGGCGGGGCGAGGAGCGGAATGAAGCGCAGGCGGTTCCTGCAGGTGGCGGGTGCGGCGGGCATCGGCGTGGCGGCCGGGTGCGCGCCGCAGGAGCACCCGCACCTGCTCCCCTACGTGAACGAGTCGGACGATCTCGTCCCCGGCATCCCGGAGTTCTACGCGAGCACCTGCCGCGAGTGCCCGGCGGGGTGCGGCATCTACGTGAAGACGCGCGAGGCGCGCGCGATCAAGGTGGAGGGCAATCCCTTCCACCCGGTGGGGCACGGGAAGGTGTGCGCGCGCGGCCAGGCGGCGCTCCAGGGGCTGTACGATCCCGACCGCGTGCAGCGGCCCTACCACCGCACGGCGCGCGGGCTGGAGCCGCTCACGTGGGACGACGCGGTTCAGCGGATCGCGACGGCGGTGGGGGCGGCCGCGGCCTCGGGGCCGGACCGCGTGGCGCTGATCACCGGGGCCGACAGCGGGCCGGTGGACGCGTTCTACGACGCGTGGCTGGCGGCGTTCCGCTCGCACCGGCGGCTGCGCCACGAGGCGTTCGCCTACGAACCGCTGCGGGAGGCCGGCCGGCTGACGTTCGGCGCCGAGACCGTGCCCGACTACGCCTTCGCCGACGCGCGCTACATCCTCTCGTTCGGGGCCGATTTCCTCGAGACGTGGCTGTCGCCGGTCGAGTACACGCACCAGTTCGCCGCGGCGCACCGCTACCGCGACGGCGCGGTGGCGCGGTTCGTCGCGGTGGAGCCGCGGCGCGGGCTGACGGGGTACAGCGCCGACGAGTGGATCGCGCCCAAGCCGGGCACCGAGGGGCTGCTGGCGCTCGGCATCGCGGCCAGCCTGGTCCGCCAGGGCCGGTCGGCGCTCGCCGGCGGCAGCGTGGAAGCGGACCGCGTGCGCGGGTTCCTGGCGCGCTTCCCGGCGCCGACCGTGGCCGAGGCCACCGGCGTGGACGAGGCCGTCATCGACCGCATCGCGCGGGAGTTCGCGGACGCCCAACCCGGGCTCGCGGTCGCGGGCGGCGTGGCGCTGCAGCACCGGACGGCGACGCAGACGGCGGCCGCGGTCAACCTGCTCAACTACGTGGCGGGCAACGTGGGACGCACGGTGCGCTACCGCGCCACGTCGCCCTGGGACAAGGTCTCGCGCTACCGCGACGCCACGGCGCTCGTCGCCGCGATGCGCGCCGGAACGGTGGACGTCGCCCTCGTGCAGGCATCCAACCCGGCCTTCACGCTGCCGAAGGCGGCGGGCTTCGCCGCCGCCCTCCAGCAGGTGCGGCTCAAGGTCGCCTTCGCGAGCCAGCTCGACGAGACGGCGGAGCTGTGCGACCTGATCCTGCCCGACGTGACGCCGCTCGAGCAGTGGGCCGCGCTGGAGCCGCTGGCGGGCGTGCGGAGCTTCGTGCAGCCGGCCATGACGCCGGTGTTCCCGGAGACCCGGCAGGCCGCCGACGTGCTGCTCGAGGTCGCGGCCAAGGCGTCGCGCCGGGTGGCCCCGGCCGGCGTCGCCGGGTCGCGCGACCTCGTGGTGGCGGGGCTGCCGCCGGCCACGGTGGACGACACTCTGCAGCGCGGCGGCGTGTTCGCCGAGGCGCCGGTGCGGCCGGTGCGCCTGGCCTCCGACTTCGTGCGGCTCAGCTATCAGGTGCCCGCCTTCGACGGCGCGGCCGACGGCCTGGTCCTGATCGCCTATCCGTCCACGTCGTTCTTCGACGGCCGGGGGGCCAACAAGGGGTGGCTGCAGGAGCTGCCCGACGTGGCGACCAAGATCGCCTGGCAGTCGTGGGTCGAGGTGCATCCGTCCACGGCGCAGCGGCTCGGGCTCAAGGACGGCGACCTCGTGACCGTGACCTCGCCCCACGGCCAGATCGAGGCGGCGGTGTACGCCTACCCGGGCGTCCGGCCCGACGTGGCCGCCATGCCGATCGGGCAGGGCCACACCGCCTACGGCCGCTACGCGAAGGGGCGCGGCGCCAATCCCCTGGACCTGCTCGCCGCCGACGCGACCGACGCGTCGGGCGCGCTGGCGTACTGCTCCACGCGCGTCACGCTGACCAAGACCGGCCGGTGGGCCAAGCTGATCACGACGGAGGGGAGCCCGCGCGAGCTGGGCCGCGGCATTGCGCGGGCCGTGAACGTCGCCGACGCGCGCCAGGGCGTGGTCGAGGCGGCGCCGGAAGCGACGCTGACGGACGCCGAGCGCACGGCGATCGCGGCCGCCGCGGCGTCGCAGCACCAACGGGCCTACCTCGGGGTGTACGCGCAGCCGCAGCCCAAGTGGGAGATGACGATCGACCTGTCCCGCTGCACGGGGTGCTCGGCCTGCGTCGTGGCGTGCTATGCCGAGAACAACATCGCGGTGGTGGGCGAGGAGCAGTCGCGGCGGCACCGGAACATGTCGTGGATGCGCCTCGAGCGGTACTTCCACGGCGACACCTCCGGCACGGACTTCGACGTCCGGCAGGTTCCGATGCTGTGCCAGCAGTGCGAGAACGCACCCTGCGAGCCGGTCTGCCCGGTGTACGCGGCCTATCACACCCCGGACGGGCTCAACGGCCAGATCTACAACCGCTGCATCGGCACGCGGTTCTGCGCCAACAACTGCCCCTACAAGGTCCGCTACTTCAACTGGTGGGACTACGGCCGGCCGGGCGATCCGTACTTCGCGTTCCCGGAGCCGCTCAACTGGCAGCTCAACCCGGACGTGACGGTGCGGACCAAGGGCGTCATGGAGAAGTGCACCTTCTGCGTCCAGCGCATCCGGTTCGCCCAGAACGACGCCAAGGTGCGCGGGCGGGCGCTGGCCGACGGCGACATCACGCCGGCCTGCGCGCAGACCTGTCCGGCGGACGCGATCGTGTTCGGCGACGCCCACGATCCGCACAGCCGGGTGAGCCGGAGCAAGACGGACGCGCGGGGCTACCATGCGCTCGACCTGCTGAACACGAAGCCCGGCATCACCTACCTCGAGCGCGTGATCGCGACGGAGGAGGCCTAGCCCGGTGGCCACCACCCTCGAGCCGGTGCCCGCTCCGGCCCCCGCGGCGCCGCCGACCTACGCGGAGGTCACGCGCGACGTCGTCGCGACGCTCCGCGCGCCGGGCCCCCGGTACTACGTGGGCCTGGCATTCGTGCTGGTCGGCCTCGCGTTCGGCGCGTTCTCCTGGGCCTGGCAGCTGCGCTACGGCCTGGGCGTCACGGGCTACCAGCCGCCGATTTTCTGGGGGACCTACATCACGTGCTTCGTGTTCTGGGTGGGCATCGCGCACTCGGGCACGCTGATCAGCGCGATCCTGCTGCTGTTCCGGTCGGCGTGGCGGACGGCCGTCTACCGCGTCGCCGAGATGATGACGGTGTTCGCGGTGATGACCGCGGGACTGTTCCCGATCCTGCACCTGGGCCGCGCCTGGTACGCCTACTGGGTCTTCCCGTACCCGAACTTCCGCGGCGTGTGGTCGAACTTCCGCTCGCCGCTCGTGTGGGACGTGTTCGCGATCTCGACCTACCTGACCGTGTCGGTCACGTTCCTCACGATGGGCCTGATCCCCGACTTCGCGGCGGTGCGCGACCAGGCCCGGGGCTGGCGCAAGAGCTTCTACCGCGTGGCGTCGTTCGGCTGGAAGGGCTCCGACCGGGAATGGCGGCACTGGGGCAAGATGTACCTGTACCTGGCGGGCTTCGCGACGCCGCTGGTGCTGTCGGTGCACAGCGTGGTGTCGTGGGACTTCGCCATGGCGATCGTGCCGGGGTGGCACGCGACGATCTTCGCGCCCTACTTCGTGGCCGGCGCGATTTTCAGCGGCTGCGCGCTCGTGATCACGATCCTGGTGCCGCTGCGGAAGGCGTACCACCTCGAGCGCTACGTCCAGATCCGGCACTTCGAGAGCCTGGCCAAGGTCATCCTGCTGACCGGGTCCATCGTGGCCTACGCCTACGTGGTCGAGTTCTTCATCGCGTGGTACAGCGGCAACCCGTTCGAGCGGGCGTCGTTCTACAACCGCGCGTTCGGGGACTACTGGTGGGCCACGTGGATCATGTTCACCTGCAACGTCTTCGTGCCGCAGCTGCTGTGGTCGAAGAGGATCCGGACCAGCCTCTCGGCGCTGTTCGTGATCTCGATCTTCGTCAACATCGGCATGTGGTTCGAGCGCTGGGTCATCATCGTGACCGGGCTGTCGCACGAGTACGAGCCCTGGCAGTGGTCGTACTACTTCTTCCGGTGGCCGGAGATCGGGATCCTCGTCGGCAGCTTCTGCTGGTTCTCGATGTGGTTCCTGCTGGCCATCAAGTTCCTGCCGGTGGTGGCGATCTCGGAGATGAAGGAAGCCGGGCCGCCGCCGCTCCGGGGGGGAGCGCACCCGTGAGCACCGGCCCCGGAGTGGTGGGCGTGTTCGGGCAGCTGGACGCCACGGTCGCGGCGATCGGACAGCTCAAGGCGCGGGGCTTCGCGAACTACCGCGTGTACACGCCGGTGCCGCGCCCCGAGCTGGCCGAGGTGCTGGCGCAGAAGACCAGCCCGGTGCGCCTGTTCACCCTGTTCGGCGCGCTGTTCGGCACGTCGTTCGGCTTCTTCTACGCCATCGCGACCTCGCTCGACTGGCCGCTGATCACGGGCGGGAAGCCGATCGTCAGCTGGCCGCCGTTCATCGTCATCGGCTTCGAGACCACGATCCTGCTCGGCTCGCTCATCACGGTGGCCGGCATGTTCCTGCTGGCGGGCCTCCCGAAGCTCGGCCGCGCGCCGGGCTACGACCCCCGGTTCAGCAACGACAAGTTCGGCGTCGTCGCGTTCGGCGGACCGGCGCAGCTGGCCGAGGCCCGCGAGATCTTCGGATCGGCCGGCGCCGAAGAGGTGAAGGATGTCTGAGCGGCGGGAGGCACGGGCGCGCAGCGGCGCGGCCGCCCGGCGGCGCCACGGCGCGCGGGCGGCGGCGGCCACCCTGGTCCTCGGCCTGGGTGCGGCGACGGGCTGCACCACGCTCGACAACACCATCGCCCGGGTGTCCTGGTTCACCACGATGCAGCAGCAGGTCGCGGTGCGGCCGTTCGAGTCGGGGGCGCTGCTGGACAGCGCGCCGCGCATGCCGCCGGCCGGGTCCGTCCCGATCACCGGCGCGGAGGACTCCCTGGATCTCGGGACCGACCTCAAGCAGCTGAAGAACCCCGTGGCGCCGACGGCGGTGTCGCTCGAGCGCGGCCAGATGCTGTTCAACACGTACTGCATCGTGTGCCACGGCCCGGCGGGGCACTCCGACGGGACCGTGGTGCCGAAGTTCGTGCCGCCACCCGACATCACGCAGCTGCCGACCCAGCAGCGGAGCGACGGCTACATCTACGCGATGATCAAGCAGGGCCGCGGCATCATGCCGAAGTACGGAGACAAGATCCGGGACCCGGTGGACCGCTGGGACGTCGTGAACTACGTCCGCAAGCTCCAGGGGCTGGTGCCGTGAGCGGCCACGACCTGCGGGACGACGTGCTCGCGAAGCTCGACCGGCCGCTGCCCGCCTGGGCGGTGCCGCTGCTGGTCGCGCTGGCGGCGGTGGGCGGCGCGAGCTTCCTGATCCTGCTGCTGGGCCACGGCACCGACCGTGCCTGGCACGCGTTCTTCGTGAACTGGCTGTTCTGGACCGGGCTGTCGCAGGCCGGCGTGATCTTCTCCGCGTCCCAGATTCTTTCGAACTCGCATTGGAGCCACCCGGTCCGGCGCATCGCCGAAGCGTCGATCACCTTCCTGCCGGTGTCGTTCCTGCTGTTCATCGTGCTGTGGTTCGGGCGAGCGCACATCTTCCCCTGGATCACGGCGCCGGTGGAGGAGTGGCCGAAGAGCTGGTGGCTGCGGGACTGGTTCGTGTTCGCCCGCGACGGCGCCGCGCTGCTGCTGATGTACGGGCTCAGCTTCTGGTACGTCTACCACTCGCTGCGGCCGGACGCCGCGTTCCTGGCCGCCCGCGGGGGCGGACGGCGCGGCCGGCTGCAGGGGTGGCTGGCGCGCGGCTGGGCGTGGGGCGCCGGGCCGGACGACACGGCGCAGCTCGCGCGCTCCCAGGAGCGGCTCTCCCGCCTGGGGGCCGCGCTGGTGGTCACCTTCATCCTGGTCATGACGCTCATCGCCTTCGACCTGGTGATGAGCCTGGCGCCCCACTGGCTCTCGAACCTGCTGGGCGGCTACCTGGCCGTGGCGGCGTGGCTGATGGGGCTGATGACCCTGGCGCTGACGACCATCTTCTGGCGGCGCCACCTCGGCCTCGAGCAGCTCATCACCTCGGTCACGCTCCACGACATCGGCAAGCTGTGCTTCGGGTTCACCGTCTTCTGGATGTACTTCTTCTTCTCGCAGTTCATCGTGATCTGGTACGGCAACATGCCCGAGGAGACCAGCTTCATGATGCTGCGGATTGCCGTCGAGCCGTGGCGGACGATCGGCATCGTCATGATCTGCCTGGTCTTCGTGATCCCGTTCTGGGGCCTGATGGGGGTGAAGCCGAAGCAGACCCCCGCCATCCTCGGCACGTTCGCCGTGATCTCGCTGGCGGGCCTGTGGCTCGACCGCTGGGTGTTCGTGGTGCCGTCCATCGACGAGACGGCGCGCCACGCGCCGCTCGGCTGGACCGAGCTGCTCGTGACCGCGGGCTTCGCCGGGCTGTGGGGGCTCTCCCACCTGTGGTTCGCCCGCACCTTCCCGATCGTCTCGCCGCGGCTGCTGGACCGGATGGCGACAGAAGGCGCCGGGCACCACTGACAGACGTCGGCCCGAAGTCCGGAAACGGCAGGGCAGTTGCCAGACGCCAAGCGGCCAGTGGTTCCCAGCCCCCAGCGGGAGGAGCTCCGACCGGGCGCGCTGTCTGGCCACTGGGCTGAAATCCGCCAGCTGGCAGCGGGTAACCGCTGGGAACCTGGCGTCTGGCAACGGACCCGAAGTCTTGCTCTCCGTGAACCTCGCCCTACTTTAGTCGTCCCATGGCCAGATACGTGATCGTCGGGGGCGGGCTCGCCGCCGCCAGCGCGGTGGAGGGCATCCGCGAGATGGATGGCAGCGGCGAGATCACCGTCGTCAGCGCGGAGCGCGAGCTGCCGTATCATCGGCCGCCGCTGTCCAAGGGGTTTCTGGCCGGGCGGGAGGCGCTCGAGACCGTGCGCATCCACGACGCGGCCTGGTACCGGGACAACCGCGTGCGCTACCGGCTCGGCGCCGCCGCCAAGTCGGTCCACCAGCGCAAGCAGACGGTGACGCTGACCAGCGGCGAGCGCCTGCCGTACGACCGGCTGCTGCTGGCGACGGGGTCGCGCGCCCGGCCGCTGCCCGTGCCCGGCGCGGACACGCCCGGCGTGTTCCTGCTGCGCACGACGGCCGACGCGGCGGCCCTCAAGGCGGCGCTACGCCCCGGCGTGGAGCTGGTCGTCGTGGGCGGCAGCTTCATCGGCATGGAGGTCGCGGCGACCGCCGCCGCGCTGGGCGCCCGCGTGACCGTGCTGGAGATGGGCCCCGCGGTCTATGGGCGGTTCGCGACGGCCGCCCTGTCGGACTTCTTCCAGCGGCTGCTCCAGGCGCACGGCGTGACCGTGCGCACCGGCGTGCGCGTCGCGCGCATCCGCGCCACGGCCGGCCGGCTGGCGGGCGTGACGACCGAGACCGGTGAGGCGA
>Ga0335078_10011746_pt1 | contig 12990 bp, 12 predicted proteins | sample Lox_Sample_32_FD_206711 | JGI IMG/M metagenome (GOLD analysis project Ga0335078, IMG submission 206711) | Soil microbial communities from Loxahatchee National Wildlife Refuge, Florida, United States - Lox_Sample_3.2 | ecosystem: Environmental > Terrestrial > Soil > Wetlands | place: USA... | reverse complement strand
AACAGCCAGGGCAGATCGAGCGCTTCGAACTCCTTGGCGCCGAGGGGCGCGAATTTCGCGGTCGAGGGCGCCAGCATCTGCACCGAGCCGAGCTGTAAAGCTTCGATCTCTTCCTTGTCCTTGAACAAAGACGAGTTCGGATAGACTTCGACCTTGACCTTGCCGTTGGTGTATTTCTCGGCCAGTTCCTTGAACTTGAGCGCGCCCTTGCCCTTCGGCGTGTCGTTGGCCACGACATGGCTGAATTTGATGATGATCGGGGCTTGCGCCATCACGGCACTCGGTGCCGCGAATACAGCGACCGCAGCCGCCGCGATAAGCCATTTACGCATCGAATTTTCCTCCGCTACAGTTTATTGGAATCGGGTATTTTGCTTGTTTTTCGGTGAGTTACCCTGACATTTAACCGCCGAAACGGCAAGTAGGCGGCGCTATCCTACTCAACGCAGCGCACAGTTTGGCGAAGGCGCCGAGTTTGAAGAGATCAAAGCCCTAGATAGGCTTGCCGGATTTCCGGTTTGGCGGCGACCTCGGGGCTCGGCCCTTCGAGGAAGGAGCGGCCTTCGGCAATGACATAAGCATAATCGCTGAGCGCCAGCGCCAGGTGCAGATTCTGTTCGACCAACAGCACGGTGACACCCCCCGCTTTTAAGGCCTTCAGGGTCTCCGCCAGTTGCTGCACCACGACCGGCGCCAGGCCAAGCGATAATTCGTCGATGATCAGGATTTCCGGCACCGCCATCAGCCCACGGGCAATCGCCAGCATCTGCTGCTCGCCGCCGGAGAAAGTCCCAGCCTTCTGATCCCGGCGCTCCTTCAAGCGCGGAAACATGTCGTAGACCAGCTCGAGTTGCCTGCTGAAGTATTGACGGGCGCGATGCGAGTAAGCGCCCATCTCCAGGTTCTCTTCCACCGTCATGTTGCTGAACAGCTGCCGTCCCTCGGGCACCAGCACGAGTCCGCGCGCGGCCTTGGTATGCGCCGACAGCCAAGTCACGTCCTCGCCGGCGAACACGACCTTGCCACCGTGCGGGCGCAAGGCGCCGGTGATGGCGCGCAGGCTGGTGGTTTTACCCGCGCCGTTGGCACCGAGCAGCGTGGTCATGGTGCCGCGTTTGACCTTGAGCGAGATGCCCCAGAGCACCTGCACGTCGCCGTAGCCGGCCTCGAGAGCCTCGACCTGCAGCAGGATATCGGTCACGCCGGTTTCTCCGCTGCGCTGAGCAATTTGGAATCGCCGAGATAGGCGGCGATCACGTCGGGATTGTCGGCGACCTCGCGCGGCGAGCCTTCGGCAAGCTTGGCGCCGAGATTGAGCACGACGATGCGATCCGACAGGCTCATGACGGCGCGCATAATGTGTTCGATCATCAGGATGGCGACGCCGTTGTCGCGAATCTTGCGCACCGTCTCGATCATTCCCTCGGTTTCGGTGGGATTGAGACCGGCGAGCACCTCGTCGAGCAGCAACAGCCGCGGCCGCGCCGACAATGCGCGCGCCAGCTCCAGCCGCTTCTTGCCGGCGGTGGTCAGCGAGCCCGCCGGCGCACCGGCGCGGTCGCCGAGGCCGATCATGTCGATGACCTCGCGCGCCACCTTGCGCGCGGCTGCCAGCGGCAGCGCCTCGTGGCCGAAACAGGCGCCGACGGTGCAGTTATCGAGCACGCTCAGCCCGCCGAGCGGCTGCACAATTTGATGGGCGCGCGCGATTCCGTGACCGCAGACGCGATACGGCGGGCCGCCGGTGATGTCTTGTTCGGCGAAAAAGACCTTGCCGCTGTCGGGCGGGTAAACGCCGTTGATCAAATTGAAGACGGTCGATTTTCCGGCGCCGTTCGGCCCGATCAGGCCGAGGATCTCGCCTTCGTTGACGGTCAGGCTCAGCCGGTCCACGGCCTGCAATCCGCCGAACCGCTTGCTGACGCGGCTGACCTCGAGGAGCGTGCTCATTCCAGCCACCTCCTCGTCTTCGGCCAGTGCTGATGCAGCCATCCAAGCAGCCCGCCGGGCACGAATTGCACGATCAGCAGCAGCAGCGCGCCGGCGATCACCAACTGGAATTGCGAGAAGCTTTGCGCCGTCAACAGGAAGCCGCGCAGTTCCTCGTAGAGGAAAGCGCCGAGCGCCGGCCCCAGGATAGTACCGGAGCCGCCAAGCATGACCATCACGATCGCCTCGATCGAGGTCTGCAGATTGAAGGCGCTGGTCGGCTCGATGATGCCGCTCTTGAAGAAATAGAGGCCGCCCGCGACCGCCGGCAGGAAGGCGGAAGCGCTATAGACCATCGCCTTGTACAGCGGGGTCGGCACGCCCAGCACCGAGGCGGCATCCTCGTTCTGGCCGATGGCCAAGAGGCCGAGGCCGAATTTCGAATTCCTGATCGCGTAGCTCGCCAAGAGCGATGCCGCGGTCACGGCGACGATCAACAGATACGTGGTCCACAGCGCCTGCATCGGGCCACCGAGCGAGCCGTAGGAGTCGAGCGACAGATAGATGCCGGTCGCCCCGCCCCACGGCTCGAAATTGACCACCAGTTGCTGGATCGCCTGGTTCACCCCGATGGTGGCGAGCGCGAAAAACGCCCCGCGCAACCGCAGGATGCCAAAGCCGAACAGCAGGGCCAGCGCGCTGACCGCAACGCCGGCGACGAGCGCCGCCGGGATCACGTTCCATTGCAGCGCGGTGACGAGATAGAGACAGACATAGCCGCCGAGGCCGAAGAAGACGATGTTGCCGAAATTGACGTAGCCGGCATAGCCGATCATCAGATTGAGGTTGCTCGCCAGGATGATATAGACCGCCGCCAGCAGCAGGCTTTCGCGCAAGCCAACATCGTCGGCAAAATACGGATAAAGCGCATACAGCAGCGCCGCCGCGACGATGAACCAGGGAAACGGACGGCGCCACACAGGATCAGGCCTTGGTAAATGAGAAAATGCCGCGCGGGAATGCGATCAGGCAGAAAACGAACAGACCAAACTCGACGATCGGAATCCAACTCAGGGGCATGAACGGCGTCGCCAGGCCTTCGATCAGGCCGAGCGCGATGCCACCCATGAGTGCGCCGGCCGGATTGCCGAGCCCGCCGAGCACGGTGACGACGAAGCTCTTGAGTTGATAGGCCTCGCCCGACAGCACGGTGAACGGGAACATGGTCGCGATCAGCGTTCCGGAGACGCCGGCGAGCGCGACGCCGAGACCGAAGGCCATGGCCAGCACTTGCGTCGTCGGGATGCCGCACAATTCGGCCGCCTCGCGATTGGTGGCGACCGCGCGCACCGCCTTGCCGATGCGCGTGTGGTAGAGCAGCAGATACAGCAGCCCGGCGATCACCACCGCCAGCGCCGCCGCGGTGATGTGCGTGCCGGTGAAGGTGTAGCCGCGCCAGCTCACGCCCGGCATGCTGACCTGCACGTTGTATGGGCTGGTGGTCCACCAGGCGGTGCCGAGGCCGATCAGCACCATGTTGAGCGCGAAGGTCGAGAGCAGGCTCATCAGCTCCGGCCGCCCGATCATCCTATGCACGCCGATCCAATAGAGCGCGATGCCAACGACGAAACCAAACACGATCATCAGCGGGACGGCGCCATAGGGGTGCAGGCCGAGCATGTTCGCCACCGTATAAAGGACGAACATACCGATGACGACGATCGCGCCGTGGGCGAGATTGATGACGTTCATGACGCCCCAAATGAGCGTCAATCCCATGGCGGCGAGTCCATAGACCGCGCCGATGAGGATGCCGTCGATTACGGAGGCGAGGATACCGATCATGGAAGGGGGTGGGCGGCGGCGATGAACGCCGCCGCCGCAACTCGTTCAATCAATAGAGCGGGTCGGCGGTCTTCGCCGCCTTCGGCCAAATCACTTCCTTGACCAGCTTGCCGTCTTTCTTCTGCCACTGCGCAAGCACCATGTCGTGAGCGATCTGCAGCCCGTGCGACTTTGGATCGTTGGAGAACTTGGTGCGGCCGAAGAAGGTGGTGACGTCCATCGCGTTGAGCTCGGCAGCGACCTTGGCCGGTTCGATCGAACCGGCCTTCTCCATCGCATGCTGCAGGATCAAGCCGGCCGCATAGCCACCGGCCGCATGATAGGCGGGCCCGATTTTGTACTTGTCGGTGAACTCCTTGGTGAATTGCGCAACCGTCGGGCCAAAGTCGGGCTTGTAGGCCGCTTCCGGTTCCCATTGCGATGGCACCGAGATGCCGACCGCCGCGTCGCCGAGCTCGGCGAACTTCGGGCTGTCGGGAGCAACCAGCAACGTGATCCACTTCACGCCGGCCTTCTGTTCATGCAGCTGACGGGCGAGCGTGGCGCCATCGGCATAGTGGCCGCCGCCGAGCAGCGCATCCGCCTTGGCGGCGATCATCTTGTTGATGACCGGTGAGAAGTCCGTGGTGCTGCCGGCGTAGGATTCGTCGGCCGCAATCACGTCGCCCTGCTTCTTGGCGGTCTCGCGCACCGCCGCCACCACCGACTTGCTGAAGGGGTCGTCTTCATAGACGAAAGCGACGTGCGGCGTCGGATTCTTCTCTTTCAGCGCCTGCAGCGCGCCGGCCAGATACTGGCTAGATCCGGTGTAGAGCTGGAACAGGTTCTTGTTGCCGAGCTGGTAGGTCTTCTCCAGGGCGCCGCCGGTGGTGATCATCACCTTACCGTACTGCTCGGAGATGATGGCCGCGGTCGCGACCAAGCCTGATGAATACGGGCTGATCAGGAACTGCGCCTTATCCTGGGTAATCAGACGCGTGTAGAGCTGCTGCACGCGGGTGTTCTGCGATTCGTCGTCATAGCTGACGAGTTTGACCGTATAGCTCTTGCCGCCGACCTTGATGCCGCCTTTGGCGTTGACGTCGTCGCGCCACAGCTCGATGCCGCGCATCTGCGCCGTCGAGTCGTTGTTCAACGCGCCGGTCTGCGAGGCGGTAAATCCGATGGTAATGGTCTCTTGGGCGAAGGCCGGGCTCGCAGCGAACAGCATCGATGCGGCGAGCAGATATAATGTTTTTTTCATGGGCTCCTCCATAAGTCGCTCCCGTGCGGGCATTTCTGCGGCACAATTGCGCCGTCACTTTTCCAGTGTCAAACCGCCTCTGGAATGAGATGGTAAAATAATAAAGAGCCAGCCCCAACTCGGGGTTGACGCAGGTCAAACTGTCGCACCCTGGACACGGCCAGTCGCGCGGCCGCGCATGGCATGGCGGTAGCGCGATGCGCCCTCGGCGATCAGAAGTCGATTGTCTGTGTTGGCTGGCGCGAGGCCGTAGCCGACGGCATCAGTTCAATGCCGCCATCACCACCGGGCCAAAGCCCATTTCCTGCGCGAGCTGGCCGGCCGCCTGCTTTTGCTGGTCATTGAGCCGGGCAATCAAAGGGCGGGCGGCGACCGCCAATCGCTCGACGGCAGCGCTGTCGAGCACGATCTGGACCAGGCGCCGGCTGACACGGTGTACGAAGCCGTCGTTCTCGTTCCGCTCCTGGTTGCGGGCGAGTTCACGCAACGCGGCCTCCACCGGCCGCCAATAGCGTTCCTGCTCCTGCGTCAGTTGCAATGCACTGCGGATGCGCCCGACATCAATCGAGGCCGATACGGGTCTCTGCGCGGCGTAGCCGTTTCCAATTTCCCCGGCGCCAGCGGCCGAGAGATTCGACAGCAAACCAACAGCAGCGAGCGCGAACACGCCCGCGCAAAATACCTTGTTCATCCCTTTGATATCCCCGTCTCTGCTAAGGGTGCGAGCGCGGGGCGATAGCCGTCAAATCCGCCCCAAAAGCGAACGAAATGAGGGCAAAATGTGATTTTTCGGGTTGCAAGGGGAACCCTTCCGCAAGAGCAGAAATGCCGCTCGGAAAGGCGGCATTTCGCATGTTCTCATCTGATTTTCAGCCGACGTCGGTTGAATGAATGCGTTTTTCGACCGACGGCGTGCGGTTGCGCTTGCTGGTCAGCTTGTTGAGCGCGCCGAGATAGGCCTTGGCCGAGGCCACCAGCGTGTCGGGGTCGGCGCCCTTGGCGGTAAAGGAGCGGCCGTCTTCCGACAGCCGCACCGAGACCTCCGCCTGCGCATCGGTGCCCTCGGTCACCGCATGCACCTGGTAGAGCTCGAGCTTGGCCTTGTGCGGCACCAGGGTGTGGATGGCATTGAAGATCGCGTCCACCGGGCCGTTGCCGGTCGATTGCGTGGTGGTGTGCTTGCCATCGATGTCGAGCGTGAGCGTCGCGGTCTGCGGGCCCATGGTACCGGCAATTACCGTGAGCGAGATGATCTTGATGCGGTCGTGCGCGGTCGCGATCTCTTCGTCCACCAGCGCCTCGATGTCCTCATCGAAGACCTGCTTCTTGCGGTCGGCCAGCGCCTTGAAGCGCACAAAGGCGTCTTCCAACTGATTGCCGGCCAATTGATAACCGAGCTCTTCCAGCTTGTGCACAAAAGCGTGCCGGCCGGAATGCTTGCCCATCACCAGCGAGGTCTGTTTCACGCCGACCGATTCCGGAGTCATGATCTCGTAGGTCTGGGTATGCTTGAGCATGCCGTCCTGGTGGATGCCGCTCTCGTGCGCAAACGCGTTCCGGCCGACGATTGCCTTGTTGTACTGTACCGGGAACGAGGTCACGGCCGCCACCAGCTTCGATGCGCGCGTGAGCATGGTGGCGTCGATCCCGGTCCAATACGGCAGCACGTCGTTACGCGTGCGCATCGCCATGACGACTTCTTCGAGCGCGGCATTGCCGGCGCGCTCGCCGATGCCGTTGATGGTGCATTCGATCTGCCGCGCGCCGGCATTGACGCCGGCGAGCGAATTGGCCACTGCCATGCCGAGATCGTTGTGGCAATGGGTGGAGAACACGGCCTTGTCGGCGTTGGGCACGCGCTCGCGTAGCATCTTGATGAGCGCAAAATATTCCTCCGGCACCGTGTAACCGACGGTGTCGGGGATGTTGATGGTGGTGGCGCCGGCGTTAATCGCCGCCTCCACGCAGCGGCAGAGGAAATCATGCTCGGTACGGGTGCCGTCCTCGGCCGACCACTCCACGTCGTCGGTGTGGCCGCGCGCACGGGTGACCTGCGCGATCACCATCTCGTAGACGTCGTGCGGCTCCTTCTGCAGCTTCCATTTCATGTGCACCGGCGACGTGGACAGGAAGGTGTGGATGCGCTTGCGCTCGGCCGGCTTGATCGCCTCCGCGCAGCGATCGATATCCTTGGGCGCCGCGCGCGAGAGCCCGCAGATCACGGAATTCTTCGCGCGCTTGGCGATCTCGTTGACGGCGGCGAAGTCGCCTTCCGAGGCGATGGGAAAGCCGGCCTCGATGATGTCGACACCCATGGTATCGAGCATCTCGGCGACCTCGAGCTTCTCCTCATGGGTCATGGTGGCGCCGGGACATTGTTCGCCGTCGCGCAACGTCGTGTCGAAGATAACGACACGGTCCTTGGCGGACTGGGTCTGGGACGTCATGGCAGAAATTCCTTCTCCTCGAACGCGCCGCTTGGGCGCTCTATGGGGGGTGCTCATTCCGAAGGTCCCCCGAGTGCCCAGGCGTCACATGCCCAGCCGGCCCTCAGGGGCGGATAAGGAGAAGGAGCGTGCCCAGAATGAGGGTGGCCGCGGGACCGGCCTTGCCGGCCGCCCGTCCAATCGCGCAGATGGTCTGCCGCGTCGACATGGCTCTCGAACGTCCCGCGTCTCCGACGGTCAAGGTGGCGAACTTCGGTAAAGCCCGCGTTAACCGCATGTAGAAGGCCCAGCTTCTAGCGGAAACAGGACGGCCGAATCAAGCACCGGAATAGGTCAGCATTGCTGTCTGGTGTCCCGCAACCGCAGGCACTATTTCAGCGCGGCAAAATGGACCGCAATCAAATCAAAAGCGTTTGGCTGCGCCAAAGCATTTTCATACCGATATTCTTTGCGCTGCTGCTCGCGCCGGCCGGGTCGCTGAATTACTGGCAGGCCTGGGTGTACGGCTTCGTCTTCGCCGCCACCACGACCGCGATCGGCATCTATTTCCTCAAGCGCGATCCGCGGGTGGTCGAACGCCGCATGCGGGTCGGGCCGGCGGCCGAACGCGAGCCCGCGCAAAAAATCATCATGACCTTGATGCTCGCCGGTTTTGTACTGCTCCTCGTGGTCCCCGGCTGCGATCATCGCTGGCATTGGTCGAGCGTTCCGGCCTGGCTGGCGCTTACCGCCGACGTTTTCGTCGTTCTGGGCTTGCTCGGCACGGCGGTCGTGGTCAGGCAAAACAGCTATGCGGCGTCGACCATCACTGTCGAAGCCGGGCAACCGGTCATCTCCACCGGACTCTATGCGGTCGTCCGCCACCCCATGTACAGCGCCGCGCTCGTCATGACGGCCTTCACCCCGCTGGCGCTCGGCTCGTATTGGGCCCTGCTCCTCGTCATCTCGATAATCCCGGTGCTGGCCTGGCGACTGCTCGATGAAGAGCGCGTGCTGACGCGTGACCTGCCGGGCTACGCGGACTACTGCCGCAAGGTCCGTTACCGGCTTATTCCCCTGCTCTGGTAGTCAGCTCACGCCTTCAACGGCTCTGGATCGATCGGCAGCGTGCGGATGCGCTTTCCCGTTGCCGCGAAGATCGCATTGCACAGCGCCGGAATAGCCGGCGGCAGCGGCGGCTCACCCAAGCCGGTCGGCGAATGGTCGGTTTTGAGGAAATGCACCTCGACCGGCGGCGCCTGCGTCAGGCGCAGCGGCGCGAACGTATCGAAGTTCGCCTGCACCACGCGACCGTTCTCAATAGTGATCTTCTGGTTCAAGGCTTCGCCGCAACCGTCGAGGATGCCGCCTTGCGCCATGTTCTCCGCCGCCGTCGGGTTGATGACCGGGCTGCCGATGTCGCCGACCGCCCAGACCTTGTTGATCTTCAACCGCCCGTCATTGGCGACCGCCACTTCGGCCACTTCGGCGAAATAGCCGAGGTGGCTGTAGTAGACGGCGACGCCGCGGCCCGCCCGCGGCGGCAGATCACCTTTCCCCCAGCCCGACACTTCGCGCACTTTTTCAAGGACCGCGCGGGCGCGGCCGGTGTTGAAGCCCTCGCCCCGGCCCGCGAGCGTTTCGTCGTTGCCGAGCAGATCGATCTGGAATTGCAGCGGATCCTCGCCGGCGGCATGCGCCATTTCGTCAATGAACGATTGGAAGACGAAAGCGAGCGCATTGTCCCCTGGCGCGCGCAATGGTCCGGTGGGGATGCCGAACGGAATCAACGAATAGCCAATGGACAAGTTTGGTACGCGGCCGGCCGGAAAAGTACTCGCATCGAGGTTGGCCGAGCTTGCGAAACGGCCGTTGTCGCCGAAGCTGACGAAATGCTGCTGCCAGGCGACAAGCCGGCCGTCCTGGTCCAGACCGCCCTTGAGGAAGTGCCAGCCGGCCGGCCGGTAGAAATCGTGCTGGATGTCGTCGGCGCGGTTCCACAACAGCTTGACCGGCGCGCCGGCCGCTTTCGAGATCCATGCGGCCTCGACCATGTAGTCGTTCATCAGCCGCCGGCCGAAGCCGCCGCCGACGAGCGTCATGTGGATGGTGATGTTCTTCGGATCGAGCCCGAGCGTTTTGGCGACCAGTTGGCGTCCGGGCTCCGGATTCTGCGTCGGCGCCCAGATCTCGGCGCGGCCACCTTGCACACGCGCGGTGCAGTTCATCGGCTCGAGCGTCGCATGGGCGATGAACGGATAATGATAGGCCGCCTCGACGACACGCGCTGCGCTCTTGAGCGCGGCCGCCGCGTCGCCGTCATTGCGCAGACTCGCGGCCGGCGTTTTGCTGCCGAATGCGACGGCCTGGCGCGTAAAGCCGTCGCTGCTCTGTGCGCGGGTCGCGCCCTCGTTCCATTTCACCTGCAGCTTCTGCCGCGCCTTTTCGGCCTGCCACCAGCTCTCCGCGACGATGGCGACACCGGGCATCAGCCCGGTCAAATCCGTGCCGCCTTGCACCACAAAGGCCGAACGCACGCCCGGCATTTTGCCGACGGCGTCGATGTTAGCTTCGACAACTTTGCCGCCGAACACCGGGCACTTCTCAAAGACGGCATAGAGCATGCCTGGAACGACAGTATCGATGCCGAACAGCGTTTCACCCTTGACCATCTTCGGGCCGTCGACGCCCGGAACCGAATGGCCGATGATCTTGTAGTCTTTCGCATCCTTGAGCTTCACGCGGTCCAGATTCGGCACCGGCAGCTTCGCCGCCGCGGCGGCGAGGGCGCCGTAGCTGAGCGCGCGACCGGACGCTTGATGCCGCACCTTGCCTGAGACGGTGTCGCATTCGCTCACCGCAACTTTCCAGCGCCGCGCCGCCGCCGCGACCAGCATCTGCCGTGCCGCCGCGCCGACCTTGCGCATCGGGTCCCATTCCAGCGGCGTCGCCATGCTGCCGCCGGCGACCTGCCGCCCGTAAATGGCGGAGTCGGCGAGCGTCTGTTCGATGCGGACCTGACTCCAGTCGACGTCGAGTTCCTCGGCGATCAGCATCGGCAGCATGGTCTTGATGCCCTGCCCGATCTCGGGGTTCTTCGACATGATGGTGACGATATTATCGGGCGCGATACGCACGTAGGCATTGAAAATTGTGGTCTCGGTGTCGGGCGCTGCGGCAGCAACCAAATCCGGCAGGGCGAAGCTCAGCAGCAGCCCGCCTCCGGCCGACGCACTGACTTTCAGGAAATCCCGGCGCGAGGCGCTGGCTGCAGTCAACGCCGCAAGCGGCTGGCCGCCCCAGGATTGCTTTGATGTGAGACGAGCGTGCGACATGGCTCACGCCCCTTTCTTGGTTGCGGCGGCGCCAAGATCGGCCTTAGCCGCCTGCTTGATGGCTTCGCGGATGCGTGGGTAGGTCCCACAGCGGCAGATATTGCCGTTCATCGCCCTATTAATGTCCTCATCGCTCGGCGTCTTGGTCTGCGCGAGTAGCGCGGCGGCCGACATGATCTGCCCCGGCTGACAGTAGCCGCATTGCACCACGTCGACGTCGAGCCAGGCTTTCTGCAGGCGCGCGCCGATTGGCGTGTTGCCGATGCCTTCGATCGTCGTCACGGCCGCAGTTCCGACATTGGAAATCGCCGTCACGCAGGACCGCGCAGGCGCGCCATCGAGGTGCACGGTGCAGGCGCCGCACAATCCGGCGCCGCAGCCGAATTTGGTGCCTTTGAGATCAATGACGTCGCGCAAGACCCAAAGCAGCGGCGTGTCGCTGTCGACGTCGACCTTACGAGCGCGGCCATTGACATGGAGCGTGTACTGCATGGGCAGCCTCGCAAACTAAAAGGTGCGCGCTATCGCGAGCGCGGCGGTATATTCGTAATGCTGGAACGCGAAAAGGATGCTCCTTTTCGGACGCATCATACAAGCGATCATCTCACAGGGGACGCATGCGCCGCCCGCAAGGTGGTCGCATCGCCGTCCCCGTTCTTGATCGGTGTTGCCTTGTTTTGACCGCTCTCGCGGTCGCGTCAGCCGCTTTTGCCCGACTTGAGGGCTTTTTCAGACTGGCGCAATTCCTTGAGCGCCTTGCCCTCGACTTTGGGGTAATTGAGGTTGAGGCTCTCGAGTTCCTGCACGACCGCCGCCGCCACCACCACCCGGGAAAACCACTTGTGGTCGGCCGGCACAACGTACCAGGGCGCCTCTGGCGTGCTGGTACGGCGGATCATGTCCTCGTGGGCGGCCATGTAGTCGTCCCAGCGCTCGCGCTCGGTGACGTCGCTCATGGAGAATTTCCAACGCTTGCTCGGCTCGTCGATGCGAGCGAGGAAGCGCTTGCGCTGCTCGTCCTTTGAGACATTGAGGAAGAACTTGAGGATGCGCGTGCCGTTGCGCGCGAGGTGGCGCTCGAAGGCGCGGATATCCTCGAACCGCTCAAGCCAGATATTTTTGGCGATGCGTTCTTTCGGCAGCCTCTGCCGCGCCAGCAAATCCTTGTGCACGCGCACAGTCAGCACTTCCTCGTAATGCGAGCGGTTGAAGATGCCGATGCGCCCGTTGGTCGGCAGCCGCTGCGCCACGCGCCAGAGAAAATCGTGCTGCAATTCCTCCGCGCTCGGCTGCTTGAAGGAATGCACCTCGCAGCCTTGCGGATTGATGCCGCTCATCACGTGCTTGATGATGCTATCCTTGCCGGCGGCGTCCATCGCCTGCAGCACAATCAACAGCGACCAGCGGTCTTCCGCATAGAGCCGCTGCTGCAATTCGGCCAGCCGCTCGATGCCGTCGGCGAGCATCGCCTGCGCCTCTTTCTTGTCGACGGTCAGCCCGCAGCACTCGGCGGGGTCGTGCTTGGACAGACGGAACTGGTCCGGCTCATCGATGCGGAAGCGCTTGGCGATGCGGTCGAGCTTCATGGGCAAAACCTATCGCAGGTCGAACCGCCGCGCCAGGAACGCGGTGACGAAGGCTGGCATCGCCAAATCGAAATCGGCAAGGCTGCGCACGATGCGGATGTCGGCGAGCTCCGGCTGCCGCTCGCGCGCCAAGTGACCGAGGATACGCGAGCGCAGGCTCGCGGCGCTGTCGCCACTGCGCAGCACCTTGATATGCGCGATCAACGACGCATCGAAAACACTGGTCCAGCCCGGCTCGGCGGTGAACTCGTCGACATCGAGCCCGGTCTCCTCTTTGAGCTCGCGACGCACGCTGAGATCGAGATCGACGCGATCACCGACGAGGTCGTTGAGGTCCGGCGTGCCGCAGGGAAAATAGATACGGCCGCTGTTGGCGGTGTGCGGACCCATGACGCCAAGCAGAAATGCGCCGTCAGCGGCCAAAATCGCCGCCGCGCCGAAACAATCGTGGATTGCCGCCGCCGGGCGGCCCCAGGCGCGCCAGGCGGCAAAGCTCGCAAAATCGGTTTCGAGATAGCGTCCGCCAAACACGCCGTCCGCCAAAACGTGCTCGTGTAGCAGCATGACGCGCCCATTCCATAGCGTTGGATTTTCGCGCTGGCGCGCGGCGAACCAGGCATCGATGT
>Ga0335078_10011744_pt1 | contig 12991 bp, 14 predicted proteins | sample Lox_Sample_32_FD_206711 | JGI IMG/M metagenome (GOLD analysis project Ga0335078, IMG submission 206711) | Soil microbial communities from Loxahatchee National Wildlife Refuge, Florida, United States - Lox_Sample_3.2 | ecosystem: Environmental > Terrestrial > Soil > Wetlands | place: USA... | reverse complement strand
CTCGGTCGCCGCCTTGAGCGCGAGACCGATGCGAGTGAGCTCGACCTCCGCGGATTTCGAGCAGAGAGTGTTGGCCTCGCGGTTGAACTCCTGGCAGAGGAAATCGAGCCTGCGGCCGATGGCGCCGCCTTCAGCGAGAAGCTCGCGCGCGGCGGCAACGTGTGCCGTCAGGCGATCGAGCTCCTCGCGGATGTCGCCTCGCGAGACGAGCAGCGCCGCCTCCTGCGCAAGCCGCTCCTCGGGGATCGCCGGCACAGCCTCGACGAGCGCCGCGATCTGCAGGCGCAGGCGCTCGCGGAGGGCCTCCGGCTGCGCGGCGGCCGATGATTCTGCCGCCCCGACCAGGCGCGCAATCTCCCCGAGCCGCTCCGCGAGCACGAGGCCGAGCCGCGCGCCCTCGGCGCGCCGCATCGTGCCGAGCGCCTCGATCGCCTCGCGGCTGCTCGCGAGCAGGGCAGCCTCGCGGCGCTCGCGCTGAGCGGGATCGAGCTCCTCCTCTCCGCCATCGAGGACCCCACGCAGTGCCAAGAGCCCGTCGACGCTCGGCGGTGCCGCGTCGATCTCGCGCGCGAGCTCGCGGGCGAGCGTCAGGACCTGCTCGAGCGCCGCGCGGTTGACCCGTACGCCACCGCCGCCGCCGGACCGCGAGAGCACGAGATTGACCCCGATCGATCCGCGTTTCAGCCGCTCTGCGAGAAGTGCACGCAATGGCAGCTCCAGCGCATCGAGCCCCGGAGGAAGGCGGAAGCGCAGGTCCAGCGACTTGCCATTGACGCTCTTGATCTCCCAGGTCCAGGCGAGGCCTTGGGCCTCGCCCTCGCTGCGGGCAAAGCCGGTCATGCTGGCGATGGTGCCGAGCTTTGCTATGGGAGTTGACGCGGAGGCGGTGGGCACGAGTCTCCGTTAGCTGGAACCGGCGCTCGACCGGCGCCATTACCGGGTTTATAGCCTCGCCCGTCCGCGGCAACAACGGGTCCCGCCATGCAGCAGCCGAGTCACGTCCTTATCACCGGTGCCTCCAGCGGGATCGGCGCGGCGCTCGCCCGCCGCTACGCTGAGCGGGGACGGCGCTTGTCCCTCGGCGGACGCGATCCTCAGCGACTCGAAGCCGTCGCGGTAGAGTGCCGTAGCCGGGGCGCGACGGTCGCGACTGCCGCGCTCGACGTGAGCGACCGCGCGGCCATGCGGGCATGGGTGCTCGCGGCCGATGACGCGGCGGCGCTCGATCTCGTCATCGCCAATGCCGGGATGGTCGCGGGGACGCGCGCGAGCGACGAGACAGAGGAGCTTGTGCGCAAAGTCTTCGCCGTCAATCTCGAAGGCGTCCTCAACACCGCCCTCCCCGTGATCGAGCGCATGCGATTGCGGCGCAGGGGCCAACTCGCGCTCATGAGCTCGCTCGCGGGCTATCGCGGATTTCCCGATGCCCCCGCCTACAGTGCCTCCAAGACCGCAGTGCGCGCGCTCGCGGAGGCGTGGCGCGGGGCGCTTCGCCCCGAGGGCATTCGAGTCTCCGCAATCTGCCCGGGCTTCGTTACCACGCCCATGACCGCCCACAACGACTTTCGTATGCCCTTCCTCATGAATGCCGAGCGCGCTGCCGAGATCGTGGTCCGCGGCCTCGCTCGCGACCGCGGACGGATCAGCTTCCCCTGGCCGATGACGCTAGGCGTCTGGCTCATCGCGGCGCTTCCGGCCCGCTGGAGCGACCGGCTGCTGCGTCCGCGCCGATCAAGAAAATAAAATTACGCTGAGCCCGTGGGCGCGGGCTCACTTGACCTGGCCGCCGCTCTGCCCCTGCAGGCGCTTCAGCTCCGCGACATGCTGGTTGTGCTCCGCGAGCGTCTTGGAGAAGACGTGCTTACCGGTCCCGTCCGCCACGAAATAGAGATCGTCGCTCGCGACGGGGTGGAGGACGGCTTTGAGCGCGGCGAGGCCGGGATTGGCGATGGGCGTCGGCGGGAGCCCTTTCGCAACGTAGGTATTGTAGGGCGAATTGACCGCGAGATCGTCGTGGACGAGAGGACGGTCGAGCGGCCCCTTGCCGTGGGTGAGCGCGTAGACCACCGTCGGATCGGCCTGGAGCCGCATCCCCTGGCGCAAGCGGTTGAGGAAGACGGCGGCGACATGTGCGCGCTCGTCCTCGCGGCCGGTCTCCTTTTCGACGATCGAGGCCAACACCAGCGCCTGCTGCGGCGTCGCGAGCGGCAGGTCCGGCGCCCGCTCCGCCCAGAGCTCCGCGAGCGACTTGTCGCGGGCACGCTCCATGCGCTCGAGGAGGGCGGCGCGCCGGTCGCCCAGCGAGTAGAAATAGGTTTCCGGCAGGAGCGCGCCCTCCGCCGGTGCGCTTTCGATCTTGCCCTCGAGGAGTGGCGTCGCCTCCAGCAGTGCCACGACCTCGGCGCTGGTGAGACCCTCGGCGACCGTAAGGCGGTGCCGCACGGTCTTGCCGCTCGCGATGAGCGCCGCCGCCGCCTCTGGGGAAATGGCGCCCGCGAATTCGTATTCGCCGGCCCTAAGGCGCTGTGTCTCGCCGGTCGCGACGACGCCCAAGACGAAGAGCCAGGAATGCTCGATGACGCCGTGCTCCTCGAGCACTTCGGCGATCTCGACGACGCCCGCGCCGTGCGGCAGCACGACGACGCGCGTCTCCGGCAAGGGCCCAGGGCCGGTCCAGTCGTGCCAAGTCCAAAGCGCGAAGGTACCGAGCGCTGCCAGAAGCAGCAGCAGCGCGGGTAACAGTCTCACCCGCAGCAGCCGAACCATGGGTGCTCAACTCGCGCGCGCGAAGACGAGAGAGGCGTTGGTGCCGCCGAAGCCGAAGGAGTTCGAGAGCGCGTAGTCGACCCGGCGCTCCTTGGCACGATTCGGAACGAGATCGATGTCGCAGCCCGGCGACGGATTGTCGAGGTTGAGGGTCGGCGGCACGATCCCGTCGCGGATCGCAAGGATCGAGAAGATCGCCTCGACGCTCCCGGCGGCGCCGAGAAGGTGGCCGATAGCCGATTTGGTCGAGGACATCGAGAGCTCGTTCGCGTGCGCGCCGAAGACGCGCTTCACCGCGCCGAGCTCGATCTCGTCGCCGAGCGGCGTCGATGTGCCATGCGCGTTGATGTAATCGATGCGATCGGGAGCGAGCCCCGCGCGCTTCAGCGCGTTGCGCATAGCGCGGAAGGCGCCGTTGCCGTCCTCGGCGGGGGCGGTGATGTGATGGGCGTCGCCGGACATGCCGTAGCCCACGACCTCCGCGTAGATCTTGGCGCCGCGCGCCTTCGCGTGCTCGAGTTCCTCGAGCACGAGCACCCCCGCGCCCTCGCCCATGACGAAGCCGTCGCGCCCCACATCCCAGGGGCGCGAGGCCTTGGGCGGGTCGTCGTTGTACTTGGTCGAGAGCGCGCGGGCCGCGGCGAAGCCTGCAATACCGAGCCGGCAGACCGCCGCCTCCGCTCCACCGCAGACCATGACGTCGGCATCGTCCCACATGATGAGGCGCGCGGCGTCTCCGATCGCGTGCGCACCCGTCGAGCACGCCGTCACCACGGCGTGGTTGGGTCCGGAGAATCCGTATTTGATCGAGGCGTGCCCGGAGGCGAGGTTGATGAGGTTCGCGGGAATGAAGAACGGGGAGATGCGGCGCGGCCCCTTCTCGTGGAGCGTGATCGCGCCCTCCATGATGCCCGGCAGCCCGCCGATCCCCGAACCTATGAGAACGCCCGTGCGCTCGCGGCGCTCCGGATCCTCGGGCTTCCAGCCCGCGTCCTCGACGGCCTGCGTCGTCGCCGCCAGCGCGAAGACGATGAACTCGTCCATCTTGCGCTGATCCTTGGGCGGAACCCAATCGTCGGCGTTGAAGGAACCGGAGGCGGTATCGCCGCGCGGCACTTGCGCCGCGATCTTCGCGGGCAAATCGGAAACATCGAAATTCTGGATCGCGCGGATGCCCGATTGACTCTCAATCAGGCGGCGCCACGTCACCTCCACACCGCAGCCCAGCGGAGTGACCATGCCCATTCCGGTGACGACGACTCGTCTCATTCGGATCGAAACCCGACCTGCGGGCGGCGAAGGAGCGCCGGCATCCGCGTCAGCTATGTGCCTCGATGAAGTTGATGGCGTCCTTGACGGTCACGATTTTCTCGGCGGCATCGTCAGGAATCTCGCAGCCGAACTCCTCCTCGAATGCCATGACGAGCTCGACGGTGTCGAGGCTGTCCGCCCCGAGGTCGTCGATGAAGCTCGCATTGTCCGTAACCTTGGCCTCGTCGACCCCCAAATGCTCGACGACGATTTTCTTAACCCGATCGGCGACATCGCTCATAACGCTGTACCTCGACATCTGATGAAACGCGGTCTTGGACCGGACGGCTTCGGTTGCAATTCGACGCCTGACCTCCGAGACATGCTGCCCGGTCGCGCCGGTAGCCCCCCGTGAAGGAGCCGTCCAATATCACAGTTCCCCCGGATTTGCCAATCGGGGCCCGCCTCGGCGTCTACTGGTTGGCGGTAACCTTCAAGCCCAGGAGCTGCGCCGCCTGCGGAGGCGCCATCGTCTTCAGCCCCTCGATGCTCGCAAAGGGTACCGGCTGCGGCGGCGCGAGTTCGACGGTGAGGTTTTTGGGCGCCTGAAGGAAGGCGACCAAGGCCGTTCCCGCCGCGGCGATCTCAGGGCTGTCGCCCATCGCCTGCGCCTGGGCCTGGACCATCTGGATAATCTGCTGCCGGAGCTCCGTAGCATCGGCCTGCTGCTCTTCCGCCGCGACCTTGAAGGCGCGCTCGAGACCGGAGCTATCGTCGTAGCGCGCAACCGCGTGCGCGAGCTGCCCTCCCATCGCGCCGGCGACGCTCGGGCTCATCTCCGCGAGATCGACCGAGACATCGAGGGCGCCGAGCTCGTCGACCTTGTAGCGGAGCCCAGTGACGGTGACGCGCTTCTTCTCGAGGTCCCAGCGATAGGAAAGGCCGAAGCTGATGGTCATGGTCTCGATGCCCAGCTTGTCATAGACCTCCTGGGTTCTGGGATCGATGAGCTGGGTGCGGGCGAGTTTCAGTCCCGCGAACGCCAGGTCGCCAGAGACGGGCACGCTTCCGGTGAACGCGATTTTCGAGACCGTGAGGGTGCCGATCGGGATCGCCGCGGCACCGGTGGGAGTGAACTTCATACCCGAATACTCGATCTTGTCGATCGCGAAGCCATCGAGCATTTCCGGCGTGACCGTGTCGCTCTCGAGCACCTGCATCATGGGCTTGCGCATGTCGATGCCAGCCATGCTGACGCGCTCGGCCGAGAACACCCCTTTGTCTGCGACGTTCGCGGTGATGCCTTCGCCCACCATGCCGACGCCGGCGCCGCGCTCCATCCCCATGCCTTCCACCCTTGCGAAGTCGTAGTCGATATTGATCGGCGTCGGCCCTGTTAGGGATTGGCCGCTGACGTGCATGCCCTCGGCCACGTAGTGATCGTAGCCAACGCCTAGCAGCAGCGAGGATTCCACGCGAAGGAGCGGCTGAACGTCCGCGACCGTGGCCTTCGCTCCGGCTGCCGTTGCCTTGGCCATCGCCTCAGACCAATTGGGCACGCCCTTATGCAGAAGCGCCCAGGGATAAAGGCGCGCCCCCTCGACCCGAAGGGAAACAAAACTCGAATCGACATTCTGAAAATGCAGCTTGGCGCCCTTGGCGCTGACGGCGCCGGCGACCAGGACGGCCTTTTCCGGAGGAATTTGCGCGGGGTTGGCTTTGGCTTGCGCCCAATCCGAGTCCAGGCTCTTGGAGGGATGAATTACCGCGATCTCGTCCACGGAGATATCGGCACCATCGGCAGTGTGCACGGCAACGCCGCCCACGGTGAGCGTATCCGAGACGACGTCGAATACGGCCGTCTTGTAGCTTGCGGTGTAGCCCGGCGGGAGCTGACGGATCGCCTCGTCGAGAGCGGCACGCGGATCCGCCTGCGGCACGACGAGTTGCACGATCTTGTTGATTGCGGCGCGAATCTGGGGCGGACCATAAGCCGCGAGCCCGTAACCCACCACGCCGAGAAGCACGACGACGACCGCCGCGGCCAAACCGATCTTGCGCATGTTCTCCCCCTTATCGTGGGATCAAAGACCCCGGCCACCTCTAGCACGGGGCCAGATACCGTGACTACCTCGGGTGTGCTCGAATCCGGTGACGACGATTCAAATCATCGCCATCCCGCCATTTACATGAATCGTCTGCCCCGTGACGTAGGCGGCCTCCTCGCTCGCCAGAAAAACGACGCAGGCTGCGACCTCCTCGGGATTGCCGATTCGGCCGATGGGAATCGCCGCAGTGATCCGCTCCTTTTGCTCCGACGTCAGCGCATCCGTCATCGGGGAGACGATGAAGCCTGGCGCCACGCAATTGACGGTGATGCCGCGAGAGGCGACTTCCGCCGCAAGCGCCTTTGACATGCCGATCATGCCGGCTTTCGAGGCCGCGTAATTCGCCTGCCCGGGATTGCCGGTGACGCCCACGATCGAGGTGATGCCGACAATGCGGCCGGAGCGGCGGCGCATCATGCCGCGGAGTGCCGCGCGCGAGAGGCGGAATCCCGCGGAGAGATTTACATCGAGCACTTTCTGCCAATCCTCGTCCTTCATGCGAAGCGCGAGACCGTCGCGCGTGAGGCCCGCGTTGTTGACGAGGATGTCGAGTTTGCCCATCGCCTCCTCCGCGCGTTTCACCAACGGGTCGGCAGCGGCGGGATCGGCGAGATCGGCGACGGCGACCTTCGCGCGCTCCGCGAGTTCGCCAGCGAGCGCTTCCAGCACCGGCTGCCGCGTGCCCGCGAGCATCACCGTCGCGCCCTGGCGATGGAGCGCCCGCGCGATCGCACCGCCGATGCCGCCGGAAGCGCCGGTGACGAGGGCGGTCTTTCCCGTGAGGTCGAACATGGGACGGCTTCCCTTCTCAGAGCGTCTTGAGGAAGGCCTCGATCTCGCCGGGCGTGCCGACCGAGCTCGCGGCGAGGTCGCGGTCGATGCGCTTGACGAGCCCAGTGAGAACGCGGCCCGCGCCGAGCTCGACCACAACATGGACGCCCTGCTGCTTCATGTAGAGGATGCTCTCGCGCCAGCGCACGAGGCCCGTCACCTGCTCCACGAGGAGGCGGCGGATCGTGTCGGGATCCTCGACGGCGCCTGCGGTGATGTTGGCGATGACCGGCACCGCGGGCGCAGAGATGGAGATCGCCGAGAGCGCTTCCTCCATCTCGCTTGCCGCGGGCGCCATCAGGGAACAATGGAAGGGAGCGCTTACCGGAAGCATGATCGCGCGCCGCGCGCCGCGCTCGGCCGCGAGCTTGACGGCGCGCTCGACGGCGGCTTTGTCTCCGCTCACGACCACCTGCCCCGGCCCGTTGTCGTTGGCGGCGGCGCAGACCTCGCCTTCTGCCGCCAGCTCCGCCACCTCGCGGGCGGCATCGATCTCGAGACCGAGGAGTGCCGCCATGGCGCCCGCGCCAACGGGCACCGCGCGCTGCATCGCAAGCCCGCGCCGCTTCAGGAGCCGCGCGGTATCCGCGAGCGCGAAGGCCCCGGCGGCGCAAAGCGCGGAATATTCGCCGAGCGAATGCCCCGCGACGAACGCCGCGTGACGGCGGAGATCGAGCCCGCCCTCGCGCTCCAGCACCCGCACCACCGCGAGGCTCACCGCCATCAACGCGGGCTGCGCATTCTCGGTGAGGATGAGGTCGCTCTCGGGCCCATCGAACATCAGCTTCGAAAGCTTCTGCTTAAGGGCCTCGTCCACCTCCTCGAGGGTGTGACGGGCGGCGGCGAAGGCCTCCGCGAGCTCGCGCCCCATGCCGACCGCCTGCGAGCCCTGCCCCGGAAACACCAGTGCCCTGGTCATTTTTGCGCGTCCTACCAAGTGCCTCGTCAGCGCGGAAGCTCCGCATTGACCCCCGCAGAGTCAAGCGCTTGCGCCGAGGGGGTCTTCGTGTATAGTGCGCGGCCTCCTTGCCGGGCGGGTCCCGGCTAGGTCCGGAAGGCTTGTGCCGCAATGCCGGCCCCGGGCCGCAAACATCCACAAGGAGAATACGAGACGATGGCGTTTTACGAGACCGTTTTCATTGCCCGCCAGGACATCTCCACCGCGCAAGTGGAGGCTCTCACAGACGGGTTCGGGCAGGTGATCCAGGAACAGGGCGGCAAGGTCGAGAGCCGCGAGTACTGGGGCCTGCGGAATCTCTCCTACCGCATCAAGAAGAACCGCAAGGGCCATTACGTCCTCCTCAACATCGAGGCGAACGGTGCCGCGATCAGCGAGCTCGGACGCGTGATGCGCATCAACGAGGACGTGCTCCGGCATCTCAGCGTGCGGGTCGAGGCGCTCGAGACCGGGCCCTCCGCGATGATGCAAGCGCGCGCGCGCGGCGAGGAGCGCGACCGCGGCCGGCGCGGCTATGGCGACCGTTACGGCGACCGCGAGCCCCGCGAGAGCGAGGCTCCGCAGGGCGCGGGCGGCGCGCCATGAGCGACATGCGCGAAGGCGGCCGCGAGGGCGGCAGGGATGGCGGCAGAGAGGGTGGACGCGGCGGCGGAGGCGGCGGGCGGCGTCCCTTCTTCCGTCGTCGCAAGTCCTGTCCCTTCTCAGGCCCGAACGCCCCGAAGATCGACTACAAGGACGTGAAGCTGCTGCAGCGCTTCGTCTCCGAGCGCGGCAAGATCGTGCCGAGCCGCATCACCGCGGTCTCTGCGAAGAAGCAGCGCGAGCTCTCGCAAGCGATCAAGCGCGCGCGCTTCCTGGGCCTGCTGCCCTACGCGGTCCGCTGAGGGAGGAGGTTTCGGCCATGGTGCAAGTCATTCTGCTGGAGCGCGTCGAGAAGCTCGGACAGATGGGCCAGGTCGTCGATGTACGGCCGGGCTTCGCGCGGAACTTCCTGCTGCCGCAGAAGAAGGCGCTCCGCGCGACAAAGGAGAACCTCGCCCATTTCGAGAAGCAGCGCGGCCAACTCGAGGCGCAGAACCTCGCGCGCAAGAGCGAGGCCGAGCAGGTCGCGCAGAAGCTCGAGGGACTCTCCGTCGTCGTCATCCGCCAGGCCGGCGAGAGTGGACAGCTTTACGGTTCAGTCACCGCTCGCGACATTGCCGATGGCGTGACGCAGGCGGGCTTCACCATCGCGCGGGGGCAGGTCGTGCTGGTGAAGGCGATCAAGACGCTGGGCCTCTATAAGCAGCGCGTGGTGCTGCACCCGGAGGTCTCCGTCACCGTCACCGTCAACGTCGCGCAATCGGCGGAAGAGGCGGAAATGCAGGCTAAAGGCGTCGATCCTCTGAGGCTCGCGCAGGAGGCCGCGGCGCGCGAAGCCTCTGCCGCCGCCGAAGCGGTGCTCGGCGGCGCAGAGGCGGAGACGCCCGAGGCAGCGCCGAAGGCCTGAGCCCCTCGCTCACCCGCCGAGGCGGGAGACGATCGAGATTTCCGAAGTCAGTGTCCGGTGCACCGGACACATTTCCGCGATCTCCAGCAGACGCTGGCGCTGGGCAGCGTCGAGCGCGCCCTCGAGGTCGATGATGCGCTCGATGCGATCGATCTTTCCCTGCCTCGTCTCGCATTCCGCGCAATCCTGGGCGTGGATCTTCTCGTGTCGCAGCCGCACGGCGACGCGCGCGAGCGGCCACCCCTTGCGGTCGGCGTAGAGGCGGAGCGTCATCGAGGTGCAGGCGCCGAGCGCCATCAGCAGCAACTCGTACGGGTTGGGCCCGCGGTCGAGCCCCCCTGAGGCAACCGGCTCGTCCGCCGCAAGGCGATGCCGGCCATCTAGCAGATGCTGCGCGAACTTGCCCTCGCCGCTCTCCACGACCTTGACCCAGCCGGCCTCGACCGCGAGGACGGAGTCATGCGTTGCGTTGCTGCTCATGGCGACATTCCTTCTGAATATGCGAGAACCGATCTAGCACCCGCGCGCCTCCCGACAAAGGGGGCTGGCGCCGGAGAGGGCGGTCGCGGCAGTATCCGCGCGGCAACTCGGGCGAGGCAGACCGCCATGCGATACCTGCACCTTCCCTCCGGCGCTCCCATTCCTGTGCTCGGGCTCGGAACCTGGCGGATGGGAGAGTCGGGCTCGCGCGGCGCGGATATCGTGAACGCGCTGCGCCTCGGTATCGATCTCGGCATGACGCTCATCGACACCGCGGAGATGTACGGCGAGGGTGGCGCCGAGGAGGTCGTCGCCAAAGCGATCGCCGGGCGGCGCCAGGAGGTTTTCCTGGTGAGCAAGGTCTATCCCCACAACGCCACACGCGCAGGCGTTGTCGCTGCTTGCGAGCGCAGTCTCAAGCGCCTCGGCACCGATTATCTCGATCTTTATCTGCTGCACTGGATCGGCTCGGTGCCCTTCGAGGAGACGCTTGCGGGCTTCGCGACGCTGCTGGAGGCCGGCAAGATCCGCAGCCACGGCGTCAGCAACTTCGACACCTCCGACATGGAGCGCTGGCGCAAGCTCAAGGGCGGAAGCGCGGTCGCAACCGATCAAGTGCTCTTCAATCTCGCGCGCCGCGGCGTCGAATGGGACCTGCTGCCCTGGTGCCGAAAGCACCGCGTCCCCGTCATGGCCTATTCGCCGGTCGACCAAGGAAGCCTGCTCTCGAAACGGCCGCTGCGCCAAGTCGCGGCGGGGCGCGGCGTCACACCCGCTCAGGTGGCCCTCGCCTGGCTCCTACACCAGGAAGGAGTGGTTGCGATACCCAAGGCCGCCCAGGCAGAGCATGTGCGCGAGAACCGTGCGGCACTCGAACTCGAGCTCACTCCGGAAGAGTTAAAGGAGCTCGATCGCGCCTTCCCTCCGCCCGCCCGACGCCAGCCACTGGAGATGATCTGATCCCCTCTCACAATCCTCGCATAGGGCCTTGCCGAGTCTGAGAAATCGCCCAATTATGACAGTGGGGAATTTGCGAGGTCGGGGAGAAGGGGATGTTGGCGTCAATCCTGCTCCGGCACGTGGTCCGAAGGGGAAAGCTGACCGTGATCGACGCTCGCGGCAGGAGCCGCGAGTTTTCGGGCGCGCAAGGACCCGAGATCACGCTGCGCCTCAACGATCCGAAGCTAAATTGGAAGCTCTTCCTGAATCCGCGCCTCTATCTCGGTGAGGCCTTCATGAACGGCACGCTCACCGTGGAGCGCGCCTCGATCTACGATCTCCTGCATTTCCTAGCGATCAACATGGAGCTCGCACCGACCGGATGGATCACCCCGCTCTATTACGGGTTCGGACGCGGCATCAGGCGGATGCAGCAGCACAATCCGATCCACCGCGCGCACCGGAACGTCGCGCATCACTACGATCTCTCCGAGACGCTCTACGACCTCTTCCTCGACGCTGACCGGCAATACTCCTGCGCCTATTTCAGCCAGACCGGTCTCACCATCGAGGAAGCGCAGGCCAACAAGAAGCGCCACATCGCCTCGAAGCTGCTGCTGCGTCCGGGACAGCGCGTGCTCGACATCGGCTGCGGCTGGGGCGGTCTCGCGCTCTACCTCGCGCGCGAATGCGGCGTCGAGGTCACGGGCCTCACGCTCTCGGTCGAGCAGCTCAAGGTGGCGGAGCGTCGCGCGGAGGAAGCGGGCCTCGCCGATCGCGTCCGCTTCGAGCTCTGCGACTACCGCGCCCATCGCGGCAGCTACGATCGGATCGTCTCCGTCGGGATGTTCGAGCATGTGGGCGTCCCGCACTATCCCGACTTCTTCGCGAAGATGCGCGAGCTGCTCGGGTCCGATGGCGTGGCGCTGCTGCATTCGATCGGGCGCATGGATGGGCCCGCCTGCACCAATCCTTGGCTGCGGAAATACATTTTCCCCGGCGGCTACTCGCCGGCGCTCTCGGAAGTGATCCCCGTGGTGGAGCGCACGAAACTCTGGATCACCGACGTCGAGATCCTCCGCCTCCACTACGCCGAGACGCTCCGCGCCTGGCGCCAGCGCTTCAACGCCAACCGCGAGCGCATCCGCGCGCTCTACGACGAGCGCTTCTGCCGCATGTGGGAATTCTATCTCGCGGGTTCGGAGATCGCTTTCCGCGAGCAAGGCCATGTCGTCTTCCAGATGCAGCTCGCGAAGAACATCGACGCGGTGCCCATCACCCGGGATTACATGCTGGAATGGGAGCGGAGTCACCGTGCCCCCGCCGCCGAGCGCGCGGCTTGAGGCCGCCTATTCGAAGGGCGAGCGAGTGGCGGTGACGCTGGGGCGCGCGGAAATCCGGGCCCACCACGCCCCAAGCACCGGGAACTCCCGCATGAGCGCCCTCCCCTCCGGCGTCATCACGAAGTAGGCGAGGATCGGGATTGCGTGCAGATCCGCGAGTGTCAGGCGCGATCCGACCAAAAACCGCCGGCCGTCCTGAAGGGCCTCGAGCGCCTCGAGGCAGGTTCGGGCGTGCGGCAGGGCGGCGGAGATGCGAGCCTCGTCTGGCACCCGACCTTGCGCCGGCGCCCTAATCCGCTCGACGAATATGTCCCAGACCATCGCGCGGTAGGCGTAGCTGTCGAGAATCCCGATGATCTGATCGACGCGCGCGCGGCGGCGCGGGGATGAGGGCAGTAGCGGCGGCTCCGGAAACGCGGCGTCGAGATAGCGCGTGATCGCACCCGTCTCGTAAAGGCGCATCGACCCGTGCTCGAGCGCGGGAATGCGGCCGAAGGGGTGCAAGGCAAGGTATGCTTTCGGCGGACCTCCGGGACCGAACACTTCGACCTCCCGGAGGTCATAGGAAAGCCCCTTCTCCATGAGGACTAGGCGCACGATCCGCGTATAGACGCTGTAGGCGGCACCATGCAGAACGAGCCGCTGGCGTGACGGGCGCCTCATGAACGACGCGCTCTCAGCGCGCAGGGCTCGCATCGCCAACTCACCGCACGGCTCGATTGATCCCGCCGTCGACGAGGATGTTCTGTCCGGTCATGTAGCTCGCGGCATCGGAGGCGAGGAAGACGCAGACGCTACCGATCTCCTCGAACATGTTTCCTATTCC
>Ga0335078_10011743_pt1 | contig 12991 bp, 5 predicted proteins | sample Lox_Sample_32_FD_206711 | JGI IMG/M metagenome (GOLD analysis project Ga0335078, IMG submission 206711) | Soil microbial communities from Loxahatchee National Wildlife Refuge, Florida, United States - Lox_Sample_3.2 | ecosystem: Environmental > Terrestrial > Soil > Wetlands | place: USA: Florida... | reverse complement strand
GCTCCGGCCCGTTGCCGTCCCTGACGATGAACGCGTCCGCGATCTCGGTAGTGGCGTCGTCGGGAGTTCCGGGAAGCACTTCGTTGCGCGTGATCAGCGGCTTCACCGAGTTCTCCAGGAACCGATGGTGCGTGGAGGGGTCGAGCGGGTGGACGTCTATCCGGTAATCCGACAGGTGGCTGATCCCGCCGATCATGGACGCCAGCAGGTGCGACTTGCCCGACTCGGTCAGGCCGACGAACCCCAGGAGCACCGGCGCGCCGAAGCGACCGTAGCGGGCGGGAAGGTAATGGACAGCCATGTCGTCCTGTGACGCCGGACAGCGCACATACGCACCGTGCAGGTAGCGGGCCCGCTGGCTCGGGTTGACGTCGGCCGGGACCCGGATCTCCTCGTAATCGCCGTCACTGCCATAACGCCAGTAGCCCAGTCCGTCCCAGTCCCGGATCTCGGTGAGGCACATGGGGCACATCACGCCCGACGTAGCCGGGGATTGATCCGTGATCGTGTCCACCTTCTTCTTTGTCCTCCCTAGCTCGCTGCGGAGCAGCAGGCTGATCCTGGTGTTGTGGTCGGATGCCTCAGGCACCCCGTGCTCTGTGAGCATCCGGCGCAGGTCATCCGGGTCGTCCGCGAACCTGTGCGCGAGGTCGGCCGCCACCGCCACGAACCCTTGGTCGGGCGGCAGCGGCGCGGGGGCGTCCGTGCGGAACGACACCAGCAGCCCTGGGGTGTCACCCTCCCGGCTAGGGGCGGACCCGTAAGTGAGGAACGAGACCGGCCGGTTGTCGCCGATCATCCGCAGGATGCTGATGAGGCCCCACATGACCGCGTCAGGGAGCCCGGGCGAGGTCCAGGGCATGGTCACGCGCCGCTCGCGCTGGAGCGCGTGAGCGAGCAAGGGGATGAGCACGCTGACCGCGTCCGCGGAGCGTGCCCGTTCCTCGACTGCGTCCCGGCGCGGGCCGGGCGTCCCGCCTGCCGGAGGGACGCCGGTGGCGCCGAGGGCCAGCCTGGACGCATCGAGCTCCGGAAGCTCCAGCGCGTAGGTCGCGGTCAGCGAGGCGGACCGGCCTACGAGCGCCAGCGCATACTCCCAGCCCAGGCGCGACCCGGCACCTGCCTGCCAGCGGATGAACGCCGCCTGCGACCCGAAGTCCAGGTAGGCGCTGCCCTGGGGATGACCCGGCCGCAGCCACAGGTCCAGCCGCCGCTGCCAGGCATCTGCCTGCTGCTGGTCCCGGATGGACGTGGCCGTCTGGACGATGATGACTCCCTCGCCGCCGCCCCGCGCGCGGAAGGTGATCTGGTCGATGGCGCTCATCCGGCACCATTCCCGGGCCCAGCCGTCCAGCCGCGGCTCCGGGTCCACATGATGTCGTCCCAGAAGTCCACGGGGACCTGCATGCCGGGATGCTTGCGCTCACGCGCGTTCAGGAAACTCCTGCGGCCCTCGATCAGGGCCTTGCTGCCATCCACCAGGCTGGGGAGCAGGTGAGGCCGGTGCAGGCCATGCTCGATCAGGTCGCTGGCGGTGGGCCGGTCTTCGGGGGGGCCGAACACGGGCCCGAGCAGCCCGTTGAACATCTGCGCGAGGCCGATCTCCGCGAGCTTGCCGAAGTCTTCGAGGTCCTGCCCCCGGCTGCGCACGAAGTAGATCAGCCGGGCGGCTGCCCACACATCGTCGGCCGGCCCGACGGTCCCGTAGCACGTGTCCGGCCGGGATTCCCGCGCTACCCATGCCCACGACCCCCCGAGCGGCGTCCGGGCGGTGCCGAAGGGCGCGCTCCGGCTGAAGTCCGTGATCAGCACCGACTCGCTGTCCCACCAGACCGTGTCCGGGCTGATCGCGCGGTGCGCGATGCCGGCGCTGGCCAGCCAGCACAGCCCTTTCAGCAGCCCGACCAGGAACTTGTCGAACTCGTCGTCAAACAGGTTCGCGCCGACCTCGCGCAGCGGCTCCCCCCGGTACGGCTCGAACAGCGCGTACGGGTCGGCCGAGGTGGACTCGTCGCCGTACAGGCGGGCTATCTCCGGGGGGTAGCCGCTCCAGGAGGCCAGCTGGTGGAGCCGCCGCCCGGCGAGGACCTCGTTGTCCAGCCGGGCATAGCCGTCCTGTCGGCGATCGCCGCTCACGGGGCGGTGCTGGCGCAGCTCGCGGCCTTTCGGGATCCCATCCTCCAGCCAGACCGTCCGGCCCATCAGGAACTCCCCGGCCGGGAACTCCACGTCGTCAACCCGCGCCGCGACCTCCTCGTTCTCCCCGGTGACCCGGCGGAACCGCAGCATGTCAGCCATCGTCACGGCTCCGTTCCGGTCGGTAGGCCAGCCGGATCCGTCCTGGCCCAGCTTGACGAGGCGACGCCGGTCAGCAGCGGGACGAGGCGGAGCAACCCGGCGAACGAGCCGGATGAGGTCCACACCGGCTCGTCCCCGGGCACCCTGCCGATGAGCGCTTCCCGGTTGAGCCGGGAGGCGAACCGGATCGGGATCGGCGGCACGTCCACGTCCATGGCGCTCAGGTCCCCGGGCCCGCACAGCTGCCACATCTCATCGCGGGCCGGGTACTGCAATGCCTCCAAGACCCCCACCACGTCGTCCTCGACGACGTGCGGGGCGTCGTACGCGCTCGAGCTCGCGAACGGCGGCCGGGCGGTCACGCCATGAGCCTGCACGTGGCGCGTCCACTCCGCGATCATGCCGAGGGCCTTGCCGTGCGCGGCGCGGAGCGCTTCCTGCCCGCTCACGCTGGGCGAGGCCAGCTCGAGCGCGACCGTATGCAGCACGAGGTCGCACAGCACGGGGAGGAGGCTCTCGCCGAGCCGGGACAGCCGTGCTCCGCGCGCCCCGCCGCGGACGCTGTCCACCGTGCTCGCGTGCTCGGTCAGCGCCTTGCGCGTGCCGTCCAGCGCGGCCCTGGCTCCGGCGAGCTCCCGGGGGGTAACGCTGGCGGGCGACCACTCCCGGTTGGCGACGGCGACCACCAGGTCCGTCAGCGCCTGCGCGGCGGCCTCGGCGTCACTGAGGCCCAGCTCGCGCCGCGTCTCCGCGACCGCCGCGTTCCGGGGGGCCCGCTGCGGGGCCTCGGCCAGCCGCGTGAGCAGCGCCGGCGGGCACCGCTTTTCCACCTCCGGGAGGTAGCTCGCGCTGCCGTGGCGCGCGACCTGACGCTCGGTCACGGTCAGGCGCTTAGCCACCAGAGGAATCGGGTCACCACCCTTGACGGCCCGGGCGAGCGTCCGGTAGATGAGTGACTCCTCGATGGCGGGCCCGGCCGCCGGGGACTGATGATGCGGCGTTTCAGCCTCGAACTCCAGGCCCGCGCTACGCACCAGGTCCCGCTGGTTGGAGGTCAGCTCGCCGGCGGGGGCGGTGACGCTGGCGTCCCGCAGCACCTGGGCGATGAGGTCACGCAGGTCCGTGAGCGCCTCGCCGACCTTGATGACGTAGCGCTGGACGCCGCTCTCGCCGCGCCTGAACATGCCGCCGAGGCCGCCCGTCTTCTCCAGGGCGCGCGAAACCTCGCGATCCATCTCGGCGATCCGGCCCAGGTAACGGGCCAGTGGCCCGGTCTCGCCCAGGCTCGCGCCGCCCGCCCTGGCCGGAAGCAGTTCGCCGAAAGGCTCCTCGCGAGCCGGACCGGGATCGCACATGCGCCGGATGGCCACGGCGAGGGCGCCCGCGAAGGTCGCGGCCTCATCGTCGGCCCCCGCGAGCCACAGTCCAGGGCTGGCCACCCGGTGTGGCACGTTTTCGAGGAAGGTCTTGTGGACTCGGTCGAACATCTCGTCGACCGACAGCAACCTGATGAGAGGGTGCTGGTCCAGCGTCGCCGACGTGGCGCCCGGGTGGCGGTTGGCCACCGCGGACTTGGCCACCCGCCAGTTGATGCCGCCCGGGCGGCCCACCCACAGCACCGGCCAGCCCTGCACTCCGCCGAGGTTTCCCGGCAGCTCGAGCTTGCGGCCATCACCCGTTCGCGGGCCCACCGTCACGCACAGCAGCTTCTGGACCCGGTTGGCCGTGTCGATGTGCTCATAGACGGGCCCGTGCTCATCGAGCAGGGCGGTGTCGTCGAGCACCAGCAGCCTCTCCAGCCGGTCCGGCCCGGTGTCGATGTCGAGCAGCGCGTCCGCGGCCTGCTTGGCTCCGGCCGCGGGCAGGCCGGACAGCACCAGGATCTCGACGGTCATCCGGCGGCCCCGGCGTCCGCGACCCGTTCCAGCTCGCGCAGGTTGGGGGCGGAGGGCGAGTCGACGTGCACGAACTCCTGGTCGAGCGCCGCGGGCAGGGTCTCGGCCCAGAACGAGCGCATCTGGACCGCGCGGGACTGCTGGATCGCGCGGGACTGCTGGCTACTCGCCTGCTTCATCATCTCGTCGAGCAGCTCGACCTGCCCTTCCGCGAGGTCCCGCACCACCAGGAACAGGTCGTGCGGTCGCTCCGGCCTGCCGCGGAGCCCGGCCGGTATCTCCTGCATCAGCTTCGCGCAGAACGCACGGTGCATGTCGTCGTCGTCCAGCGCCCACAGCTCGTAGGAGCGCAGCAGGCTGCCCCACGAGGACGCCGTGTTCAGGGGAGTGAGCGGCAAGGTCATGGTCACGCCCCCGCCCAGCCGCACGTTGACCCGCTCAGGCGACGACTTGGAACCGACGATCTCGGCCCGGCCGTTCCACAGCGCGCACAGGATCCGGTGCAGGATCTCGACCCTGTGGTGCTCGCGCGTGGCCAGGTAGCCGAAGTCGTAGCCGGTCCGCTGCCGCCAGCGCAGCAGGTCGGTCGGGCGCGGGTCGCCCAGAGCGCCGGCCCACAGCCGCAGCACGTCGCGGACCTCGTCGACCTCAGTGACGCCCATCGCGGTGCGGAACAGGACAACCGAGATCGACTCGGTCTGCGTGTGCCGGAAGTCCTCGGTGACCCGGGGCCCCTTGGGCAGCGCGACCGAGGACTTGAGGTAGTTCGTTACGGCCTCGCTCTCCGCGTCGGCGGGGTACGTGACCAGCACCTTCATCTGGCCGCTGCCCTGGGGCCTGAAGTTGGCGGGCAGCAGGCCGGCCAGCTTGTTGCGGAAGCCCTCCACGTAGTCCGGGTCGATGACGGGCCCCATCCCGCGCCCGTGCCCGGCGGCCTCGATGAGCAGGTCGTGCAGCCGGGGCAGGATGGGCTGCTCGCCCGGGGACGAAGACCGCAGGAACTTCTTGATCTCGGTCTTCACCCGCTCCCGCAGGAACGAGACGGCGTTCTCGGACGACTGCTCGACGCTGATCCGGAACGCGTCGGACCATGTCTCGGCGCCGATCAGCGCCCGCAGCACGGCGTCCTCGTTGGAGTTGGCGTCGATGGCGCGGTTCTTGGCCAGCTCGGTCCGCAGCCCCCGGATGACCTGCTGGTAGAACTGCTCCATCCCGCCGCTGCCTGAGGGCAGCATGTAGGACACGCCGACGCGCTTACGGTAGAGCTCGCCTGAGCGCTTCGCGAAATCGTCCGGGTCCGACCGGGCGAACTCGGCCAGGGCCCGCGTCAGCCCGCCGATGTCCCGCTGGACCTGCTCGAGCGGGCGGGTCCACCGCGGCGTCTGCGCGTCCCAGGCGTGCGCCCACGTCACCTTGGTCTGCCAGTCGTACCACATGGCCTGCTGGCCCCGGGCCCCGGTGGGCACCTCGTCGGCCCACTGCACCTTGCGGAACGCCCTGTCCTTGAGCTCCGGGGACCCGGGCGGCACCGGGCCCCATCCCTGCTGCGGCGGCGGCGGCGCGGCGCGGCGCATCTGCAGCAGCCCGCGGACCCCGCCCTGCTCGATCTCGTCGCGGAGGGCGTGGTGGCCGTTGACGACCCGCTGCAGCCTGAAGATGTCTATCCGGGTAAGCATGTCGCGGGCGGCGTTGTACGGGTCGAAGCGCTCCACGAGCGGGGGGACATCCTGGCCGAGCTTGGTCCGCAGGGCGTCGATGCCGATGCGCATCGAGTCACGGCGCTTGTTCAGCGCCGTGGTGATCTCCTTGGCGCCGTTGACCGGCTTGGGGTCGGAGTACTCGACGCCCTGACGGGCCAGCACCGGGTGGATGCCCGACTTCACGAGGAACTCCTCGATGGCGTTGCGGCTCGATTCCAGCCTGCCGTCGGCCGCGGCGATGTGGTTGACGGCCTCCCGCAGCAGCCGCGAGCCGACGATCCCGGCCAGATCGTCCACCGGCACGGTCAGCGACGCGACCAGCGCCGTCGACACGCCGCGGCCGCCGATCCCGTTCTCGGCGGCCACCTGCCGGTGCGTCGCCTCGTTGACGAAGCTGTCCGCGAACGACTGGTGGTGCTCGCCGTTGCTGTTGTCTTCCTCGGACATCTCGGTGCCGACCAGGGAGAGCACCAGCGAGGCGATCGACCGGTGCATGTCCTCGCGGGTGGCCCCGGCCGGCTGGGAGAACAGGAAGCCCGTCTGCATCGTGCCCGGGGTCATGACCAGCCGCATGTTGTCCGGATAGGTGACCGCCACCTCCTCGGCGCTGGCCGGCTTGCGGTCGGTGGCGCCCCGCAGCATGAGCTCGGCGTCAGCGCCGTTCTGGTGGTCCACCAGGCGGAACAGGTCGAGTAGCGCCCGGCCCGCGTTGAGCTGGGCGGGCCGGCCGCCGCCCAGGCCCTCGGTGAACGCCGACGGCATCAGCACGAGCGGGTAGATCTTCACCCGCATGTGGCTGCTGTGCGCCACCGTGTCCGCGATGACGTGCAGGTAGTCGTAGAAGATCCCGGCCCCGGTCCCGCCGGCCACCGAGAACGCGACGAAGACGTCCACGGCCTCGGCCGGCTTGCCGCCCATGGCGTTCAGGTCCTCACCGGAGGTGGCCAGCTTGCCGACCGAGCGGCGGATGTCCCGCACGGCCGGGGCGATGCCCTCGATGAACGTGCCGAACAGGGACGCCCGCCCGATCGTCGGGAACTGGCCCGCCCCCCGGTGCAGCGGGTTGACCTTCGGCTCGTCCCGGCTCGCGGGCGGCAGCCAGCCCTCGACGACCTGCTCGGCCTGCAAGCGCAGCCGGAGCGCGAGTTCGGGGTAGCTGACGATGTCGGGGACCAGGCCGGTCACGTACTGAGCGGTGAGGGCCGACGCGGGGATGTGCTCCGCTCCCGCCACCACCCGGCGCGGCAGCCGGTCGAGCTCGGCCTGGTTCATGTCCGCGTAGACGAACTGGAGGCAGGACGGAAGCTGGTAGGGCAGCATGCCGTCCTTACCGAGATTCCTGCGGAAATCGTGGCCGTCAGGACCGCAGATCTCCTCACGCAGCCGCCGCTCGAGCTCGGCGCCGATGTCGCAGCCTGTGCCACCCAGGCCGACGAACAAGACGGGCTGGTACAGCTTCATTGTCCCCCTCTTCCTCTTCTCGGAGTCTGCTTCGCCGCTACAGCCACGGGTCCGGCTTGTTCGGCGGCGGGGCGGTAGGCGTTACGGGCATCGTGGGCGTGGAACCCGGGTCGTTCCCCGGAGGCGGAGCCGGGGTGGAGGCCGGGGGCGGCGTGCTGGGCATCGTGGGCATCCCGCTGCCGTTCCAGTCGGCCGCCCCGTTCCAGTTGCCGGAGCCGCCCCAGTCGGCCGTCGTGGCCGGAGAACCCTGCGGAACCTGGGGACCGGGCGCGGCGGCGGGATTCAGCCGGCCCGAGCCCGTCCAGGTCGGGTTCTTGGTGTCCCGGAAGGCGAGCTCGAGGCCGTTCCCCAGGTCTTGCCCCGGGCCGTTGACCTCGACCTCGTACGGCTGCAGGCCCATCGGCGTCGTCAGCCTGACCAGGCCGCGCCTGGCCCGCCTGACCTGGTAGATCCCCCCGCTGGCGCCCTTCTGCGGGTGGTCGAGCCGCGGGGCAGCCGAATTCTCGTCGCGGATGATGAAGGGGAACGTCTCGGCCCACTTCTCCTCCGGCTCGAGCTCGCGCCCGGCCTGCGCCCCGCCGCGCCGCAGGGTCGCGACCAGGCCGCGCACGTCCCTGCGGTTCCGGCTGATCTGCCAGCTCGCGTACGCCGCCAGCAGGGCCAGCAGGATCAGCGCGAGCAGGCCGAGGATCTCCCACTTGTACTTGGCGAGCAAGCCGGGCGGCTGGGTCACCGTGATCTCGTCCGAGGCCGTGTTATAGGGCTGGCCGGTGTCCGCGTCGACCGCCTGCACCACGAGCCCGGCGGTGCCGGCCCGCGCGGACTTGTCGATGGTCACGGTGAACGGGGCGCTCGGCGGGTTGCCGGACGAGGTGGACGGCACCGAGATCGGGGTGCCCGGGCTGATCGTGGCATTCGCGCCGCTGGCCGTGAGCTTCAGCAGCACGTGCCTGGTGCTGCCGGTCGTGTTGGTGAAGTCGACGCTTCCGCTGACCGAGCCGCCGGCCTGCACGCTGGTCGCGCCCGAGAAGTGCGGCGTGGCGTTGAACCCCCGGCTGGCCGTGCCGACGGTCACCGTCGCCGGGATCTGCGTGGCGTACAGGCCGTAGCCGGCCGCGGTCCCGGTGATGGTCAGCGTGGTCGGCTGGCTGGGCGCGGTGTAGGTGCCCGCGTAGGTGCCGACGCTGTCAGGCCCGCTCTGCGGGCTGACGTTGACCTGGGCCGGGCTGGGCAGCCCCTGGCCAGTGGCGGTGACGCCGACGATCAGGCTCTTGAGCGTCGACGGGTCGGTGATCGGCCCGTCCGGCCCCAGGACGGTGAGCTTGACGTCGATCGGCTTTCCGGGGTTGACGCTCGGGGTCGCCGTGATGATCGCCCGCACCGCGCCCTGCCAGAACACGGTCGCGCTCACCAGCTGGTTGGCCAGGGCCGCCGGCGCGGTGAGCTTGACCTGCCAGGCCCCGACGTCCGCGCTGGTGACGTTGTCGAGGTGCAGCACCTCGACGGGAGAGTTATTGTCCGCCCCGCTGATCGCCGAGGAGTCCGTCCACTGGGTGCCGTCGGGCTTGGTGAACGTCACCGAGATGGCGGGATTCACCCGGTCGACGCTGATCGCGGCGGCGCTGGCGATGGCGGGGATGTTCACCGTCAGGGGGCCGCGCCCCTTCGTTGTGCTGCTGCCGAGGCAGGCGGCGTCCGCGTACAGCTGGTCGAGGGCGTTGATCGCGTCGGAGGGGTCGTTGACCCAGGTCGCGTGCGGCTGGTTGGCCACATGCCGGGTGTCGCAGACGGCCGGCGCGGCGTGCGCGGCCATGTTGTTCAGGTACGCCTGCGCCTGCGCCTGCGTCACGTTCGTCCCGACGTCGTTGCCGAAGCCAAGCGGCCAGAGCTGGACGCCCGCCGACGTCGCCGTGCCCAGCTGCTGGCCGATCGCCGTCGTCTCGCCGAGCTGCCAGTTGGTGCCGTACTGCTGGGTGTCGCGGTGGACGTCCACGGCGCCGTCGGTCATCATCAAGATCACCTTGATGGCATGGGCCGGGGCCGGCGGCGTGGCGGTGGAGTTCGGTCCGAGGTAGTTCATGGCCTCGCCGAGCGCGGCGGCGTAGTCGGTGTCGTTGCCCTGCTGCTCCGTGCGCCGGTGCAGCTGGCCCACGCACTTGGTGAGGTAGTCCAGGTTGGCCGCGCCGCTGGCGATCGTGGGCTGGCAGACCACGTCGACCGGGTTCTGGCCGGGTACCACGTTGTTGACCCCGCCGAACCCGATCACGGTGACCCGGCTTTTCGGGTTGAGCATGGTCTGGACGATGGTGCCGACGGTCTGCTTCTCGTCCTCGACCTTCTGCGCCGTCTCGCTGCCCGACTCGTCGACGAGCACCGCCACGTCGAGGACGGCGACGCCCGACTGGCCGGCCGCTGCCGCGGCCGTCCGGCCGGGACCGGCCATGGCTCCGGGCCCCGTCGGTGCCGCCTGCGCGGGCACGACTGCGAGCAGCGCGGCCAGGACCGCGGCCGCCCCGCCGCCCGCGATCCGGATGGCACGCATCCGCCCGCGCCCCCCGTTCGATTTCTTCCAGCCTTGGTTGCCAGCAAAGCGCAAATTCCGCCTCACAGTACCCCCCACGCCACATAGCAGGTTTGTCAGCCGATATACAGCGGGCTCCCAGCCGAGAATATCTCCTGAACCGAGTAACGAACGACTACGCCGCAGACGTTTCCGCCGTCTCGGCGGGTCACGAGCAAGCCGTCTCTGGCGGACTTCCGGAGAGGTGCATGCTTTACCCTTGCCGCCTGCTCCCGAAACGCTTCGAGGCCACTCCCGGATCCTTCCCGCGCTGTCCGCTTCCGTAACTCCAGTCACAAGATGCTCACGGCCCGGCAACTAGTCGCACCATGCGCCTCCCGCCCTGCGACCCACACCGGTGACGTACTGCGCCGCCTGGCAGATGGCAAAACTCGCATTGCGAATGCATAACATTCGCCGGTCCTGGAAGCCGGCGGAAATCCCGCCGTCGCCCTTAATCGGCGGGTCCGGGGTCAGGGCGGCAATCCCTGGAAGGGGCCGAGACTTCCCCATAGCGGATCTATGCAATTCCGCTTTCCCGGTGACTGTCGAACGTCAGTTCACATATTTTCGCTGGCGTGAGGTTGTCAGGCGTCAGCCTTCACGGTGTCCGCGCCGCTGCTCAGCCAGGCGGCGATCTGGTCGGCCACCGCCTGGCCGTCGATGATCACCTGGACGCCGGGAACATCGGTGAAAGCGCCGGAGAGCAGCGCTCTCGCGCTCTTGGGCAGGGCCCAGACGATCGATGCCGCCCGGGCGAGATCACGGAACAGTTCGGCGGCGACGGTGTCAGCCAGCGGCGGTTCGGGCGTGAAGAAAACTATGGCGGGCCGGTTAGGGGCGTCAGCGGCCTTGAGCGGTACCCGCTCGCGTTTCAGTGACGACCGTACGCTCTCGAGCACCGCGGCGAAGTCCGCGCTGGTGACCGTGCGCCTGATGTCGCGCCGGCCGAGCCGCCCGGCCTCGCGCAAGTCACCGCGCAGCCCGTCCTCGTCACCGTGCAGCATCCGCACCTGATAGGCGAACCCCGGCAATTCGGCGATTTTCTTATCGACCTCGAGCAACGCGGACCGGCTGCGGTTCAGCGCGGCCTCGTCGCGACAGTTCTCGTCGCCGACGATGAGCAGGTAGATGAGCCCCTCGGCCTTCGGCTCGGTGTCCTCGGCGTCCTCGGTGTCGCCCCCTGGTTCGCCCGCGTCCGGCGTCTGGCCGCGCCGCCTGCGCAGCTCGGGAATCCAGCGCCGGGCCCGGGACGCGAGCCCCGCGGGCTCAGGCGGTCCGGATGGCACAGGCTCAGGGGCCGATGCGTCCTGGTCGTCCGCCTGGTCGTCCGCTCGCTGGCTTCCCGCCGGCTGTGTTTCAGGGGCCTGTGCCGGCCGGGGATCGCCAGCCAGCACGTCCAGTCTCCGGCCGGGATCTGGCGCGGCACCGGTGGCTGGCGCTCCCGACACCGGCGACATGCCCGCGCCAGCCGGGACGGCACCGACCGCCTGCTGCGCCTTGTGCTCGTGGTACCCGTCCCTGAGATCGCCGAGCTCTTCGACGGACAACCCGGGCTTGTGCCGGGCGGAAAAATCGCGCTGCAGATCGCCGGCGAACCGGCGCAGGACATCGACCAGGTCTTCCTTGTTCGACCAGACGCCGCTCGGGGAGGTCACGATCTCCGGCCAGGAACGGGACTCGCTCACCAGCCCCCGGCCAGGGCGGTCGTCGGAATTGGCGACACCCAGGGACCGCATCCGCAGCGCATCGAGGAACGGCGAGGCGGCGCATTCGCCCAGCACCTGCTCGACCACGGCCGCGGACCTGTCCACGACCACGAGCGCGAAGTAGTTGCGCCCGGCGATGCTCTGCGGGTTCAGCAGGGCGTCCGTGATACGTCGCAGCACGGCGGACCGGTCATCGCCTTGTCCCGGCTGCGGTCCCAAGTCGGCAAAGCGGAACTCAATGAAGTCGCTGAGCACTGGCGACATCATCGCCCGCTTGGCCGCCTCCGCCGTCACCCCGTCGACCGTCCGGGCGGCGCTGACGAAGCTGGCGACAACGCACAGGCAGCCATCTGAGTCAGGATCGGGCGGCGTCACGGCCAGGCTGTCGCTCATCACAGCAGGCCCTCGTCCGGCATGAGCCCGAAGTCGGATGCGGACGACGTCCCCGGCTGACCTCCGCTGCCGTACGAGCTGCTGCTCCTGTGCCAGGTCCCGTTGCCGTTCTGGGGCACGTACCCCTGATGAGACCCGTTGCCGTTGCGGGGCAGGTACCCCTGAGGGGCGCCGTTTCCGCTCGGCAGCGCGTTTCCTTGCGCCGGCAGGCCCAGTTGCGACCGGACGTGCCTGGCCCATTCGGCCAGCTGAGCGTCGAGTATGTCTTGCATCTCGATGGCGACGTGCTCGTTCGCGCGAACCCCGAGCGCCTCCTCGCGCTGGCGCATGTCGTCCGCGACGTTGATGCGCACCCGGGATTCGCCGTCCTCCCGCTTGCGGTGCTCGTCTGATTTCCGCTCCGCGTCCCTGCGCGCCGCGATCCTCTTGAGATCGACCTGGTCAGTGATCATCTTCGCCTGGGTCTCGGTGACCCTGTCATAGGCGGTGGGCGGCGCGAGGCTGAGCAGGAGCTTGACCGTGACCGGCAGGATCTCGATGAGGAAGAACAACGCGGTCACGATGAACTGCGCGAACTTCAGGACAGGGTCGGCGGCACCTGCTGCCGACAACGCGGAAAGCTGCGCGAGGATGCCGTTGTCGCTGTTAACCGCGCTCTGAGCCGAGTTCTGCTCCGCCTGGACCTGAGCCAGCAGCCCGGCCAGTTTCTTCTGCTCGACGGGGAGATCTTTCCTGGCCTCCGCCTGGTCTTGAGAGAGCTGCGTGTTCTGGGCGCTGCCGAGATTCTTCTCGTCGGTGTTCAGCTTGGACTGAGCCGTCTTGAGCTGCTGGTGGAGCGTGTCGTACGTATTGAGATCCTGCTGGTAAATCGCCTGCTTCGCCTGGGCGATGGGGCCGTTGCCCGATCTGTCGGAGGCATTCGCGCAGTGGGCGCCGTCGCCGTACAGCTCGCACTGCCATGCTTCGTACGCGTTG
>Ga0335078_10011742_pt1 | contig 12991 bp, 9 predicted proteins | sample Lox_Sample_32_FD_206711 | JGI IMG/M metagenome (GOLD analysis project Ga0335078, IMG submission 206711) | Soil microbial communities from Loxahatchee National Wildlife Refuge, Florida, United States - Lox_Sample_3.2 | ecosystem: Environmental > Terrestrial > Soil > Wetlands | place: USA: Florida... | reverse complement strand
GCGCGCGTCAGCGCGTCTAGAGCTGCGAACGGCTCGTCCATCAGCAGAATCTGCGGCTCCATCGCCATCGCCCGAGCGATCGCCACGCGCTGCTTCATGCCGCCGGAGAGCGTGTGCGGATAGCTCTCAGCGAACTCCGTCAGTTTCACCTTCTCGATGAAATGCCGGGCGCGCTCCTCGGCCTCAGCGCGCCGCATCTTCCGGCTCGCGGTTAGCGCGAAGGTGATGTTCTCCTTCACCGTCTTCCACGGCAGAAGCTGGTCGAATTCCTGGAATACAAACACACGGTCCGGCCCGGGGCTGGTCACCACGGCGCTATTCAACGAGATGGTTCCTTCGGCTGGCTTCAGATATCCGCCGACGGCCTTCAGCAGCGTCGACTTGCCGCACCCCGACGGCCCCAGTATGACGAAGCGATCAGACCGATACACATCGAAGCCGACCCGGTATGTCGCCGTCACCAAGTGATCCCGCGTCCGGAACTGAAGCGTTACGCCACGCACAGTCAGCAGCGGCGCTGCGGCAACGGCGTCGGTCATCAACTTCCGGGCGCTCCGTGAATTTCAGGGAAGAACAGATCCTTCCACGAAGCCGGCCGGTTCTTGATCGAACCGATCGTATGCATGAAGTCAGCGTACTTCATGACATTCTCCGGGGTGGTGGTGAACCTGATATGCGGATCGCTCAAGACCTCGACAATCTCGGAAACCGAGAATCCCTTTTCGCCGGTTGTTGACGAAATCAGAATCTGCGCGGCAGTCTGTTTGTCGGCAACGATCAGCCGGTTCGCTTCGTCCATCGCTTTCAGCACCGCGGAGTAAACCTTGGGATTCTGCTCCCGAAACCGGCTGGTGGTGGACACCATCGTGAACGTGGTTGACCCTCCCATCACGTCGTCAGACGTCAGGATCGTGTGAATGCGCGGATCTTTCCTCTCGCGTTGATGGAACGGCGGCGAAGTAAAGTGCGCGTCGATGGCGCTGGATCCCGAGAGCAGCGCGATCACGCCGTCCGGATGAGTCATGGTGACAGTGTACTTGTCGAAGCGGGTTACCTGAGATGCGCCATACTTCTGCCTCGCGTACATCTGCATGATGAGCGCGGGAATCGAGACCTTGATCGCGGTGACGGCGATTCGGTCGCGATCTGTAATATCATCTAGTTTCTTTAGCCGATCCGGCCGCGCGTTCAAGTACATCGGCAAGGACGTCATCGCCGCGACGCCGGTTACCTTGATGGAACCTCGCGTCTTATCCCAGAGCGTGAGGAACGCGGGCGGCCCAGCCGCGATGAAATCCACGGAACCCGAGAGCAGCGCGTCGTTCATCACTGACGGCCCGCCTAAATTGATCCAGCGTACATGCAGATTGGCGATCCCGGCTTGCTTGGCGTACTTCTCGATGAGCTGATACTTCTCCATCACCAGCAGCGGCAAGAAGCCCACGCCGCCAGCACCGACGGGAAACCGGACCTCGCTCACCTCCGCCAATACGGGCGCGCAAACAACTGCCGCCAGCACGGCGATAAGACACGCTCCACGCCGCATTGATTCTATTCTGCCGGAACCGCTTGCCGATGATGCGCCACAGGCACGGCGATCTGAATCAACTCGTCCACGTTGGCGAGATCGTCAATACACCAACACAAATCGATCAGTCGGTTCACTTGAGAGGGCAGGATGGCCAGCTCTGCCTGATCGCGAAACTTATGTTCCAGTTGCCGGTCCGTCATCGGACGATGAATATTGCCGAGCGATTTCTCGACAAAGCGACTCAGTTTCTCGCCCGTCACCAGCTCCACTTCGATGTGAGCCTGATCCTCCGTGATGGCCGGATCGCCGACCGCGGTCGCTGCTTCGCGCACCCTTTTGATCGCTGGATCGTTCACCGCTTCGTCGGTATATTCCTGAATTCCAGCCTTGCCCCGCACGAGGCCGATCGCGGCTCCATGATAAACGGAAAACTTGCCTTGCAGACCTTTGGTGATGTTGGTCTGGTTGCACAGGTCCATGACGAGCGGCGCGACACGCAGCCGCACCGCACGGATCGACTCAGGAGCAAATCCATATTCATGGTGAAGCTGAATCGCGCCGTCGATCGTCGGATGATTGACGATCCCGCACGGAAACGGCTTGTACGTGTTCGCCCGCAGGTCGAAATCAACGCCCAGCCCTGCTGTGATCTTGGACAAATCGTACTTCGCCGCCTGCACCGCCGCAAATCCGCGCGGGCCTTCCAGAGAATGCTCTCCCGCAGTGAACCCTGCCTGTGCCAGCAGAGCCGCCGAGTATCCGTTCTGCGCCGCCCGGCCGGGATGGAACGACTTCGCCATGGAACCGAACATCTCCCGGATGCCGGCCGCCTGCGTCGCCGCCAGCCCGATGGCCCAGATCATCTCCTGCAACGAAAGCCCCAGTAGCTTGCCGATCGCCGTCGCAGCCCCGAACACGCCGGCTGTCCCGGTAATGTGCCAGCCGACGTCATAATGCGCTGGATACACGGCGTTTCCGATGCGCGACTCCGCTTCGAACCCCAGGATAAACGCGTGCACGAAATCGCGCCCCGTCACCGGATGCACGCTGGCATAGGCGAACAGCGCCGACGCTACCGGCGAACTCGGGTGAATGTAGTTCTTCGGCGTCGTATCGTCGTAATCGTAAACATGCGAGCTGATGCCGTTCATCAGCGACGCGTTGAGCGGGTCCATGCGCTCGGTGCGCCCCAGAATCGCCGCCACCGGCTTGCCCGCATAAGGCGCCAGCGCCCGAATAGCGATGTCCATCGCCGGATCCGGACTGCCCCCCAGCGCGCAACCGGCATAATTCAAAATGGCGCGCCGCGCCTCCTTGCGCACGTCGTCCGGTATGCTCTCTAATCGATTCTCGACGATGTACGCCGCAAGTGCCTTCGTCTCTGACATCCTGACTCCCTGTTCGTACGTCCCTTTCAGAACACTTTTCCTTTCTACGGTTGCATAACCACCGGTCGCCTTGCCAGTCCGGTCCAGGCTCAGGGGTGGATCCGGGTCGAGCCCGCTGAAAGTGCCGGCCGACGCCGGACCATTAATCAGGTAGCGTCACCGTCCCAGCCCCAGGCGCATTTGCGGGTTTGGTACTAAATTAGCGTAAAGGTGATTGTGACTGTACGTTAAAAAAGGTTATACTCTCCGAATGTTGCGTAAAGGAATCCATTTCGTTTTCATGACGATGGCAGTATGGATGCTTTTCCCAGCCGGGTTTGTCGAAGCGCAACAGAAGACCCTGGCGCCTCCGGAATTCCGGGGGTGGTTGCCGATATCCGACGAAGAGCGCCAGATGAAAAGCCCGATTGTCGAAAAAGATGCGGGCGCCGAAGTGCTCTTCTGGCGTGTCCACGTGGTGGACGAATTGCTCGGCGACAATCGATCTCTGCAGCGCGCTTTTTACCACTACGTCCGGGTGAAAATCTTCAACGAAAAAGGAAAAGAGCAGGCCGCGACCATCGATCTCACCTACCGCGAGCCCGGCGGGATTGAGGCTGTGGACGGCCGCACCATCAAGGCCGACGGCACCATTCTGGAACTGGAGCACAAATCCGTCTATAAGCGGACGCTCGTTCGCGCCGGAGGACTTCAGGAAAAAGCTGTTTCTTTCGCCATGCCGGCAGTTGAACCCGGCGCCATCATCGAATATCGCTGGAAGCAAACCGAAGACGATAACCGGTTCCGCTACCTCCGCCTGCATTTTCAGCGCGAGTTCCCGGTGCAAAAGGTGACTTATTTCGTCAAGCCGCTTTCCAGCCAGTTTGTCGCTGCCGAAGAGATGTTCCTGGTTCCGTTCAATTGCAAGACCAGCCCGATTCAACAAGAAGACGGCTACAGTTCGACCACTGTCGAAAACGTTCCTGCGGCGCACCGCGAGCCCTTTGCTCCCAGCAGGCCCAACCTGGAGCCCTGGGCGCTGCTCTTCTATCGCGAAGACCGAAGCCGGGATCCGGACAAGTATTGGAACGGACAAGGAAAGAAGATGTTCCAGGAAATGAAGAGCGCCTTGAAGGCCAACGACGAGATCAAAACGGCGGCGGCCGAGGCAGTTGGCAATGCCAAGAGCGAAGACGAAAAAGTACGCGCCTTGGTGGTCTATCTCCGAAAGACCCTGCGCAGCCTGTTCGACCCCAGCGTCACCACCGCCGAGCGTGAGGCGTACTTTCAGAAACTCCCCAAGGACCGCCGCCGCACCTCAGCGGAAATTTTCAAAAGCGGAATCGCGACCTCAGACGAGATCAACGTCGCATTTGCTGCATTGGCTATGCAAGCTGGCCTCGACGCCCGGCCGGTGTTGGTGGGAGACCGCGACGAGCTTTTGTTTAATCCCAAGCTGGCGGATCGCTATTTCCTCGATAACATCGCCATGGCCGTTCGCGCGGGGGATTCCTGGAAAGTCGTGGATGTAAGCGGGCGCTGGCTCGCGCCGGGCCTTCTGCCGTGGCGCGAAGAAGGGATGATGGCGCTCATTACCGATCCCAAGGATCCCAGGTTTATTCAGATCCCCGCATCGCCGCCGGAAGCTTCCCTCGAGTCACGAACGGCCCACTTACGGCTTTCCGAGGATGGCACGCTGGAGGGCGACGTGGACGAATCCTACACCGGTCACCGCGCCGAGGATTATCGCGAAGACGTTGGCCCGAAATCCCCCGCTCAGCGGGAGGAATGGCTGAAGGACCGGGTGACGCGGATGTTCCCGGATGCCGAAGTGAGCGCCATCAAACTCGACAACGTCGATGATGCCACGCAGCCTTTGGCTGCTCACTACCACTTGCGCGCGCCGCTATTTGCACAGGTGACTGGGAAACGGCTCTTCTTTCAGCCAATCGCCTTCCGCCGCTCGCAAGGTTCGCCATTCACCGCCGCAGAGCGGCGATTTCCCGTGGAGTTTCCATATGCCTGGAAAGAAGTCGACCAGGTCCATATCCAGTTGCCCAGCGGTTACACCCTGGACCACGCCGACAGCCCCGGCAGCGTAAGCTTCGGGGAGATCGGCGGCTATAAGCTCCAGATGACCGTTAGCAATGGCAAGCCCGCCGACCTGTTTACAGCCCGGGAATTGACCTTCGGTGACCACAGCATGCTTTACATCCCAGTGGACAAGTATCCGATGCTCAAGAAAATCTTCGACGAGATCCAGATTCGCGACAGCCATTCCCTTTCGCTGAAGGCAAATTAACCAATGCGCTCGCTCACCACATTGTTGTTAAGCGTCGTGCTGACGGCCGGAGTGGTCCCCGCCGCTGAAGACGTGCCGGATTGGGTCAGGCAGGCCGCTGCGTCGGCGATTCCAACCTACTCGCCCAAAGTCACGTCGGTGGTTTTGCTGCAGGAGGAATCGGTCACGGTGGACCCGGACGGGCGGCGTGTGATGCACGAGCGCGGAGCAATGAAAATCCTCCAGCCCAGCGATGAGACCGTGGAAGCCTTTCGGACCTATAACACGAAGAACGGACGCATCCGCGATTTTCAAGGTTGGCTCATTCCGCCTGGCGGTAAGCCGATCCCCTATGCGAAGAACCGTGTTTTGGACGTCGCATTGTCGCGGGATTACGTCTACGATGAAGCGCGCGCGAAGGTTCTGGAGTGCGGTACCGCAGCGCCCGGTTCCGTCTTTGCCTGGGACGTTACCGAGGAAGAAAAGACCGTGTTCACCCAGGATGCCTACTCATTCCAAGGGCGCTCGCCGGTCCTGGTTTCGCGCTTTACTCTGAGCATGCCTGCGGGCTGGGAGGCTAAGGGGACCGTGTTCAACCACGCGCCCGTGGAGCCGCAGGTCTCCGGATCCACGTACACCTGGGAACTGCGCGATCTTCCCTGGATTGAGCGCGAGGATCACAGCCCCACGCTCGCCGCGCTGGCTCCCCGGCTGGCGGTCAGCTATTTCCCGCCTGAAGGAAATCCGGGAGGGCTACGAGGGCTGAAGGATTGGACGGCGGTTTCTGCCTGGCTCTCGCCCCTGGTCGATCCACAGGCCGCGGTCACGGAAGCCGTTCGTTCCAAGGCGATGCAACTGACTGCCAATGCCCCTGGCGAATTGGAAAAGATCAAGGCGATTGCCGCATTCGTGCAGCAGACCAATTACGTGGAAGTGTCCCTAAACATCACGCGCGGAGGAGGCTACACGCCCCATCCGTCCGACGAGACCTTGTCTCGCAACTATGGCGACTGCAAGGACAAAGCCACGTTGATGCGGGCTTTGCTCAAGGCGGTGGGCATTGATAGCTATCTCGTCACGATCTCCGCCGATGATCGCACCTACGTGCGGCCCGAATGGGCTTCGCCGATGCAGTTCAATCATGCCATCGTCGCGGTGCGTGTCTCGGATGCAATAACGCTGCCGTCCGTCCTTGAAAAGAGTCCATTGGGGCGGCTCTTAATTTTCGATCCGACAGACTTTATCACGCCCGTTGGAGACCTGCCGCAGGAAGAGCAGGGAGGCCACGCACTAGTAATCGCCGGCGCCAATGGCGCTCTCTTGACGATGCCCCTGCTGCCGCCGTCGGCCCGGAGGATCGAATCCTCCGTCGACGGCTCGCTCGACATCAGTGGCCGCCTGGACGCGCGCATCCAACGCCAATACTTCGGCCAGTCCGCCGTTTCCTTGCGCGCTGTGGAACGGTTGCGCGGAAACGAAGAGCTGAAGAAGCGCTATGAGCGCGAACTCTCGTATCGGATGCGCGGCACCACGCTGAACCGGATCGCGGCCGAGGATCATCCGGCCGAGAATAGCAGCTCGGTGAGCCTCGACCTCGTCACGGACCGTTTCGGCCAGATCATGCAGGACCGGCTGTTGGTGGTCCGGCCCGGCCTCTTGGCCAGCAGGGGAGACTACTTCTTCGCATCCAAGCAGCGAAGCTCGCCCATCGAACTCGAAACCGATCTCCGGCACGATTCCATCCGGATCAAGCTGCCCGCCGGATTCAAGTTGGACGAATTGCCCGACGCGGCGAAGATCGAGAGTCCTTATGGAACACTGCAGGCCAGTTGGGCCGTAAAGGATGGCGACATCGTGATGGACGAGTCGCTGGAGATCAAAGGTATTGTGGCGCCGGCCTCGGAATATCCCCAGATCCGCGACTTCTTCGAGCGAGTGAACGGCGCTCAGTCGGCGCCCGTGGTGCTGGTCAAGCAGTAGACTTGGCGAAGAAATTCTGAACCATCGCATTGAATGCGGCCGGCTCTTCCAGATTGACTCCGTGGCCCGTGTGAGGGCAGATCCAGAGCCCGGCATTCGGAATCGTCTTCTTGAGAAATAAGCTGGTTTCCAGACACGGCGCGTCTTCGTCGCCAGCGATCAGCAGCACCGGAATCTGCAGCTTCGCGAATTGGCTTTGAAAATCCTGCAGCGACGGGCGCCTGGCCTGAAACTGCGCCAGCGTGTGCGCCATACCTTGAGCGGAATGCTCGCGCAAATGCTGCATGAATGCCTCGAACCCACGCGGGTCCTTGCGCTGAAGTTGCTGGCGAGTGGGCCCGGCTCCGACCGTCTCCGCCACCGCGGCCGCCCCTTGCTCCAGATAGGCGCGCGCCGTGGCCTCCGAGTTTGCGACGAACTCCGCGCGGTCGGCCACTGGCGATCCTGATCCCACTGCGGCTGCCACCAGCGCACTGACCATGTGCGGATACTTCAGCCCGAAGAGCAGCGCGGCATACGCGCCCATGCTGAGTCCAACGATGTGTGCTCTCGTAATGCCCAGGCCGCTCATCACGGCGGCGATATCATCGACGGCGAACTGATAGCCATAGAGGCTTGAGTCGTCCGGCACTTCCGACGGCGGATACCCACGAGCGTTGAACGTTATGCATCGATACGCACGGGAGAACCATCGCACCTGCGCTTCCCACTCGCGGCAGTCCGAATACAACTCGTGCGCAAACACGATGGGATACCCGCTGCCCGTTTCCTCGACGTAGAGGCGCGCCCCCGTTGCGTTCACGAAGCTCATGGTGAATGAGCAACCATTCTCCCATGCACGCGCGATTGATATACTGGCCGAGTTATGGGAACTGCAGCGTGGCGCCGGACAGCCCTCGCCCTTGCTTTCTTGAGCGTGCCGGCCGTCGCCCAAACGCAGTCGTCGGGAGGCGGTCAGGCGATTACCACGATCCAAAACTGGAAGACCGCTCCCTCTGGTCCAACACCCCGCGCACGCGACGGCAAACCCGATCTGTCGGGCATTTGGGGCCCGGATCACAACTTTATTTACGACATCAACAGCGCGCTGAAGCCCGGCGACACTCTTCCCCTGCAGCCCTGGGCTGCCAAACTCACCAAGGAACGAATGTCGCGCCACGATCCGGAAGCCAACTGCCTGCCCGCAGGCGTGCCGCGGATGGCGCCGTATCCTTGGAAGATCGTACAGACGCCCAACCTGGTCGTCTTTCTGTACGAAGGCAACATCCACAGCTACCGTCAGGTGTTTCTTGACGGCCGCGGCCACCCTAAAGAGATGAACCCCACTTGGTATGGTGATTCGATCGGTCACTGGGAGGGCGACACACTCGTCGTGGATACGGCCGGTTTCAACGACCGCTTCTGGTTCGACTTCGCGGGCCATCCGCACACGGAGCAACTGCACATCATCGAGCGCTTCCATCGGCCCGACGCCGCGCACCTGGAAGCGGAAGTGACGATCGATGATCCTGGCGCCTACACCCGGCCGTTCACGATGTACGGACATTTTCCATTGCTCGCGCACACCGAGATCATGGAATACGTCTGCAATGAGAACAATCAGGACGTGGAGCACATCGTAGGGAAGGACACAAGAAAATAAGGGCCGATCGAGCGGCATGTTCACGCCGCCGGTCAGCCCCGTAAGCACTCAATCACTGCCCGCTCACCTGACTAGGATCGCGACCACCGCCGGCTGTTGGCCGCTGCGGATGGCAATCTCCTTCTCCCGGGCGCTCCTCAGCACACCTTGCCCCTCCCGGGAACCCGGCGTCCAAAGCTGTTCGAGGAAGTAATAGTCGCCGTAGCGGTTGAACTTCACTTCGCCCTCAGATGCCGGCTTCGGGCGAGACATCGATACGGTGAACGAGATGTTAGCCATGTGGTCGCCGGCCTCTTCACGCACCACCAGCACTCCGGCCGAGTGATGGAAAAAATAGTCGCCCGCCGGAAACGTCCGCTGGCTAACCTGGAAGTTGAAAGGAATATGCGCGTGCATATCGATCGTCTGCGCCTGCAGACCCAGACATGCCGCCACCAACAAACCTGCTACAAAATGGAACCGTTTCATTTTCAGCTCCTCCTCCTAATTTCAGACTCAGGCGCTTCCGCCTTCGCCGCAGATAGCGTCCCGCTTGAAAAAACACCGCCTGGCATAGTACGCCTCTAAAATTGCCGCGAATTGGTGCCGGGGCCGGGAAAACCGTCCGCTTATTCCGGCGCCGGATGTGATACCATTCCCGCACACGGGTGACGTATGTCGGAGCAGACAGGAGACATCACACGGCTCCTGCACGAATGGCGCGCTGGCAACCGTGAGGCGGAAAACCGGCTCTTCCAGCTCGTAATGCCCGATTTGCGCCGCCTGGCCCAGTACATGATGCGGCGCGAGCGCAAGGGCCATACCTTGCAAGCCACCGAGTTGGTCGACCAGGTCTATTTCCGCATGGTCGCGGCCAAGGACCGCGATTGGCAGAACCGGCAGCATTTTTTCGCTATAGCTGCTAGAGCCATGCGAAGGTACCTGATTGACCACGCCCGGGGGCGGCCGGATGCGGAACTCGTTGCGTTGGAGGGGCTGGAGAAGTTCCTGCCTGCCAATAGCCCCAAGGTCGACCTCGCGGTCACTGTAGGGCGCCTGTTGGATCAGCTCGCCGAAACCAAACCCGACTGGTGCATGCTCGTGGAAGTGAAGTACTTCCTCGGCCTCACCGACGAGGAGGCAGCCGAGGCCCTGGGTTTGAAATTGCGCTCCATGCAGCGCACGTGGAGCGAGGCCCGAAGATGGCTCTTCGAGCGTTTGGAGTCCCGCCATGCCAAGCAAAGCGCAGGACGATGATCTGGTGATGAGCCTGGTCGAGCAGGCCCTCGACCGGCCGCTCTGCGAGCGCACCACTTATCTGCGCGATTCGTGCGGCGACGACACCGAGCTCTTCAGCGAAGTCCGGAAATACGTCGAGTGGGAACAGCGCATGGACGGGTTCTTGTTGGATCCGCTCTATGATCTGGCTTCCGAAGAACCGCCCTTCGAGCCGGGCGAAATATTGGACGGCCGCTTCCAGATTGTTCGCGAAGTGGGACGCGGGGGCATGGCCATCGTGTACGAAGCGATGGACGAAAAGCTGGACCGCCGCGTCGCTCTGAAGTGCGCCAAATTCGGCTTCCAGCAGCGCCTCCCGCCAGAGGTCCGCCACGCCACCGAGATCAGCCACCCCAACGTCTGCAAAATCTTCGAGATCCACACGGCGTCGACGAAGCACGGCGAGATCGACTTCATCACCATGGAGTTTCTCGAAGGAGAAACATTGGCCGAGCGCCTCCGCCGGGACCCGTTGTCCCAGCAGGAAGCCAGAGTGATCGCGAGCCAAATCTGCGAGGGATTGTCCGCGGCACATCACAGCGATGTGGTTCACGGCGATCTCAAGAGCGGCAACGTCATGCTAACCGCCGGGCGTGATGGAACGATCAGGGCCGTGATCACGGATTTTGGAATGGCCCGGCCTGCACGCAGTGATTCGCACTGGAGCGAACGCGGGGGTACCCCGGACTACATGGCGCCGGAACTCTGGAGAGGGGACCAGCAATCCGTCGCTTCGGATGTATACGCGCTGGGAGTCATTCTCTATGAGTTGGCCGCCGGGCGAAGGCCGGACTGGTCGAACGTCTCCGGCGAAGGCCGCTTGAGCTGGAAGCCGTCTCCGGTCGACCCGAAGTGGGACCGCATTCTGGCGCGCTGCCTCGAACCGAGTCCCGCGCGGAGATTTCAAACGGTTGATGAAGTCGCGCAGGCGCTGGCGCCATCAAGTCCCCGCCGCTGGTTTTTCGCGGTAGCCGCGGCCGCGGTTCTGGCGGCTGTCACCGGAGTGGTCACCTATCAACGTGCCACGGCTCCCGCCGAATCGGTCCGGCTCGCCATGCTCCCGTTTGACAGCGACGGCGGCACCGCCGCGCTTGCTGGAGGTCTGCTTCGCGACACCGAGATCCAACTCGTGCGCCTTAGGGGCAATGCGCTTACCGCGATTACCTTTCAGCGCATCGCAGCCGGCGCCACGCTGGTCCTGCATGGATCGTTGCACAAAGAGAACGGGAAGGTCATTCTTGTCGCTGATTTGACGGACTCGCGGTCTCACGTCAACACCAAAGAGTGGAAGGCCGCATACCTACCTTCTGAAATGCGATATGCCCCGGTGGCGCTGGCGGGCATGGTCACTGCTTCGCTAAAACTGCCCCCTTTAGCGGCCGCCGTGAATGCCGCCGCGAGTCAGGATTACCTGACCGGCCTGTCCGGCATACGCCGGGAAAGCGGCGTCGATGGCGCGATCCCATTGCTAGAGCAGGCTGTCGCCGCCGATCCAGACTCGCCCCTGACGTATGCGGCTCTGGCTGAAGCCGAGTGGTTCAAGTACTATTTCACCAGCGACAAGAGTTGGTTGGATCGCGCCACCGAGTCGGCCAGGCAGGCGGAACTTCGGGATCCGGACGTGGCTCCGCTGCATCGCATCGCCGGACTCCTTGACCTGAACGCCAGTCGCTATGAATCGGCCGAAGCCGAATATCGCCGTGCCATCCAACTGGAGCCAGGCAATTCCGATGCCTATCGGAGGCTCGGTATGGCATTGGAACAGAACAACGAGCTGGACGATGCTCTAGCTGCTTATCGCAAGGCCATTGAACTGGACCCGCAATATTACAGAAACTATCAGGCCTTGGGATCATTCTACGAACAGCGCGGGGATTACTCCGATGCGGCGGGGCAATTTCAAAAGACGATCGAGCTGGACCCTGACGAGCCAAGCGTGCGCATGGCGTACGGCACCGCGCTGCTGAATCTAGGCCGATTCGCTGAGGCCGAGGCCGTGCTTCGCAACGCGGTTCAAAAGCAGGAGACGGCACAAGGCCTTTACACGCTGGGCTACGCTCTCATGTACCAGGACCGCGATCAGGAGGCGGTCCCCTATTTCTTGCGCGCCTTAGCTCTCGGCTTTCCCCAGAAAGACTTGGCTTGGTTCCAGTTGGGAACCGCCTATCGCAGGATCAACCGTTCGGCGGAAGCTGAGAACGCCAACCGTCAGGGGCTGGCGTTAACCGAGGCTGAGGTTGCCCAGGATCCCCGCAGCGGGTATGTCCGATCTTTCCTCGCTTATTTCTGTGCCCGGCTCGGCGAGACGACGAGAGCGGAGTCAGAAACCGCGCAAGCGCTGCAACTGTCTCCCAATGATGCTGATACGCGGGAAATGGCAGCGCTAACCTACGAGGCGCTTGGACGCCGCGAAGATACCCTGGGCCTTTTGACCGCCTCTTCCACCGAAATGATTGCGGATCTGAACCGGTGGCCGGACGTGGCGGACTTACGCAAAGATCCTCGCTACTTGCAATTGTTAGCTTCCCGCCATATCCAGTAAGGAGAATAGCGCATGTTGATCGAGTACAAGATCAAGCTCGGGCCCGATGGCGTAACGGTAACCCAAGTCGTGGATCCAGGCGATCCCACGGCGCCGCCGAATCCAAATGGCTCGCCGGGCGTGTCTTCGCAAGGCGGCCTGCCGGGATCGTATCCCAGCTCTGACGGTGGAGCCGGCAACCCCCATACCGGCCCCGGCGGCGCAGGGAACCCGCACACCGGACCCGGTGGAGCGGGCAATCCGAAGACCGGACCAGGCGGTGCGGGGAATCCGAAGACCGGACCAGGCGGTGCGGGGAATCCGAAGACCGGGCCCGGCGGCGCAGGCAATCCGAAGACCGGACCAGGCGGCGCGGGGAATCCTCACACGGGCCCCGGCGGGGCAGGCAATG